>Ga0137415_10004123_pt1 | contig 14396 bp, 21 predicted proteins | sample CZODoug3_1_1_16f_FD_183082 | JGI IMG/M metagenome (GOLD analysis project Ga0137415, IMG submission 183082) | Vadose zone soil fungal communities from Angelo Coast Range Reserve, California, USA - CZODoug3_1_1_16fungal (Hybrid Assembly) | ecosystem: Environmental > Terrestrial > Soil > Vadose... | reverse complement strand
CGCCGAAGGCAGCTCGGGTTGGGCGAATGCAGGAGCGGTCGCGAGCGTGGCAGCCACGATCAGAACGATCCGCGCTTTGTTGAGGGTCTTCATTTTGTTTCTCCTTGCGCAACCTTCATCGCGCCGACAACCGGTTACGTTCAAGGGTCCGTGACACGGCAACAAGGCAAGGTGTGTCCGGATTGCGAGGGCGGAGTTTGTCTCCGCCCTCGCATTGCCGGCAGGCATGCTTACCAGCTGTCCGGACGGGTCCACTCGCTCACGGGATAGCCGTGATAGGTCCCGTTGTACTGTTCGCCCTGCGTCGGGGCCTGATTTTGTGCCAGAGCCGGCGACGCTGCGATCGCGGTCGTGAGCATGGCGGTGGCGATGAGAGCCTTCGTGATCTTGGTCAACATGATCGTTCTCCTGGTGATAAGGGTTGAGGTTGGGGCGTCAGGATCGGGCGAGGCTTACCAGCTGTCCGAACGGGTCCACTCGCTCACGGGATAGCCGTGGTAGGTGCCGCTCGCCTGCTCGCCCTGCATCCGGGCCTGGTTTTGCGCCAGAGCCGGGGACGCCGCGATCGCGGTGGCGAGGATGGCGGTGGCAACGAGAGCCTTCGTGATCTTGGTCAACATGTTCATTCTCCTGATGATGATAAGCGTTGAATCTGGAGCCTTTCGGCTGCGTCGGTGCGAGAGCAACCCCTCATCGACTGGGCAGAACATAAGGTCGGCTACGGGGCGGGTAGGTGCGAAATCGCACAGGCCGTTTCAGCGCCGGGAAGCGCTCGATCGGCGCGGGCCAAGTGCCTCGAATTGCTTCAAATTGTCCTGTCGCAGGACCTTTTCCGCATCACGTCGGGGACCGCGGGAAAAGCCGTTCGAGCTCGCTCCTGTGCCTGAATGCCACGACGTCGATCGGCGCCTGTCGTCCCGCAATCGTGACATGGGTCGCCTCGACGCGCGCGGTCGCCGTCGGCTCAGGTGGCGCGGCCATATCGAGCGCCGCGACGGATGCGACGAGTGTGCAGCCGAGCGCTTTCGACTGCTCCTCGAGCTTCGCGGCGATGTTGCCGGTATCACCCAGGAACTGCAGCGATTGGGATTCGCTGGTCGACACCATGCCGACGACCGCCATGCCGACGTGGATGCCGATGCCGATGCGCAGCGGCGCCTTGAGCTCGCCCGCCAATTCATCGCTCAGCCGCTCCAGCGCATCCCAGACGTCGCGTGCCGCCGCGAAGACGTTACGCGCGGCGAGCGCCGCCTTCCCGTCCACGCCGAAGACGCTCATCACGCCGTCGCCGGCGATGCTGGTGGCGCGGCCGCCATTGCGCTCGATCGCGCCGGTCACCGCCTGGATGTAGCGGTCGAACAGGAACAGCGCGTCGTAGGGCAGGCGATCGGTCGCAAGCCGTGTCGACTCCCGCAGGTCGACGAACATCGCCGCGATCTGCAGCTCCCGGCCGCCCTCGACCGCAGCGTCGAAGCGGGTCGCCCCCAGTGCGGCGCCGGGACCTGCTGGCACCAGCGGCTCGACAGACACATCGGTCGCGGGCCGCAATTGGCACGCCAGGCGAATCGGCGCTGCAGCGCCGATGCGGCGCAGCGTGAGGCGCTCCACTGGGCCTGGAGCCACGAGCGTCTGTGCCCCCTGGACGATGCGGACCCTGCACGTCGAGCAACGGCCGCGGCCGCCGCAAACCGATGCATGCGGGATGCCTGCCCAGCGGCTCGCTTCCAGCACCGAAAATCCCGGCGGCACGGATACGATCCGTGGTCCGGGATAGGTGATGTGGACGCCGTGGAAGCGCTTGGCGTGCCAGTCGCGCAGCGCGCGCAGCCCGAGCGTTCCGAAGACCAAGCCGAGATAAGCGACCGTCAGTCCGTAAATGATCCACTCCGCCGAAGCGAGGTCGCGCGCGCCTTGGTCGCCGGACCATACCGCAAGGGATGCCGCATAGGCCGGATCGCGCAGCGCCGCCTCGCGCAGATCGAGCCCGCCATTGATCACGCCGAGGACCGCCAGCACCGGGATGAGCGTCGCCAGCGACGCCAGCGCCGCCGACGCCCGGGGATACCACGGCTTCGACCGCAGCCAGGCGCGCAGGCCGAGGCAGCCGTGAATCCATACGATGATCAGGAGCAGCGATTGCCAAGGCAGGTAGAAACCGGGGTCGGCGACCCAGAACGTGTACAGGACGCGCTCGTAGCCGAATTCCTTGCCATAGATCGATGTGCCGAGGCGGATGCCTCCGGCGTGCTGAAACAGCAGGACCGGAATGGCGAGGCCGAGGGCAAGCTGCCAGGCTTCGCTGGCCGGCAGGCGCAAATGCCGTCGGCGGAAGAGCGCATGCAGCCCGAGCAGTCCGTGAACGGTGAAGGATGTGTAAAGAAGCGACAGTCCCACATAACTCTGCCAGGGCACGAGCAGGACGGTATGCGCGGCCTGCATGGCCGCGGCCGACCGGATCCCGAATGCGTGATTGACGAGGTGCGATGCCGCGAAAGCGAATAAAATCAGACCGGTCGTCAGGCGCAGCGGGCGCTCGATCCGCCGCGCCCCGGCGAGGATATCTTGTCCGCGTGCAAGTCCCTGGGCCGGTATGCGCATGAGCCGAAAAACCGAAACGCTGGCGAAAATTGATCTGTTTCGTTCGCTGGACGAGCCTGCGATCGAGATGCTCGACACCCAATGTTCCTGGCGTCGGGCAACCCGTAACCAGTGGATCGTCGACTACCAGGACACGGCCAACGACGTCTTCTTCATCGTGAGTGGAACGGTCCGCGTCAAGCTTCAGGCGGTCTCCGGCCGGGAGGTCCTGCTGCGCGAGATCAATGCCGGGGAGTTCTTCGGCGAACTCGCCGCCATCGACGGCCAGCCCCGGTCCTCGGGCATCGTCGCCGTGACCGATGTCACGGTTGCCCGCATGCCGGCCTCGGTGTTCCGCACCACGGTTCATGCCCATCCCGCCGTCTGCGACCAGCTGCTCGCGCTGCTCGCCGGCCAGGTCCGCATCCTGGCCAACCGGGTGAACGAATTCACCACGCTCGATGCGCGGCACCGGATTTATGCCGAATTGCTGCGGCTATCGCGGCCCGAGGCGGGCAAGTCGCACCAGGCCGTCGTCTCGCCCCCGCCGGTGCATGCCGAGATCGCCGCCCGCGTCAGCAGCCGGCGGGAAGCGGTGGCGCGCGAGCTCAAGGCGCTGGAGCGTTCCGGCCTGATCGAGCGCCGCCGCGGCGCGCTGGTGCTCACGGATACGGAGCGCCTGCGCCAGTTGATTGCGCAGGCGAGCGAGACGGATTGATTTACTGCGGCTCGATCCTGGCCATCTTGGCGAGCGCCGCATACTGCCTGATCTGCCCTGCCAAGAACTCCTTGAACTCGGCCGGCGAGCTCGTGAACGCAATGAGGCCGAGCGCTGCAAGGCTGGTCTGCACGCCCGGCGTCGCCAATGCCGCCTTCACCTCGCGATCAAGCCGCACGGTGATGTCCGCCGGCAGCCTCGCCGGCCCAAAGAGCCCGTACCAGCCGCCATCCAACACGAAGTCCTTGACGCCGGCCTCGGCCATCGTGGGCACGTCGGGCAACACGGACCAACGCGCCGCGCCGGTGAAGGCGAGCGGCCGCAGCTTGCCCGATTGAATATGGGCGAGCGCCAGGGGCGGCGTCACGAACATCACCTGGATCTGCCCGCCGATGAGATCGCTGATGGCGGGGCCGGCGCCGCGATAGGGGACGTGGGTGAGATCGATGCCGGTGCGGGCCCTGAACAGCTCGCCGGCGAGATGAAGCGTATTGCCGATGCCGGGCGAGCCGTACGCCAGCCTGTTGGAGGGATCGCGTGCGAGCGCGACCAGCTCCTGCACCGTCTTCGCGGGCACGGACGGATTGACCGCGAGCACATAGCCGTCGGTCCGGCAGAGCGAGGCGATGGCCGCGAGGTCCGTCAGCACGTCATAGGGAAGCTTGCGGTAGATGCTGGGGTTCACCGCGATCGACGCCGAGGTAATGAGCAGCGTCAGCCCGTCCGGCGGCGCCTTGGCCACGGCCTCGGTGGCGATGGTGCCGTTCGCGGCCGGCCGGTTCTCGACGATGATGGATTGTCCGAGCTGCGACTGCAGTTGCCTGGCCATTACGCGGGCGACCGAATCCGGCGCACCGGCCGCGAACGGCACGACGATGGTGACAACCCGGCTCGGATATTGGCGGCTCGGATATTGCGCGAACGACGCGCCGCACCACAGAACGCAGGACAGCGCGAGGGCCGCAAGCCCTCGCGCGTGCTGCATCTTGAATGCGAGGCGCATCTTGCGCGCGCGGCGTTGCCGAGTTCAATGCCCCTTCATGTTGAAGACGATGGGCGTCAGCGGCCTGGCATTGCGCTGCGCGACCATGTTCGCGGTGGTCGCGGCGTATTTCTTGAAGTGCTCGGTCGTGCGGTGGGCCTGGTAGGCGGCCTCGTCGTCGTAAACTTCGAACAGGAACACGTGGTTCGGATTGCTCGCGAGCACCATGATGTCGAACCGGCGGCAGCCCGGCTCCTTGACCGACGCCGCTCCGTTCTCCTTGATCGCCGCGAGGTACTTGTCCATTTCCGCCGGCACGATGTCGAGATCGACGGCATTGACATATGCGGTGGCTTGGGCCGCGGCGTGCCGGTCCGGCATCGGAAACAGGAGCGCGACGGCGATGAACAGCGTGATGGCGGTGGCGCAAATCTGAGCCGATTTGAGCATCTGGTGATCCTCCCGACGGCCGATCTATTTTTGTCCGGTTGTCCGGGAACCGCGCTGCTCGGCCTGCAGCGCGATCAAGCGCTTCCGTCGCGCGATCCGAAAGGACCTCTCCCGGCTCGTGCTTCGGCACCATGTTGTCGATGACTATAGCGGCTGTCGGGATCGGATTCCACGAGATACGGGAGGCTGCCGTATGAGGTGGATTTGGGACGCTTTGCGCTGTGATGATTTCAAGAATCGCTGCAGTGAGACGGACGGCGCGGGTGCTTCCGCCGCGCCGTCCGATCCCACGCGCGTTTGTTTGCACCGGCTTGTTGCCGCCGGCTTGTGGATGGCGCCTTGTTGCCGCACCGCCCGGGGAGGTCCCGGGCGATGGCCGGCGAGGCTTCATCAATCGTCATCGTCGCAGACGTTGACGACACCGACGCGGGTATAGACCCAGCAGCTTCCGCCGCCGCCGCCGTACCAGTGGCCGAAATGGCGGAAGTGATGGCCGTGATGGAAGTGATGGCCGTGGTGGAACCCGTGGAAGGGCCGGGCGGAGGCCTGGCCGGTTGCGGCGAGCGAGCCGGTGGTGAGCGCGAGCGCCGCAAGCGCAATAGTGACGATCTTCTTCGACTTCGTAAGCATTTTTTTCTCCTGTCTTTTTTCGGGGCGACCATCGCCCGTGATGCCAGACAGTAGAGATGCCTTCGAAGTCGCGATGTGATCGCAATCACGAAATCTGCGTTTCAATCGCGGCGGACGTCCAACAAGCAAAGATACTCCCAGACGATCGTTGCGCCGGCAAGTGCTGTGATCTCGGCCACGTCATAGGCCGGCGCGACCTCGACCAGATCCATGGCGATGAAGTCAGCCCCTTGAGCCGGCGCAGGATCGCCTGCGCCTGCCAGCTCGCAAGACCGCCGATCTCGGGCGTTCCGGTGCCGGGCGCAAACGCGGGGTCGAGCACGTCGATGTCGAAGCTGAGATAGACCGGCGCGTCGCCCACGACCTCGCGGATGCGCGCCGCAATCGCCGAGGGACCCATCTCGTGCACGTCCGGCGCGGTCACCATCGTGACGCCGCGCGCGGCGGTCCAATCATGGATCGCGCGCTGGACCGGGGATCGCAGGCCCACTTGGATCATCCGATGTGGTGCAACGAGGCCTTCCTCGATCGCGTGATAGAAGACCGAGCCATGCGCATAGGCCTGTCCGAAATTGTCGGGCCAGGTATCGACGTGCGCATCGAAGTGAACGAGCGCCGGTGGTCCTTGCGTCCTGTTCTCTTTGGCAAGCGCCCGCAACAGCGGCAGCGTGATTCCATGCTCGCCGCCGAGCGCCACGAGACGCTCCTGGGGATTGGAAACATTGGCCGTCCATGTGCGCGCTGATGGAGTGAGCGGGTGAAGCGAGCTCCCGCGCAAGATTTCGCATCATCGTCTGGCGGTCATGTGACAGGCCTCACAACGCCGGCCGTACCGCGTGATCATTCCTCCAGCAACGGCGAGGCCGCTTCCCACCGGGCTGCATAGGCTGCGATGAGGGCCGCGGTCGTTTCCGCCGGAATGCGGACGAGCGTCGTGTAGGTCAGCCGCGCCAGCCTGCTCAGCGGCTGCCCCAGCGCCCAGGCGGTGGCGCCGTCCACCAGGATCAACGTGTCGCGGACGGTGCCGGCGGCGGCCAGCCGCACGAACAGTGGGCGGTCGTCGCCGAACTGCTGCATCCAGCGCCGCGTCGCCGATTCGAGTGATTTGCGGTGGATGGCGCCGTCGGCCAACAGCCGCACGACCACGCGGTCGGGGGCCAAGACCGCAAAATCGGTGAGCGCCTTGGCGTCGGCGTCGGGATCGACGAGGAGCACTTCGGCCTGGGCGCTGCCCAATACGCGCCTCACTGCCGAGAATGCATCGAAGGCCGTATTGGCGACGACGAAGGCGCCCTGCGTTTCAGGCGGCACCTCGAGCTCGGCCTTGGCGAGTGCCCTCTGCACGATGGCGCGGATGGTCTGCGCGTTGCGGGCGCGCAGGATGCCGTCCAGGTTCTCGGTGGCGACGCGTAACTGGATGGTGTCGGCCAAGCCGCCGGCCATCTCGACGAGCTCAACGGCGCGCGCGATCCACCGGCTGGTCTCGGTCGTGGGCGGACCGGCCAATTCGGGGGTTTCGGCCACCAAGCTGCCGAGTTGGTAATACAATGCTTCCGGCGTGAGTGACATGATACGGAACTTGCCTGCGGAATAAGAAGTGCTTGCGGCGGCGGGAGTTCCATTGCCCTTGGCGGCCGCATCATCCACCGGTGATTTGGCGGATGCGCCATGCGCGCGCGAGCGCGATATTGGTTAATTGACGAAGCTGTGATGGGGTGCAACCCCGCCCCACGTTGCACAAGCGGTTGACGCGGTCGGCGGCAACCGGCTGGCGCCCCGGGGGAGGGGAGCGCGTCCAAGCCAGCGTCAATTGGCAAGTCAATTGGCAAGTCAATTGAACTGCGTACGCAGAACCAGCCGCAGCTCGAGATGCGCTGCCGCTCCCACCCGCGAGCTGCGAGGTTCTCTCGGCAGTGATTCGGGAGCTGTGCCCGCGGTTACATCGCGGTCGATTGCAGTGCGCGGCGACCCGTCGAGCGCGGCATCCGCCACGCGATCGCGATCAGGCGAGGGCGGTGCAGCAATAGATCAGGCGCGCCGTTTCGGCAGCTTTTCGCCGACCTGCCCGCGCAGGATTCGAATCTCGGAAGCCGCACGCCCCATCACCAGGGCCTCGGCGTGGAGGCCGCGCTCGTGCAGGATGGCGCGCCAGTAGTCGAGCTTGCCGAGGACATCGACGTCGCTGTTGGCGGCGCGGGTACGTTCGTTGTTGATGGTGCGCATATCGGCCATGGCGCGACTAGACCATGGACACGTTAAGGTGACGTAATGCGCGCTGCTAAAATGCAAGCCCGCTCGTGCTGGCCCGACATTTTATTCCTGGATGCGCGCGGGTCGGCGCGTACGGTTAATGGATCGGGCGCGCATTCGACGAGCGGCAAGTGACGAGCCCAACCGTCGCGCACTATTCGACCTTGATGTTCGCCTCGCGCACGACACGGCTGTATTCGTCGACCTGCTTTCGCATATAGGCGCCGAACTCCGTGCCGCAGGTCCCGACCGGGACAAGCCCCTGCTTGGCGAGCTTCGGCTTCATGTCTGCCGGCTTGAGCGCCGCACTGAACCAGCCGACGAGGTGCGCGATCGTGTCGGGCGGCGTCTTCGCCGGCGCGACGATTCCGTAGAAGATGTTCGCCTCGTACTTGCTGATTCCGGTTTCGGCAAGCGTAGGCACATCCGGCAACAGGTCGACCCGCGTGGGCGAGGCGGTGACGAGCCCGCGCAGGCTCCCTGATTGCAGTTGCGACACGACGGTGGGGTAGTCGGCGACGACCGCACTCACGTGGCCTCCCAGCAGCGCGTTCATCGCGGGCGCCGTGCCGGGATACGGCACGAAGGTCATGTCGACATTGGCGGCGCGCTTGATCACCTCGTAGACGACTTGCAGGGACGAGGCGGGAGCGCCCGCCACCGCGAGCTCGCCGGGCTTGGCGCGCGCGGCGGCAACGAGATCGGCGAGCGTGCGGTAGGGGGAAGCGCCGTTGACGACGAGCACGATCGGCGTCGCCGCGAGATAGCAGATCGGCTCGAAGCTCGTGGACACGTCGTAGTTCTGTTTCTTCAACGCCGGATTGACCACGAACGAATTCGCCACCAGCAGCACGGTCGCGCCGTCCGCCGCGGCGCGCGCGACCGCTTCCGTCCCGATCACCGTGCCGCCGCCCGGGCGATTCTCCACCATCACGGTCGGTCCTTGCGTGCGGCCGATCTCCTCCGCCATCAGGCGAGACAGGATGTCGGGGCCGCTCGCCGGCGGATAGGGAACGACGATCTTGACCGTCGACGGCGTTTGCGACCAGGCGCGGGGACCACACAGCGCATCAAAGATCACTGCCGAGGCCACGGCGACAAGGGCCAGTCGGTATCGATGATGTGCCGTCATGAGATCGTTCTCCGGGGCCGTGCAAGGCGCAAGCGCGAACCCCGCGTTTTACAGAACCGGGCTCCAGGCCGCCGGCACCAGTTGATAGCCGCTGCCCGCCTTCTCGATGTAGCCGAGCCCCGGGAACGGGAAGTGATAACCGGCAACGAGGAGTTTGTCGGCCGAGGCCATGTCGTAGACGCGGCGGCGCGTCGCCACCGCCGTCTCGGGCTCGCTGTCGAACATCACCTGCCATTCAGGATTGCGCAGGAACAGCTCGGGGACGTTGGTGACGTCGCCTTGGAAGAAAAGTTGTCGCCCTCCCGACGCGATCACGAACGACGTGTGACCAGGCGTGTGCCCGCGGGTCTCGACGGCGGTGATGCCGGGGGCGACTTCCATGCCCCATTCGTAGCGTGTCACCTTGTCCGTGAGGTTGGCGAAAATCTTGCGGTTGAAGCCAAACGAGCTTTTCTGGAAGCCGTCGGGCGCCCTGCTCATGTTCTCGTCGCTCATCCAGAAGGCCCAGTCGACGGCTGGCACCTTGATCTCGGCATTCGGGAAGGCGAGCGCGCCGTCGGGCGTCTTCAGCCCCAGGATATGATCGCCGTGCATGTGCGAGATCAGCACGATGTCGATGCTCCTCGGGTCGATCCCGGCGGCGGCCAGGTTCGCCGGCAAGAGGCCGACCGTCGGCCCGAGGCCAGGGCCGTAACCGGTGTCGATCAGCACGAGCTTGGCGCCGGTATTCACCACGATCGGATTGAAGGGCGCGACGATGCTGCCCTTCGGCATATAGGCGGCCTCGGCGGCCTTGAGCACTTCCTCGTTGCCGACGTTGCGCACGAATGCGGGCGGAAGCGGAATCGGTCGCGCGCCGTCGCTCACGACCGTGATCTCGAAATCGCCGAGCCTGGAGCGGTAGAAGCTCGGCGCCTGCTTGCCGGCGAGCGGGGCCGCGGCCTGGGCGGGCGCCCCGGCCAACGGCGCGAGCGCGCTGGAGATGGTGGCCGCGGCCGCACCGGCGAGGATGTGGCGGCGGGTCAATTCCGTCCCGGTCGATTCCGTCCGCGTCAATTCCGTCATGGCGCCCTCCCGGCACATGGCGACTTTGCGCGAAAGCCTACCCCATATTTTCGGGGGTACTTCCGTCGTCGTGGCAATCGCGTCGAGGCGATTGCAAGAATGCTAACGCATTCGCGCACACCAATAAAGCAGGCGGTCGGCGAGCGCCGCTCGCCGGTTGACGAACCGATTTCGGATACCGGGTGGTGGGATTTGCGCAGACAGATCGAAAATTCGGCAGCTGGGGACGCCTGGATCGCTCAACCCGCTTTGAGTCGCTCTGCGGGCTCCTTCTCGCGTTCCGTCTTCATGCGCCAGAGCTGGAAGCCTGCGCCGCCGATTGCTTCTTCGATCGCATCACGCGAGAACTTGTGGGGAGGAGCCCGATCCGCGCCCACCACGCCGGTAGCGGTCCACGGGCCGTGACTTTGCGGGAGCTTGCTTCCCGCCGGATCGCCGGCGAAGGCGCGCAACTCTTTCCTTGTCTCCGACTTGAAGATGTAGATTCGCATGCCGTGGCCCTTTCCTTGGCCCTTGCTGATGGTCGCATCGATTGTCGGGTCAGAGCCCGAGGGCAGGCTTCGCCGGACCGCGCGCTGAGCGAGTCCGCGAAGCCCCAATCTGCGAGTCAGCGTTCTAAGCAGGATCGGAACGACGACGGATCAGATGAACCAGGAACCGCCTTCGCATCTTGGGCGCCCGCGGCGCGCAGATCCGATTTCACGAGCCCTATTCTGATAATGTATTTTGCACGTATTGTCCATTGCATGTGACAGTAAATACCTCGTCTGCAAAATTTATCGATCGTGAGGACTGGTTTCTCTTTCACATCGTCCCCATTTACGCCCGTCGTTTGAATGATCGCTCATAACGATGATCTATTTGATTGGAGCAAGATGATCTGCTTTTCTTGGAGGCACGGCCGGCACCGCGTCGAATTACATCATCCTGCAAGTCTGACGGACGACGAATGAGCAATTTTGATTACGCCTTCGAGGCGGAGCTCTTCGACGCCGACACCGAATCCGAGCTGTCCTTCGTCGGTGACCGGGAGCGGCGGCCCATCGGGTACAAACGATTTGCGCGGGCGGCGGACGCGATCCAGTTCGCGATCGAGGAGCTCGAGCGATGGCAACTCGCACAGGTGTGCCTGCGCGTCGACGAACAGCGATTTGACGCTGCCGGCATACGCCGTTTGTACGACAGCGCAGGCTATCCCCTCGTCCGGCGGCCCCTGATCTAGCGCATGATCCCGAAAAGTGGTCCCGCTCTAGAAATCGCCGCTTACCAGGTCGTAGCAGCCCCTGCGGCCGCGATTATAGACTTTGGCCGCGGCTGCGTAGATTAACTCGCGGTTCGTATCAAAGGCGCCGAGCAGCCCGGCCTCGTCGAATTGCATGGTCGGCTGAACGAGCTTCAGTGCTTCCCCGCTCACGGAAAACGCAGCCTCCATTGCGCTGTCATGTCCCCAAAACTGCACGGCACGCCGGGTCGCGTCGTAGTAACGGCTTTGATTTGGAAAGTTCAGTGCCATGGCTGGTGTGCTCTTTCGAAGTCGCCAGGTTGCACGCATTGTTGACCCAAGTGTTGACCAAGTGTTGATCCAAGGCTTGCTCCGGGTCAGCGCGTGCCGCCGCGATCGGCTCCATCCGCGCGGAGCGCGTCTTCATCAGACGGTCCAGCGCGCCGCGCGAGCGGATAGTCCGCACTCTCGTACAATCGACGGATTCCGTCGCTGTCGAACCTATTCTCGTTGACCTCGAGATAGGCGCCCACCAGATGCCGGGCTGGCATCTCCTCGATCGCAAATCGAATGGCTTCAGCGGCGCTCGCAAACCGCTGATAGCCGATTGGCCGGTTTCCCTTCCGGCTGCGTGCCGGGAACAGTTCCGCCGCCGCGCCGTAGTCAAAACCATCCATATCCCGCGCCTCGAACTCCTCGGACGGGCACCGCCCGAGCACATTGCCGGATTGCAAAATTCCCAATCGCAACGGGGCACGGTACCTCAAGCGCGATCGATTGTGCGGGCGGCACGGGCGGCAGCCCGTCGAGCCAGTCCTCATGGTAGGCGCGACTGAGCAGCGACTCGCGCACGCGCAGCAATAAATCCCGATCGTGGGTTGATCGGGCGCTCGCGGCCAAAAGGCTGCACGAGGCCGCATTCCGACGATATTTCAACGCTTTGGATGGGTTTCCGGAGGTGATCATGGCGCGCTCCTAAGGCAGGCGGGAGCGCAATCGTCTCTCGGCCACCGGCGCCTGGCTTCGTCTCATCGACGCTTCGCATGCCGGTGATCGTATAAGCATACACGTATTGTCACCCCCGTCCTACCCCCTCAATTTCGGGGGAGGCCGGACACGTGCCCCCCATCATGCCAAGCAGGCGAACACCGCCGAGTAGTGGCAGCTCGCGGCCAGCAGCACGAAGCCATGCCAAATGGCATTCTGGAAGCGCAAGCGTTGCCAGACGTGGAACAGCGTGCCGACCGAGTAGAGAGTGCCGCCCGCCGCGAGAAGCCAGAGGCTCGAGCTCGGCAGCGCCGAGGTGATCGCGTCGTAGGCGATGACGCCGCTCCAGCCCAGCAGGAGGCAAAGAACGATCGCGAAGCGGTCGAAGCGACCGGGAAGAGCCAGTTTGAGTGCAATGCCGATAAGCGCGCTCACCCACACGCCGATGCCGAGACCTGCCGCCAGCAGGCTGCTCTTCATGAGCGCCAGGAACGGCGTATAGGTTCCCGCGATCAGCAAATAGATCGCGGAGTGATCGAAACGGCGCAGGATCCACTTCGTGGGCGAGATCGGCCACATATTGTACGCGGCCGAAAGGCCGAGCATCGCCAGCAGGCCGACCACGTAGATCAAGACCGGCGTCACCTCGATCCGTTGCGCCTTGACTGTTGCGAGCAGGATCGCGACGGCGCCGATGAGGCCCAGCAGGACGCCAACGGCATGCACCACGCCGTCGGCAATGATTTCCGAGCGGTCATAGTCCCAGTCGATTTTTCCCGGACCGACCTTTGCTGACGGAAGAGGCGAGGGACCACTGCCGGCGCTCGCGACCGTGCGGGGCATCAAGGCCCTCACGAACGGCCGACGTAGGGCAGCCGGGCGTCATCGGCAGGCACGATCATCTTGCCGATGGGCCAGAGCGCGAGCCCGGCCAGCTTGAGATGCGCCCACGCGAACGGGATGCCGATGATGGTTACCGCGAGCAGAACGGCGGTGACCACATGCCCGAGCGCCAGCCACCAGCCCGCGAGCACCAGCCAGATCACGTTCCCGACCAGGCCGAGCGGACCGGTGCCGACGTCCTCCTGTCCGTAATAGTTCGCCCGCGATACCGCCCTCTGGCCGAAAGGGAGCAGCGTATAGAGAGCGATGTTGCAGGCCGCCCGCGCCCACGGGATGCCGATGATGGTGACCGCCATGATGACCGCGGCGACCAGCCAGCCCACCGCCATCCATACGCCGCCGAACACGAGCCAGGCCACGTTGAGCAGGAATGCAATGACGGACATGGATCCCTCCACGCTGGCGAACGAGGGCGAGGGCATCTCGCGCTCGCTCCGACGCTGATATAGGCATGTCGCTCCGGTTCACCACCCCAGGCGCTTCCACCCCAAGCGCTTCACCTCGAGCGCTTCGGACTCAGGCCCGTCACGCGGTCTTGCACCGTGCGGTCACCTCGATCTCGATCTTCATGCGCGGATCGGAGAGGCCGGCCTGGATCATGGTGGCGGCCGGTCTGACGTCGTCCAGATATTCCTTCAGGACCGGCCAGCACGGCGGGAAGTCCTCGCGCTGTGGCAGGATGTAGCGCACGCGCACGATATCGCCGAACGAAGCGCCGGCCTGCGCCAGCGCGGCGTCGATGTTGCGCATGGCCTGCCGGCACTGCGCGACGACGTCATCGCAGACCGTCATCGTCGCATAGTCGAAGCCGGTCGTACCGGACACGAAAATCCAATCTCCATCGACCACCGCGCGGGAATAGCCGATGTCGGCCTCGAAGCTGGAGCCGGATGACACGAGCTTCCTGGTCATCGTGATGCCCTTAGCCCCAGTAACGCCCACTCGCACCGATGACCACGACGAGGAGGCCGAGCGGCAGGTTGACAGCGATGATCTGGCGGATGCGATCGAGGTTCGCGCCGGCGGTCGGCCAGTCTTGCGCATCGACGGCGCGCTTGAACGCCAGCCACGGGCCGTGAAAGAGCCACATGAACAGCACGATCATCACCCACCCGATGCCCTGCATCAGGTGGATGTGCATGCCTATGCCGGCAAAGCCGCCGAACGTCTTGAACACGATCCAATAGCCGCTCAGGAGCAGCAGCAGGATCGCCGCCCACACCCAGGGAAAGAATTTCTGGAAGGTCACCCGCATCAGCCGCAGGCGCTGCGGTGGCTCGAGCGTGCCGAGTGCCGGCCGCAAGCACATATAGATCGCGAACATGCCGCCGACCCAGACGACGGCGCCAAGGATGTGGAGGGCAAGGGCGAGGGCGGTCATGGCGAACTCCCGGTTGGAACGGCAGTGTTGCATGCCGATCTGCGTTGCATGCCGATCTATCCGGGGCTTGGCAAGCGGGTTCGCTGAAACTCCTCCCGT
>Ga0137415_10004122_pt1 | contig 14405 bp, 12 predicted proteins | sample CZODoug3_1_1_16f_FD_183082 | JGI IMG/M metagenome (GOLD analysis project Ga0137415, IMG submission 183082) | Vadose zone soil fungal communities from Angelo Coast Range Reserve, California, USA - CZODoug3_1_1_16fungal (Hybrid Assembly) | ecosystem: Environmental > Terrestrial > Soil > Vadose... | reverse complement strand
GCGTTAACGCCAATATTGAAAGAAGGTACCGTTGGAACCTTCGTGGCCTGAGGCATCAACGTACAATAAAAGTAGCCGTATCACAAAGCACACGGATCTGAAGGGAGATTTCTTTTGATTAAAGGCAAGAGAGTGGTCCATATTGTAAGTTTCCTGTACTATATCCAAGAAAAAGTCTGGGAAGGTAGTGAAAACAATGAAGAAAGCATGGATGCAAATTTTTGATGTGGTCCAGCTGAGGCGACAAATTGTCAAACGTTGCGACTTCTTCATGGATTTCACTGCCTTCCCAGGATTTTCCTTGGATATAACGGAGGAAACTTACAACCTTAGCGGAGAAGGGGGTCTTAATTAACGGTGTAAACACGGCGTAAACACGGTATTAATGATAGGCGGTTTTATGGAAACAGAAAAGATCACACCGTTTTTATTTTACAATTCCGTAAGCTTCCGCTAACGGTTGTTCACGTAAAATACAAGTAAAGTAGGAAAACAGTTTTTAACCAGGGACTGTGAGATTAGTAAAACGTTTTGATGGTCAAGAACGCATACGCGGAAGAACGTCTTGATCAAATTACTGTTTCAAAACTATCGCGAAAACGGAGTAATAACCCGTCTTTTTTAAAAAAAACAGGCTTTAAAACTGTTCGGAAAACTGTGTGCAAAACCGTCCTTTTTTCAAAACCCGGCTTAAAACTGTTCGGAAAACCGTCCTTGAAATAAGACTTTAAGCTACTATAATAGTAATTAGTCTACATTAGGGAACCGATATTAATAGGTTGTTCCATATCACGGATATTTCATTGATTTCATAGAAAACGAAAACGAGCTCCTATCAATATTAATGGTGAAATTTATTAACAGAAACTTGTCTCCAGCTCTTGCATTGTTGTCCCCTCCCAGATACTGTATCCACCGGCACCACATATATTTGTTGCTCATACAACAGCTGTCTTGCAACTACGAAGAGCCGGCGTTTGTCAGAAAGGACTTCATGTACAAATATGTTCTCAGTACGCGCTGAAATGTTATCCGGCGTTCAGTCTTCAGCCTACCATTATTGCCCTGGAGTAATATCGATGCGAAGTGGACTGTAGTAGTGAGAAGCTTGTGGTTGCATTAGCATTACCAGCAAAGCAGGAGTGAGAACCTAGGGCTGTAAGGATGCACGCAGCCAGAACAGCGATGCAGGAAAGGATCTAACGTATATGTTAGCAGGAGAGATATTTCTGCAGGCGCCACCATTGTCCTTACATTAGCATGGGGGTGTAGACCTACCATCATGTTACCATCAGGAAGGTAGTAGTGAAAGTTTACCATTATGGTCCTGTAGTAATATCGATGGGAAGGAGTAGTGAGAAAGCTTTTAACGTTAGTATTCATCAGCAAGGCAGTAGGAGGGAGGACCTACAGCTGTAGCAGAGTATGTAGCCTTGTAGAAATGCAGGAAAGGATCTGGGGGATATGTTAGCATTAATCCGAAAGAGAAATCATTGGAGGTCCCACCATTGTCCTTAAGTTAGCATGGGAATGTAGGCCTTTCATCATGTTAGCATCCATGCAGAAGACAGTAGTAGTGGAAGTGTACCAGCTGTAGTAGCGATAGAAAGGGGAGCCTGTGGGGAAAGCCTGTGATAGTATTAGCATTTATTAACAAGACATTAGAAATGGGAACCTCCCACTGTACAAAGTAGAGTAGGTAATCACAGGGCCGCAGAGGAAAGGATCAGCGACGCGTTCTCCCCAGAAACCCATGCTATACCGGTCAACCCTCCCCTGCAGATAGTCATCGGGGCCATCACAACACCCAATATGGCTTCTCCAGTCATGAACCAACCCGATCCTTTGCGCTGTGTCGGTTCGGTAGCTGTTGCTGCAAGAACCTAAGTTAGCATGAGAGGGTAGACCTGTCATCATGTTGGCATCCATATACGAAGGTAGTACTAGTAGTAGTGACCCAGCTGCAGTAATGATGGAAAGGGGAGCCTGCAGTGAGAAAAGCCGTAGTCGCATTAGCATTGATCAACAACCGTTCCATCATTGCCCCAGAATACCTCATTATATTGACCCAATATCAGTGGACGACGAATGACCCGGGACGGGACGTGCGGCCAATGATAGGTGAGATAGCTACCTGCCCAGGTGGGTAAGAATAAATCTAGAGCCAGGACATAGCGCCGTTCCTTTCTGCTTTTGAGTTATGCGTCCGGTATGCAATTGCTCATTCATTCTTTACTTCCAGCAGGATGTCAAGTTTGATGGCTTATGCAGAGGATATTGTTTCTGGAAAATAAAATGCAAGAAGATGCTACTAGTCAGGAGAGGACTCAGGAAGGACAGTTGACACGCCTCAATCCTATATCAGGAGAGGACAGTGGACACACCTCAATCCTATATCAGGAGAGGACAGTGGACACACCTCAATCCTATGTCAGGAGAGGACAGTGAACACACCTCAATCCTGGCCAGGAGAGAACAGTGAACACACCTCAATCCTGGTCAGGAGAGGATACATATCTACATATCAGGAGAGGCCACACCTCGATCCTGTGGGAGAGAAACATCTCGATCCCTAATAATGGCCCATCGGGCGTCCAAGACTCCAAGACTCCAAGACTCCAAGCCTCCAATTGAGGTACTCTGAAGGTGAGGGGAAAAGACGGCGATGACTTTGAAGTTTGAAGTGGGAAACAAACAAGGCTGGGGGACGCGTAGAAATGTCAACAAACTAAAAGGGGTTAGCGTGGTAGAGTAGCGTGTCACCATGTCAACAAATATTTTTTGTGCCCATGACCACCGCCTTTTATTTCAGAGGGTAGATTCTAGGTACTGTAGCTTAATTGAACTATCATAGATTAGTTCAGGGCCCAATTTTTGATATTGACGGTGATTGTTGACGTTCTATAAACCGTGCCACCAAAATGTGCAGTAAACACACCGTCATTGAAACTGCCATTGAAGCCTGCTTATTAATTAAACCGTCTTTGTGCGAAAACCGTTGAAAAAACTGCTCTAGAACCAACTTAGCCCGAAAGCCTATTTTCACACCGTATGTATGTTTTATACGTTAATTTTGCAAAAAGCCGTCTACAATCAAAAACAATTTTTATCAAGCAAAACAGGCTTTACACGGTTTTTCAAAATAAAATAGACTTTTCAAAGAAAACGTATTAACCATATAAAACCTTTTTATTATCTCATGGTCTTACGGCGGGCCATTGCGGCCATCGGGCAACAATGAATTTTTTTCACAAAGACCTCCTACCGCTCTTTTTACCGCCTATTATTTTATTGATGTGTGATGTGAAGGTACCTAGGTATATATCATATCACATGACATTGAATCATTGACAACAACGCCCGGCTAGGCAGCCAGCTTAACTATAGCTTTAACTAAAGACACCTTCAAGGAAGATATTCACACTACTACTGCGCACACATAACCCTGAAGTTAGATGTCCTTTTTGATTAAAATAAGAGAAGGATTTTATTGTTCCTTTCCGAAGTTGAGTCTCATGAGAAGGTAAGGAAATGGCAGGAGGATTTTTAGATTGGTTTTCTTTGCCTCTACATATAACTCAGGCTGTTTAAAGTTGTGTCACATGGCGAGCTGGCCGGTTAGCAAGAGCATTTCAGCATTGTTATAATAATGATAATTTATCATACAACGTAAAATAGACGGCTCTATTTATTAGAATATCTTCTATATACCGTATATGTATCAGTTCTAATATCATAGTCTGAACTGTTTGTGGCTTTCTACTTGAGTGAGAAACCTTTGCATTCATTTTAGAATTTAACTCTCACTGCCTGTGATAGGCGAGAAATATGACTTCCTAGCATTTCAGAAGCTTGGATGCCTACCATTTATCTTGACCCCGAGCATGTGAATTCTATGGATACAAGCTTCGCTTGCAATTATGTTGTTGTTGATATTACTATATCCTGTAAAAAAGACGGCAGCCTACTACTCTAAACACCCCTCAAAGGCTCAACACTTTCTTCTCGATGCAATCTTGAGGAGTTTATATGGACACCCCCGAAATTGATAGGGACGCCCCCACTAAAATGAAAAAAGATGGTAGGCGTATACATACCCGTACTTCGCCATACAGAATTTATCGCATTTTCGCATAACTCTAGCTGTTTCGGTGGCTTCGTCACGCAGAACACAGAATTATACCGTTTCCTGCCGCCACTGCCAGTGGCATTACCCTTCTTCAGAATTCTATCTGTGACAGCTCTTCGCGTAAAAAGCATAAATCAAGCCCCATATTGAAAATGAAAGTCTGGGAACAGCCCTTGTCCCACGCCACTCTGGAAATCATATTCGCCAATCTCGATGAGATCATGAGACAGCGGCGTACAATGTGACCACCATTAGAGATCATGATACCCGAATATCGGACTTAAGGGCAATGACAAGATATAGTAGTAGTGAGGGAAAATGGGCAGAGAATCGGGTAGGGAATCTAGACATACGTAGAGTAAAAACAGGCAGGGTCTTGATTCATCGAAGTAGAGTCCTCCAAGACATCTCAAGACTCAATTGCATCCTTCACTAAATTTCTAAGATACTATGTAGTGTCATGCATTTCCTTCTCCTATAGGCTATTAACACATTGTCGGCTGTGCTCACTACAGGTTGCCATTCAAGTGTTGAAGTGTCTAGAGATAGACAGGAATGATGGAATCTCTATATACCCGGTTTCAGTTAAACCATTAATACAGTCCCAAGTCGCCTAAAGACTTCAGCAGTTGTACCAAGATCGCTGACTTGTCGACTCAAGTTTCGTAAGCTACCCCTTGTGCTGCAGATCCCTTGCGGAAGAAGCTACACTGTTCGATAAAAGCGAGCATAGCGGCGACGACTTTGAATCGGCAGATTGGTGTCACGGACTCGGATCCCCGCTTCCATCGTGATATCATGGCGTCATGGATACGGTTGGATTCCCCTTACTTTCTTCCTTTCTTTCCCAGCGTTAGAATTCTCGTGCATTAGTATCTAGAGAATACAGATTGGTCTTAGGGGTGCCATCTTCAATTCCTACATCACATTTGGAAACTGAAATATCTATCAGAAGACAAAGCTGGATCTCCATTGTTGTCGTTAAAAGGTTGTTCTAGTTAGTAGTGAGTTGAATAATAGATGGTTGGTTCACATACATTATTTGTTTTGTGCTCAAAATCATACTATATAGTACTATGCCCTATGATAGTCAAATCCTTAAAGTAGTAAAAAGAATTCATATGAATTCGGCTGCGGCCGTGGTACTTACCATAAGAATAGACAATAGGGAAGTCCGTTGAGGAAGAAGCAATCGCTCCAGGCCCTAAAGATCCGCATACTGTCTATATAGACTGTTGCTCCAGAGAGAGTTCGCACCCGTTATGGCCTGAGGCATGAGGAATCTTTGCCTTGGCTGTTAATCTTCAAACTACGTGGCCCCTCCATCCATCCATGGATCCATTTCTCTATGCGACACAATCTTGACAAAAATTTCTTTCTCAGCCTCTCCGGCATCACTCCAACGGTACATTCTTAATCCTACTTTTTCACAGCAAGACACTAATCACAGTAGTACCTCACAGTAGTACCCAGTCACCCTTCCCCTGTCTGAAAACAGCCGTTCCTTTACTCTTCAGATCATCACTCCAACCGTTGGTAGCGATTTAAAATCTCTTCCGTGCGTCCCAGCCTACTGAATCCCTCCAACAGTACTTACTCCCAATCCTCTCCCTTCCGGCACAGATGCTAATATGGTGACCGTGGTGGTTGGCTCAGGTCAATCGGTTCCCAGCGGTAAGTTCTTACTCCTAATCCTATACTCTTCATAGCTATTCCCTTCCTGTACAGATGCTAACATCGGCTAAGCGATTTCTCATGCTCTGCTCCCTACTTTGCTGCAATGGTGCGTTCCTACTCCTCACTCTACCGCTCCCTCCGCTAGCTAATGGCGTCACATCATTACATCGTCACAACCGTAGAGACTCTGACTCCCAACGCGGCGACGATCACTTTCATATTCGCGGTCATAAGCACAGTTTTCTTCTATCCCTGACTCCTTTCCAGCACAGATACTAACATGATCACCCTCCTGGGGCTTTCTGCATCACAGCTCTGCTTCCTAGCGATAATGAATTTTCACAGCTATACCGATGCTGATCAACAGGCTTTCCAGACCTCAACCGTCCTTTACCTACTCTCATAACGATCATAACTTCCCCTTCCCATAAATACCAACACGACAGCCTCATCGACCAGTCGACACATCTTTCTCAGACTAGTTTTCACTGCTATGATATTCCCTCTATCTGGTTCTTCCTACTCCCACAACTAGTGCTAGGTTCTTTTTCCTGATAACTACCTAAATGAATGCAATACGACTCGGAGCTTTCCCATCGCAGCAGCAGCAGGACGATAGACAGTTTCGCAGACGAGGGGCCAAGGCAGCCAGGCTGTCGCCAAGGTGGTGGGCAAGAAGCACTCTAGGCTTGAACCTTATTAATTATTGACGCTATCCGTCTCATCAGCTTTCAATGTTTCAAGGTCTCGAGAAGGGCACAAAATGAAGAGGGTGAGGGGATTACTGCGATGGTTCTTTAGCTATCAGAAGGAAAGTGTATTGAAGCCTGCCAGGCCTACTCTCATGGCCCTGACAATGATCTATATACACCATATAACACAGTGGCCTAAAGGTGAAACTCCGATTATGAGGTGCAGGGCCGAATAACCTATGGCGACATAATGGCATGTACTCTATATGACGGCAGTCAACTAGAAACCAAAGATGGGTATGGCATCACGCGAATGGAGACCATCAAACCAATCTGCATTCTCTAGACTCCACTAAGTACGTGAGAATCATACAAAGTGATGCTTCGTTTACGGACAATACAACTGATAGATGGCATGAGCTTGCACAATGAAGCCGGTCAGTGGTCTAATTGGACAATGGGCCAATAAACAAGATATTCAACCGAAGCGAAGCCCATTGCGCTGCCGCAAGTTGCTAAATGCCTCAATATATTAGCCGGCTGATTCGAGAATTAGTTTGTTTTATAGATCATTCCATTATTCTCAATTTCTTTGTACTATGAATCACTTCATTATATTATTCTATGGATATTTCCTTTGTTCTGGAACATTCCTTCTATGACCACTACACTAATTTGCCCGCTTAGGATTCGTAGACATCCCACGTAAAGAGACTGGACAATCAATCAAAGACACTCAATCAGAACTACATACATTTGTTACCATTTAAACAAAAACTACCTTACGATACTTTCAATGGATCATTGTAAGTACTGTTTTTTTTTTCTTACAGAAACAGTAACAGAAGCAGCTGGTGGAAAGAGAACAAACTGATGCAGGGAGAAAAGGGACAGCGGCAGCAACAGATACAGGTGGAAAGAGAACAAGGAAAAAAGGGACTGCAACTGTCAGGCTTCAGCTTAGACGGTTCCACTCTGGGCTTAGCGCATCGTTTTGCTCACTCTCGCAGAGGTCTGAGGTCCTTGTGCAGGGCCTTGTTAGTAAACGCGGATTTTTCAACGATTTTTTAACGAGGAAAAAAAAGTTCAGAGCTGAATTATCATCACCTTACCAAATAAAGATCGATTATAGGGAGAGTATTGAATTTTTGAGTTACGTTATTTCTTATATTATCAAATCCATATTGCGGGCAGAAATTATCGGCGAGTGGCCATGTCGCGAGTCCAAATTTGTCAAGTTTAAGCAAGGAGCAGCTACACGCCCATATCTCTACCACCACAGCACCAAACTTCGCGTGGAGGCTGTACTAATACTCCTCATCCCTAGAGTACAAATTTTTCCATGTCTAGAACAAAAGCTACCCGCTGTAAGAAGGCCAACGATAGGCTAAAGCCCTTGACCACCTCATTACCACGGCGGGAGAGTCCTGAATAATGTAGATAACAACGTAGAAGCTAGAAGGAGCCGAAAACCTGCTGTCGCTTGACGTGTAAACACTCCCAAGAAAATAAATACGGCCCGCCTCTTGTTCATTTCTCGCATAGCAGTTGTGGCTTCCAATTCATCCCTCCGATCTCGCCGAGCCCATAACAACGACAACATTACAGCCCACACCGGAGATCATTCCTGTAACTAGGCTAGGGCAGGCTGGGCAGCTTCGAGTTTGGCTCTGCTCGACAGAAGGAAATGGCATGTTCGTCCGGAACAAGCCACGGCTAACAACATCTTGCCACTCCCAGCGAATCGACCAGATTAATGGTTGGCGGTTGAAGATGGGCTGCATGGCTGGATGCTGATAGGTAGCCCAACATATCCGACTCCAGTTCTGGCCGTGACGCGTCCAAGCTGAAAGAAATTCATCATCATAATCCACATTAGAGTCATCAAAGTCATCATCACTACACTGACCCCCGTCGGGATTGCCAAGTCTCCGAAACGTACACTATGATAAAAAGAAGTCATTAACGATGTAACCAACGAACTCGAGAGACGCGATGAAGATGGTGGGAAATTAGAGATACTCAGACTGGTAGTTGGTGGCAACATGGCGACGGCGTCACTAGATACAGCACCTATAGGTGAAGTTGATATGGGCGATGAACTAGAGGATGACGAGGAAGCAGATTGTTATCATTTGAATAAGAAGAGTGAGCGTTCATTGTGGTGGTGGCCATGAAGTTCTAGAATCTACCCTATCGCGACCGGAGCTCGTTGGAGATCTGAACTAGGATGTGGCATATCTAAAATTGGATCAATTATAGGTTGGATAGAGTGCAAGCAAATGGACGTTTGTCCGAAAGAATAGGCAATGGTTATGGAAGTAGAATTATAGGTGTGGTCTTCATACAAAAAAATCCACAGTTACTACCTAGTTAACAAAGCATTGCACAATGTTGCTCCGGGGCCAGTCCCGAAGGGGCATAGCGAAGCAAAGAGGGTCTGTCCGTGCTGAGATAAACTAGTACCGGCTGCCAAGAAAAGTTCCGGAAAAAAAAATTCCCTTGTCTTTTAGTTTTATGTACATAGTTGAGCTTCACTAGGAGCTCTCGTCACCTCCCACAACTTCCATGCTTCCAGTGCTCAATCCCTCTATATGTTTTTCCACTACCAACGGTGGGTTCTTATTACTCCTGATTTTTCAGTACGACCGTGGAAAATGGCTATTGGCCCAATCTAGCGTGCTCTCGTCTCCTTGGGTGGAATCCACTATTGGCCGTCATCATATATATTAATAAAACAATGACCGGCCGTCATTGTTTTATACCGCACGTTTCGGTATATTTTTCATTCTTGAAATTTCACAGCTTCTGTGCCTGAGAGATATTGTAAACCTTTCGAGGTTCTCCCGTTCATGGAACGGATTCAATTATTGATGTCTTCACGGTCATAAAATACATCTTTTTGATACTCGAATTTGTTAAAAAAGCCTATTGCTACTTATTGCTCACCCTACTAAAGGTTGCATTGGATTGCCTTACAGCGGCTTAAAATGTTTCTCACTTATCGCATTTTCACCAGACACCTCACTTTATGATGATGGATGTTGACAGCAATGACAGGCAGTTCTACACCTAATGGAAAATTTTTATCTGAAGTTAATAAAACTTGCAAACGTCATAGTCGTTTAGATTGGGAGGATCGATGCTTCATGACTGGAACAAATCGGTATGTGCTTCGAGATTGACTCTTCTTAATCTGATTGATAAGCCACTACTCTGTTCTAATTCTATTCTTTGAGATCAAGAGGAAAGCGAGTTACACATTCGACTAAGAGTGTTTGCCAGTCACCTTGCAAGGATATTGTGTCTTGTTTTGAGTCAGCCGATCCAAGCTTTTTCAAAAATGTCGTCGGCAAACGAGTTGTCTTTTCTGAATGGATAATTGATTGTTTCTACAGCCGGTGTATCCTCATATGTTAAATACAGGAGTAAAGGCAATAGGAAGACTTGGGGAATTAGATACCGAAGGCGAAACTGGCTCCGATGAATCCGATTGTGAGACGGATGATTCTATATCTAAGATTGGTAACGATGAGGTCCCCATTGATATTCGTGTAACGGAATTCAGACAGATGATGGAATCCGCTATGGCACTTTTTGAGCCAACGGCGTCATCAGAACAAGCGAACTATGCCTCAAACATGAGGGAAATATCTCGCGCTCTCCGTGGCTACAGTAAGTTTCTCAAATTTACAACGTTGTGAAGAGGACTGCAGGGCTATTACATGCAGATTCTCTACCCCTTTGTCATCATACTCTTCCCTCCCCGATTGCTCCTGAGACATCACAGCAATGGACAAAATAACGTCACTAAACTGCAATAATCCGAGATGACTGCTACCACGATTGACAAGAATTTTCAAGTTTTACTTCATAAACATTAAATAAATATCGATCTTATTGATATTGTTTTATAAAGCTCTATACAACTTGACCCCAATTATTATAATTTCATTTCATAATTATCGGTGGAAGTATGTTACAGTAGGTACGTATTAACACAATAGGCCGTATTCCACCGCTATCTGAATCATCACTTCTGTCAGTTCTCGGTATCTGACAATTCCACCATGTCCTCGTAGTTCCAATCGTCTGCTACCGACTCAGAATCAGCCACTACCGAGACTCGCCGCTCTAGTATCCTCTATCCCAATCTCTATCCCATCAGAAGTCTCCGTGAGACTAACCAGGGACTCAGCCGCGGTTTGTTACCCTCTGGCATGCTGTGTGCTTCCTCGCATGAGAAAACGGATGGCATCGTAGCACTACATAGCTTTCATAAGAAGTTCGATTGTATCATGGATTATTAACAGCGAAAAAAGCAAAAGGGTTTGATGCTAGAGGAAAGAATAGGAAACCAATTTAATATTATAGAAAATTTGTCTATACAGTAGCATATCATATGTTCAAGTTGAGATACATAGACTGTCTCTGTCATGTGTTGTGTATGAATTATATACTGTTGAATCGTTGATGCTTTAGTTGCATCAGGCGATATATACGGTAAAACTCAACGAATACTACGTATAATTGAAAAATAAGAACGTAATAAGCACCAGCTTGAATAGAGCTTTAAAACAAACCCGGCTACAGTTAGATATACTCAAATCTGTGGGGTTGGTAATGGTTTTGTGTTTAATTTAGGATATTGACATATATTTGCACGAAAAATATATCAGAAACCTCTGCAAATCTGAGTATATATTCGGACATTGTCACATTATCCACGAATTTTGATTTAAACATGGCAAATATAGGTTCATTAGAAAGAGTAAAGCGAGCTGATTCAAATAATATACTCTTATTCATATATTCCGTACATTGGATGAGATATGGCCGATTTTACAAAATTTGATCAAGTCTTGGCATCCGCAGTGCGGATCTCTCTACTCAATCTAAAGATAATCTTTCATATCTTCCAGGTCCAATCTTCCATACCCAATCTCCCATACCTACTGATGGATTGATGAATCCACATAATATTTGACAAATACATATACTGACTTGGAGCTTCGATGTCCTCTTCCACCATCGGACAGTATCGGCCTAGAAAATCCCCACCAGGCCTGAAAATCTCTTCCTCAACCCTTTAAGAACATGCTGTCAGCACCTCCACCTCTCTGCGCCTATACAAATTAGGTTCTTGCTCCTGATCCTATGCTTTTTACCGATTCCAACGTGTCACGATCTCTCAGCTCGATCCCTCCTCGGCCTGCATAACGAACATGGATGACAGGCTCTCACTCCCCCGCTTCCCATTTGACTTTCACAGTGACAACCACCCGGTAAGAGATCTCTGTCACAGACACATGTTGAGGATAGTAGTAGGTAGTTATAGCGTTTTCTCGCGCCCCTATGCACTCCTAGTGTGACCTGGAAAATCTCTTCCATTTCCTAGCCTGCACAATCACTTTCATCCCAATTCTTACTCCTAATCCTTTTTTTTTCATAGCGACTCCCTTCCGGCACAGATGCTAACATGACCATCGCAGCTATTTCTCACTCCTCAACCAGACTTGCACAGCCTGTTTCTGCATCATGGACTCCATAGGCTCTCTCACACCTTCGCTTCCCATACAGATACATTTCACAGCGACAACTACCCAGCAAGGAGGAAAACACGATGGCGATTTGACGGGATGAAGCCAAGTAGCGCGCTCTCTTTCTGCACTCCCACAACGGGCAGCTCCTTCTGTTGATTCCTTTCGACATTACCAACCTAGGCCATCGGCTTTTCCTGTGCGTCCAGGATTGCCGTGCGGATTGGATTATTGACTGAAATGCTGGGAGACGAGATGGAGCCTGAGGTCCCTGTACGAGGACGACTATTATCGTCTCTGGTAAGAATCTCGCTCGGCCTGTCGTTGCTGTGGTCGAAAAAGCCACACATGACGCATTTCGCTTTTGCAACTTATCATCGTTTTCTACCTACCTACACTCTCAAATATCGAACAGTAACAATGGAAACAACCACCGAGACTACTACCATGCGCTGTCTGCGGAAAAACAGAGACCTCGGAACTCGAAATGTGGATGAGCAGCTCTTGCAGATTTCTACGATGGTGAGGTATATCCCGTGATTGCTCTGAGGCTCTCTCGTCAAGCAGTTAAAACTATTACAGTTGGTAAGTCTCCGACGTTTGGTTTCTCTCAGTCTTATGCACTCAGTTTTAGTCTTGGACTCCAGACTCGAACTTTCTTTAGAAGTCCCCATCTTGAAGGGGAAAGAAACCGAAAAGGGAAGGAAAAACATGCGGCCGATGAGCCGGCTCCCTTCAGCGGCTGAGGCTCGCGACGAAGATGACCAAAAACCTCCCAGTCTACGTGGAACATAATAGCAGACAACGCTGGAACTGTTGAAATGGTTCCATGAACAAAAGCTGGACGAGGTACCATTGGAGTGTAGAGCTCCGAACTTGACGTGAACAGACTGTCTAACAAAAGGCTTGATGGAATGTGGGGTTACGCCAAACCAGACGGTGGAGGAGGATTAATTTCAGAGCCCTAGACCGTCTAAGAAAGAAATCGCTGCGAGAACTTACCACCAACCTTGACTCCTCGGAGACATCACAATAGTATCCATGCAGGAAGGGGGTAGTTTTAAAAACCTACCCCATGGGAAGCAGAGTATTGAGAAAGCCTATGTTTTCTCAATTAGGAATGATCTGACTGGGTAATTCTAGATAATTCCCATGCAAAGTAGATGATGTATTCTTCCAAGTCTAGGACAAACCCACGTCCGGCTTCGCTTATTAAAAGTACATAATAAGGGCCGTGATGAAGCCCTAACCCAGACGCCCATGATGAGAAAGGAATAGATGCCCTACCGATAAAATGCTGTGATCTGGAGTCCAATGCCATATGAACCAGTTAAACGCCGAATCAAGATGCAAAAGAAAAAGATAATATAGACAGAATCCACTCCCCCATTGAAGCTGTGGGGTTGTGCTGAGATGCAAACCACCCATAATGATCGGTAATTTAAGAGATAAAATATGAAGCCCGAAAACAGATGCAGAAGTTTAGACGACGGGGGAAAAAAAGTTCACCGCTCCCTCATGTGCTCGAATGAAAAGAGGTCACGCGGAGGACCTCCATGCTCAGTTCGAGATTCGTCCCTTCACCAGTCCCGGAGCCTCCATGTGTTCAATCTCGATGCGTGGCCGGCGGCCGCAGATATCGCAACCAGGCTTCCCTTCTGGAAGTAAGGATGGGAAGTGTGTTCACCGGTCGATATCGGGGGTTCCGGAGGGACGTCGCTGACGGAGGAAGGGTACGAACTGGTCTGGTAAGACGGGGAAGGTTGTTGGCGAGACCATCGTGTAGTGGCAGTCAGGCATGGCTCGCGTCTGCATCGCGATCGAGCCAAGCGGATCGGCCTATTCGATGACGGAGAGGAGAAGGAAATGTCATGTTCGCTACCTGGATGTGTCTTTCGATGCAAACCGATGCGAGATCCATAACCTCCCGAGAGAAGACAACCAAAATTCGCTGCAGTTTGCGTCTTCGGTTGCAGCGGGATCCTGTAATCAAGTTAGCATTTACGCAAAGGCAATATTTTTAGAATAGAACTGGGTAAATATGGGGAACTTTTATAGAAAGGGTCAATAATAAGCCGACACCACTTATAAATTTTTGCGTGGCTTGAAATTTATAAAAGTGGCGTCAGCCTTGGCTGGGTTACCTAGACTAGCATCGGCCTATTATTGGCCCTTTCCATATAAATCCCCCGCAATATTCTAGTCCATATTGCGTTTGGACTGGAACGACTTATGGTGTCGGAACTTTCTTCCCTCGCAAAACACGACCTTTTCAACACACCGCAATATGTAGCTAATATGCCAATTTTCAGAGAGAACAGACCCACGGATGCTTTTATTTATTGGCCGTCCATGCTTCTGTCCATG
>Ga0137415_10004121_pt1 | contig 14406 bp, 13 predicted proteins | sample CZODoug3_1_1_16f_FD_183082 | JGI IMG/M metagenome (GOLD analysis project Ga0137415, IMG submission 183082) | Vadose zone soil fungal communities from Angelo Coast Range Reserve, California, USA - CZODoug3_1_1_16fungal (Hybrid Assembly) | ecosystem: Environmental > Terrestrial > Soil > Vadose... | reverse complement strand
GCGTTCGCTGTCTTTTTCGGAGTTGGCTTGTTCCTGGCCAAGATTTTTCAAAGCGAACAATTCCGCCGCTTGCTCACCCGCCTCAAGCTCGGCAAAAATTTCTCCTCCATTATCCCGACGATTTTCGGTCTCGCTACGCTCATCTTTTTCACAGTCACCGCCATCAATGCTGCGGGCATTCCGTTGGCGTGGAATCAGCCGCTGCCCGGTATTTCGCTCACGCTCGTTCAAATTTTTCTGCTCGCGGCCCTGCTCCTGGCGGTCTTCTGGATATCTGCGCGCACCAAGTCATTTCTGTTTAACCGCTTCCTGGTAAACAGCGGGCTGGATCGGTCGCTCCAATACGCTATTGCGCAAATCGTCAGCAACATCGTCCTGGTCGTTGGCGTTTTCATAGTGCTGGACAATGCCGGCATTCATCTCGGGACGTTGACGGTTTTTGCCGGTGCAGTCGGCGTAGGCATTGGATTCGGATTGCAAAACATCGCCAGCAATTTTATTAGCGGCTTGGTTATTCTGGCCGAACGCCCAATCACGATCGGCGATCGGGTGGAAGTAGCCGGTGTCGCCGGCCAGGTGCAACAAATTCGTGCGCGCAGCACCGTTATTCTGACCAACGACAACATCACCATGATCGTGCCGAACACGAAGTTCATCGATTCGCCGGTGACAAACTGGACTTATGGCGATCCGCGCGTCCGTTTTCGCATTCCGATTGGTGTCGCCTATGGCAGCGATCTGGAGAAAGTACGAAATGCCTTGGTGGAAGTAGCGCGAGAAAATTCGCACGTTCTGCCCCAACCGGAGCCAACGGTATTTTTGGAAGCGTTCGGCGAAAGCTCGATCAACCTTGAATTGGTGGTGTGGAGCAAGGAAATGAGTTATCGGCCGCGCCGGTTCCGGAGCGATTTGAATTTCGCCATTGCGCAAAAGTTGCGCGAAGCGGGCATCGAAATTCCGAGCCCGCAGCGCGACCTCCATTTCCGAGACGGGGTTGTGCGCGTCGAAATGACGGCGTCGGAAAAAACGCCGCAGCGCGCCGTGGCGGATGGTGCGTGAGAGATGACGCCATTTTCTTTTAAAGACGGCACTGCTGCCGTCGTCTCGCCCGATGAGCTTCGGCAATATGAAGACTGGCCCCACGCTTTTCACGACTGCTGCAAAGACCATCGCTTCTACGAAATCATTGAGAAGACACTGGCCAATGATTTCGACTATCAATACCTGATCCTGCGCGATCTCACCGGAAAGATGCGCGGCATCCAGCCTTTCTTTTTTGTGCAGCAAAATCTGGTGGAAGGAATTCCGGGCGGGCCACGGCGGCTGGTTGATTCTATTCGTAAAAAATTTCCGCGATTTCTCACCATGCGTGTGCTGATGGTCGGCTGCGCCGCTGGTGAAGGTCATCTCGGCGCCCTCTCCCCGGTCGATTCAATCTGGATCGCCGAAGCGCTGCATGAGTGTCTGCCTCAAGTCGCCCGCGCTGCCAAAGCGTCACTGGTCGTCTTGAAGGATTTTCCCTCCAAGTACCGCGACACTCTCGCCGGATTTTCCCGGAACGGTTTCACCCGCGTTCCGAGCATGCCGATGACGCGGCTGGCGCTTAACTTTCGTGACTTTGACGATTACCTCGCGCATTTGAGTTATGGCACGCGCAAGAGTTTGCGGCGGAAGTTTCGAAAAACCGAGAGCGCCGCCAAAATCGAGCTTGAAATCGTTAGCGACATCACCCCGCATCTGGACGAGGTCTATCCTCTTTACCTGGCAGTACATGAGCGTTCGCCAATGAAGTTCGAAAAGTTAACCAAGGAGTATCTTTTAAAACTCGGCCAGCTCATGCCCGAACGCGTGCGTTTTTTCATCTGGCGACTCGATTACCGCATCATCGCCTTCAGCATTTGCATGGTGCACGATAGTACGATCTATGACGAATATCTCGGCCTGGACTATTCCGTTGCGCTCGATCTCCACCTTTATTTTTACACGCTGCGGGACATTCTGCGCTGGGCCATCGAGAATCGGTTGACCTTCTATTGTAGCAGCCCCCTCAATTACGACCCGAAGCTGCATCTTGGTTGCGATCTCGCGCCGCTCGATCTTTACGTGAGGCATACCCAGCCCCTGCTGAATCCGATTTTTCGACATGTGGTTAGATTGCTGGAGCCAACGCGACACGATCCGGTCCTGCCGAAATTCTCCAACGCGGCCGAGCTTTACGAATGATTCTGCAGGTTGCGTGCGCGCCTGCAAAAGAGCGCGTCGCGGAAATACAGCTTTCGGGCGGTCGCGCACTTGTCTTCGAGCATGCTCGCGATGTCCCGATGGAATTTTGGGCGCGCGGTTTTTCGAACACACCAAAAGATTTCCAATACTACGAGTTGATCGAGCAGACGATGGGCTCGGCCTTCGAATATCGTTACCTCGCGGTATTCGATCGGACCAATCGACCAGTCGCCTTGCAACCGCTTGTCCTTACCACCCAGGACCTGGCCGTCTCCGCCAGCGAAGCCATCGTGCGATTCGTCGCCAAATTGCGCACGGTCTGGCCACGTCTTTGGCAAAGCCGTATGGCCCTCGCCGGCTGTCTCGTGGGTGAGGGTGAAATCGGCGCGATTCAGCCTGTCGAAGTCGCAATTCCGCTGGTGGCCGAGTCGCTGGAAAAATATGCGCGGAGCCAGGGCATCTCCCTGGTGGCATTCAAGGATTTTCCGACGAAAATGCGCAGCGCCTTTTCCTGTCTAAGCCGCTGGGGTTACGCGCGTGTCGCTGGTTTTCCGCCGCTAACTCTCGAGCTCAATTTCGCTTCGTTCGATGAATACATGGCAATGCAACTGAGCCGGGCGACCCGAAAAAATTTACGCCGAAAATTTCGCACAGCTGATGATGCCTCGCCTCCGCTTGCGCTCGAGGTCTGGACCGATGCGGAGCAGATCATTGATGAAATTTATCCGCTTTATCTCGCCGTCGCTCAGACCAGCGCGATTCGGTTCGAGGTTTTCACCCGCGAATATTTTCTCGAAGCAGGTCGAGGTGCGCCGGGAAAATTCCGCTATTTCATTTGGCGACAAGGTTGTCGCGCAGTCGCCTTTAGTTTTTGCACGATCTGGAATGGAACACTCTACGATAACGATATTGGTCTGGATTACACGGTCGCGTACGAGCTGAATCTCTATTACGTCACGTTTCGCGATCTGCTGAACTGGGCGCTGGCCAACGGACTCCGATGCTACGCCAGTGCGCCATTCAGTTATGACCCGAAGCTGCGACTGCGCCTCCAACTGCAGCCGGTTGATGTTTACGTGAAACATATTTCGCCCTGGCTCAATCCATTGATCAAAGTATTGGCCCTGCTTTTCGAACCGGCGCGCACCGATCCAGTGTTGCGGCGCCAGCGTCACCTTCTCCGATGATTCAAAAGATAAAGAAACTTTTGCTCAACCCATGGTTTCAACTCGTCCTGAGCGTGCTCTTTGTCACGACTTCGGAAGTGTTTCTTAAACGCGGGGCGGTGGAAGCGCCGCGCTTGTCGGAAGAAATGAACTGGACGGGCGTTTCCGGTCTGGCTTCCCCCGACGTCTGGTACGGAATCCTTTTCGTCATCGCGAGTTTCATCAGCTGGCTCTATGTCCTGCGCTTCATTCCGTTAACGATCGCCTACCCGCTCTCGAACGTTGTTCACGTGCTCGTGCCGTTGGCCTCCTGGTTTTTTCTCAACGAACATATTTCGGTCCAGCGCTGGTGCGGGATCGCGCTCGTCCTGCTCGGTGTTCTGATCGTGGCCAAGCCGATAGCACAAATGGAGGAAAACTTGTGACACCAGTTTCCGCTCTCCTCATTTTCGTCGCGCTGATTCTTTACATTCTCGGTCAACTTTTCCTCAAGCACGCGATGGAGGACGACCTTGGCAGCGCGCGGTTCAAAAAAAATTTCGCCGTCGGTCTCTCGACCATGACCGTTTCATTTTTTATTACCCTCGGATTGCTCCAGCATTTTGAGCTCAGTTATCTCTATCCCTTTCAGGGATTGAGTGTCGTCATCATCAGCCTTCTGGCGGCGGCGATTTTGCGGGAAAAATTAACGCCGCGTCTTTTCATCGGCGCGGCGTTGATTAGCGCGGGCGTTGTGCTCGTCTCATTGAGTTAGTGCGGGCCAGAGCGCTTCGAAAGCCTGGCGATTGATCGCGCGAATGGCATCGGCCGAGGGAAAATCGAGTTTCGGATGATCGAACTCCGAAACGAATCGCTGTTTCCGCCGCGCATAAGTCGGCACGGAGTACGCGCCGCACATGTCGCCGGCCACGACGCGCGCATGCTGCCGTAAGGTCGCCAGTCCCCACCGCACATCCTCGAAATCAAACTTCCCGTTTTCCCAGTTGGTCCAGGCTAAATTCGGCGCCAGACAATCCAGATCGATGGTCACGTAAATATTCGAACCATTCAGGCCACGGGCGAAATTTTCAAATTTTTCCCGCCAATTTTCGCGCAAGATCGCTCCGCGCCGTTTCCGCGCCCGCGCCGGCCGATCATCCGCCCATGGGTGCACCATGAGCATGCCGGCGCGTTCCGCTTCCCGATTCCCGAAAAGCTGATGCGGCCACCAGCACTCGAAATTCCCGCAACCCCAAATCGCGACCTGCCGGACATGCGGCAACTCCAGCGCGCGATTAATCCAGGCGCCGCAACACCAGCGCGGCGGACGCACATCCCAATCGGGGTGATTGTCGAAGGAAACGAGCGTGACCGGTTCGTGCGTCGTTCGAAGCCACAAGCCGGTCAAATGATGAAAGTCACCCGAGCCATAAAGGATAAATTTCGCGAGTTGCGGTTCGATCTCGCGATAAAATTGCTCGACCATTGTCGGCGAAGTAGAGAAGCGGAGGCGCGGTCCCCACTTCGTGGCATCAATGGTGGGCAAGCCGTGCGAAATCTCGTGCCAGGCGGCGTCGAGATTAAGGTGAACGGCCGCATTGGCCGGGGTGTTCACGGCTTGAGCCGCGATTGGAAACGCGATTCGCTCGCGCGCGCGATGCGCAAATTTTCTGCTGCCTCAGCGAAGTCTGGTTTGAGTTCGAGCGCGTGATCGAACTGGACGATCGCTTGGGAAGTCAGACCTTGCCGCAGAAAGGTTAGGCCGAGCCCATTCACGGCGTCGGAGCGACCCGGCGCTTGCTTGATCACGGTCTCAAATTCGGAACGTGCTGCATCCAGGTCACCGCGGGCTAAGAGAGCCTTGGCAAGGGCGTAGTGGGCTTCAGTAAGAGTGGGCTGCTGCTTTACTGCTTTGCGCAGATCCGAGATTGCATCATCTAATTTTCCTTGTGCCTGCAAATGAAAGCTGTGCCGGTAAAGTGCCCGCGGTAAATTTGGATTAATCTCAAGCGCGGCCGCAATTTGTTTGCCTGCTTCCTCCCCACGACCCAAACGTTCCAAGGTGTAAGAGTAATCGTAACGCAAGTCGGCGTTTTTTGGATCCAGCGGCAGCGCGGCTTCATATTCCTCAGCGGCAGCGTCAAATTTCGATTGATCTTGCTGCAGCAAAGCCAGGCGATAATGCGCGGCCGAATGTTTCGGATCGAACTTTAGAGTGGCATCAAATTCGCGGGCGGCGGCGGCGAGCTGGCCGTCCTGCTGAAGGCTCTTGGCGTACTCGTAATGTTGGCGCGCGCCTACCGGTAAATCTTTCACTATCCAGGCGGTGCGCTGCAACGCCGGGACCGAACTATGCACCTGTGCCAGCCACAACGCCCCCAGCGGGACGACGAAGGCCGTGGCCCATTTCGCGCCGTGCAAAAGCCAACCATGAAAAATTCCGCGCGGCGCAATTTCCGCTGTGCCGCCACTCAAACCAAGCGATTGCCGAGTCGAGCTTTCGCGCACCTTCCAGATAAAACCGTCGTAATAAAAATGGAGCAATGAGGATGCAGCAACTACACCGGTAAGCACGCGCTTGATCGTCTCGATTTGGAGCTGGGAATTGAAATAGGCTAACGAGCCATAGGCGAAAATCAGACCAAGATAAAGCCCGACCAGGGAGCCGCTGCGACGAAAAACAAAACGCATAAATCCGCCGATGCTTTTGTCTTTTTCGACCCGATTGCGATTGTAAATCCAAACCAGCGAGAGGTATTGCACGTCGTGAAAGACTTCGAAAAGGGCGATGCCGACGAGAAGATTGGTGACGCCGTTATTGCAATACCACCAAAAGCTGATGCTGGTAATCAAGAGCGCGAGCTTGACCGGATTAGGTCGCTTGGCCTTGGTGAACATCCAGGCGAAATTCGCGATGAATAAGATCGAGACCGCGATGGCAAGAAAAAGCAGGCCGCGCTGCAACGCTTGCAAGATCCACGGTTGAATGAATGGTCCACCGCTGGAGTAGAACACGTCCAGGGTATCGGTCATTCGTTGTGCCGATAACACCACCGCCGCGGTAAACCAGGTCGCACAAAGCCAGAAGTCGAGCCGGCGATTAAGGGCCGCGAACGAGCCGGTTTTCGCATCGTAAATGCGACAAAAACCGTAGGTCTGCATCATCCCATGCCAGACGCCCCAGAAAAAAACAACCAGGATGATTCCTTTGAGGTCCCACCAGTAAAAGGCGACACAGGTCACTAAAAGAAAGAGCGGCGCGAGGATGAAGCGCCAGCGGAAGCGCTCGAACAAGGCGCGATCGCCGTAGGCTCGGATCATTCCCGGGAGGTGATGTCCCATCGCGCCGAACGCGGCGACGAAAAGGTAGATGTCCTGTGGGCTCCAGCGCGTTTGCGCGAGCGCGAACACCGGCAGAAGGAGCAGCGGCGTGGCAACGTACAGAATCAGGTCCCGCCAACTATTCAGGATCCAAAGGTTCGGGCGCGACCGTGCGGCGGGAACTGCCGGAACGGTTTGCGGCCGCGAAAAAGCGGTGACGTGTTGCATGTGGAGAAGCGCGCTAATTATTCCCTAGAAGCGGTGAAAATCAATGTTCGCCGCACTCTCACCGGCTGGGAAGACGCGCAAACGTGGTTGCCGCTGCGATGAAAAGAGGAACCATGCCATTGAATAACAGCGAAAAACCGCGGGAGCGGGATGTTTTTTGTCGGGCGCAGGATAGCTTTCGTCACTTTGCCCGCAAGTCTTCCGAGGTCCTGGGATCGCCCTGGGCGTTTATTAGTGCCATTTTCATCATTGTGGTGTGGGGGTTGACGGGGCCGGCCTTTCATTTCTCCGATACCTGGCAACTCATCATTAACACTGGCACTACCATCGTCACTTTCCTCATGGTTTTTCTCATTCAGAATACCCAAAATCGCGACGCCAAAGCGGTCCACCTAAAGCTTGATGAATTGATCCGCGCCGTTCAGGGCGCGCGCAATCAGCTGGTTGATTTGGAAAAATTATCGGATGACGAGCTGAAGAAACTCGAGGAGCAATTCACCCGGGTGCGCAGCAAAGCGGCGCAGCGCGAGCCCGCAATGGATCCAACCGAAGAGATTTAGAGTCGAAAAGCCGCGGCCGGCGATCACGGCACAGCAAAAGCGGTGGTTTTCAGAATTTTGTAGGGCAGGCGCTCCCGCCTGCCATTCTTAGTCAGGTAACCGGGAGCGGTTGCCTACAATGTCGCGGTCGATGTGAGAGCTGCGCGAGAACCGCTAACTGGGAGGAGCGACTCCAAGTCGCCCAGCAAAACACATACGAGCTACGCCTTCCTTGCTTCACCTTTGCGCAGAAAAATCCTTCCGCTCGGGCAAAGCGCGAACACTTCACAATTTGCGCAATCCGGCTTGCGCGCGAAACAGCGGCGACGCCCGTGCCAGATGAGCCAGTGACTCCACAGCGTCCAATCGCGCTGCGGCACAATTTTCATCAAATCGCGCTCGATTTTTTCTGCATCCCTGTTTTTCGTTAGTTTAAAGCGCTGCGACAAACGAATAACGTGAGTGTCGACCACGATTCCTTCGTTTTTCCCAAAAGCATTCCCGAGTACGACATTCGCCGTTTTTCGCCCAACCCCGGGGAGAGCACACAATTCCTCCATCGAATCAGGAACTTTCCCCGCGTGCTTGGAGGCAATTGCCTGGCATGCACCCAGGATACTTTTGGTTTTGCTTCGAAAAAAACCGGTCGAGCGAATTTCACTTTCGAACGTAGCCGGCCTTGCCTTGGCGAACGCCCGCGCGTCGGGATATTTCTTGAACAGCGCAGGCGTAACCATGTTTACCCGCTTATCGGTACATTGCGCGCTTAAAATGGTTGCAATCAAAAGCTGCAACGGATTCCCGAAATCGAGCTCGCAATGCGCCTCGGGATAAATTTTTCGAAAGCGCTGTGCCAAAGCGAGCGCCCGTTCGCGCGCGGTCGGCGGTTTAATCTTCGAAGACCCCATCTGAATACGTTTCATTGCGGTTTGCTGACAGGTGGAACATAGGCATTCCTGCCTGTGCGCCCAGCGGGTTTCCAACCCGCTGCTCGCGCCGCTACCATGACTCAGCGGAGTAAAACTCCGCTGGCCGCACAGACTTGGAAGTCTGTGTTCCGCCGCGAAGGCCAACAATTCGGCGACATGTCATCGCGTTTCGATTGGTTCCCGCGGAACGCGTTTGCCGCGGATGCGCGAAACCAGAATGGTGCCGCGCCGCCAAACGCGGCGCGCCCAGGCGAATTCGCTGGCCAGAATAGCGAAGCCAAGTGGGACGATGATAATTGCGGGTCCAGGCAAAACAATCATCACCAGCCCGATCAATACAACGCTGAAGCCAATCGTGCCGATGAGAAATCGGCGCAAGCGCGGCCGCGATTCGAGCCCGAAACGCGCAACCCATTTCTGAAGCCAACGATTCACAAAAAAAGCCTCCCTCGGTTACGGTACCCGCCAGGTTCGACCGTGCATTATCTCACGGTGAAACCCGTTAGTTTCTGTTCGAGATGCGGCGGAACGTGCGCGGTTATCACTGCATAGTCATTATCATATCGCAGCTCGAGGACGTGTCCGACGCGATGAAGTTCCGCGATCAAGTTTGATTCGCTCAACGGTATCCGAAAATGCGAGCGTAACCGCCAGGCGCTAAGAGCCGATTGCAAGGCGTCGACAAATCGATCAATGCCTTGCCCGCTCTTCGCCGAAATCGCAACACTGCCGGGAAATCGTCGGCAGTAGGTCGAGGCCAGGTCCGGATTTTCCAGGAGATCGATCTTGTTGAAAACAATCAGCGTCTGTTTGCCGAAAGCATCGAGCTCTTTGACGACGCTATCAACCGCTGCCATTTGCTCGTCCACCCGCGGATGACTCAAATCAACCACGTGAATGAGCAGATCGGCTTCGCTCACTTCCTCCAGCGTGGCTTTGAAGGATTCAATCAGGGTATGCGGCAGGTTGCGCAAAAATCCCACGGTATCGGTAAGCAGAACGCGCTGTTTATTGGGGAGAGTGAAACTGCGCGTCGTAGGATCGAGAGTGGCGAAAAGTTTATCGACTGCGAGGACGTCAGCTCCGGTCATCAAGTTCAACAGCGTGGATTTTCCGGCGTTGGTGTAACCAACGACAGCTGCGACTGGCCATTGATGGCGCTTGCGGCCCTGCCGCTGCACGCTGCGCACTTTGCGCACGCCTTCCAGCTCGCGCTCGAGCCGCGCGATCCGATCCTGGACCCGGCGGCGATCAACCTCCAACTGAGTTTCGCCCGGTCCCCGCGTCCCAATCCCGCCGGTCTGCCGCGAAAGGTGATGCCACATTCTCGTTAGCCGTGGCAAAAGATACTGCAACTGAGCCAGTTCGATTTGTAGTCGGCCTTCGCGGCTCCGCGCCCGTTGCGCGAAAATATCGAGAATGAGCTGGGTGCGATCGATTACCTTCCGGGACAATAAATTCTCCAGATTTCGCCCCTGTGCCGGAGAAAGCTCATCGTTAAAAATCACCGAGGTCACCTGTTGACTCTGCACGGAATCCCGAATTGCCTCCGCTTTTCCCTTGCCGATGTAGAATGGGGCGGTCGGCTTCGACAGTTTCTGGGTCACGGTATCGATCACTTCGGCGCCGGCCGAGTTAGCCAGTTCGCGCAATTCCTCCATCGAATCGCGCAGATCCCATTTGGAAACGCCATCCTGCTCGAGCCCGATCAGCAGCGCGCGCTCCGCTTGCTTCTTCGGTTTGGTCTCGATCATTCCTGGGCGCGATGAAACATTTGCGTGATCGCGCGGACGGCTTCCCGATGTGAAAACGGTGTCAAATTCAGCGGCGGAAAACTAGTTTGATGACGAAACCAGGTCAACTGCCGCTTAGCGTAGCGGCGCGTCGCTTGCTGGATCTTCCCGATGCATTCTTCACGTGAAATCTGACCCGCGATCAAAGCACGAATTTCTTCTAATCCCAGAGCGCTGTCTGCGGTCGGTCCGACTTCTGGCAGGACGCGAACTTCTTTTTCCACACCAGCGCGAAACATCGCGTTTACTCTATCATTAATTCGTTGGTAGAGATCGGCGCGGTCGCGCACTAGTAATACCCCGTCATCCCGAGCGGAGTCGAGGGACCGCGCGGCGAAATCTTTAAGGTAATTTCCTCGGGATCCCTCGACTCCGCTCGGGATGACCGTCACATCGGATGCGATCTCAATCGCGCGAACAAGGCGTCGCGGGTTTCGCAAATCGGTGCGGGCGGCCAATTTCGGACTAAGTTTTTGAAGCCGCTCCGCTAATTCTTTCAACGGTAAAGCGGACAATTCGTCGCGCAGCTTCGGATCAGGCGGCGGAACTTGATCGAACCCATGCGTAATCCCCTTCAGATAAAGTCCGCTTCCACCGACAACGATCGCGTTTTTCTTGCGTAAATGAATATCGGCTAAGGCGCCGCACGCCAGCTCGCGAAATATTGCTGCCGACATTGTCTCAGATAACGGGATTTGGCCCAGGAGATGATGGCGCACACGGCGCTGTGCTTCCGCGTCAGGTTTGGCGGTCAAAACATCCAAGCCAAGATAAACTTGAAATGCGTCGACATTGACAATCTCGGCATCGAATTTCTCCGCCAGTTCGATTGCCAGCGCCGTTTTTCCGACGGCCGTGGGACCAACGACGAAGAAAGTATCCTTCACGCAATAAATTGCAGGACGTCTCTGTGAGACGCCGTCTACGTTAGACCGGCGGCTGGCACAGCCGCCCAAAATTTTCCAGACCATATCGAATAGAATTGCAGGGCAACTCCGAAAGCCCGCTGGAGGGACACGCCCTGCCCGTTCCCAAAATTTGGCGCCGACGGTGCGACGCCATCAAAAAAATCGGGAGACGGGCTTGGGCCGCGTCTCCCGGTTGAATCCGAATCGACAATTAAGTCCGCGAATGTTCGCTCGATTTCGCTCCGCTCACGACCAGCTTGCGGCCGAGGAATTCCTTGTCATGCAGCTCGGTCACCGCTCGCTTCGCTTCGTCCACGGTTTGCATTTGCACAAAAGCGAAGCCTTTGGAGCGCTGATTATGTTTATAGCTCACGACTTCCGCATTCTGCACGTGGCCGACACCGTTGAAGAGATCAAAGAGATCGCTCTCCGTAGCATCGAACGACAAATTGCCGACATAAAGCCGTGGCGAAGTGACTTCGACCGGTTCCGGCTTACGTGGCGTGCGCGCCTGTGAGCGCGAGTGCGATCCGTTGCGTTGTTCTGTTTTGACCGCGCCCTTGTCGGGAGGCGCGAAAAAATCCGCGATTCTTGACCAGAATCCTTTCTTCTGTGGCGCCACTTTGGCGTCGGAATATCGACGCCCCTGGCCATCGCCGCCTCGGCGGCGGGAACGCCCGCGCCCGCGCGAACTTTTCCCGGATGTATAAGATTTCATGTTTGTCCTTAGTGAATTTCTGATGATTGGTCAGACGGAGCGCATCAGGGGATGCACGGCCAGCAGCGCGCGAACTTCGCGAGATCCATTCTAGTGGATGAGCAATCGCCGCCGGAAACTCCGCCTCATATTGCCGGTGCAGCCTTAATTGACATCGCGCTACAATCAGCCAACGAAACAGGGGACATGCGAGCGTTCGCATCATAAGTTCCAAATTCTGAGTCGTCGGATGCGGAAGATCAAAGCCTGCCGGCACCGTTAACGCCTGCACTATCGACGGCCCGAGGGCGATTGCAAGCGCCCCTTACTTATTACGCGGTCCAAGCAATTTGTCGCGCACCGAGTAATAACGCGACTTGAAATACTGCTTCGGTCGCTCCTCCCGGATCGGGCGTGCCCAATGGCGCAACAGTCTCCCGTGCGACATGCGCGGAACGTAGCCAAAGTGGGGCATCAACTCGCGACAATGCCATTCCACCCAGCCAATTTCGTCCGCCGATAATTCGTTTTGCCAACTGGCCGCGCGCTCCCCGCTCACCTCGGTGAACTCACGCTCGGTCGCAGAATTTCCCGGCCAAAATTTGCCCGCTTTTGTCGGGGTCAATACAACAGCGCGATCAAAGGTGATTTCGAGGAAGTCGCAGACGCGTTGCATCGGCGGGACTGGATCCGCGACCAGATCCTCGTAGCGGGTGACGATTCCGGAAATTTCTTTTCGTTCCGCGCGTAAGGCCAGCTGCGCGGCCTGCAACCAGTGGGAAACGCAGTAGTAAACGGAGAACTCGCGGGTTTTTCGCGTTTTTTCCAAGGCAATTTGCGCCGCCAGAATCGCCCGCGGATCGCGCATGGTGATCAGAAGTTTCGCCTGCGGAAACCGCTCGAGAATCTGCGGAATAAAACGGCGATTCGCCGGCGTTTTTTCCACCCAGCGCACAATCGAATCGAGCGGAATGCGGAGCATCTCCGCGTACGTCTCCATCATCAAGACGAGTAAATCTGTGGCCGATTTTTTTGGATCGAACGCCGCCGTTTCAAATCGCTCGCGGAACTCCGCGACCGGGAAATGGCCGTAATCCATTTTTTCCCATTCCGGTGGTCCGCCGAAAAGGACGCGGGAAAGCGCTTCCTTGGTCAGATAATCAAACTGTGCCCGGCGTCCGCGTTTGCCGTACTTGTTGAGGGCGGTTGGAAAATAGGCTGTTTCCTCCGGCAAAACGAGCAGCTGCGGATGGCCATCGAGCAGTGCGATGAGGAGGGTTGTGCCGGTTTTGGCCTGGCCAGCGGCAAAACAGGCGCGCTCCTCAAATGGCAGCGTCATTGTTGCTGGGCCCGAAACCATTCCACGAACTTCGGCAAACCATCACGCAGCTTTGTCGTCGGGTTATAACCGAGAAGCCGACGGGCTTTGGAAATGTCGGCGCAGGTTAGCGGCACGTCGCCCGGTTGTTCCGGCAACTGATTGATCTTTGCTTTTCTGCCAACGGCCGCTTCGATCGCTTCGATCAAATCCTTCAATTGCACCGTCTCGTTTTCGCCAAGATTAAAAATGTCCCACATCGCGCCGTCGTATTTTAATGCTGCAACCACGCCCTGAATAATGTCGTCGATATAGGTGTAATCGCGTCGCGTCGTGCCATCGCCGAACTGGTCGATCGGTTCGTTCGCCAGAATTTTGCGGGTGAATTGATGGATCGCCAGATCGGGTCGTTGCCGCGCCCCGTAGACGGTGAAAAAACGCAATGCGATCATGTGCATTTGGTAGAGGTGCGAAAAAGTGGAGCAAAGGAATTCGCCCGCGATTTTGGTCGCCGCATAGGGACTGATGGTTTGAGTAAGATGAAAATCTTCTGAAAACGGGACCGTTTTGCAGATTCCGTAGATGGACGAACTCGACCCAAAAATGAGGCGCCCGATTCCGGCGGCCCGGGCCGCGTCGAGCAAATGCAGGGTGCCGGTTACGTTGGCGTCGTAATAAAGTTGCGGCTGAGCGATAGATGGGCGAACGCCGGCTCGCGCCGCCAGGTGCACGATGGCATCAAATTTCTCGCGGTGAAAGAGATCGCGCACGGCGTTGTTGTTCCGCAAATCGACCTGAAAAACCGGCGCGTGGTTTTTGACCGCAGGAATGTTGGCGCGCTTGATTTGCGGATCATAAAAATCGTTGAAGTCATCAAGAATCGCGACGCCATAACCGAGTTCGAGTAACTTTTCGACAAGATGCGACCCGATGAATCCGGCGCCACCAGTAACGAGTATGCGCATGGCGCGAGAATAGATTTGCGAATGCCGATTGCCAATTTCCGATTACTCTCGTGCTCTCGGGCGTAATCGCCCTCGTGCTCGAAAGATGAAGCGCGCCGCGTTCTACTTCGCACTTTTCGCCGCCGGCTTGCTCGGAATGCTAGCCTGGCGTTTGTGGCCGGAATTGACCCGCCCAACCCATCTCGATCCCGCCTTTCAAATTCCTTCGCCCTTCGAACTGGCCTCGCTTCCAGTCGCGACGCGCTTCGATTTTCCGCTCGGCAGCGAGCATGGTGCGCTGGCCTATAATGCGCAACGGTTCACCGAAAATCATCATCTCGGCGACGATCTCAACGGCATC
>Ga0137415_10004119_pt1 | contig 14407 bp, 13 predicted proteins | sample CZODoug3_1_1_16f_FD_183082 | JGI IMG/M metagenome (GOLD analysis project Ga0137415, IMG submission 183082) | Vadose zone soil fungal communities from Angelo Coast Range Reserve, California, USA - CZODoug3_1_1_16fungal (Hybrid Assembly) | ecosystem: Environmental > Terrestrial > Soil > Vadose... | reverse complement strand
GCACGGAGGTCGGCCGGCCCACCACCCCAGCGCCCCCCGTCAGTTTCGCGACCGATGACGGGCTGACCCTGCGGGGCCACCTGTTCGGCACGGGCGATTCCTGGGTCATCCTGAGCCACATGTTTCCGGACGACCAGACGGACTGGTTCCCGTTCGCCGGCGAGCTGGCGGGACGCGGCTACCACGTGCTCACCTTTGACTTTCGCGGGTACGGCGAATCGGACGGCCAGAAGCAGATCGATCGGATCGGCCACGACCTGAGCGCCGCGGTGGGTTACGTTCGACTCCAGCATCCCCGGCGACTGACCCTGCTGGGGGGCAGCATGGGCGGCACCGCGTCGGTAATCGTCGCCAGCCAGGGCCAGGTTGATGCCGTGATCACGCTGTCGGCGCCGGTCATCTTTCGCGGCCTGGACGCCACCGGCATTTCCCTCCAGATGCCGGCCCTTTTCATCTCCTCGCAACTCGACGACGATAACCAGGTGAGCGCGCAGGCTCTCTACGACAGCGCCGGCCCCGACCGCGCGCTCGACATCGTGCCCGGGCCGGCTCATGGCATCGGCCTTCTCACCAGCTCGCAGGCCCCCCAGGTCCGGGATGATATCTTCAAGTTCTTGGACCGCTATGCGCCGCTCCGCTAGGCTGGTGTGAATGAGTAGTATCCGGAAAGCCGTCTTTCCAGCCGCCGGCCTGGGCACCCGGTTCCTACCGGCCACCAAGGCCCAGCCCAAGGAAATGCTGCCGGTGGTGGACAAGCCCATCATCCAGTACGGGGTGGAGGAGGCCGTCGCCTCGGGCATCGACCAGATCATCGTGGTCACCGGCCGCGACAAGCGGGCCATCGTCGACCACTTCGACATCTCCTTCGAGCTGGAGCACTACCTGAAGGACCGGGGCAAGACCCGCGAGCTGCAGCTGGTGCGGAAGATCTCGGACATGGTGGACATCACGTACATTCACCAGAAGGAGCCGCTGGGCCTGGGACACGCCGTGCTGATGGCCAAGGACCTGGTGGGCAACGAGCCCTTCGCGGTGTTCCTGGCCGACGACATCATCCGGTCGCGAGTTCCCTGCATGCGCCAGATGATGGAGGTGTTCCAGCAGCGGCAAGCCTCGGTACTGGCGCTTTACCGCGTGGGCAAAGACCAGGTCAGCCGGTATGGGATCGTCAAAGTCAAAAGTGCCGACGGCCGGGTCCACGAGGTCGAGGACATGGTGGAGAAGCCCTCGGCCGCGGAGGCGCCCTCAGACCTCGCCATCCTGGGCCGCTACATCCTGACCCCGAATATCTTCGGGCTGCTGGAGAGCACGCGCGAAGGGGTGGGCGGCGAGATCCAGCTCACGGACGGGCTGCGGGCCCTGGCCCAACAGGGCCCCATCTACGGGCTCGAATTCGAGGGCACCTACTTCGATGTGGGGACGCCGGCCGGACTGCTCAAGACCTCCATCGCCTTCGCCCTGGAGCGCCCGGGTTTGCGGGAAGAGTTGAGCGCGTACCTGGCCAGCCTGGACGGTCGCGCCGAAGGCAAACCGGCTTCGGGCTAGGCGTCTGGCCCGGGTGCCAAACAGGGTCATATAATGGATGTTCGAGCTTGCATGCCTCTCAGCTACCACGGGTCCAGAAATGGCAGTTTCAGGAAGGCGCAGATCCGACGAGGACCGAGTCGTCCGCTACCTCAATACGGAGGGGGACTTCGAGGTCGAGGTTTCGCACACCCTCAACAAGTGGTGCGTGACCGTCTTCCAGCTGCCTAGTCGCGCGGTGGTGGCCCAGGATTTCTTTCCGGAGCGGTGGAAGGCGCTCGCCCGCGCCCAGGACTTCGTCCGCATCCTGAACAGCAGGAATAAGCCGATCCCGGAAACGGACGAAGACCTCTGATCCGGAACTCCTCGTGGGCTTTCTGGCGCCGGGAGTGGGGGGCGCTTGCCTTCGTGGTGGCCGTCGCGCTGGGCATCATCATCGTGCCGGCGGCGCTGCTCCTCACCCACCAGTCCACCAGCACGGCGGGTGACACCTCGGTCCTGGTGCAGAGTACGCCCTGCGCACCCCTCGCCACCCCGACCGTCTCGCCAACGGCGAGTCCGTTGCTGAGTCCGTCGGTCAGCCCATCCGCGAGCCCGTCACCCAGCCCAACGCCGAGCCCAAGCCCGAGCCCGAAGCCGACCGCGACCCCGACCGCGACGCCCTCGGCCAGCGGCTCCCCGTCCCCCAGCCCGAGCTCGACTCCGTGCCCGAGCACAAGTCCCACGGTGGCGGCCACCGTCATCACGGCGCCCAGTCCCTCGAAGTCACCCTAAGCCCGAATCCACCGAATCGAACTTGCGTCTTGGGCGCCAGGCGAGCGATCGGGGCGTCGTCTCCTGCGCGCGCTCAGTCACGCACCGTTCAGGTGCGCTCCTTCGCGTGCTCGTCGCCTCCTTCCGCTCATCTCGCCGGGCATCCCAATCTGCGTCGTCCGATCGGTGGATCCGGGCTAAGCTAAGCGGGCGACGCTAGCGGCTGCACCCTCCCCTGCCCCTCCCTGACGGAGGGGACTGCAGGACGCCCTAGTCCTGCTTGAGGTCGAAGAGCAGGATCGAGCCGTTGTCGCCCACGATCTGCGGTCGCCGCAGCTCGAGCTCCGCCATCACGTGAGCGTTGCGGAGCACGCTGAGCTCGATACTGTCGCTGAGGGCCAGCCGGCCGATCCGCACGCAGTCCCTCAGGAACGGGAAGATCAGCGGCCGGACCAGGTTGGCCACGTAGGCGGCTTCAGACTCGAACTCCGCGTCGGGGTTAAGGCTCTCATCCCGAAAGGCCAGGATGAAGACCTCGTCGCTGAGCTGGACCAGGTCCGTCCAGGTGTAGGCCTCATCGGTCGCTTCCGGCAGGAGGTGGCGTTTTTCCCGGAACAGCTGAAGCCGGCCCTGCAACCGGCGCATGGGGCCCCGGGGGCCCTCGATGATAAATGGCACGTCCTTCAGGGGAGCGGGCACCGACTGGGCCGGATAGCGCGCCGAGAACCCGACATCCGGCGTGCCCAGGAACGGCGCCGGCACCTTGATGACGAGCTCTTGCAGCACGGTTCTAGATCACTCTTCTTACCAGCATTATAGGCCGGCTATCACGTTGAACGGAATCAGCCCGCGACCCTTGCTGTTCGCTGGCGGCAGTGCGCCAGAAGTTCATCCACCGATCGTGTATTTAACACGTTCGCGACTCCAGCGCCCGCCCGGCGGGCGATTGCCACGCCGTACCGGGCGTAGCCAAACTCGGCCGGATAGTGGGCATCGTTGTCCACGGCCAGCAGCACGCCTGCGGCCAGGGCCCGGCGCGCCCAGGTGTCGTTGAGGTCCAGGCGCATGGGGCTGCTGTTGATCTCCAGGGCCGTGCCACTGCGAGCCGCTTCGGTGATCACGGCCTCCAGGTCCACCGCGGTGCCCTCCCGCCGGTCGAGACGCCGGCAGGTCGGGTGGCCAAGCACGTCCACGTGCGGGGAACGGAGAGCCCGGACCACCCGCTCCGTCATCACCTCGCTGGACTGATCGAACGCCGTGTGGACACTGGCCACCACCAGATCAAGGGACTCCAGCACGTCGTCCGGCAGATCCAGCCGGCCGTCCGCGAGAATGTCGACCTCGGCGCCGGCCAGGATGCGGAAGTCGACCAGCTCGCGATTGACGCGGGCGATCTCGGCACCCCGCTGACGAAACCGCTCCGGCGTCAGCCCACCGGCCACCAGCAGGGATTGGGTGTGATCGGTCAGCGCCATGTAGCGGTAGCCATGCTGCTGGGCGGCCAGCGCCATGGTCTTGATATCCGTGCGTCCGTCGCTCCAGTCGCTGTGGGTGTGCAGGTCGCCCAGCAGGTCAGACTGCTGAATCAGCGCGGCCAGCGAGCCGGCGGCGGCCGCCTCGATCTCGCCTCGACCCTCCCGGATCTCGGGCGGGATCCAGGCGCAGCCGACCGCCGCGTAGACCTCCTCTTCGGTCTCGCCGGCGATCCGGCTACCGTCCTCCCGGTAGACCCCGTACTCGTTGATCTTCAGCCGTCCCATCCGCTCGGCCCGGCCGCGCAGCTGGACGTTGTGCGCCTGCGACCCGGTGAAATACTGCCAGGCCGCGCCGAAGCTCTCCGGGACGACGGCCCGCACGTCCACCTGAAGACCGGATCGGACCCGGATGGTGGACCGGGTGCCCCCCGACGCCAGGACTTCCGCCACCTGCGCCAGGTGTACCAGCTCGGCCGCGATCCGCTCCGGCTGGCGAGCGGCGACCAGCAGGTCGAGGTCGCCCACCGTCTCCTGGGCGCGGCGGACGCTGCCGGCCACTTCCGCCCGCACCACGCCCGGCAGCGCGCGGAGCGACACCAGCATGGTGTCGGCCAGCAGGAGTGCCTCCGGAAAGTACGTCTTGCTCTGCGTGCGCTTGAGCACGGCGAGGCCCTTGAGGATGTTCTCCTCGGTTTTGGCTTTGATGCCGGGCAGGGTCTGCAGGCGGTGATCACGGGCCGCGGCTTCGAGCGCGTCCAGAGTGAGGATGCCCAGCCCGTCGTAAATTTCCTTGGCGGTGCGCGGCCCGAGGCCGGGAACGCGGGTGAGCTCGAGCAGCGCGGGCGGGACCTGGGCCTCCAGATCGGTCAGAAACTCGAGCTGCCCCGTGGTCACGAACTCGGCGATCTTCTTCTCGATGGCGGGGCCGATGCCCGGAACGTCTTTGAGAGCACCCGCCTGCAGCAGGCTGGCGACCTCGGTGGTGAGGTTGTCGATCTGCCGGACGGCTTCGCGATAGGCGCGCAGCTTGAAGAAGTTCTCGCCCCGGATCTCGAGCAGGTCGGCCACCCGATTGAGCATGGCGGCCACCTCGGCGTTCGTTACGGCCATGGGTCTCTGACGTCTTAAAGTATCAGCCGATGTTACTCGACGGTGTGCGCGTGCTGGATCTCACGCAGTTCCCCCCTGGGGGCTATTGCACCCGGGTGCTGGCCGACCTGGGCGCCGAGGTGACCAAGGTCGAGGTCTCGACGCGTGGAGATCCGATCCGCAGCCTGCCGAACGGCAAGGCGTACTTCGAGGCACTCCACCACGGCAAGCCGGTGGTGCAGCTTGCCCTAAAGACCGAAGCGGGCCGAGCGCGCCTGCTGGAGCTGGCGGAGAGCGCCGACGTGCTGCTGGAAGGGTTTCGCCCCAGCGTGATGGATCGCCGGCAGGTGGGGTGGAGCCAGCTCCGGGCCGTGAACCCGCGCCTCATCTACTGCTCCATTACCGGCTACGGCTCCAGCGGGCCGCTCCGCGACCGGGCCGGCCACGACCTCAACTATCTGGCGCGCAGCGGCGCTCTGTCGGTGATGCCGCTGGCGGACGGCGTGCCCATGATTCCGGGGGTGCAGACCGCCGACCTGGCCGGAGGGATGATGGCCGCCATCGCCGTCCTGGGGGCCCTGGTCGAGCGACAGCAAACCGGTCGTGGGCGCCGGCTGGACGTCTCCATGACGGATGTGGCCAAGAGCTGGCTGGTCCTTCAGCGAGGGGCGTTCGACGCCGGCGTTCCCATGCTCGACCTGGTCGGAGGGCTTCCCTGTTACCACGTCTATCGCGCCGCCGACGGCTTGCTCACCGTGGGAGCGTTGGAACCAAACTTCTGGCGCACGTTCTGCGAGGCGATTGGCCGCGAGGACCTCATCGCTCGGCAGGCTGACCCCGGCGCGATTCCGGAGGTGGCGAGCGTCCTGGCGGGCAAGACGCAAGCCGAGTGGATGGCTATCTTCGGCGACCGGGACGTGTGCGTGGAGCCCTGCCTGGATCTCAGCCAAGCAGCATCACCGCCCACGCCGATCACGGTGGATACCTAGAAAGGAACGGCGGCGCGCGCCGTTTGCAGCATCGTGGTCCAGCAGCCGGTCACGGGGCTAGAGGCCAAGTGCCAGGTCTGCGAGGGATCGCCCGCCATCCCACTCCGGTTTCTCAGCCACCAGGGCATGATCGTGCTCTACCGGCAGATCCGGTACCGCGGGACCTTCTGTCGCGACTGCGGCCGGTCGGTCTTCCGCACGGTCATGAATCGGACGTTGCTGGTCGGCTGGTGGGGCCTGATCAGCTTGTTCCTGAACATCTACGCGATCCTCGTCAACCTGGTGGGCTGGGCCAGGCTTCGCGGGCTGGCCGAGCCGGTTCGCATGTCGGGCAAGACGCCGCTCGATCCCGGCCGACCGGTCTTCTTGCGTCCCGGATTCTGGGTGACGGCGGCCGCCGTGGCGATCATCGTTGGGGTGGCCGCCACCCAATCAGCCCGAAACGACATCAGGACCTTTTCCGCGGCTGACCGGCACCTGATCGGCACCTGCCTCGAGAACGTGGGCGGCACCGGCGTGCAGGGAGCCGATTGCGCCGGCCCGCACAGCGGCAAGATCGTTTCGCTCAGTCACGACAGGGAAGGCTGCCCCGTTGATCACGTTTCGATCTCGCTGGACGACGGCGCCTACGCCTGCTCGGACCCCAAGCAGTAGGGGATTACGCATTTGTCAGGGTCGCGGGATTTCCCGCGTGAACAAGTTGTCAGGGTCGCGGGATTTCCCGCGTGAACAAGGTTTGCAGGATGGCGGAGCCGAGCCTCTCGGTGGGCACGGCATATTGCCGGATCCGTTCGGCAATCTGATTGACTCGAATCTTGCCCGTGTACCGTGGTCGTCCTCGATACGACGTATGGCTGGTCAGCCCTGGCACGTCGACGGAAGGAAGGATGAAGGAGGTGCTCCCCACACGACCGCCCTCGGAGCACGGCAGGACGACTAGCACGAGCGACGGGTCGACGAAGAATGTGTCCTGCGACAAACCGAATTCAACGCGACCCGATTCGATCGTGGCTGTCTTCACCTGCAATCCGGCGAAGCGGTGGGTTCGGAGTTCGTGGAGAAGCAAATCGACCGTGTCGACGTCCACCCGCTGCCGGGAGACCACGAACCGCTCCTGTCCGAGCCGCTCGAGCTCCGCCGCCAGCCAAAGCTCTCCATAGGCCCCCAGGGCGGGCTTGGCCGCCGGCGGGACCGCCAACGGCTGTCGATCGATCGGTGACGTGCCGGGAAGGACGTCCAACCATCGTTTCCCGAGCTCGCTGAGGTCATTCAGGAATGGCGTCCACGAGTCGGGCCTGTCGCCATTGAGGTGTCCGCGGAAGACGTATTGCGCCAGCGATCTTCCGGTTGCTTGGTCACGCGGACAATGGGCAACGAAGTGCGACACCGGAATGACGTACAGCCGGCGGTACAGGCTGAGGGCCGGCGGGGGCATGTAGGCGAGCACCAGATATCCATGAGGATCCTCGCGGATGGCTCGAACCGGGAGGTAGGCGACGTACGTCCCAGCAGCGCTGAGCGTGCGCCGCGCTTTTAGCTGATAGGGCGCGACGTGCATGGTGCGGACCCGGCGGACGTACCCGTCGAATCCCTGATCGACGAACGGGATCGCCACCGATACCGAACCGTGTGACGCCACCAGGATCGCGATCGCCAGTTCGTCCTCCGCGATCGCGCCAAGCTGGACAGTCAGCAGACCTGAGGGGTGACCTTTGGACGGGGCGAGCCGGAGGCCGGGCGGGTCGTACGGCTCGAGGAACTCCAGAGGCTAGGCCTCGGTGCCGTCTCGAAACTTGCGGTAGACGTCCGCCACCTGCTCACGGGTGGCCTCGAGGGTCAGCGTGTTGTTCACCACAAAGTCGGCGCGCTGGCGCTTGTCATCCAGCGAGAGCTGCGCCCCGATTCGGCGTCGGGCCTCGGCCTCGCTGAGCCCGTCGCGCTCAACCAGGCGCTGGATCTGGGTTGCCCGATCGACCCAGACCACCACCACCGCCTCGACAATGGAGGTCCGGCGATTCTCGTAGAGCAGCGGGATGTCCAGCAGCAGGACGCCGTCCTTCGACTCGCGAGCCGCAATCTCCTCTGCCATTCGCGAGTGGATGCGTGGGTGGGTGATGGCGTTGAGCCAGGTCCGGGCAGTTGGGTCGCCGAAGATCAGGTCGGCCAACCGAGAGCGATCCAGGGTTCCATCGCCGCGCTGGAACTCGCGGCCGAACGTGTCCACGATCTCTTTGAGGGCCGGCTGGCCGGGCATCACGACCTCGCGCGCCAGCTGATCCGCGTCGATCACCTCGGCACCCAGGTCGGCGAACATCCGGGAGACCGTGGACTTCCCCGACCCCAGGCCACCGGTAAGACCGAGCACTCGCAAGTGCTCAGGGTACGATTGCTGGCAATGACCCTGCTCAAGCAGGCCGCCGTCCTGGTCGCGCTGGCGGCTGCGGTCATTTATTTCGCGATCCGGGCGCGGCGGCTCTACCGGCTGCTCCGCCTCGGCCCCAACGAGAACCGCTTCGACCACGTCCCGCTGCGGCTGCTGGGGGTGGCCAAGTACGTGGGGCTGCACACCCGGATGTTCCGCAACCTGTACTCGGGCATCCTGCACATCTTCATCTTCTACGGCTTCGTCGTCCTCCTGACCGCCATCATCCAGGCGTTTGGGGAGGGCCTGTACCCGGGCTTCAGCCTGGCCTGGATCGGCGGCAACACCTGGCTCGCGTTCCTGCAGGACCTGTTTGGTTTACTGGTCCTCGTCGGCGTCGCCATGGCGGCCATCAACCGCGCCGTGATCCGGCCGCGGCAGTTCCACGAAAGCAACGAACTGGACGCCGCCGTCATCCTGGCGCTGATCGCCGCCATCATGGTCGGGATGCTGGGCCAGAATGCGGCCCGAGTCGCCCGGGGCGATGACCCCTCGGCGGCCTGGCGTCCGGTCTCGTCGGCCATCGCCCGCGGGTTCGAGAGCATCGGCTGGCAGGGCTCGGCGGCGATCGTTCCCCACGAGGTCTTCTACTGGATCCACATCCTGGCCGTGTTGGCGTTCCTCGTCTACATCCCGAGTTCCAAGCATCTCCACATCATCGTGGCCATCCCCAACATCTTTTTCCGAAAGCTGGGACCCAAGCCGGCCGCCGCGCTGGACCCGATCGACCTCGAGCATGCCGATCACTACGGGACCAGCGTGGTCACCCAGTGGTCCTGGAAGCACCTGCTCGACCTCTACTCGTGCACCGAGTGCGGCCGCTGCCAGGAGCAGTGCCCGGCCTACCTGACGGGGAAGCCGTTGAATCCAAAGATGATCATCGTCGACGCCCGGGAGAACCTCTTCCAGACGGCCCGACACCCCCACCCTGACCCTCCCCCTGAGGGGGAGGGAGAAATAGCGGCCCCGCCGGGGGGAGGGGGAAATGGGTCCCGTCACCGGAAGGGAGATCGGCGTTTATTGTGCCTGGCCGCCGAAGCCGGACTCGGGGTGCACCACGCCATTCGTGGTGTCTTTCGTCTGGACGTCGGAGTAGCTGATCTTCCAGACGCCGAGCTCATACCCCGCTGGACACGTGGTATTCGGGCCTGCTGGCGGCTGCAGTGTGAGCTGGTTCATCACCGAGCCAGTCGCATCTGCGACAAATGACCCGCTGGCGACGACCGGCCCGGTCACGACCTGCTGGTTGGACTGGTCGAGGCGGGTCGTGCTGTTGCACGCATAGTTCGCCGTCGCCGAGGCGCTCAGCCGGTAGTCGATCCGCTGTCCCGACTGGAGCCCGACTTCGTTGAAGAGGACCGTATCCGCCCAGGGATTGTTGTTCTGGGCATTCGCAATCTTGGTCACCGAAACCGGCACCTCGACGAAATGGGGCCCTGGGGTGGGCGTAGCCGTCGGCGAGGGAGTTGGAGATGGGCTCACGCTTGGCGCAACTGGCGACGAAGTTGCCGCCGATTGCAGGGGCTGACCGGCGCAGCCCGCCAGCATCAGGCTTACCGCGCCCAGAAATGCAGCCCGCATACACATGGAACACCCCGCGGAAGGCCAGAGTTACGGACGGTCCAGGAATTCCTTGACAAGCGCCTGGAAGTGATAGACGCCGTTCTCGCGCAGGGCGGAAAATCGGCCGCGGTCGTAGGACCGGGATTTGAGGCCGCGTTGCACCATCTCACAGAGCACGATGTCCTCCTGCTGGCTCTCGTCGGAGAAGGCGATCGTCTGCTGCATCGACTCCCACCCCGGCCCGGTCCCGGGCTGGGCGAAGAACCACTCGAAGACGGTCAGCGTCTTGTCCACGCCCAGCGGCAGGATGACGTTCGAGCTCATATTGTCCTGGTAGATGTTGAACATAGTGTTAGGGAAAATCCAGTAATAGAGGGCGTTGTCTTCGCTGCCTGGCAGCCGGAGGTAGCGCCGATCGCGCCCGATCTCCTCCCCCGGCTTCAGCTCCCGAATGGGGGCGTGCTGCTTCGAGTAGTAGCGGAAGGTCTCCACCCGGTAGGCGTCGTAGTCCAGCTCTTTGAACAGCCCCGGATGGGCGATGGGAACATGGTACCCCTCCAGATAGTTGTCGACGTAGACCTTCCAGTTGCAGTTGATGACGTAGTCGCGCCGCTCCACCAGCTCCATCCGGTCCACGTCGTAACCGGCGGCCACCACCTCGTCCGGAATTACGCCGAGGATCTCGCGCAAGGCGGGCGCCTGTGGATCGAGGTTGGCAAAGATAAAGGGCCCCCACCGATCCACCCGGACCGGCTGCAGGCAGAAGTCGTCTTTCCTGAAGTTCTCGGTGCCCTCCATCTCGCGCGCCACCTGCAGCTTGCCGTCCAGCCCGTACGTCCAACCGTGATAAGGACACTGCAGGCTTTTGCGGTTACCCCGGCTGAGGACCACCTGGGCGGCCCGGTGCCGGCAGACGTTATAGAAGCCGCGCAGCGTCCCGTCCAGGCCGTGCGTGATCAAGATGGGCTCATCCAGGACGGTGGCCGGCTTCAGATCGCCCACCCGGGTTAGCTCGTCGGCGCGGGCGACCAGCTGCCAGGTCCGTGCGAAGATCCGCTCCTTCTCCTGCTCGGAGACCTCGGGGTCGAGATAGGCGGAACTCGGAAGGGTCGAGGCTCGAGCTACGGCCGGGTCGACATCGACGGTCTTCACGGGATGCCATTGTGACGCAAGCAATAGAAAAACGCTCCAGCCTCGGGCTGGAGCGTTTCGCGACGCGATCGATCGGGACTACATACGCCGCGCGCCCACCATGGGTCGCTCGGCGCCGATCCCCTCCGCCGGCCATCCCGCCGTGTTTCGATGCGATCGGCCGATGAGGTAGAACCAGACACCGATGGCCAGCACGATTCCCATCGTAACCGCCACCGTGATTTCGAATGGTCCCCGGTCGAGGCCCGACGATGGCCCGGTGACGCCTGCGGTGAACAGGCCCGGCCAGAGCGAGAACACGGTCGCCGCGACGACGTAGAACTCGCACAACAGCATGACGATCCAGGCGCCGACCATGCCTCCCGGAATCCGGTAAGGCCGCGACGCGTTGGGGTACTTGTTTCGCAGCACGACCAGTGCCGGGAAGGCAAAGATGTAGGAGAACGTGGTGGTCGAGATGGCGAGGGTCAAGACGACGCCAAAGAGCGCCGCCAGGTTCCCGCCGGCGAAGAGGTGGTTGACGATCACGTTGGCCAGCAGGAAGACGGTCGCCAGGATGCCGGAGAGGACGTTGACCCGCACCGGCGTCCCAAATCGCGCCGAGAACCGGCCCATCGCCCGGGGCCCCGACCCTTCCAGGGCGCCGATGGCCATCAGGCGGTCCGACGACATCAGCCAGACTGTCCCGCTGGTGAGCAGGGAGAACACGATCGCCGCGCCGACGAGGAAGTTCAGGATGTTGGCGCCGGTGCCGCCGAGGACATTCCCGACCACGGTCTGGTAGGCGGCCACAAACCCACTGACGTTGGTCAGGTCTGCCTGGCTCACGACAAGCAGCACCCCGATGATCGTGACCGCATAGGCGAGGATGCTGATGATCCCGGATCCAATGACCATCCGGGGGATATCCTTCTTCGGATCCTGCATCTCCTCGCTGGCGTTGGTGGAGACCTCATACCCGACAAAGGCGAAGACGAGTACCCCGATCACCCCGATGAAGACCGAGGAGGTCGGCTGCCAGCCGCTCAAGCTGCCGGCGAAGCCTTTGCTGACCCCGGTGGCGACCACCAGCACCCCAAAGAGCGCGATGAGAAGGAGCCGGACGATCGTTCCCAGGTTTGGCACCCACTTCATCTGGCGCAGCGACAGGATGTTCCAGATGACCGCCACCCAGATAAACGCCGCTCCAACCAGGAACTCGAGCCATCCGGTGGCCGCGATGCCGCCCAACGGTTTGCCCCAGAACGTGTCCATCGCCGCGATGGCGGTCACGGCCAGTGTCCCGCCCAACCAGATGGGGTTGCTGAGCCAGTACATCACGGCCGTTACGGCGCCGGCCAGGTGGCCGAAGGCGAGGCGCACCCACTCATAGACCGCCCCTTCGACCGGGAAGGCCGTACCCAGTTCGGCGGTGAGGAGGCCGTACGGGATGAAGAACGTGACGCCGAGGAAAAACAGCCAGAAGACCGCTTGCGCACCCTGGGATGAAACCGCGCCGAGCGTGTCGAGGGCGACGATCGCCGCGACGGTAAAGAAGATCAGGTCCCAACGAAAGAGCGATTTACGAAGCTTTCGCTTCTCCGCGAGAATCTCTTGCGAGACGGGCGCAGTTGCCAACGAGTTCCCTCCCTTGCGTGTGGAATTACCTCCTTCTCTGGAGGCTCAATCGCGATTACACCCTCCCGAGGGAGGCTTGTCAAGACACAACTTCCAGGCCCAAGAAGTGAGGACACGTCGTGTCACACAACTGGTAAGTGGCGAATACACTTCCGTATACTCGCGGTCGTGCCCGACCCCTTCGACGCCATCATTGTGGGCGGCGGACACAACGGGCTGGCGGCGGCAGCTTACCTGGGGCGGGCGGGGCTCCGGACCGTGGTGCTGGAGCAACGGGGGGTGCTGGGCGGCGCCGCGGTGAGCCAGCAGCCCTGGCCGGGATACACCATCTCCACCCTCTCCTACGTGCTATCGCTGATGCCGCCCGAAGTCCTGGGCGAGCTGGAGCTGCGCCGCCACGGCCTCCACCTGTACCCGCTGGCGGCCGACTATTACGTGCCCTTCCCCGACGGGTCCCACCTGCTGCTGACCAAGGATCCCGGGCAGGCCTTTGCCGCCATCGCCCGCTTCTCCCGGAAGGACGCCGACGCCTGGCCCCGCTTCTCCGCCCTGCTGGCCCGGGTGGCCCGGCTGGTCCGACCGCTGCTCCTGATGACGCCGCCCGCGGTGGGCGCCAAGTCCCCCGAGGACCTCCTCGAGCTGGCCCGCTTCGCCTGGAAGCTGCGCGGCCTGGATGTGACCGGCACCGGCGAGTTCGTGAAGGTGATGACGCTCTCCGTGGCCGAGCTGCTGGACGAATGGTTCGAATCGCCGCAGGTCAAGGCGGCCCGTTGCGTGTCCGGCGCCATCGGGACCTACGGCGGCCCATACACGCCGGGCACCGCCTACGTACTGCTGCACCACTACCTGGGCGAGGTCGACGGCCAGATGGCCGAGTGGGCTTTCGTTCGAGGCGGCATGGGGGCGGTCTCGGCGGCCATCGCCGCCGACGCCCGCGAACATGGGGCCGAGATCAAGACCGGGACCCGAGTGGTGAGGATCCTGGCGCGCGACGGCCGGGCGGAGGGCGTGCTCTGCAGCAACGGCACGGAGCTGCGGGCGGCCTGTGTCGTCTCCAGCGCGCATCCGCAGCTGACCTTCGGCCAGCTGATCGAGGCGACCCAGCTGCCCGAGTCCTTCCGCACCGCCATGGCGCGCTACAAGTCCCGCTCCGGGACGGTCAAGATCAACCTGGCGCTGGGCGAGGCGCCCCGCTTCGATGGGCTCTCCCCGGAGGAATCCGCCCTGGCGGCCCGCTCCTTCATCCAGCTGTGCGACTCGATGGAGTACCTGGAGCGGGCCTTCGACGACGCCAAATACGGGCGGCCCTCGGCCGCGCCCTACTCGGACGGCGTGCTGCCCACCATGGCCGACGACTCGCTGGCGCCGCCCGGTAAGCACGTGATGAGCTGCTTCACACAGTACGTCCCGGCCGCCTGGTCGCAGGCAAGCCACGCGCAGGAGCTGGACGCCTACGCCGACCGGGTGATCGACGGCTATGCCCGCTTCGCTCCCAATTTCAAATCGGCTATCGAGCAGCGCGAGGTGATCGGCCCCTACCAGATGGAGCAGGAGTACGGCCTGGTGGGGGGCAACATCATGCACGGTGACCTGACCCTGGACCAGCTCTTCTCCTGGCGGCCGGTGGCCGGGTACGCTGACTATCGGACGCCGCTGCGTGGCCTGTACCTCTGCGGCGCCGGCACCCATCCGGGCGGGGGTGTCAGCGGCATCAACGCCCGCAACGCGTCCCGGGAGATCCTGAAGGATTGGAAACGTCTGAAGAGAAGGCCACCCACCCCGGCCTGAAAGCGCAGGTGGACGGGCCATGGTTCCTGGGGCCG
>Ga0137415_10004118_pt1 | contig 14408 bp, 11 predicted proteins | sample CZODoug3_1_1_16f_FD_183082 | JGI IMG/M metagenome (GOLD analysis project Ga0137415, IMG submission 183082) | Vadose zone soil fungal communities from Angelo Coast Range Reserve, California, USA - CZODoug3_1_1_16fungal (Hybrid Assembly) | ecosystem: Environmental > Terrestrial > Soil > Vadose... | reverse complement strand
CCCAAAATAACTATCGGGGCCTCTTGGTTCGAGATGGCGCTGAAGAAGCGCCTCCTCACCATGAGGAACTATCATCGAGGCTTCGCGCATGACCGCCGACACCAATGCGGAGCTGATCGAACAGGGACGAAAGCTGTTCGCCGGCGACTGGCAATTCGTCTGGGCCTCGCCCTCGATCGAAACGCTGCCGCCGATGGCGGGCCTGGAGGTCGCCTTCGCCGGCCGTTCCAATGTCGGCAAGTCCTCGCTGATCAACGCGCTGACCGGCCGCAACGCGCTGGCGCGGACCTCGCACACGCCGGGCCGCACCCAGGAACTGATCTTCTTCGAAGGCCCGGAAAAAGCCGGGCTGCGGCTCGTCGACATGCCCGGCTATGGCTACGCCGCAGCGCCCAAGACCAAGGTCGCGTCCTGGACCGCGCTGATCCATAAATTCCTGCAAGGCCGCAGCTCGCTGGCGCGGGTCTATGTGCTGATCGATTCACGACACGGGCTGAAGGACGTCGATCTCGACGTGCTCACGACGCTCGACAAGGCCGCGGTGAGCTACCAGGTCGTGCTGACCAAGGCCGACCAGGTCAAGCCGGCCGAATTGACCGCGCGTATCGCCGAGACCGCGGCGGCGCTCGCAAAACATCCCGCCGCCTTTCCCGACGTGCTGGCGACGTCGTCGCGCAGCGGCGCCGGGATGGCGGAGCTGCGCGGCGCGATCGTGCGGCTATTGGCGGAGCGCTCCTGATGTTGCGCATCTGGCGCATCCTGATCATCCTCGCCGGTATCATGGGCGCCGACGGCGTCATCCTGGCGGCGCTCTCGGCGCACGAGGCAGATGCCGCGCGGCTCGGCGCGGCGTCCTCGATGCTGCTGTTTCATGCCGCGGCCGTGCTGGGCGCCGTGGCGCTCACCGAGCGCGGTCTCGTTCACAGCAAAATCGGCATCGCGGCGGCGTTCGGCTTCGTGGCAGCCGCTGCACTTTTCGCAGGCGATCTGACATTGCGCCAGTTTGCCGGGCATAGCCTGTTTCCTTTGGCCGCGCCGACCGGCGGGACATTGCTGATCATGAGCTGGCTGGCACTCGCGCTGGCGGCGGCCTGGCCGCGGCGGGCGTGACCGTTCTTTCCTTCTCCCCTTGCGGGAGAAGGTGGCGTGGACGAAGTCCGCGCCGGATGAGGGGTTTGTTTCCGCGGAGGCAACCCCTCACCCGCCTTCGCTGCGCGAAGGCACCCTCTCCCACAAGGGGAGAGGGTTAGAGCTTTGCGCGCGACCCGCCAATCGGATAGAACCCGGCCCGACCTCCCGAGAAACGAGACCCGCTTCATGACCGACGCGACCGACATCAGCCCGCTCGATCAGGCCCGCATCCTGTCCGAGGCGCTGCCGCATATGCAGCAATATGACGATGAAACCATCGTCATCAAATATGGCGGCCACGCCATGGGCGCGGAGGACACCGCCAAGGCGTTCGCGCGCGACATCGTGCTGCTGGAGCAGACCGCGATCAACCCGGTCGTGGTGCATGGCGGCGGGCCGCAGATCGCGACCATGCTGAAACGGCTCGGCATCCAGTCGGAATTCGCGGCCGGCCTGCGCATCACCGACGCCGCCACCATCGAGATCGTCGAGATGGTGCTGGCGGGCTCGATCAACAAGCAGATCGTCGGCTTCATCAACGAGGCCGGCGGCAAGGCCGTCGGCCTTTGCGGCAAGGACGGCAACATGGTGATGGCGCGCAAGGTGAGCCGCACCATGGTCGACCCGGAGTCGAACATCGAGAAGATCATCGATCTCGGTTATGTCGGCGAGCCGGAAAAGGTCGACACGACGGTGCTCACCCAGATCCTGGGCCGCGACCTCATCCCCGTGCTCGCGCCGCTCGCCACCTCCAAAGAGGGCGGCACCTACAACGTCAATGCCGACACCTTCGCCGGCGCCATCGCCGGCGCGCTCAAGGCCAAGCGGCTCCTGCTGCTGACCGACGTGCCGGGCGTGCTCGACAAGTCCAAGAGCCTGATCAAGGAGCTCACCACCGACGACGCCCGCCGCCTGATCGCCGACGGCACCGTCTCCGGCGGCATGATCCCCAAGATCGAGACCTGCATCTATGCGCTCGAGGCGGGCGTCGAAGGCGTGGTCATTCTCGACGGCAAGGTGCCGCACGCCGTGCTGCTCGAGCTCCTGACAGACCACGGCGCCGGCACCCTGATGATGCGGTAAGCGCCGCACCCGTAGGGTGGGTCAGGGCGCCTGTCGAGATCAAATTTGTGCGCACAGCTCGTGCGCGCCGCGACCCACCGACGAGTCGCCGCAAAGACCGCGGTGGGTCGCGTCACGGGAGATCACGACCATCAGATCGTTCCGTCAGGCGACTTGACCCACCCTACAGGTTACTCCACACGCTCGCTGTCCATGTGGGCGAGCACCGCCGGCAGATAGCGCGTGCCGGCAACTGCATCCCTGGGCACCGCTTCCTCGATGCGCGCGAGGTCCGCCTGCGTCAGCGTGACGTCGAGCGCGCCACACGCCTCGGCGAGTTGCGCCCGCCGCCGGGCCCCGATCAGCGGCACCACATCGTTCCCGCGCGAGCGCACCCAGGCGAAGGCAAGCTGCGCGGTCGAGGCGTTCTTCTCGCGCGCGATCTCACCGAGGGCGCGCACCAGCGCGAGGTTGCGCGGGAAGTTCTCGGCCGAGAACCGCGGCATGCGCGTGCGGATCTCGCCGCTTTCCTTCGAGGCCTGCGCGTTGTCGCTGATCAAGCCGCGCGAGAGCACGCCGTAGGCGACGAGCGCGATCCCGAGCTCGCGGATGGTCGGCAGGATTTCCTTCTCGATATCCCGGCTGAGCAGCGAATATTCGATCTGCAGCGCGGCGATCGGGTGCACGGCGTGGGCGCGGCGGATCGATCTCGCGGACGCTTCCGAGATGCCGATGTGGCGGACATAGCCGGCCTTGACCATGTCGGCGATGGCACCGACCGTATCCTCGATCGGCACCGTGGGATCGCCACGCGAAGACTGGTAAAGATCGACATAGTCGGTTCCGAGCCGCTTGAGCGAATAGGCCAGAAAATTCTTCACGGAGTGCGGCCGGCCGTCGTCGCCGAGGAACTTGCCATCGGGCCCGCGCTGGGCACCGAACTTGACCGCGACAAACGCGCGCTCGCGCTTGCCGCCCTTCAAGGCGTCCCTGATCAGCATCTCGTTATGGCCCGACCCGTAGAAGTCGCCGGTGTCGAGCATGGTGACGCCGGCATCGAGCGCGGCGTGGATGGTTGCGATCGAATCCGCGTCGTCCGCCGGACCGTAGCCGCCCGACATCCCCATGCAGCCGAGCCCCAGCTCGGATACCGTCGGGCCGTCTTTTCCCAATCGAACAAGCCGCATTTCGAGCTCCTTTCGCTCACCGGCATCCTGAATGAACAGTCATCTCGTTGGCAAGCCGAGTCGTTCGTTTGGCAAGCCAAGTCTTGAAAAGCCAAGTCGTCGCACTTGCGACGCCGCAACCAACTCACCACGTGCGCGTTGCGAGGATGACGGAGACATGACGTGTTGCGCCGACACATTCGCATTGCAACATTAGCCATCTTATCGGCTGTGCTCGCGACCACGAGCGCCTCGGCGCAATTCCAGCGGGGCGGTGGCGGCGCACCGGCGGCCCGACCGGCTCCGGCTCCGCACTTCTCCGCGCCACGCGTCTCTGCTCCGCAGATGTCGGCGCCTCGCGTAGCTCCACAGATGTCCGCTCCACGCGCGATTGCGGTTCCGCGCGCCATGCCGCAGCAATTCACACGTCCTTCGGGCGGGCGCGTCTTGCCGCAGCAGTTTGCGCGTCCGTCGCGCACGCCCTCGATCGGCGACACTACGCGGCGGGGGCAGGAGCCGCGGATCATGGCTTCGCCCCCCGAGGAACGGCGCGGGCTGCGCAATCGCGATTTCGCGCGGCCCGGCCGGGACGTCGCGGGCCCCGGCAGGGACATCGCGCCCCAGCGGGAGCGGATCGATCGCATCGGCCGCTTTGGCACGACGCCGAACCCGCCGGAGCGGATCGGCCAACCGGCCGGAGGCAATCGGGCGGCTTGGGCGCGGGTCCTGCGCAACCCCTCTTTCGCCGGTCGGGCGCGCGCCGGCGTTGCAACCTTCCACGGCCATTTCGCCGATCGTGGCCATGGTGATTTCGCCGATCGCGGATGGCGGCGGCGCCATCACCTGCGCCCCTTTGTCATCGGGTGGGCGGGCCCGTTGTTCTGGCCTTACGCCTACGACGATTTCGTGGACTACACGTTTTATCCGTACGCCTACGACACGTTCTGGCCCTACGCCTACGATGACGTCTACCAGAGCATGTTCGGAGGCTACGCCTACGGGTCCGGCGGCAGCTCCGCTGCGACACGGCGAACGCCGTCCGCCCGCGGCGGCGGAGCGACCGCCGCGAACCTCTGCGCCGGCCCGATCGCCGGGCTGACCGATCCACCGATCGCGCGCATCGCCCAGGCGATCGAGCCGGATGATGCCCAACGCACCCTCCTCGATGCGTTCAAGGGCGCGGCGGCCAACGCGCTCGACCAGCTCACAGCGTCTTGCCCCAATGTGTTGCCGAGCACGCCGACCGGGCGGCTCGCGGCCATGCACCAACGGCTCGACGCGATGTTGCAGGCAGTGCGCGCAGTGCGCCCGGCCCTCGAAGCGTTCTACCAGTCCCTCAGCGACGAGCAGAAGGCGCGTTTCAACGCGCTCAGCGACGACACCGGAGGCCAACAGGCCCAGCGCGACCTTTCGCAGGCGTGCGGGGAGCGCGCGTCCGGTATTGCAAGCCTGCCGATCGAACAAATTGAAGCCACAGTGCGGCCGGACGAAACGCAACGGACCGCCCTCCAGGAGCTGAAAGCTGCCGCTGCGCAGGCCGTCGAGCTGCTGAAATCGGATTGCCCCAGCTACCGCGCGCTGACGCCGGTCGTTCGCTTGGAAGCGATGGAGCAGCGGCTCGATGCCATGCTGCGCGCGGTGCAGACCGTCGAGCCGGCGCTCGAGAAATTCTACGGCGCGTTGAACGACGAGCAGAAGGAACGTTTCAATAGATTGGCGCCACGCCAGGCTTGATAACGCCCACCGCGGAGGCTGGTGCTTCAGCAGTCTCGGCAGATGCTCGGTGGCTGGCCCAAGGTTCTTGCCGGGTCCCTGGCCGAGGATCCGCCCGTCTGCGCGCTAGGATCGGCCTCGCGACGCTGCAGGTCGGAGGGCAGGTCCCTCAGGGTGGGTTGCCGATGCCCGATCGGCGCCTGCCGGCCGACCGTTCCTTCGGTGGTCGATGGCGAGCGCACACCGGGCGACGTGCCCTGGGACGGCGTGCCTTGTGCCAAAGCCCCGCCCGCCGCCAATGTCGCTATCGCAACCGCAATCGGGAATGAGCGCATAGCCGTGCTTCTCGTGCTCGAGCAACGCGTGGTCATCTAGCAACGCCCGCGGCCGCGCTGGAGTTCCATGCGGCCGGAACTTGCCAGTGCCCCGAACCCGAGGTTCGCGCAGGCGCTAGAATCATAGAGTTGCCAGTGGTCCTTGGATTCCGAAGGCAGCGGTTGAAAAGGCCGGATCAACAATACCCCGCGTAGCAGATCATGTCCGCCAAGCAAGGGAGCTATCCAGTTCAATTTTATAGCGCGTTTATAGCGCGTCACGGTCGACGCTGGTATCAAACGCAGCGGCGGGGCGCGCCCATAGATAAACGTCCGTACAATGCCTGGGTCGCTGGGGCCGGCGATTGATCGCCATGCCGTTCCTTGGGAGCGCTACCAACAACTCATCGGATGGCCGGATGCTGGGACTTCCGGAAGATTTCCAGATTTTCTCGTCATCGCGCCGCCAAAAACCGGCACGACTTGGCTGCACCACAATTTGGTGCGGCAACCGGGAATCTACATCCCGCCGAATAAGGAAGTGCGCTTCTTTGATCTGCACTGGCGCTCGCAGAATATCGCCTGGTATTTTGCGCAATTTTCAGCGGCTGCCGGCAAGATCGTAGGCGACATCTCCCCGTCGTACGCTTTCCTCCCGACGTTCGCTATCCGCCTCGTCCGAGACCTTAACCCTCGGCTCAAGCTTATCATGCTAATGCGGGAGCCGGTCGCCCGTACCTGGTCACAGATAAAGCACGGGCTTGTGCACGGCGAGCTCCCATTCACCAATGCGAAAACCTCCATCGAGGACATATCCCGCGCAGAACTTATCGAAGCTTTTGTCCACGACTACATCGCCGTTGGGAACGACTATAAGGACATCCTGAGCCGCTGGCTTCGGTATTTCGATCGATCGCAGTGCCATGTGGAATATATCGAGAATGCGGAAGCGGACCCGGAGAGCTATCTGAAAGACGTCTTTCGTTTCTTGGAAGTTGGTCAAGACATCTCTCCACGAACTCTTTCGGTCCGCGACAGGATCCACGTTGGTGTAAGGAGAGCACTGCCGCCATGGGCTCCAGATCTCCTGAATGAGACCTACGGGAAGACGCGTCTCGACGCGGAGCGGTTCGTCCTTGCAACGTTCGGTCGACGGTCCCCGTGGCCGTCGCTTGACCATCCTCGGCCGCCTGGTCCCGCACCCATTTCGCGCGCAATCAGATCGGAGCGCCGCGGCAACCTCGCGAGCTCGGATGAGCGGCTCACACGCATCCTAGACGGACTGGTCGAAAGCTGGGATGTCAGCCGGCAATCGGCCCCCCGGCTCGTTTTGTCCCTATACGGTTACAACATCTTTCAATGGCGGGAAGTTGCTTTTGGCTTGCCGACCAATCGCGATGACATTTGCACACGCATCAAGGAGCCTGATGACTTGCTCATGTACTGGCAACCAGGATTCATCATCCGGGCCACCGTTTCCGAGATCGAGGAGCAGGTGATTTTGCGGCAATCCGGCTCAGCAACCCGTGCTGCGATGGATGCTGTCGAGAGATTGCGCGCGACGCTTAGGCGTGCAAGAGCGCTTCGCCAGCGACTTTCCCGCAGGCGCCGGTACTAAAAGCGCATGAATGCTTGCATCGCCGCCGGAGGCGTCGCCCGTCACTCCGCGGCGAGGCGCACCTCGGGCGCGGCCGAGCGCACTTCCGGATCGACGTGCTGCTCGAATTTGACGAAGTTTTCCTGGAACATGCGCACGAGCTTGCGCGCGGTCTCGTCGAAGGCGGCTTTGTCCTTCCAGGTCTTCATCGGGTAGAGAATGTGCGGCTCGATCCCTGGCACCGAGGTCGGCACCGCGAAGCCGAAATAGGGGTCGGTGCGGTAGCTCACGTTCTTGAGCGAGCCGTCGAGCGCGCCGGTGACGAGCGCGCGCGTGACCTTGATCGGCATGCGCCGGCCGACGCCATAGATGCCGCCGGTCCAGCCCGAATTCACCAGCCAGCAGTCCACGTCGTGCTTGGAAATGTAGTCGCGCAGGAGATTGCCGTATTCCGACGGCGGCCGCGGCAGGAACGGCGCGCCGAAGCAGGTCGAGAAGTCGGGCTGGACGCCGACCAGGCCCTTTTCGGTGCCCGCGACTTTGGCGGTGTAGCCGGAGAGGAAGTGGTACATCGCTTGCGCCGGCGTGAGCTTCGCGATCGGCGGCATCACGCCGAAGGCATCGGCGGTGAGAAAGATGATGTTCTTGGGATGACCCGCCCGGCCGGTGCGCGACGCGCGCGGCATGAAGTCGAGCGGATAGGCGGAGCGGGTATTCTCGGTCCTGGAATCGTCGTCGTAGTTCGGAATCCGCGTCGCGGGATCGAACACGACGTTCTCGAGCACCGCGCCGAAGCGGTTGGTCGCCGCGTAGATCTCGGGCTCGGCTTCGGGCGAGAGCTTGATGCACTTGGCGTAGCAACCGCCCTCGAAATTGAACACACCCTCCGGCCCCCAACCGTGCTCGTCGTCGCCGATGAGGACGCGGTTCGGATCGGCCGACAGCGTCGTCTTGCCGGTGCCGGAAAGGCCGAAGAACAGCGCCGAGTCGCCGTCCTTGCCGACATTGGCGGAGCAATGCATCGGCATCACGCCCTGCGCCGGCAGATAGAAGTTGAGCGTGGTGAAGACAGACTTCTTCATTTCGCCGGCGTAGGAGGAGTTGCCGATCAGGATGATCTTCTTGGTGAAGTCGACGGCGATGATGGTGTCGGTGCGCACGCCGTGACGCTGCGGGTCGGCCTTGAAGGTCGGCAGATCGACGATGGTGAGCTCAGGAAGGAAGCTGGCGAGCTCTGACCGCCCGGGACGGATCAACAATTGACGAATGAAAAGGGAGTGCCAGGCAAGCTCGGTATAGACGCGCGTTTTTATCCGGTATTTCGGGTCGGCGCCGCCATAGAGATCCTGCGCGAACAGTTTCTTGCCGCGCGCATGGGCAATGAAATCGTCATAGAGCAACTGGAAGTTCGCCTGCGTGATCTTGCGGTTGCCGTCCCACCAGACCGTGTTCTCGGTGAGCGCGTCGACGGCGGTATGCATGTCCTTGGGCGAGCGCCCGGTATGGACGCCGGTTTCCGCGCACAGCGCGCCGCCTTCGACGATCGAAGCTTCCCCCGCCGAGATCGCGTGCTCGTAAAGCGACGGCGCGGTGAGATTCCAATGAAGCCCGGCCAGATCCTTGAAGCCGAACTTGTCAGCGCCGAAGGCGCCATTGCGCAAACCCGTTTCCTGCACGAAAGACCTCCACGACGCGTCCGGCGGGCGCCGGACCAACTCCCCGCCTTCATCTCGGCACGGCATGATAACGCCCCACCCGCGAGCCCGCGACCCTATAGTGAGGATCACGTGCCCTGCCAAGACGGGTAGGCACTTACAGTTTACAACCTTCGTCCCTACGGCACATCCCAAAGCAAGCTTTGTGCCTGCCTTGTGGGTGACCATATCAAACAAGCGTCCGATCGCCACCTCGGTTCCTTGCTGCGCCGCAGCACGGCGGCACCGCTTCAATCGGCCAATCCCTTGGCGACCAGCCACTTCTGGATCAGATCGGCAGTCTCCGCATTGTTCTTGTCCATCATCAGCATATGCGAATTGCCTTTGATGCCGGCGTCGGGAAGGTCGACGACAGCGACGTTGCCGCCGGCGGCTTGGAGGACGCCGACGTAGTCGAGGTCCGCCCGGCGGATCTTCGACCAGCGCGGATGGTCCTTGGCGTTGTCGCCGAACATCATGAGGATCGGCGTGTTCTTGAGCAGTGCGCCCTTGTTGACGTCGCCGCCGAGCGTCGGCTCGACCGCCACCAGCGCCTTGACCTTGTCCGGGCGCGCCTCGGCCACCTTGAAGCCGAAGGCGCCGGACTGGCTATGCACCATCACGACGCAAGGACAGATCTTGTCGACGAGCGCGATATACGCAGCAACAATTGCATCGTCGGTCGTGGTCCAGCGCGGGACGCCCTGCTTCATGAATTGCTCATAGGCCTCGATCGGGAATTGCGTGCCCGCATAGGTCGTGCGCTTGGCCTTGTCGTCGTTCCAGGAACCGGGCGGTCCGATGCGAAAGCGCTCCCAGGGATCGCCCTGCGGCAGGAATATCGGCTCGCCCTTGAATGTATTGGTCCAACCGGAGCGCCCGCGCTCGACGGCGTCGGAGATGTACACATCCCAGCCCTTGCGGATGAACATGGTGAGCCAGCCCTCACCGCCATCGGGCTTGGTCTCGTAGGTCACGGCGGTCAGGCCGCCGCCATGCCACAGCAAGAGCGGCAGTTTTCCCTTGCGGGTCTGCGGCAGGAAGTACTGCACATACATCTGCTCGATCTGATAGGCGCCGTTCGGATCGACCTTCGCCGGCACGCCGCCGGGCGTGAACAACACCTCCTTGACCGGCTGCCCCGTGATCTCGACCACGCGCCCGCCGATATGAAAAGAGCCCATGTCGCGCAGACGAATCGGCTCCATCGTCTGCGCGAGCGCCGCGCTCGCAGCAAGTGTAATGAGCGATGTGATGGTCAGCGAACGCATGACGTCTCTCCCCGTTTGATCTTGATTCTTGTGCGACCGCGGATGCGCGTCACGGCGATTGTGACGCATCCGCGCGCGGCCTGCCAAGGCGGCTCAGAGGGACCGCAGCGCCTTTCACGGGCGCGGGACGAGCCAGCCGCGGTAACGCACGATCAATCCGATCAAGGGATGAGCGATCTCGACGTGGAAATGAAAGCGACCGTCCTCGGCGGATTCATAGGCGTTGATTTGCGGCGCGAGCGCCAGCGGCAGCGGAATTCCCAGCAACGTCCAATGCCGCGGCACGAGCCGCATGCGGCCGCCTTCGCACACCAGCGCCATGGCGAAGTTGCACGGCCCGAACCTTTCACACATGAGGCGCTCGAAGCGGCCAAGGCCCTGTTCCTGGATGCTTGCAAACGCCTGCCCGGCAAACGCGCGCTTCCAGTACTCGCGCTGTTTCAAGGCATGGAACGAGACGGTCAGCGGAATGTCCCGGCCTTGGTCCGGAAAGCCGATCACCCACGCCACGAGCCGCGCCGGCAAGGACGTTCCGCGCTCGACCTCGGCCATGCCCTCGGCACTGAGCTCGGTATGGAGGTCGTGCATGGTGCGCAGCGGCTGCGGCAGTGAATCCCAGGCCTGGCCGAGCAAGCGTTCGTAGAGCGGCGCCTGCGCGTCGACTGGAATATCCTGCCGAAAGCCAGTGTGGATGTTCTTGCTGGCGAACAGCGGTTCGTAGTCGGCAAGCTCGAGATCGGTTGCGGCCGCCCGGGCGCCCGGCGCCGGCCGCCGATCCGCCACACAATTGCGGATGATCGCCTCCGCCGCCATCGAGGGTATGAGCGGGCCGTCGTTTCCCTCGGCGAGCAGGTGCCAGGAGCGCGCAACTTTCTCGCCGTTCGGCGCTACGCCTTCCGCCACGACGAACATGCCGCCGCGATCCTCGCCGAAGCCAAAGAGATTGATCGCGCGATACATCAACGGTGCAAGGAACGACAGCGACGGCAGCAATTTCAGGCGCACCAGCCACGCGCTGCCGTTCAACACGCGGTGCCAAATCCCCGGTACCGGGCCTGCGCCCATCCACACCGAACGCAGCCCCGGCCAAAGCTCCGGCAAGACCTCAAGATCCGGCACATCGACCAGCGAAAAGCGGATGCGATGGAGCGGCAGCCGGCCCGGCGGCGCGATCGTGTATCGCCTGCTGTCGATGAGGGCATAGCGCGTCGCCTGGCGACCGTCGCGGATGATCGCGACGGGCTTGCCGGCGTAGCTCGCGATCGCCCGGATCACGTTCATGCCGACATTGGCATAGGGCGAAGGCGCAATCCCGCCGACCACGCTCTCGACGCGCGCCATGCCCTCCGTGAGCTTCCGAACGACGGCGGCGGTGAGCACCGGGAAGCTGCTCACCCCAGCGAGAATAAAAATGCCACGCGTGCGCGCCTCCGCATCATAACGGCTGACGCCTCGGACAAAGTCGGAGCCGTCGGCGAGGTCGAGATAGTTCACACCGCACGCCAGCGCCGCCCGCACGACCCGATAGGGATCGTCGCCATAGAATTGGAACGGTCCGGTCGCGTCGACCACAATGTCGGGCGCAATCTCGCGCAACTGCCGCTCGACGTCGCGGTCGCGGTCGAAAGCTGCCGGAAGCATCGCTGCTGTCGAAGGAAGGCCCGCGCAAAAGGCTTGCGCTTTCGCGCGCGAGCGCCCGGCGATGATCAAGGTCAGCCGGCCTTCATCGGCCAGAAGCTGCGCCAAGCGTCCGCCGAAAGTCCCGTAGCCTCCGAGGATCAGAACCTTGAGCAGGTGGAAGCTCATCTTGCTAAAGCGGCGATGGTACGGGGCGTGCGGGCGAGCGCCGCGCGGTGATCACGCCGCCCTCGCCTCCTCCGCGAGCTGCTTGAGCAGCTGTCGCAGCACGCCTGGCGCCCGCACGCGCTCTGGGAATGCGAGCCGCAGCGCCGTGCGATCGAGCTGCAGCTCGAGGCCCTCCGGATCGCAGCCGACGCAGCGCCATTCGCCGTCGGGCGCGCCGAGGAGCTTGGTGGCATAGAGCCGGCAGGCCTCCGCGTGGTCGCCGTTCATGTGGGCGAGAATGGCGGGCTCGGAGGCGAGGAGCTCGGTGGCGTCGGCGATCTCGGTGAGCACGTCGGCCGGCTTGAGATCGACGATGCGGCCGAAGCCGGCGACCAGATGCGCGCCTTTGAGCGCCACCCGGTAGAAGCCAAAATCCGCAAAACCCGCGAACATGCTCGCCTCGGGCTGGCGATCGAGATAGCGCCGGCGCGCGTCCGGGTCCTCGGTCGCGGCGGCGGTTCCCATCAGCATGACGCGGGCGCCCTGCAGCGGGTCGCCCTCCTTGCGCTCGTCGATCATGAGCGACACGCGCGGATCGGCCAGCACGTTCTTGGTGTGGATGGCAAGACGCGAGATCAGGAGGAGCGGCGCGCCGTCGGCCGCGGTCGCGATGTTCACCAGCGAGCAGTAGGGATCGCCTGAGCCGGGCATCAGGGTCGCCAAAGCCCCCGAGCGGCCCTCGCGCAGGAGCTTTTTTGCCGCGGCCGCGGGGTTGAAGTCGGGGACAGGTTTCATTAGGACCTCCGGCGAAACAATGCCTATGTACCAAGCGGGCCGGTTCGCGCGAAGCAGGGGTGGCTCCCGTCCCCTTTTTTCATCGGCCGCTGTTCGGCGGTTCCTCGAGCGCCCTTGGCGTTCAGGAGCAGTGGGAGCTACGTTAACAAACCCTTTGACGAATCACGCGTTTGTCAGGGATTCGTCACATTTCGGCCTTGCTTTCCAGGCTTCAAAGCCTTTGGGGCCAACGCCAGGGACAGGGGCGCCATGCCGACCATTGCACTCGTCGACGACGACCGTAACATCCTGACCTCGGTCTCGATAGCACTCGAGGCTGAAGGTTACCGGATAATGACCTATACCGACGGCGCCTCGGCCCTCGACGGGTTCAAGACGTCGCCGCCGGATCTCGCCATCCTCGATATCAAGATGCCGCGCATGGACGGCATGGAGACCTTGCGGCGGCTGCGGCAGAAATCCGACATGCCGGTGATCTTCCTGACGTCGAAGGACGAGGAGATCGACGAGTTGTTCGGCCTCAAGATGGGCGCCGACGATTTCATCCGTAAGCCCTTCTCGCAGCGCCTTCTGGTCGAGCGCGTAAAAGCGATCCTGCGTCGCGCCGCGCCGAAGGACGGCACCGCGCCCAAGGAGACCGACGCGGCCAAGGTGCTCGAGCGCGGCTTGCTGCGCATGGATCCCGAGCGCCACACCTGCACCTGGAAGAACGAGCCGGTGACGCTGACCGTCACCGAGTTCCTCATCCTGCAGGCGCTCGCGAGCCGCCCCGGCGTGGTCAAGAGCCGCAACGCGCTGATGGACGCGGCCTACGATGATCAGGTCTATGTCGATGACCGCACCATCGACAGCCACATCAAACGGCTGCGCAAGAAATTCAAAGGAACCGATGACGACTTCGACATGATCGAAACGCTCTACGGCGTCGGTTACCGGTTCAAGGAAATGTAACGGAAGCCAGTCGATCAGTAGTCGGAACGGGGAGCGGCCGGCGGAATTGTTTGCTGATTACTGATTGCTGATTTCCGTCAACCGGCAGACCGCCCGTGCTCAATCGAACGCCGGAAAGCTTCAAGACCGAAGTCGAGCGGGGGCGGCCCGGCAAAGGCGCGCGACCGCCCGAGAAGGGCTCGCGGCTCGCTGAGCTGTTGCACAACAGCTGGCATCTCTTCGTCCGCATCAGCTTTTCGAGCCTTACCCGGCGCATCATCTTCCTCAACGTCACCGGCCTGCTCGCGCTGGTCATCGGGATCCTCTACCTCTCGCAATTCCGCGCCGGCCTGATCGACGCCCGCATCCAGAGCCTCTTGGTGCAGGGCGAGATCATCGCCGGCGCGATCGCCGCCTCGGCGACGGTGGAGACCGACACCATCACCATCGACCCTGAGCGCCTGCTCGATCTGCAGGCCGGGGAAAGCTACGGCCCCTCGGAGGAGGCGCTGTCCGGGCTCGAATTCCCGATCAATCCGGAGCGGATCGCGCCGGTGCTGCGGCGGCTCGTATCTCCCACCAATACCCGCGCGCGCATCTATGACCGTGACGGGGTGATCGTCCTCGACAGCCGCAATCTCTACGATGTGCTGCGCTTCGACCTGCCGCCGCCGACGCAGAAGCCGGGGCTCCTGGAACGCATCTACATCGCCTTCCGCACATGGCTCGGGCGCGGCTCGCTGCCGCGCTATCGCGAGCTCGGGCAGCAGAACGGGAAGAGCTACGAGGAGGTCGGCAACGCGCTGCAAGGCTTCAAATCCAGCATGGTGCGCATCAACGACCGCGGCGAGGTGATCGTCTCGGTGGCCGTGCCGGTGCAGCGCTTCCGCGCCGTGCGCGGCGCGCTGATGCTGTCGACGCAGGGCGCCGACATCGACAACATGGTGGGG
>Ga0137415_10004117_pt1 | contig 14409 bp, 7 predicted proteins | sample CZODoug3_1_1_16f_FD_183082 | JGI IMG/M metagenome (GOLD analysis project Ga0137415, IMG submission 183082) | Vadose zone soil fungal communities from Angelo Coast Range Reserve, California, USA - CZODoug3_1_1_16fungal (Hybrid Assembly) | ecosystem: Environmental > Terrestrial > Soil > Vadose... | reverse complement strand
GAGATCGCCGGTGACGTTGGCGTCACCGACTCGCTCTTCCGTGAAACCGGTGAGAATCGTCGGGATCTGCAGGTAGGCCAGCTGGGCGGGGGTGACGCCACCGGCCTGCCAGATGTTGTAGGGCACGCATCCTGCCACGCCGCTGGCGCATTTCCCATCTGGACCGACATTCAATGCGTTGGTCAACGCCGTCTTGGAAAAGTTGCCGCTGCCGAAGTTCGAGTACTCCGTCTGGCCCTCCATCAAATAGGCGTCGTATTTCCAGCCTTCGATAAATTCCCCGCGGGCGCCCATGACGATACGGAAAGCCGTGTGATCGAGCTCGGTCGCCCGGTTACCGCCTTCGACGTTGCGACGACCTATGACAATCTGCGACGTGCCCGCAGCCGAGCCACCGCAGAGCGCCGCCACCTCCGCCGCTGACATCAAGGGGTTGCCGCAGTTGATGTCCGTTTTTCCGTTGGGAATTCCGCTGACCGGATCCACAGCCTGCCCGGTGCCGTAGAAGGCGCCGCCCGGGGCCAGCTGTGCAGTCGAGCGGTCCTGCATGAACATGAATTCGCTGTACGCCTGGATCTTGTCGGTCACGTCATAGTGAGCGAACTCGCCGGCCGTCCAGCGCTCGTCCGGACGCTGGAAGTAATTCGTCGGTGCATAGTTGTAGTTGTACTTGGTGCCGACGTACGGGACGAATCCAGCAGTGGGATCGACAGCATAGTTGGTGCCGTCCGGCGCCGTGAATTTGCCAAACGCCGAGGTGCCGGATCCGCCGCAGACAAAGCCAGTGCCGGCCTTGTTCGCATCCGTCGAGCAGGCGCTGAAATCGCGCGCGGACTCCAGCAACGCGTCCGTACGGCGATAGCTTCCATACGCCGTGAAGTTGCCCTTGCCGTCCGCAAAATTGTGGCCCAGCAGGAAGGTGATGTCCTTCGTCTTGCCATCATTGGACGAGCCCGTCGGGAACGGGTAACCGGCCGTGGTTAGAACGCTCTGGACCGGCGAGTGGTTGGAATGGTTGTTCATGGACGCATTTGCGTTGACCTGAATACCTTCGAAATGATCGTTCATTACGAAGTTCACGACGCCCGCAACCGCGTCCGCGCCGTAGGTCGACGATGCGCCGCCGGTCAGCACGTCAATTCGCTCGACGAGGGCGGTCGGAATGTTATTGAGGTCGGGAGCGGAGTTGCCGTTGAGCGCCGGTCCGTTCGGATCGCCAGGCATCAGGCGGCGGCCGTTGATCAGCACGAGTGTGCGCTGCACACCGAGATCGCGGAGGTTGACTGTAGCTTCGCCGGTCGCGCCGTTTGACACGCCGCCAGTCATATCGGGTGTGACCTGAGGAAGGGTGTTCAGCAGATCCTCGATACGGGTGGATCCCTGCTGTTTGATTTCCTCCTGACCCACGCTGGTGACAGGGCTGACGGAGGTCAATCCTGGAGCAACGATGCGCGAACCCGTGACAATCACTTCAGAGATGGGCGCTTCGTCCGGCGCCGCCGGATCCGCAGCGTGTGCTACGGGGACTACCGCAGCGGCCGCTGCATTCGCGAATAGCGCATAGCGCACCGCGCGACGCAGAACGTCGTTATTAGCCATTGAAATCTTCCTCCCAAAAAAACGCGCAAAGTGGTTGGGTGCTGAGTGCAGGTGCCCCGTTCCCGGCTCCACATATCTCGAGCCACAGCAAGTTGATATGACGGTGCTGCTGCAATGTGGGCCGAAGAATACACAGTGGGTCCGGCTGTGGAAAGCATGTTTGCAAAAACGCAACAAAAAAATTCCAAAGCATAAATCCAGGGACCAATGTTGGCGTATACGGTACCGATCACGCTTTTAGTTGCATGAAATCACGGTCAGTACACGGACGAGGCCCCCTCCGCAGGCTCATTGTAGCCACGGCGCAACGTGATTTTAAAGCAAAGACTGTGCTGCCGGTTGTAAAATCGATTTAACTTTCCGCTACTTCAGGTACCTCGAGGCTTGTTTGTTTTTCGCGGGGCAAGCATCTGTGAAAAGTGGCTCCATCAAATTTGTCAATGTTGGCTCCCTGCAGCCGCCCCGAAACAGATACTTTCGAGAGAGGGGACGCTGGCTCGGGAGGCGGATGCGAAACAGATCAGTCCGCGTTTTTTTGAAATGCCTGCTCTCGTGGGCAGTGCTGGACGTCGCGGTTGCGCCGGCTGCGGCGATTGTGCCTGCGGGTTCTGAGCCGGCCGAAGCTGCTGTCACCTCTGCGTCGAACGGTGCTCCCGCCGAGTTCGCCATTCCAACTCGCATTGATCGCATTGGCCGGATCATCGTCCCGGTCACCATCAACGGGCAGGGGCCATTCCGTTTCATTGTCGACACCGGCGCGAGTCGCTCTACTGTGGCGCCGAGCGTGGTCAGTCGACTGGGCCTGTCGCAAGCGGCCGAGGCACAGATCGAGGTCAATGGGATTACCGGCACCGCGCAGGTGCCCGCTGTTTCGGTCGCCAGCCTGCGCTCAGGAGGAGTGGCCCTTGACGGCAATTCCTTTCCGGTGATGTGGGAGCCGCTGATGGCGGGCGCCGATGGGATTCTGGGCGCAGCGGGTCTGACGAGACAGGTGCTCTCAGTCGACTTCGATCACAACAAAGTCTCCTTATCGGATGCCACTGGTCGTGGTGGTCCAACAGGATCCACACGCATCCGGGCACGCCGGCTCAACGGCGGACTGTTGGCTGTACCTGCTCATGTCGGGCGAATCAGTGTCACCGCCGTCATTGATACCGGATCAGAACGGACACTGGGTAACCTCGCCCTGCGCGACGCGATGAACGTGCTGCCGCGTCCGGGCATGCCGATGCAGGTGGCCACCGTCTACGGAGCCACCACGGAAGTGGTTCAGGGAGAGACGCAAGTTGCTCCGATCATTTCCATCGAGCAATTGCGCATCACTGATGTGACCCTGACATTGGGCGATTTCCACATTTTCAACGTCTGGCAGCTGCGTGGGGCACCGGCGCTGATCGTCGGGATGGACATACTGGGAACCGTGGGTGGAATCACCATCGACTTCAAAAATCAATATGTCTACTTTCAGGGGCGCGGCATGTTGAGCACATCGAGCCCGGATGCTTTTCACGCGTACAGCATTCTGCATACGGGCGGCCGGCGCTAGCGCAATCGTCCGGTTTCCAGATACGCGCGCAGCGGATCCAATTGACGCGCGTAATGTTGTGAACGCCCCGAAGAGCGTTGATACACGGGTTCGCGTACCTGCCAGACACTTGCGGTCTTCACTGCCTGTGCGCTCGCGCCTTCCAGATGAGTTTGTCCGCGCCACTCCAGGCCCAGGCGTGAGAACAGTCGCCCGGACTCGGCGTCAGGACTGTGTACGTATGCATCGTAGCTGACATCGATGATGTCGTCGCCGTAGAGATTTTTCCAATGTTGCATCAGCCGCGTGTACTGCAGATAGCGATGCCCGATGTCCATCAGATCGAGCGCATACCCCATGGCCGGATCGAGGTGCAGGAAGAAAATGGACAGGCAGTTATCGAGCGCATCCCGCGTCGTGTGAACGATCCGCGCCGTGGGGAACAGGCGCTTGATCAGGCCGATGTACAGGAAGTTGTCGGGCCGTTTGTCGGTGACGCGGGTGGCGCTGGGAAACAACTGGGCAAGGCTGTTGCGATAATCGGCTGCGAGCTGTGCGAGTTGCCCGGGGGATGTCGCCGCCGGTGATTCGGGAAAGCCGGCGAGCTGACCCGCCACCAGGCGCGGCAGAATATCCAACTCGCCGCCCATGGTGACCTGCGGGTCGCTGGCCAACAGCTGCTCGATGAGTGTCGACCCGGAGCGGAACATGCCGCAGATGAAGATGGGCTGTGGCCCGGCAGTCATTGCTGGTGCCGGCGCTGCTGCCGTTGCCACCGAGGCTGGTGCCGCCGGAAATGCGGCGGTTATTCTGTCGATGAAGGTTTCTTCTGTGCGCCTGTCATAGCGGCTGATCTGCGGTGGCACGCTGGCACGGCTGAAACGATTGGCTCTCACATGGGCGTCGAACGCCGCTTCGTACACCCCGCAACTGTCCAGCGCTCGCCCGAGTGCGAACCCCAGTGAGGCCTGGTCTGCCGCGCTGGCGCCGGGATTCGCGAGCTCTTCCTCGAGCCGCCCGATGACCGGATCGGCGGGACCTGTGATTGTTTTGACTCCCGCGTAACGTCCGAGCACCTGCGCGTTGCGGGGCTCGATCTGAAGGATTTTCTCGTAAGTGGCCACAGCCGCTGCGCGCCGCCCCAGATCCTCGTGCAGGTTGGCGAGATTGAACAGCGCCGGAACGTAAGTTGGATTGGCGGCCAACGCGCAGTTCAGCTCGTGCTCCGCAGCGTCGTACTGATGGAGAAAGTCTGAATAGATCACGCCGCGATTCAGATACACCTCTTCCGGCTGCGTCACGCCACGCGCGAGAGCCTGTTGGTAGCAGGCGAGAGCGGCGGGGAATTGTCGTGCCTTGCGCAGCAGGACGCCGAGGTTATACCAACTCCCGGGTCGGTCCGGCCAGCGCGTGAGGAGCTCGTGATAGGCCGCGATGGCGTCCGCTAAGCGACCCTGTTGCTCGTGCAGTTGCGCTGCACGTGCCAGCGCGTCGGGCGTGATGTTGGTCGGCGACGTCATCAGCTGACCACCGGCCCGGCGGCAGGATACTGCTCGGCCACATTCCCGAGCGCTTCTTTCAGCGGTCCGAGCCACGGCTCATAGTTGCGCCAGTGGTCCACCGCCTCGGAAAAGATGGGCTGCCGTACCTGCTCCGAGCTGGCCGTCTGAACACTACGGCGATTCTGATAGAACTGCAGGCAGGCGGGATAGAACGGCAATGAGCAGTAGCTCAGAAGGCTACGCGCTTCACCATCCAGGTCGGCAACGACGCGCTCATAATACACACGGTGAATCCGGCCTGGCGGCAGCACCGCGTCGTAGTGGGCCATCAGCTCGACGTAATCGCGATAGAAGCGCCCCAACTTCTCCAGGTCATAGGTAAACAGCTGCCCACTGGCGAAGTTCTGTTTGAAACACGAGAAGCCGCAGGCGAGCGGGTGACGGCGCGCATCGATGATGGGTGCTCTGGGAAACATCAGGTGGATCAGGCCGATGTGCAGGAAGTTGTTGGGCATCTTGTCGGTAAAGCGATCCCGGCCGCTCCGGCGGTAAATGCTGGTTTCTTCCAGATAGCGCTCCGCCAGGTGCGCGACATCCGTGGCGTTCAGTTTGCTCAACGCTTGCAGATACGCCTCAGGGTCCCGCTCACCGTTGGATTGGCCGAGCTGACGCGTGAGAGTCGCGATGTCTGCCAACTCGCGGGTGCCCTCGACCTGCGGGTGACTGGCCAGAATCTGCTCCAGCAGAGTCGATCCCGAGCGCGGCAGGCCGACGATGAAGATCGGTGCGTCGGCGAACGACCCCCAGCCGGCGCGTGCGGCGAAGAACTCACGCGTGAGCAGCGATTTTGTGCGGGCGACGTGTGTGGTGCTCGCGGCGGAATCGTACGGCGTGGCGGTTGCTCGCAAGTCGTTTCCTGCCGCGTAGTGCTCGAACGACTCGGCAAACCGGCTTTCGTCCTCGAGCGCGCGGGCCAGGGCAAACTCGAGATTGACGCGATCCTCGAAGCGCGTAGTGTCGCTCTGCAGCGCTGCACGGATTGCATCGACGTCCGCGGACTCGAAGCGGAATGTCTTGAGATTGGCCAGGCTCCAATAGGCAGCGCCGCCAGTGGGCGCCAGCGCGGTGGCCTTGCGATACGCCGCGACGCTGTCGCGTTGGCGTCCGATCGCTTTCAGCTCGTGTCCATACTGGATCCAGGTCGCAGCCCGGTCTGCATTGGTCGCGAGCTGCGCCTCGTAGATGTCGAGCGCCTGCGGATGTTGACCGATAAAGCTCAGATACGCGGCTCGCAGCCGCAGGTACGCGGCATGGTCCGGGTCGGCGCTCAGCAGTCGCTCTACGAGCGGTGCGACGAGTGTTGGTCGCTGTTGCGTCAGAAGCGAATGGGCGAGGTCGTAGCGTGCTTCCGAGTACCCGGGTACGAGTTGCAGACATCGCAGCAGCAACCTCTCAGCCTCGGAATAACGTTCGCGCCGACCAACAACGTCCGCAAGCATGCGCATCGCATGAGCATCATCCGGAGATTTCTGCAGATGACGGCGCAGCAGCTGTTCGGCTGCATCGAGCCGGTTTTCTGCAATCGCACCGGCCGGCTCGAGCAGCCAGGGGTCCGTAGGTGCAAGGGCACTGTAGCGGCCGTAGGCAATGTCAGCGCCGCGGAGGTCGCCCAGCTTTGCCAACAACGTGGAGAGCTCGCGCCACGCCTCGGCGAGGTTTGGTTCTACAGCGACCGCCTTGCGTAGATTCTCGACGGCACGTGCTCGATCGCCGACTCCCGCATAGGCGCGGGCGAGCTCGAGTTGAATGACCGCCGACTCCGGTTGCGATTGTGCCAGCGAAATCAACACTTCGAGCGCCGCGGCGGCATTGCCGCCCCGGCGCGCTGCCGTACCCAGTAGCAGGCTGGCGGCGGCGTCCGCCGGGTGTTCCTGCAGGATCTGTCCGGCGGCCCGCAGGGCGGCGGCTGGATCGGTGTCCAATAGCGCGGCGGCCCGCATCAGTTTCAAGCTCATCTGCGCCGATATCGCCACCAAAATCTCCTCCAGCCATCGTGAGCAGTTGCGTCACGGTAGAATTGTCGCAATGCGTATTTTATCGGGACAATCCAAGGAGAGCCCTACATGAGTGCCCCCCGGCCGGCCATACCAGACGATGCGAGCATAATCCGGACTGTGCAGGCCTCCAGAGCCGCGTTCGCCGCTGGTCGGACGGCGGAAGCCGAGCAACTGCTCGTGCGGATCGCGCAGGTGGCCCCGGGGCACCCGGCCGTTCTCAACGAGCTCGGTGTCGTCATGATGTCACGGGGCGCGGCGGAGCAGGCCCACGCCATGTTCGACCGAGCCACCCAGGTTGAAGCCGGGCAGGCCGCGCTCTGGTCGAATCTGGCCAGCTCCCTGCGGGCATTGGGGCGACGCCAGGAGGAACGCGAGGCGTTGGAGAAAGCCCTCGCTTTGGAACCTCGCCATCTCGCATCACTTCTGCAGAAGGCAGCATTGCTGGAGGAGCTGGGTGATGTCCGCAACGCCGCCCGGCTGTTCCAGCAGGCACTGACCAGCATTCCGCCCGGCTCCGCGCCGCCCCCCGCGGTGCGTGAGCTCGTCGAGCATGCCAGGCAGGTTGTTGAAGCGGACCAGGCGTCTTTGAGTGTTGCATTGGAGGAGCGACTGGGCGAAATTCGGACACGCTATGGCGGCCACGCACAGCGCCGGGTGGACCGCTGCCTGGAAATGTCGACGGGGCGCCGCACTGCCTACTTCCCACGTCCCACCTTCATGTACTTTCCGGAGATTCCGGCGATTGAGTTTTTCGATCGAGCGGACTTTCCCTGGCTGACGGCACTCGAAGCGGCCACCGCTGACATTCGGAACGAGCTGACCAACGTGATGATTGCCGACCGCGAGGGGCTGCAGGCCTACATCGATTTTCCCGCGGGTCTGCCGATCGAGCAGTGGAAGGACCTGAATCATTCACGTCGCTGGAGCGCTTACTTTCTGTGGAACCAGGGCACTGCGGTGGCGCCACACCTGGCCCGGTGTCCGAAGACCGCGGCCGCACTGTCTGCAGTGCCCCGATGTGACGTTCCGGGCAGGGCGCCGACAGCATTCTTCTCAATACTCGATGCTGCTACGACGATACCTCCGCACACGGGCGTGACCAACACCCGGCTTACCGTCCATCTGCCGCTGATTGTGCCCCCGAAGTGCCGCTTCCGAGTGGGTGGCACAACACGCGAATGGGAGGAAGGCAAAGCCTGGGTGTTCGACGACACGATCGAGCACGAAGCCTGGAACGATTCGGATACGCCGCGTGCTGTTTTGATCTTCGACATCTGGAATCCGTTCCTGAGTGACGTGGAGCGTGACATGGTGCGTGCCGCCACCGAGGTCATCACGACTTACTACCAACTTCCTGCCGAGGGCCAGCTGTGACCGGCCGCATTGGCGGTTGGTTCGCGGCGCTACTGCCCATAGCGTGTATGCATGGCCACGTGTTTGCCGCGACAGGCGGCGATCCGGTCGCGGACCTGTCCCGTTGTGCCGCGGTAGCGGACCGCGATGAACGACTCACGTGCTACGACGGGCTGGCGACTCGCTATGCGCGTCCGGCAAAAGCGGGCGCGACCACTGCAAACAAGGTGAGCCCGACAGAGGCTTCACCTATCTCCGCCCCTGCATCAGCATCGACCGCCGCCGCTTTCGCGCCCGCCACCCGGGCACCCGCGGCCGCGCCGGCGCCTGCATTCGCCCCAGCCACCGTGGCGAAGGGTCCCGCTGTGGAGTCCAAAGCTGACTTTGGGCTGACTGCAGCTCAGAAGCGCAAAGAGTCGGACGAGCCGGCCAAAGCCCAAGCGATTGACGGCGTCGTAACCGGGTTTGGAATGAGCTCGAACGGCCGCCCGTTGGTGCGGCTCGACAACGTCCAGGCGTGGGAGCTCGACCAGGCGGACCCTCTTCTTTCGGTGGGCGACAAGGTGATCATCCGTCGTGCCACGCTGGGCTCGTTCCTGTTGACGACGCCGACGAAGCGCGTTCACCGCGTGCGGCGGCTCAGTTGAGCTTCAACAGCGGGCCGATGAGCTCCTGGTAGTTGCGCCAGCGCTCGACCGATGATGTGTTGATTTTCTGCCGCACCTGCCAGCGACTGCGGGTGCTGACGGTGTGCTTCGCCTGGTGGAAATCGAGGCAGCGGCGGTCCCACGGCAGGTCGACGAATTCCAGCATTTTTCGGCTCCAGGTTTCCGGATCGTCAACCAATGCTTCGTAGGGCACGTCCAGCATCGCTCCGGTCGGCACAGTGGCACGCCAATGCTGCATGAGTCGCACATACTCGGCGTAGTAGTGCGCCAGATCCTCGAGATCGGTGCCGTAAGTGTGAGCGACATCGAAGTTCTGAAAGTAGATGGACAGACACGTGTCGATCGGGTTGCGGCGCATGTGGATGATGCGGGCGTTCGGTAACGCGGCACAAATCAGGCCCAGCGAGCGGAAGTTGGTGGGCATCTTATCCACCGTGCGCAAGGCATCTGCCGATAGAGCCTGCAGCAGCCGCAGGTAATCTTCCGCAAGCATACCGACCCTGTTCCCCTGTGGCTCGCTGCCGGCCGTGGCGGTTTCAAACTTCGCGGTGGCCTGGGTCCAGAACGGCAGTTCGCCCGCCCCGAATACGTCCGGGTGCGAAGCGAGAATCTGTTCGGCGAGCGTGGTGCCCGAGCGCGGCATGCCGACGATAAATACCGGGCGCACGGACGTGATGGAGTCACACCGCGCCTCGTTGAGCCACTCACGATTGTATTGACTGATTGTTTGATCCACCGCCTGCGTCAGCTGCGTCCTGTTGTGCCTGGGCAGGTAACGCTTTGCCAGCTCATTCGCCTGCCGGTACTGGGTGAAGGCGCTCGCGTAATCCTGCACGTCATCGAAGTATTTGCCGACGGCATAGCGCAACTGAGCCTCGGCTTGCGGCACAAGAGGCCGCCGCGCAATTCGCAGCGCCCCGGTGAGCCAGCTCGCATCGCTCGCTGTCATTTTGCGCAGGCCGCAGATCCCGGCCCAGGCTTGCGCCGAATTCTCATCGACTGAGAGCGCACGCTCGAACAACTGTTCTGCGCGGGAAAACTCTCCCTTGTCCGCCTCCAGCTCCCCCATGAAAACCAACGCGGGCGTGAACTGCGGATCGATTTCTACTGCCTGGCGGCAGCTGTTCTCGGCCTCCGCAAAGCGGCCTTCCAGCCGCAGAACGATGGCGAGATTGGTGTGTGCCTGCGCGTAGTTTGGTTGCAGCGCCAGTGCTTGCCGGAAGGCGGCTTCCGCCGCGTCGATCCTGCCCAGATCCCGCAAGGCGCTGCCCAGATTGTTGTGCCCAACAGCCAGGCGGGGCTCGATCCCGAGCGCGCGCCGGTAGGCTGCCTCGGCGTCGTCGAGTTGACCCTGGTCGCGCAACACATTGCCCAGATTGAGGTGGGCTTCAGCAAAGTCGGGCCGAATTTCGAGCGCCCGTCGATGACTCGCGATCGCTGCAGCGTATTCCCGCTGCTCGCGCAACGTGTTGCCCAGGTTGGTGTGCGCACCGGCAAAATCAGGCTCCAGTTCCAGTGCCCGGCGGCAGCTCGCCGCGGCCTCGCGCAGCTGTCCCGAATTCAGCAGGGCATTCCCCAGATTGCTGTGCGTCTCGGCCAAACGCGGCTCCAGCTCGATGGCGCGGCGGTAGCTTGCGACTGCGTCGGCAAATCGTCCGAGATGGCTCAACATGTTGCCGATGATGGCGTTCAACTTCGGCAGATCGGGCCTGATCTCGAGCGCGCGCCGGTAGCTCGCGATCGCCTCGTCGAGCCGCCCCACCGCGCGCAGAGCATGGCCCAGGTTGCTGTGTGCCTCGGCATCATTCGGCAACCAGCGCGCCGCGTTTGCCATGGCGTCCAGTGGCGGCTTGTCCTGGAGTGCCAGTGATACACCGAGGAGTTTCCACAAAATCCCGGAGTCCGGCTGTTGCGCCAGCCGCTCGCGTGCCGCGCGCTCCAGTTCCGGATACCGCCCGGCCCGCATCAGAGCCTCGAGTCGGGACTGATCGGCGGGCGCGAGCGCCTTCGGCCCCTGCGCGAGTTGCCCGCAGCAGTTCTTGTACTTCTGGCCGCTTTGGCAGGGGCAGGGATCGTTTCGCCCGGGGTTCATCCGCCCAGTATAGAAAAAGCCGCGCAAAAAAAACGGCGGGCCGAAGCCCGCCGTCAGTGCATGGATGCGCGCGGTTCTTAGAACTGCGCGGTCAGGTGCACATAGAGGAAACGCCCGAGAACGTCATATGACTGTGAGAACGTATTGCCGTTACAGGCGCCAGACGGGCAGTTGCCCGACAGGATTGTCGGTGGATCCTTGTCCAACACGTTGTTGACGCCGACCCGCACCGAGACTCCCGCGATGACGTGCGCGGACGCCGAGAGGTCGATGTAGTTGTACGTCGAGATGTGGTCATACGCCGGGTACACAGTCGCGGGGTAGTGCAGGATCGCATCTGCGCTCGAAGTGTCCACTTTGGTGGAGCCGAAGAACCGCCACCGGATGTTGAAGTCCAACGCGGACCACGGGGTCATCCAGTCCGTGCTGAGAGTGTGACGCCACTTCGGCAACGGGTTGCCGCAGGTGGTGCCGAAGTACCCGGCACAGTTGTACGACGGCGCGCCCGGAAATGCGGTGGTCTTGTTGTCGAGTACGGCCGAACCTTCAAAATTGAAGGCCAGCTTGCCAAACGCCTCCGGCAACCCATACGTGTAATGAGTCTTCACGTCGATGTCGCGCGTCGAAATCTCACCCACGTTGGCCGCGGTGGTGTCGACATACGCGCTCGATGTCTCCCATAGAGTGCCGGTGAGCGGGGCGCGATGGATCGCCGAGCAGGCTCCCTGATTGTTAAATTCCGCGCAGCCCAGGATGATCGCCGTACCGATACCGGTTGTGTTGAGGATCGCGTTCTTGATCTTGATGTCGTAGTAGTCAACGGACCCTGTGAGCCCCGGCAGGAATGTGGGCTGGAACACCAGGCCGAAGGAATAAGTGTCCGCCTTCTCCGGTGTCAGATTCGGATTGCCGGCGCTCTGGGTGTTGATCTGGGTTGCGGAGTTGATGTCGATGTTGCCGTACTGGCTGTCCGTCACGCCTGTCAGCTTGCACTGCGCCAGTGTCAAAGCCGGGGCAGGCCCCCAGCACGGGTCTACGGTACCACCCGGTCCTACAGAAGGCGTTGTGTACAACTCAGCGATATCGGGCGCCCGCACCGCACGGTTGAAGCTGGCACGCGCGCGAATGTCCTTGATCGGCGCCCACTCGACACCGAGCTTGAAGGTGTTGGTCTTGAATCCGAGGTTGTAGCTCGAATAGCGATAACCGCCATCAAACGCCAGCTGCTCGGCGAACGGCTTGTCCTCGATGAGGGGCACGTTGACTTCCGTGAAGCCTTCCACGACGCGGATCTGGCCCGCGATGGGCGGTTGCGGACCGACGCCGCCGGCGCCTTCACCGAGCTCGCTGGCCAGGTCGGGGTCGAAGTGCGAAGCGTCTTCGCGCCAATCCACGCCGATGTTGAACTGCACACCGCTCTTCGCTGTCGGCAGCTGAATGCCGTACTTGCCGAGGTCTCCAGTGACTGAGGCTTCCGCGTTGTACTCGTTCACTCCACCGGTGAGAATCAGTGGGATGGACAGGTAGTTGGTGGCCGCCTTCGAGACCTGACCCGGGACCCAGATGTTCCAGGGCACGCAGGCCGGGTCGCTGCCATCGATTACCGATTGGCAGGTCGGAACGCCGCCGGGTCCCGAAACGACATTCAGTGCGTTGCCGATCCGGCTGTTCGAGAAGTAATTCAGGTTGGACGCAATACCCGTGATGGTGTTGAAACTTCCGAACGCATCGTACCGCCAGGCGTCGCCGAAGTCGCCCTTGACGCCGATGAGGCTGCGGTACGAGGTGGTCGTAAACGCTTCCTGACGGCCGCCGCCCTCAACGTTGCGACGGTAGACGTACGCTAGCGCGATGGAGTTGGCGGGAGTGCCTGGTGCTTGTGCCGCGAGATTGGCAGGCGAGCAGAATGATGCAACTTCCTGAGCGGTCAGGAGCGGATTCGCGCAGCTGAGCGTCGTAGGGTTGCCGAAATCGCCGGAGCCGGCGATCTGCGATGTGGACGTGTTCCGGGTGAACATGAACTCGGTGTACACATTGACGTGTGAGTTCACGTCGTAGTCCATGAAGGCGCCACCGGTCCAGCGCTCGTTCGGCCGCTGGTAGAAGTTCAACGCGCCGAAGTTGTAGAGGTCGGTTCCGGAATTGAACGGGCGTAACTGACCTGTCGCCTGGTCCACCGTATCGTTTATGATTCTTGTACCAGCTGCATTATAACCGATGAAACGCCCAGAGGCGTTCGTCGAAGAGCCGCCGCAGGTCAGCTTCGTCTGCGCGTTTACTATCGCTCCTGCCAGGGTGCACGCGCTGTAGTCGAACGGTCGCTGCGCTACTGCAGCCTCGTTGTTGTACGTCGCGTACATCGTGGCGTTGCCGGCACCGTCGGCGAAATTCGAACCGGCGATGAACGACAACTGCTTGGTGAAGCCGCTATCTACTGAGCTGTCGGTCGGAGCGAACCCGTAGGTGCCCTCGAGGGCCGACAGATTGTCCTGGTGGTTGTGATGCTGATACATGCCATAGTCGACATCCAGCTTCACACCCTGGAAGTGAGTGTTCATGATGAAGTTCACGACACCCGAGACCGCATCCGCACCGTAGGTAGCCGAGGCGCCGCCGGTCAGTATCTCGATCTTCTCGATCAGGGCGGCCGGGATCTCGTTGATGTCCGAGAAGTTGCGGCCATCGAACGCGCCCGGCCCCAAGCGCCGGCCGTTGACCAACACCAGGGTGCGTTGCGGGCCGAGGTCGTGAAGGTCGACGGTCGATGTACCGTCGGAGCCGTTCGACAGCGTCGAACCCTGACCTGCGAATACCTGGGGCAGGTTGTTGAGAATGTCCTCTGTGCGGACCAGGCCCGTCTGCTCGATGTCGTTCGCAGTCACCGTCGTGACCGGGCTGATGGATACGAGGTTGGTCGATTGAATGCGCGAGCCGGTAACGATGACTTCCTGCACTGACGCAGGACTGCTCGATGCTGCCTGGTCTTGCGCCAGCGCGGGCGCCCCCGCGGAGGCAGCGACCGCACTCATGATGAGTGCGCGCCGCACGGCGCGGGTGACCTGGTTACTGGAATTGGACATGAATCCTCCTGCAAACGGTTACAACCGTCGGACGAATGGAAGCCGGCAGGCCGATTCCCCGACCCGTCGCGGCAATTTCTCTTGTGTTTGCGAATTCGTTCCGCTGGGGACGAAACGATTTCGCGTGCGACCGATGTTAGCAGTGGTTGTGCAGCGCCGAAACAATTTTGGGAAAAACGCAACACCTCCAACGAGGAAGTGACGCATAAAAAGACGGGACTAAAGTCGCAATTCGGGGGACGAAGCTGGTTTTAGGTGCATTAATTACGCGGGTGCCCTGAGACGGTGCAAGCAAATCGCGGCCATGTGGCTGATGTACAACGTGTAATGATGCAGTGCAAAGATATCTTAAGACGGGAACGATCGCTTACTTCGGCGGGCTCTCAAGGATCTTCGAACGTCACGTTGCCGGCGAAATCGAAACTGTTCACCAGGATGGTCTGCTCGCTGTTCAGCGCTTTCACGGGGGTTATGCAGAAGCCTCGGGCGATGACCCGGTAGGTGCGGATCGGGCCGCCGAGCGCTCCCAGCCG
>Ga0137415_10004116_pt1 | contig 14409 bp, 18 predicted proteins | sample CZODoug3_1_1_16f_FD_183082 | JGI IMG/M metagenome (GOLD analysis project Ga0137415, IMG submission 183082) | Vadose zone soil fungal communities from Angelo Coast Range Reserve, California, USA - CZODoug3_1_1_16fungal (Hybrid Assembly) | ecosystem: Environmental > Terrestrial > Soil > Vadose... | reverse complement strand
CGGCCGGGGCCGGCGAATTCGCGCAGCGCCACGCGGCCTTCGGTCTTCAGGCCGACGTCGATGACGGCCATGTCCTTCTCGATCGCAACAACGATGCCCTTGATGACCGAGCTTTCCTGCAAATTGCCGCCGGCAAAGGACTCATCAAGCATCGCGGCGAAATCGTCGCGGGTGGGATTATAAGAAGCAGCAGTCGAAGCCATTTGTTCTCCAGATGCGGGATCTTGCCGGCCGTTCGGGTTTAAGGGCGTATCGCGCGTGAAGTGTCAGAGGTCCGCAAACCCTGACGACCGCTTTTTGCGGGAGGCGCAAAAGCGGGCCGGCAGCATGACTGCACGTTCGATACGTTGATTGATCCGGAGCCTGAAACGAGGATATCGACTTCAAGAACCTGGAGCGGGCATTCCTCCAATGGCGGCAGGGGCTCAAACCCGTTGCCGGCCCGCTCGGACGGCCTCGACAAGATCGATGGCGGCCCGGACGGCGCTGATATAGCCCCGAGTGGCATTTTCGGCAAGCCGGAAATGCCCGGTTGACGGGGCTTTAGGGCTCAAACCGGGTATTTGAACGGCTTGTTGACCGCGTTGCGCGAAGCCGCGGCTACGACCCGTGCCGGAACCCGGCCCTAAGCCGCCCCCGGCAGGATGGCATCGTTTGAAAACAGGGGGACCACCAATGAAAAGCCTTATCGTGCTGACGGCTATCGCCGTCCTGAGCCTCGGAAACGCCATTGCCGCGATGCCGGGCACCGTTTCGACCGAGGACGCCTTTACCGCTCAGGCTGCCGTGCAGCCGCTTCTCACTATGGCCGAGCAGGAACTGCCGTTCGACCGCTACCGGTCGAAGAACTGAGCTGACCGCGCCGCGTGGGCCGTCACCTCGCGGCGCGGACGGCCTCCACGATGGCGATGGCGGCGCGAACGCCGGCTTCGATATCGAGATTGGAATTATCCAGCGTGTGAGCATCGGGCGCGGGCTTTAAAGGGGCGACGGCGCGGTTGCGGTCGCGCTCATCGCGCTTGAGGATATCCGCAAGCACTGCAGCTTCATCGACCTCTTCGCCGCGCGCCCGCGCCTCCAGCGTCCGACGGCGCGCACGCACCACCGGGTCCGCCACGACAAAAATCTTCACATCGGCATGCGGGCAGATCACGGTTCCGATGTCGCGGCCGTCGAGCACCGCGCCGGGCGGATCGACCGCGAATTGCCGCTGAAAATTCAACAACACCTCCCGCACTTTCGGGATCGCCGAAACCACCGAGGCGGCATCGCCGACCGCCTGCGTCTTCAGCAGCGGATTTCCGAACTTTTCGGGATCGAGTTCGAGGGCCGCGGAGACGGCAAGCATCTCGTCCGTCAGATCGGCCCCCGCATCCAGCAGCGACTTGGCCACCGCGCGGTAGATGACCCCGGTGTCGAGGTGACGGTAGCCGTAATGCTTGGCGAGCCGCTTTCCGAGCGTGCCTTTGCCTGATGCCGCCGGTCCGTCGATGGCGATGATCATGAGAACCTGTGTCTAAGTTGATTGGAGACCGCGCGCCCGTCGCAGCGGCCGTTCCTCGGTGAAGATATTCCGCGACGCGAACTCGGCCGGACTGCTGAACGTCAGGTATTCACGCATGGCCGCCGTCGGCGCCTCCGTTGTGAACCAGGGACTGGCGAGACGGCGCGCCGGACCACCGGCCCAGGACGGAACGCGCCCCAACCGGCGCTGCTTGGCCAGATATTCGGCGATTGCACCAACCAGCGCATCAAGCCGATCATCGCCCGTCAGCCCCGGTTCGCGCTCGATCGATGCATAGCGATCCTGATCGGTTTTTGCCGAATCGAACATGTCGACGAATTCGGCGAGCACGACACTCCGCGGCGAACCGGCGTGAATGATCTCGACAGCCTCAGCCAGGGTATTTGGGCGCATCGGCCGCTCCCTCGCGATTCATGTTCTTCAACAGGAAGCGCTGCTTCTCGGAAGAAGCCGCACTCATCGGGAAATATCGACCTAGCAAGGCGATTGCGTCCTCTGCAGTCGAGATACCGACCACTCGCATCAAATTGAGTATATCAAGCCGCTCTGTTTCGCCACGAAGCGGATCCATAATTCGAAAGGCTTTGAGCTTGAGCGCCAGCAAATATTCCGCCGAAGGAACTGAAACGGCAAGTCCAGCCGCAGTCCCGTCACGCGGAAACGTCCCAAACTCCAGGTGATCGGCGGCATTGTCCGCAAGCTGACTGAGATGAAATGCGACCCCATCGTTGAACCAATCGTCCTGCCAATGATTTTCCTTGGCGATTTCGTCCACGACCGCCGCTAGCCAATCAGGCAGCGGACGCTCAAGCTTGGATACGTCGACGTCTTCGGTTGCGAACCGGAAGTTACTCGCGAGCATCAGCGCCGAGCCCCCGTAGACCGCGATCTGCAGCTTCGTTCCAGCCTGCGCCGCTGCGCGCCCGATCCTGTCGAAGGCGTTGAGTAGCGCGTCGCGACCGAAGGCTGCACTCATCGCGCCGGCCTCATGAGAAATCCGCCCCCAGCGAGCGCATCATTGGGATGAAATCCGGAAAGCTGGTCGCGATGAAGGCGGTATCGTCGACTTTCACCGGCTTGTCGGCGGCAAGTCCCATCACCAGCGCCGACATCGCGATGCGGTGGTCCATATGGGTGGCAACGAGGCCGCCGCCGGGCACGTGCCCCCTGCCCTCGACGATCAGATCGTCGCCCGCGATCTCGACCTTGACGCCGTTGACCCGCAGCATGTCGGCGGTGGCGACCAGCCGGTCGGATTCCTTGACGCGCAGCTCCTGCAGACCGCGCATGATGGTGGTGCCTTCGGCGAAGGCGGCCGCCACCGCCAGCACCAGATATTCGTCGATCATCGACGGCGCGCGTTCCGGCGGCACTTCGACGCCACGCAGCTTCGAGGCGCGCACGCGCAGTTGCGCCATCGGCTCGCCGGCATCGCCCCGTACCTCGCTCTCCTCGATCGCAGCGCCCATCTCGCGCAGCGTTGTGAAGAGCCCGGTGCGCAGCGGATTGGTCATGACATCGGAGAAAACGACATCGGAGCCCTCGACGATCAGCGCCGCCACGATCGGGAACGAAGCCGAAGAGGGATCGGCGGGCACGACAATCTCGGCCCCACGCAGCTCCGGCTGGCCGGTCAGCGCGATCCTGCGGCCGTGACGGCCTTCCTTCGCGGAGGTGATCGCGGCGCCGAAATGTTTGAGCATCAGCTCGGTGTGGTCGCGGCTCGCCTCCTGCTCGATCACGGTGGTCACACCGGGTGCCGCAAGCCCCGCCAGCAGCACCGCGGACTTGATCTGCGCCGAGGCGACCGGCGTCTTGTAGAGGATCGGCACCGGATCGCGCGCGCCATGCAGCGTCAGCGGCAGGCGGCCGCCTTCCCTGGCCTCACCCGCTCTGGCGCCCATCAATTCGAGCGGATCGAGGATCCGGCGCATCGGCCTCGAGCGCAGCGAGGCGTCGCCGTCGAATACCGCCGTGATCGGGCACCCCGCGACGGCCCCCATCACCAGCCGGCAGCCTGTGCCGGAATTGCCGAAATCAAGCGGCGCCGCCGGCTGGGCGAAGCCGGCCACGCCCACGCCCCGCACCGACCAGGCAAACGGCCCGGTCCGTTCCACTCTGGCGCCCAGCGCCTGCATGGATTTGGCGGTATTGAGCACGTCTTCGCCTTCGAGCAGGCCGGAAATCCGGGTTTCGCCGACCGAAAGCGCGCCCAGGATCAGGGCCCGATGCGAAATCGACTTGTCGCCGGGAACGCGGACTTTGCCGGTCAAAGCGCCGCTCGCGCGGGCTTCCAGCGGGGTCGGGGGGGCGGCAAAGTCGTCGGAATGGGTCAAGATTGTGTCCTCTCGCGAGGCGGCAGGTATCACATAGGCAACACCGCGTCACGCGGGCGTCAAATGCCCGCAAACCGCTATTGACAGCAGCGCCTCAACTAGCCAAGTGAAGCACCGTTTTTCAGAAAAATTCCCAGGATCCCCACGTGGCCAAGTCCGATCTCGGAACCAAACGCATTTGCCCAACGACGGGCAAGAAATTCTACGACCTGAATAAGTCCCCGGTGATCTCGCCCTATACCGGCGAGGTCGTGCCGATTGCTCCGGTCGCGCCGCCCCGGGCCGTCCGCGGCGAAGCCGCGCGCGCCGCTGCGGCCACCGCCGTTGCCGAGGTGCCGGAGCCCGCCGAGGCCGAAGAATTGGTCTCGCTCGAGGAGGCCGACGCCGAAGAGAGCACCGGCAAGGTCAAGGCTGTGGTTCCCGAATCCGAGGACGATGTCGAGGTCGATGAGACCATCGAAGACGATGATGACGATGATTCCACCTTTATCGCCGACGAGGAAGAGGGCGATGAGGACGTCACCGACATCATTGGCGACGTCGGAGGCGACGAGGAGACTTGAGATCAGCCCTGAATTATGTTCAGGGTTCTGCCCTGCGAGGCACCCAAGGCGCGCGGGAAATCTAAGGGGCCATAGCTCAGCTGGGAGAGCGCTTGCATGGCATGCAAGAGGTCGGCGGTTCGATCCCGCCTGGCTCCACCACGCTTCGCCCTTCGGGCTACGCGTGGCGCAGCCACGTGATGCCCGAAGTTCAAACCTTGGGAATGGGTCTGGTACTGTGCCTTTCCGGACAAGTACAAGGCGTTGGAATTCGAGAAGTACCTCAAATCCCACTCCGGCCGGGCCTTCGCAAAGAAGCGCCTCTGACAGCGCTTACCCCTGCTCCTCCAGCACCGCATTCAACCGGTCGCGCAGCGCCACGATCTCGTTTTTCATCGCCGACAGTTCCGCGATAGAGCACGCCGAGGCGGCGAGGATGGACTGCGGCACCGTGCGGGCCTTTTCCCTGAGCGCCTGACCCTGGGGCGTCAGGGCGATCAGCACCTGCCGCTCATCCTCGGTGCTGCGCGTGCGCTTGATAAGGCCCGCCGCCTCGAGCCGCTTGAGCAGCGGCGTGAGCGTGCCGGAATCCAGATACAGCCGCTCGCCGATAGCCCTGACCGGCACGCCATCGCGCTCCCACAGCACCAGCATCACCAGATATTGCGGATAGGTCAGGCCGAGCCGGTCGAGCAGCGGCTTGTAGACACGGTTGAACGCGTGCGCGGTCGAATAGATCGCGAAGCAGATTTGATGGTCGAGCCGCAGCGCCGGATCCGCCGCTTGTTTCCGTGCCATTTGCAACCTCGTCAACGAAGAGGACTCCGGTCCATACTGGGGCGGCTCGATCCTGCATTCAATTGCGAACAATTAAATGTGAGCCCATATAATTTATATTGTGCACAATTTAGTAGTGTGCAATATAAGAGACATCGAAACCGATCCAAGGGAGATCACCATGTCCGTGAACGTGCTTTACAAGACCAGTGCCAAGGCGACCGGCGGCCGCGACGGCCATGCGGCTACACTCGATGGCGCACTCGACGTCAAGCTCACCACCCCGAAGGAACTCGGCGGCGGCGGCGGCGCCGGCAACAATCCCGAGCAGCTGTTCGCGGCCGGCTATGCCGCCTGCTTCATTGGTGCGATGAAATTTGTTGCGTCACAGGGCGGCCCGAAAGTGCCCGCCGACGCATCGGTGACCTCGACCGTGGGCATCGGCCCCCGCGCGGCCGGTGGCTTTGGCCTAACCGTCGACCTCGCCGTCGCCCTGCCCGGCGTACCGCGCGCCGAGGCAGAGGCACTGGTGGAGAAGGCGCACCAGGTATGCCCCTATTCCAACGCCACCCGCGGCAATGTGGATGTGCAACTGACGGTGGTGTAACGGCTAACGAATGGCCCGCTGCCACAATCGGTGGGCCATTTGCCGCACCAAGATCAGCCGGCGCGCCGCGGCGGTCGTCCTGACATACGCCTGCGCGGGCGAAGGCATTGCTGCCACGCCGGAAGACCGCTAGCTCAGGAATTCCACTTGATCCCTATCTGAGCGAAGGTTGTTTCAATGAGTTTGCAAGCCGCTCCCGGCGCGATGACCGGGCTACGCGTGATCGACCTCACGCGCGTGCTCGGCGGCCCCTATTGCACGCAAATCCTCGCCGACCACGGCGCCGACGTCATCAAGGTCGAGCCGCCCGCCGGCGACGAAGTGCGCGACTGGGGCCCTCCGTTCCACGAGGAGGATGCGGCCTATTTCGTCGGCATCAACCGCAACAAGCGTTCGATCGGGCTCGACCTTGCTTTCGAGGGCGGCCGCGCCGTGCTGATGAAGATGCTGGAAGGTGCCGACGTCCTGATCGAGAATTTCAAGCCGGGCACGCTCGACAAATGGGGCATCGGCAACGACGTGCTGCGCGAGAAATTTCCGAAACTCGTGCATTGCCGGATCTCCGGCTTCGGCGGCGACGGCCCGCGCGGCGGCAATCCCGGCTATGACGCGATCATCCAGGCCATGACCGGCATGATCGCCGCGACCGGCTCGACGGAAAGCGGACCGATGCGGATCGGCGTGCCGCTGGTCGACATCACCACCGGACTCTATGCGGCGATCGGCATCTTGATGGCGCTGTCGGAGCGGCAACGCTCCGGTCTTGGCCAGTTCCTCGAGACCACGCTGTATGAGACCGGGCTTGCAATCATGCATCCGCACACCGCCAATTACTTCATGCATGGCAAGCCACCTGGCCTGACCGGCAACGAGCATCCCAATCTCGTGCCTTACGCCATCTTTCCGACCCGCACCGACAACATCTTCATCGGCGTCGGCAATGACGGCACCTTCAGCAAGCTCGCCAAGGAGATCGGCAAGCCCGAACTCGGCACCGATCCACGTTTCGCGCGCAACAAGGATCGCATCGCCAATCGCGACGCACTGCGTGAAGAGCTGGCCGCCGTATTCAGCCAGCACGACGCCGAGCCGCTCTGCAATCGCCTGCTCGCCGCGGGCTTGCCGGCAGGTCCAGTGCAGAAGATCGATCAGGCCCTGACCAATCCGCACACCATCCATCGCGGCGACGTCATCGCCAAGGATTGGTACAAGGGCGTCGCTTCCCCGATCCGGCTGGAGCGGACCAAGCCGAGCCTGCGCCACACGCCGCCGAAATTTTCCCAGCACTCCGCCGAAGTGCTCGGCGAGTTCGGCTATTCCAGAAGCGAGATCGATACCCTGGTCGCTGAGGGCGTGGTCTGCGGGCCACAACGAAAGCGCTGAAGTCCGGTCGTCGCGGACGCGGTGCAGCGCCGCCTGACGGTGCACCGCAATCGCGACGCGGCGCATCCGGCGCACGGCCTCCACCTATTTTCCCGCTTCCCTTACGCTCGCCTTCCCCCGTAGCATCCGCTCGCCTATACGGTCATTTGCACGTCATCCCGCGCTGTTAGCGCAAATAACTGGCATGACGGTCCAACGGGAGGAATTTGATGGCTTTTCGACAGTTCGGCGCTGCTGCGGCAGTCGCGGTCACGCTGGCAATTGCAGCCTCGCCCGCGTATGCGGTGACCGAGATCCAGTGGTGGCACGCCATGACCGGCGGCAACAACGACATCGTCAACAAGCTCGCCGAAGACTTCAACGCCAGCCAGTCCGACTACAAGGTCGTCCCGTCGTTCAAGGGCAGCTATCCCGACACCATGAATGCCGGCATCGCCGCGTTCCGCGCCGGCACTGCCCCGCATATCATCCAGGTGTTCGAGGTCGGTACCGCGACGATGATGAGCGCCACCGGCGCCATCAAACCGGTCTACCAGCTGATGAAGGATGCTGGCGAGCCGTTCGATCCCAAGGCCTATCTGCCCGCGATCACCGGCTATTACTCGACCTCCAAGGGCGACATGCTGTCGTTCCCGTTCAATTCGTCATCCATGGTGATGTGGATCAACAAGGACGAATTGAAGAAGGCCGGCGTCGCGGAAATTCCGAAGACCTGGCCGGACGTGTTCGATGCCGCCAAGAAATTGAAAACGGCCGGGCACGCGACCTGCGGCTTCTCCAACGCCTGGGCGACATGGGCCCATATCGAGCAATTCTCCGCATGGCATAACGTGCCGATCGGGACCAAGGCGAACGGGCTTGACGGTTTCGACACCGTTCTGACGTTCAACTCGCCGCTGCATGTCAGGCATCTGCAGACCCTGATCGATCTGCAGAAGGACAAGACCTACGACTATTCCGGCCGCGCCAATGCCAGCGAGAACCGCTTCGCTTCCGGCGAGTGCGCGATCTTCCTGACCTCGTCGGGCTATTACGCGACCGCGAAGAGCACCGCCAAGTTCGACTTCACCTCGGCGCCGATGCCGTATTACCCCGACGTCGAGGGCGCGCCGCAGAACTCGATCATCGGCGGCGCGTCGCTGTGGGTGATGGGCGGCAAGAAGCCCGAGGAGTACAAAGGCGTCGCCAAATTCTTCGCCTTCCTGTCCGACACCGATCGCCAGGCCAAGCTGCACCAGCAATCCGGCTATCTGCCGATCACCAAGGCGGCATATGAGAAGACCGTCAAGGATGGTTTCTACGAGAAGAACCCGACGCTGCAGACGCCGCTGAAGGAGCTCACCAACAAGGAGCCGACCGAGAATTCGCGCGGCCTGCGCTTTGGCAACATGGTGCAGATGCGCGACATCTGGGCCGAGGAAATCGAAGCCGCCCTTGCCGGGCAAAAGACCGCCAAGGAAGCGCTTGATGCTGCCGTGATGCGCGGCAATGCGATGTTGCGGACGTTCGAGAAGACTGCAAAATAGTTGATCGGGCTCCCTCTCCGTTTGGCGGGGGAGCCTCTCGCTTTGTTCGATTTCATTTACGAAAGACCGTAAGCCGCCTGAATGGAAAAGTCTGTCGTATTCAACAACAAGCTGCTTCCATACCTGCTGCTGGTGCCGCAGCTCATCATCACATTGGTGTTTTTCTACTGGCCGGCGAGCCAGGCGGTCTGGCAATCGTTCCTGCGCGAGGATGCGTTCGGGCTCACGTCCGAATTCGTCGGCATGGAGAATTACCAGGCGCTGTTCGCCCAGCCCGAATATTACAAGGCGATGCTGACGACGCTGGTGTTCTCGTCGCTGGTGGCGGTATTGTCGCTCTCGATCGCGCTGTTGTTTGCGACGCAAGCCGACAAGAATCTGAAAGCCGCCGGCGCTTACAAGACGCTGATGATCTGGCCCTATGCGGTGGCGCCCGCGGTCGCCGGCGTGCTCTGGATCTTCATGTTCCATCCCTCGCTCGGCACGCTGGCGCGGCCGCTGCGCTGGATGAATTTCGACTGGAATCCGCTGCTGAACGGCAACCACGCCATGAGCCTCGTGGTGATGGCGGCGGTGTGGAAACAGATTTCCTACAATTTCCTGTTCTTCCTGGCGGGCCTGCAGTCGATCCCGAGGAGTGTCATCGAAGCCGGCGCGATCGATGGCGCCGGTCCGATGCGGCGGTTCTGGACCATCGTGTTTCCGCTGCTGTCGCCGACCACGTTCTTCCTGCTGGTCGTCAACGTCGTCTATGTCTTCTTCGACACCTTCGGCATCATCGACGCGGTGACCGGCGGCGGCCCGGCGGGGGCCACCACCACCATGGTCTACAAGGTCTTTGCCGACGGCCGGCTCGGCGGCGACCTCGGTGGCTCGGCGGCGCAATCGGTGGTGCTGATGGTCATCGTGATCGCGCTGACCGCGATCCAGTTCCGCTACGTCGAGCGCAAGGTGCAATACTGATGGTCGAGCACCGCCCGTGGAACGACGTCATCGCCTACGCGATCCTGACGCTCGGCGTCTTCATCGTGGCCTTTCCGGTCTATATCGCGCTGATCGCCTCGACCCATGACGCGGCCACCGTGGTCGGCGGCAACATGCCGCTTTCGCCAGGCGGCCATACGCTGGACAATTATTATCGCGCCGTGTTCGTCGGCGGCTCGCGCACCAGCCGCGAGCCAGTCGGCCACATGCTGATAAATTCGTTCATCTCGGCGACCGGGATTGCGCTCGGCAAGATCTTCATCTCGATCCTGTCGGCCTATGCGGTGGTGTACTTCCGCTTTCGATTCCGCAGAGCGGCGTTCTGGATCATCTTCGTCACGCTGATGCTGCCGGTTGAGGTGCGCATTTATCCGACCTACAAAGTGGTCGCCGATTTGCACATGCTCGATACCTATGCCGGGCTGATCCTGCCGCTGATCGCGTCCGCCACCGGCACGCTGCTGTTCCGGCAATTCTTCATGACGGTGCCGGAAGAACTTTTAGAGGCATCGCGCATCGACGGCGCCGGTCCGTTCCGGTTCTTTTGGGATACGCTGCTGCCGCTGTCGGTCACGACCATCGCGGCGCTGTTCGTGATCCAGTTCATCTATGGCTGGAATCAATATCTCTGGCCGCTGCTCGTCACCACCCAGGATTCGATGCAGACCATCGTCACCGGCATCAAGAAGATGCTGACCACGACGGACGAGCTCGCCGAATGGCAGCTCGCGATGGCGACCGCGATCCTGGCCATGCTGCCGCCGGTCGCGGTAGTGGTCTTCATGCAGCGGTTGTTCGTGCGCGGACTGGTCGAGACGGAAAAGTGAAGGAGGCGAATGGTGAGTAGCGAATGGCGAATGGTTAGGGCGAATGCCGTTCGCCTGCTCTTGTCTTCTATTCGCTACTCGCCATTCGCCATTCGCTGGTGCAACCATGGCTAGCGTCACCCTCCGCAACGTTCGCAAGACCTACGCCGGGGCCTTCGAGGCCATCAAGGGCATCGACTTCGAGGTCGGCGACGGCCAGTTCTGTGTCCTGGTCGGCCCCTCCGGCTGCGGCAAGTCCACGCTGTTGCGGATGGTCGCGGGGCTCGAGACCATCACCAGCGGTGAGATCGACATCGGCGGGCGCGTCGTCAACCAGATCGAGCCGGCCGAGCGCGACATCGCGATGGTGTTCCAGAACTACGCGCTCTATCCGCATATGAGCGTCTACAGCAACATGGCCTATGGCCTGCGCAACCGCGGCATGAAAGAGCCCGAGATCAAGACCCGCGTCGAGGAAGCCGCGCGCATTCTCGAACTTGGTGCCATGCTGGAGCGCAAGCCGCGGCAATTGTCCGGTGGCCAGCGCCAGCGCGTGGCGATGGGACGCGCGATCGTGCGGCAGCCAAAGGTGTTTCTATTCGACGAACCGCTGTCCAACCTCGACGCCAAGCTACGCATCGCCATGCGGGTGGAAATCCGCAAATTGCAGCGCCGCCTGAACACGACGTCGATCTACGTCACCCACGATCAGCTCGAGGCGATGACGCTCGCGGATATTCTCGTCGTGATGAATGGCGGCCAGGTCGAGCAGATCGGCAATCCACTCGACATCTATCAGAGGCCCGCGACCACCTTCGTCGCCTCCTTTATCGGCGCCCCGCCGATGAATCTGATGCCGCTGCGGTCGGACGAACTGAAATCGCAATTGGCCGGCGATAGCCGCATCGGCGAGGCCGGCATCCTGGGAATCCGGCCCGAGGATTTTGCGGTCTCCGGCGATACCGTCGCCGGCGGCGTCGCGCTCGACCTCACCGTGGAAGCAATCGAGCGGGTCGGCGCCGAGACCTTCATTTACGGCAGCCGCGAGCGCGACGTGCAGGGCGTCGCCGCCAACCCCGGCGAATTGCCGCCCGGGGAGGTGATCGTGCGCATTCCCGGCGCCATCGGGCCCGACATCGGCGCGCGAATCAGGGCGGTCGCCCCATCGGATAGACTGCATCTATTTACCGCCGACGGCCGCAAGCGAATCGGCCCGTAGCTCCCCGCTGGGGTCCATAACGGCGCCCTGAAATGACATTTTGGTCATTTTGTCGCGGTTCTACAGAGACTTGAACCGCCTCCGAGTCACCCCCATATTCCCTGGTGACCGGACGGCAAGACCGCCAGCCGATCACCATGGGGTGCCGCAAGGGCCCCTCAAAGTCGCTTCGAGAGGACTTTGTAATGTCTCGTGTTCCATCGTTGTCCAGTCCGTTCCTCCTGGGATTCGACGAAATCGAGCGTGCGCTCGATCGCGTCGTCAAAGGTGCCGACGGTTATCCTCCGTACAACATCGAGCGGTTTGACCGGACCAACGGCCAGCCCGAACGCCTGCGCATCACGCTGGCGGTTGCCGGGTTTACCCGCGACCAACTCGATGTAACCACTGAGGAAAACCAGCTCGTAATCCGGGGCCGCCAGCAGGACGACAAGGCCCGGCAATACATCCATCGCGGCATCGCCGCGCGCCACTTCCAGCGCACCTTCGTGCTGGCGGAGGGGATGCAGGTGCTGGGCGCGGACTTGAAGAACGGGCTGTTGTCGATCGACCTCGCCAGGCCGGAACCTGAAAAGGTCATTAAGACAATTGCTATCAATGAGCACGAATAATGCAACCAGGAGCGGACTCGACCGCTTAGTCTGACGGAGGAGTCGAGACCATGAGTGAAGTGAGTGTCACATTCGAACCCGAAAGCGTCACGACCGAGGCGCTGGCCCATCTGGGCGAGGGTCATATCGCCTATGTAAAGCAGGTCCGTTCCGAAGATGTGCCGGGGCTGTTTCCCCAGGCGCCGAAGATCGCGCCGGGATTGAAGCTGTTCGCGCTCCATGCCGCCGACGGCACGCCGATCATGCTGACCGACAGCCGCGAAGCCGCGGTTGCCAACGCCTGGAGCAACGAGCTGCAGGCCGTCAGCGTTCACTGACCCGGCGTTTGCCGGTGTCACTGACGCTGGGGCTTGCGGACGTCAATGACGGCAGCATTTGCTGCTGACGGTGAGCTCCATCAGAATTCGAGATGCGCGGGCGCCTGTCCTTGGTTTGGCCGGAGACAGACGCCCGTATTGGTTTGCCGCGGCGTATCGCTCGCACCAGCATCCTTATTTGCCAACCGATTGCATGTAGGCCCAATCTTCTGCGGGAAGCCCCTCCAGCCAGGCCTTCTCGTCGCCCGGCTCGGGAAGGATATGGCCGTATTCCGCCATCTGCCCGGCCGGAACTTCAGTGACGTAAACCCACACCAACTTCTTCGGAAGCCCCGAGAGATCGGCAATCGCGGCCACCATTTCTGATACGAGCCTCTGGCGGTCCGGAACGCTGCGGCCGGCGCGAATGAATCCATGAACGAAGATTTGCTCTGACGACAGTGGCGCGCCGCCCATGAAGTGGTTGCCTTTGGTGACGTCGGTGTAGATCACCTGCGCAAAAAACGAAGCCGCGCCCGTCACCGCATTATGGATGCGCGTGATTTCGGCGGCGATCGCGGATTTCCTGGCTGCGTCGAGCAGGCCGGCAGGCGATGTGCAGTGGTATGTCGGCATTTTCATGCTCCCGGTCATGGATGGTTTATTGACTATATGGATTTGCGGGTATATACCCCTAATATGAATGATGATCGTTGTCTATGCACCTCTTTGCGGCAGGCGGCGTTGGCAGCAACGCAGATCTATGATGAGGCGCTGCAGCCGTCAGGGCTAAAGATCACCATGTTTCGCCTGCTGCGCCGAATATCGGAAGCAGGGCAGCCGACAATCAGTGAACTGGCGCGCATCGTCGACCTCGATCGCAGCACGCTCGGCCGAAATCTGAAAGTGCTCGAGCGCTCGGGCCATGTGCAGCTGGCCGGGGGCCAGGACGAGCGCAGCAAGATCGTAAGCTTGACCGCCAAGGGCAGGTCAGAGTTCGAAAAGGCGCTCCCACTTTGGGCGAGGGCGCAGCGGACGATGCAGGCGCGGCTCGGAGATCAAAAAACGGCGGTTTACGGGATTCTATCGAAGCTAAATCGGAAGGCCGCGCACATTTGAGCTCGCGCTAGCCTGGGGCTCCTTCAACCCATCCAATCCATCGAAAGGTCCACCATGCCTCTGGTAAGAATAGACATCAGTAATAGCGCGACACCCGAATTGGCCAAGATAGCTAGCGACGTCGTGTACGCGGCGATGATTGAAATTGCCAAAGTGCCGCCGCATGACAAATTTCAAGTCATCACACGTCACGCGGCCGAGCAGTTGATCTACCCGTCCGAAGGCTATCTCGGGATCGACTACACGCCGGGCATTATTTTTATTCAGGTTTTCTGGGTGGCAGGACGGACCACCGATGTGAAAAAGGCCTTCTACCGCAAGATCGCTGACGATCTTCACGCGCGAGCTGGCGTCCGAAAGCAGGACGTTTTTATCAATTTGATCGATTCGGCGCGGGAGGATTGGTCATTCGGCAACGGCGAAATGCAGTACGCGTCGAGCTAGAAAGCCGTAATTCTACGCCGCGCTCGCCGGCGGCAGCGCCAGCACCGAATAGATCGCCTGGGCGTCGCGCGAGGCGCGCAGTTTCTTGGCGACGTCCTGGTCGCGCAGCAGCCGGGCGATCCGCGCCAGCGCCTTGAGGTGATCGGCGCCGGCGCCTTCCGGCGCCAGCAGCAGGAACACCAGGTCGACCGGCTGGCCGTCCATGGCCTCGAAATCGATCGGGCGTTCGAGACG
>Ga0137415_10004114_pt1 | contig 14416 bp, 13 predicted proteins | sample CZODoug3_1_1_16f_FD_183082 | JGI IMG/M metagenome (GOLD analysis project Ga0137415, IMG submission 183082) | Vadose zone soil fungal communities from Angelo Coast Range Reserve, California, USA - CZODoug3_1_1_16fungal (Hybrid Assembly) | ecosystem: Environmental > Terrestrial > Soil > Vadose... | reverse complement strand
GAACCGCAGAGTTGGAAATTGCCATTGGTGCTGACACTCTCCAGAGTGGACGCGATGGAAGAATCATAAGCCGCAGTAGTCGCGAACGCCTTCTGCGCGAGGCGCCACTTGGTGGCGAGTGAGAGGCTGCCGCCGGAACTGGTCATTTCTTCCGCAATTGCGTGGTAATCGGCGGGCGAGGTTAGGACGGCGACATCGCGAAAATTCTTGGCGGCAGAGCGGATCATGGAAGGTCCCCCGATGTCGATGTTCTCCACCAGTTCCTCGAACTGCACACCCGGCTTGGTCGCGGTCTTCTCGAAGGCGTAAAGGTTCACCACTACCATGTCAATTGGCGGAATGTCGTGTTCCGCAATGGCTGCAACGTGGGTGGCATCCTGGCGCCGGTGAAGGATTCCGCCGTGCACCTTGGGATGCAGCGTCTTCACGCGGCCGTCGAGCATTTCGGGGAAGCCGGTAAGCTCCGAAACGTCCCTGACCGCGATCCCGGAGTCGCGCAGCAACTTCGCCGTTCCCCCAGTTGAAATCAGCTCCACGCCCAGTCCGGCCAGTCTCCGCGCGAAGTCCGGCAAGCCGGTCTTGTCGGTGACACTGAGAATCGCGCGCCGAATCTTCGTTTGGGCTGGAGACATTGAGGGGCCTCGGCCAATGATGTGCGGAGCTGACCAGAAAAATTCTATCAGCAATTGGCCATCTGCCCAGCACAACCGGGGAGCCTAAAGATTTAGATAGAGTGAAGCGGGGTCCAAAAATGAACGAGGGTTGACCGCTTTGTAACGCACCTTCCGCGCTAGACTTTTGCCTTAGCCTTCAGCTTGACCCCGCCCTCCGCCAGTTCGACCGAATACTCCACGCTTTCGCAGCTGTACTGCTTGCGAATTTGCTGGGTCTTCTTCTGCACGAAGGTGGAGAAAGATTCGAGATCACCGGAAACATTTTCTCCAGCTTTTTTCTTGGCCGCGACCAAGGCATTGTAAAGGCGCTCGACTTGCTCGTGTTCCTTCTTGTCGACTCGCCTCAAGGTGAAGGGTTGCGACGCTGGTGTCTCTGGCGCCAGAGCAGCTGCCACGCCTGCAGCCTCGGTCGCCGCGGCGTGATTCACCCCGTACACGGTGGGGTGCAGAGGCGCGTGTTCTTCCTCACGCACTCCCTGGACCGAGAGCAGCGCGTCCTGAGGCCGCCGGTAGCCCTCTTCCCGGATGCGAGCTTTCTTACGCCATAGGTCGCTGTATATGGCATAGCGCTGGGCCATTTCGTTGTAGCGGAAACGTTGGGTAAAGTTCATGCGGCCGCCGTCGGAAAACTTCCGTAGCAGCGCCAGTACTTTCCACTCGACGTCAGTGGGAGGCCGCTTTGTGGGATTGTTGAAATAGATCTCGTACTCGATCTTCAACCGCCGCAGCTGCGAGTCGAGAAGATTCAGTTCTTCGTCGGTGGTCAAGCGAGAGCCTCCAGGACCATAAGTGTAAGAGGTGTCGACCTGGGCAGCGAGGTACCCGTCGGTCACGGAGGTCATGGTACGAAAGTACCCTGCGGCGGCTGTTGGTTTGGGCTTTCTTCGCTTGCATCAATCCGGGCTAAACGGCTATTTCCCCGAACTTGACGCCATCTTCTTGACCATGGCCAGGACCAGTTTGCGGTCGCTATCGTTCAGGTTGGTGGCGTAGCGGCGAATCTGGCTCAAGAACCGTACTTCATCATCGGAAAGTTGAGGCAGGCCCTTGGACCCGTTCGCGTGGCCTGACTCGGAGAAGAATTGCGAAAGCGCGATCTCCATGGCGCCAGCAATTTTCGACAGCGTGTCCAGCGAAGGAATCGTATGGCCGTTTTCTACTCGCGAAAGATAGCAGCGCAGCAGGCCGGTGCGTTTCTCAATGTCGCCCTGGGACATGCCTTTCTGCAGCCGGTAGTTTCGAATGGTCTCGCCTATGTTGATGGTGGGGAGCATGACTAGGATGCGTGCATAGTAACCACATCGGAATCGTCTGGCAAGAGGAAATTAGTGCCATGTGGAAAATTGAGACTTGACAAACCGGCGGCACGCAAGTTGCACAGGGTTCACGGAATTGTTTGTGTGATCGCGCACGCTGCAACCATCTGATCCATATCGGGATTAGCGGCCTCTGCTTATTTCTTGATTATTTCTTGAGAGTAGCGGCCAAAAAGGTGATCGTTCTTTTCCAGGCATCCGCGGCATCGTCGGGGCGGTACCCAGCTTTGTTATTAGGATTTTCAAAGCCATGGCCTGCAGCGGGATAAATCTTGATCTCGACCCTTTTGCCAAGCTGCTTCAAAGTTGCCTCAAACTTTTTCACTGACTCCGGCGGGATGCCCTGATCCTTTCCGCCGAAGATCCCGAGAATAGCCGCATTGATCTTGTTTAGCGCCTCCGGGTCCGTGGCGAGGTGGCCGTAGTGGATAAGATCCGCGGCCAGCGTGGGCTCTTGCAACGCCACCTCTAGCGAATAGCCGCCGCCCATGCACCAGCCGATGGAACCTATGCGGTCTTTCTTCACCTTGGACTGGGTTTGGAGAAATTCAAAAGCAGCGTGAAGATCGCGTTTGGCCCGGTCCTCCGGCAAGCCGCGCATCAGTTCGTGGGCAAGTTCGGGGTTGTCTGCGACCTTGCCGCGATAGAGGTCCACAGCCAGCGCCACGTAGCCCTGGTCGGACAGCTTCGAGGCTTGTTCCTTCACCCATTCGTTGAGTCCCCAATATTCGTGGATGACGATGATGGCGGGAAATGGTCCCTTCCCCGGCGGTGTGTAGAGCATGCCTTGGACGGTCTCGCCGCCGCTCTTGTAAGAAACGTTCTTGCCCTCGGCAGCGAACGAGGCGAGGGCGAAAACAATGACCAGTAAACCCAGAGCAATGTTTTTCAGGGGATTCATCCTGGGGACGTTCACAACTCTAGCTCCATATAGATAGCGCCTGCAATCGGGTTTGGGCGATACGGGGGGATCTCGTTGAAGCCCATTTTGCGATACATCGCTACAGCGTCGCCCATCAACGGTTCGACCGTATCGAGCCGCATACGGTGATAACCCATACTGCGTGCCTCGGCAATGACGCATTCCGCTAGCGCGCGTCCCAAGCGTTTTCCGCGAAATTCAGGGCGGAGATAAAGCCGCTTCATTTCACAGATATTGTCGCCCAGTCGGTGCAGCGCCACGCAACCAGCGACTTTGCCTTCATATTCCGCTAGCAGCAGGCGGCCGTCCGGAGGCGCATAATCGCCGGGAAGTTCAGCTAGTTCTTTGTCGAAATTCTGAAAGCAGAGGCTGAAGCCGAGAGATTGAGCGTACTCTAGAAATAATTCGCGGGCTTGTGCAATTTGGGTCGACGTCTGGGCTCGGATGACTGCCAAATTCTTCACCACAGAGCGCATGGGGGCATTCAACGGGATTGTGTGTTCGGCCTTCATTTCCTCTCTTCTGCCCTTTGGTTGAGCTTGTGTCGGCTTATCCCATCAGCAACCCGCCGTTCACATTCAGCACATGACCTGTAATGTATGACGCCTCTTCCGACGCAAGGTAAGCCACCGCATTGGCAACATCCTCCGGCGATCCGACCCGGCCCAGTGGAATTTGCTTAACCGCGTTCTGCTTGAACTCGTCGCCGAGGCCAGCCGTCATGGCGGTTTCGATGAGGCCGGGCGCCACTGCGTTGCAGGTTATAGTGCGGGATCCGACTTCGCGGGCGATGGCCATGGTGAGCCCGATCAGTCCCGCCTTGGATGCCGCGTAGTTGACCTGGCCCGCCTGGCCCATCTGCCCGAAGACACTCGCGATGTTGATGATGCGTCCCCAGCGCTGCTTGAGCATGGAACCGATGACTTGCTGTATCGAGAGATATGCCGACGTCAGATTGGTGCTGAGTACAGCGTCCCAGTCGGAACGCTTCATGCGTATGACTAGTTGATCGCGTGTAATTCCGGCGTTGTTGACCAAAATGTCGATCCGGCCGAAATGAGTAATCGCCGCTTTGCAGGCGGACTTGATCTGCGCTTCGTCGCTGACGTCAACAGGGAAGGCCGCAGCTTTCCCGCCTGCCCCAGTAATCTCCCTTACCAGTTCATTAAGCTTCTCCTGATTGCGCGCCGCCAGGGCGACAGTAGCCCCTGCACTAGCCAGCTTCAGCGCGCAACTCCGCCCAATTCCCTGCGACGCGCCAGTGACCAGCGCAACTCGGCCGGAAATATTCATGGATTCTCCTCGGGAGCTGAGAAACGGGAATTATAAGCTGCCCGGAACGCATCGCCGGGGCAAAGAAATAGGCGGTACTGATCTAATTTCGGGTTGCTACTTATGTTTGGGCAGAGCCAGAAGCTTAATCTTGAAGATCAAGTTGTCGGTCACAACGCTCTTGTTCTTCTTCCCATTAATGTAGTACGCGGTAAGGCTATCGCCTAACTGCAAATGCGTTTTGGTTGGTTGACCATACTGATCTAGGACTTCAAGCGGATGCTTAAAAACGCCCGTGAAGTTCTCACTTTTCCCCTTGTGCTCATATGTCAGCGTGATCGCATCTTTTTCGTGATCCACGGCGGTTAGCGTTCCAGTCCAAGTGTCGCCATGATAATCAAGGGCAAAATATCCACCTTCGGCCTGACCATGCTGTGCAATTGCGATGGGGCTAGGCGCGGCTAAGAACACCGCACCTGCAACGACCAGAACCATGTTCCTGCTTGGCGCAGCAAATTTTAAGAACATTTGACCTCCAGTAAATCCCGCATCGTCCAGATTGTACCCGTGACCCCAGCCGCCATACACGGCGTTATTTAGATCAGTACCAAATAGGCCTAGACTCGGCGCAGCGGCCATAGGAGAACTTCCAGCCTGCGAGCAAAATGCAGCAGCGCAGCGGTCTTCGGGAGTCCGATACCAGCAGCCTGTGCCATTGTGTTGACCATGAAATCCGCGTGGGCATCCTGCAGAAGGCCACGGCAGGTGATGAATTTCGCCGCGATAGACGCGCCCGCGATGGACCGTGTACAGGCAATAGCGTTCGGTCAGCCAGCGCTCGATGCTGTCGTTGTCACGGATCTGCACGTCGGCAACCGGCCCATATCTGGCACTGAGCTCGGCGGCTGTGCCATGCCGGCGCGAGTGGTAATGAATCGCTCCATCGAGTTCTTCACATCTCATCGCAGCATGAAAATAAGGCAGATGATACAGCGCCCGCGCCGCCCATACGGCGGGCAAATTAGCGGCATCGAGGCTGAAGAAATAAACTCCGGGTTTGCCGCCATACGTTACATAGGTTCGCAGGTTCAGCTCGGGGAACCGGGACAGTCCGGGCAGCGCCGGAAGTCCCGCAGCGCGCATGCCGCTGATGCGGAAAGGCGTGACCGCCATCCAAGCTTGGCCGCCCAACGTATCGAGCATTAGCACCGGTGGGACCAGACCCCGCAGAATGTCATTCGACACAGGCCAGTGTGCAAAAACTAGATCGTGCCAGATTTGTTTCATCACCCACGGACCGGAAAGCAAAGGCCAGGGGCGATGCTCGGTCATCCGCAGCAGAGTATCCACGACTCAAGTGTAGGTGGAGACTTCTGCGCAGGTGAAGTCGCCACGATTGGCTCGCACTGGGCATTCCTACCCGGTGCCGGTATCACTTTGTCAACGGCATTGCGCGTCTCCAGGCAGACCAGTAACATTCAAAAACACTCCCATGCCCAATGCTACGATCTCCGAAGTGAGCCATATGCCAGACTCCTCCGATTCCAACGCCGAGACATCGCTTGCGGCCGACAAACGCGCGGTAGGGGAAACGCCCTCAGCCGAGGTCTTCGCCGTATTCGGCGCCGAGCCCGAGATCCAGGCCTATGCGATGGCCAAATACTCGCGGTCTGTCCTTTCCATGAAGGAGTCGCTAAAGGAGATTAGCCAGCAGAAGGCGGAAAAGTTTCTCAACACTTTTTACTTCCAGTACGGGCACCGCTCGATCGCCGATTTGGCGCACATGGCGCTGGCGGTAGAGAAGCTGTCGATTCTCGCCGCCATCGAGCTAGCCGACGAACAGCGTTGGGACGGACAGGAACGCTCCACCCGCTATCAGGATTTCAAGAAAAGCGGATACTTCACTCCCGACTTTGGTCGCGACGAACAAGCGCGCACGCTGTACCGCGAAACCCTGGGGTTTTTGTTCGCTGAATACGAGGCGCTTTCGGCGCACATGACGCAACACCTGATCAGCATTACGCCCAAGCCGGCAGACATGAAGCAGGAGGCCTACGAGCGCACCCTGAAGGCGCGGGCTTTCGATATCGCTCGTTATCTGCTACCGCTGGCCACAAACACGTCGCTCGGCGAGATCGTGAATGCGCGCACCCTGGAAGCGCAAGTGTCGCATCTGCTCTCGCACACCCATGCCGAAGTGCGGCGGCTGGGCGTGCTGCTCAAGAAAGCCGCGACTTCACCGGCCTACAACGTACATGCCGAGTCGCTGCGTGAATTAGTGGAACGCATTCGGGCTCTAAACTCCGAACTCGGGGCGCGGGCAGAGCAGGAATTGCTCCGCGAAGTACGTGTTGCCCCCACGCTGGTGAAATACGCTGACCCGAATCAATATGAGATGGAGACTCGCCGAGACCTTCGCCAGGCCGCCTGTGAACTGATGAAGAGCGAGTCGGTCGCGCCGTCCAAGGCGATTGTCGATCTGCTCGACGAAGAACCGCTCGAAGTGGAAATTGCCACGACCCTGCTCTATGAACACTGCCATTATTCCTACCGTCAGATTCGCCAGTCGGTACAAGTGTCGGGAGAGCGGTATCGCCGAGAGGTCATCGATCTTGGCCTGCGCCACCGCGGGAAGCATGACGAAATGGCGCGTGCTTTCCGCGCCGGACAGCAATTCCGCTTCGACATTCTCATGGATATTGGTGGATTCCGGGACATGCACCGTCACCGGCGCTGCATCCAGCTGATGCAGGGATTCACCACCCACCACGGCTACGAAATGCTGCTCGATGTGGAAGATGCCGGAGTGCGCCAGCGCTACCAGACCGCGATGCGGCGTGCGCAAACCGCGGTGGAGAATTTGGCCAAGCGGGATGCGGCGGGCGCCGCGGAAAACTCGCAGTATGTGATACCTCTTGCCTTCCGCAAGCGTGCCCTCTTCAAAATGGATTTCGCTGAGGCGGTTTACATTTCCGAGTTACGCACCACCCCGGCCGGACACGTTTCCTACCGCAACGTGGCCTATGCGATGTATGAGGCCGTGGTGCGGAGGTATCCGGCACTGGCAAAGTATTTCCGGGTGCATGATGTGACGACGCCGGTGGATTTGCTGCAGCGCTGAACAGACAAAAGGGAGCTCACGTTCAATCGCGACCCTGGTTTTTGCGGTAACAACAAAGCAACTGTGCAACTGGCGGCAAATTGCGTGGCTCCTTCGGTCCTCCAAGGGGGCGGCCTCGGGATGACCGCGGCAAGGCGCTGCCCCAGTTATTGCCCATTTCGGAACGTTATTCACAACAATCTCGCCGATTCGCCTTTTATTCGCTTCCAACTGTCTGTATAATCCGGCCAGATTAGTTCTGCACTCTTTAAAAGGAGCCACACTCCCATGGCGGATGAACGGGGCAAGGCAATTGAGTTGGCGGTGTCACAGATTGAAAAGCAGTTTGGCAAAGGTTCGATCATGCGGCTGGGCTCGAAGGAAGCCATCGTCCCTATCGCTGTGATCTCGACCGGCGCCATCTCCTTCGATGCGGCCTTGGGAGTTGGAGGCTTTCCACGCGGTCGCGTGGTTGAAGTCTTCGGCCCGGAGTCATCGGGCAAGACCACAATCACCCTGCAAGTGATTGCAGAAGCACAAAAAACCGGGGGCATGGCCGCATTTGTGGACGCAGAACACGCTCTCGATCCCGCCTATGCGAAAAAGCTGGGGGTGGACGTCGACAACCTACTGGTCTCGCAGCCCGACTACGGCGAGCAGGCGCTGGAAATTACCGAGGCGCTAGTGCGCTCGAATGCTATTGATGTGCTCGTTGTGGACTCCGTCGCCGCGCTCGTGCCCAAGGCTGAACTCGATGGCGAAATGGGCGACAGTCATATGGGTCTGCAGGCGCGGCTGATGTCGCAGGCGCTGCGTAAGCTGACGGGAACGGTTTCCAAGTCGCGCACCTGCCTCATCTTCATCAACCAAATCCGGGAAAAAATCGGCGTGATGTTCGGTAATCCGGAAACAACCACTGGCGGGCGCGCGCTGAAGTTTTATTCATCGGTGCGGGTCGACATTCGCCGCATTGCCGCCATCAAAGACGGAGACCTGGTCACAGGTTCGCGCACCAGAGTAAAAGTCGTGAAGAACAAAGTCGCCGCCCCCTTCCGCGAGGCCGAATTCGACATTCTTTACGGCGAGGGCATTTCCCGCGAAGGAGATCTGCTCGATCTGGCCGTGAACAGCAACATACTCGAAAAATCTGGCTCCTGGTTCAGCTACAAAGGCGAACGCATTGGCCAGGGCCGCGAGAACGCCCGTCAGTTCCTCAAAGACAATAAAGACACCATGGGCAAGCTTGACGCCGAGGTGCGTAAGGCGCTGGGTTTGGCCCCTACGGCTGCGCCCACCGCCGTCCCGGCACCTGCGCAAGCCCCCAGTGCCCCCCAGGGGGCGCGGGTTACAACCATGCCGACTGGCACCGATGGGGCCAAGGTACCCCTGGTCGCGCGCCGGTAATCGTTTCCCTGTAGGCGCAGCGCGCATGCTCTGCGCCTCACGGAGTTCTCATTGCCATCTCTGTTGTCCGCCGCATAGAATCTTCTATTCGCTCATCGGCACGCGGGGCTTGTCAACGGAAGACTGGCTTTCGCCTACGCAAGGGGGCTATTGAACAAGGGCATCGCTATTTATCCCGGGTCGTTTGATCCGCCCACGAATGGTCACCTCGACCTGATTGAGCGAGGCAGCAAGATCTTTGAAGAGTTGGTCGTGGCAATCCTGCGCAACTCGGAAAAGAGCCCGATGTTCAGCGTGGCGGAGCGCTTCCAGATGCTCACGACTCTGACCGCGCACTTGAAGAATGTGCGTCTCGATACCTTCGGCGGCTTGATGGTGGAATACGCGAAATCAATCGATGCGACTTGCGTGCTGCGCGGCATCCGCGCCGTCAGCGACTACGAATACGAATTGCAAATGGCGCTTCTGAACCGCAAGCTTGAGCCCACACTGGAGACGGTTTTCATGATGCCCGCCGACAAGTATTCTTATGTCAGCTCCCGTCTGGTGCGCGAAGTGGCTCAGCTCGGAGGACCAGTCAAAGGGCTGGTGCCGGAGGTGGTTGAGCATAAGCTGAGGCAAAAACTGGAGCCAGCCTACAAGCTGCAAAATATCCGTGGGATCGTCGAAGCCCCGAGGAAAAGGAAAAAGAAAGCATGACTACTGCGACCAGCGAAGCCCTAAGACTTACCGAACGAATCCATCGAATTGAGCCGTCGGCTACGATGGCGGTCGTTGCGGAAGCGGACAAGCTACGAGCTCAGGGAGTCGACGTAGTTGACTTCGGCGCCGGAGAACCGCACTTCGCCACGCCGCAGCACATCAAAGACGCGGCTATTGCCGCGATCCAGGGCAATTTCACCAAATATACTGCGGTGGCCGGTACAACGGAATTACGCGATGCGATTGTGCACCGTCACGCCGCAGATTTCGATTCTGACTACCGTCGCGAACAAGTCATTGCCTCCGTGGGTGGCAAGCAAGCGCTATTCAACGCGATGCAGGTTCTGGTCGACCATGGCGACGAGGTGATTCTGCCGGTTCCCTACTGGGTTTCGTTCAAAGACATTATTCGTTACGCGGGCGGCCAATGCGTGCTGCTGCAGTCCGACGAAGGACGAGGCTTTCGGGTTACCGCCGACATGGTTAGAAACTTGATCACTTCGCGGACCAAGGCCATCATTCTCAACTCGCCATCGAATCCATCGGGCGCGGTGATGAGCCCGCAGGATATGACCGAACTCATCCGCCTGGCGCAGGAGCGCGGCATCTGGGTTCTGTCCGACGAGTGCTACGTTTACCTGAACTACACCGGCAAGAACTTTTCCGTGGGATCGTTGCGCCAATACAAAGAGCGCATTGTCGTCTTGGGCTCACTGTCGAAGACCTATGCCATGACCGGCTGGCGTCTGGGCTACGCTCTCGCCCCCGCCCCAGTTGTGAGCGCAATGGCCAAGCTGCAAAGCCAATCCACTTCCAATCCGACTTCGATCGTACAGAAGGCCGCGGTTGCAGCTTTGAATGGACCGCAAGAGTGCGTTGAGCAGATGCGGCGCGAATATGTTGAACTGCGTGACCATGTGGTGAAAGGATTACGCTCAATTCCGGGGGTGACCTGCACCATGCCCGAGGGTGCCTTCTACGCCTACCCCAACATTTCGTCTCTTCTGGGGCGGGCAAACGTGAAGTCGGCGTCGGACGTGGCCGGACGCTTGCTCCGCGAAGCGCACGTGGCCACGGTGCCGGGCGAAGGATTCGGCACCAGCGACCACATCCGCGTTTCCTACGCCACCTCGAAGGCGGAATTGGATCGCGGCCTGGAGCGCATGCGGAAGTTTTTTGCGGCGCTGTAAGCCAGCGTTTGTCGGATCGCTCAGCCCACCGGTTTGGGAAGGGCGCGGCTTCAGCCCTGCCGCCTAAGGCCAAAAACAAGAATGGGCTTCAGGCCCCTGAGATCCTCGGATACAAGCAGGGTTGGAGTTTGAAAAAGGGGCCGTTCCATCCCGGAGCGGCCTTTTATATGGTTGAACATGGGAAGTCTTTATCCACTTTTGATGCTACCGGGCTTCGATCCCCGGCCCTGGGGCGGTTACGACCTGTCCCCGATTTATCCCAATCACAAGTTCGAAGAGAGAATTGGCGAAGCCTGGCTTACGGGGGACGATTGCAAAGTGGCAAACGGCCCGCTGAAGGGAAAGACTCTCTCACAACTAAGTGAGCAGTATCAACGAGAGTTAGTGGGCGATGCGGCACGCGATGCGCGGCGATTTCCGTTGCTCCTGAAGTTTCTTTTTCCGCACGAGAAACTGTCAGTGCAGGTGCATCCCGACGATGAACGCGCCCGTCAGATCGGCCAGCCGTGGGGCAAGACCGAGTGCTGGTACGTGGCGCATGCCAAGCCCGGATCGCAAATCGCGGTGGGACTCAAGTTCGGTGTGACCACTGCTCAGCTGGAGCAGGCGATCCACGACAAACGCGCCGAAGACCTGCTGAACTGGCTCAAGGTTTACTCGGGAGACATGATTTACGTTGCAGGCGGGACCGTGCACACTCTAGGCCCGGGTTCGGTGATTGTAGAAACCCAGCAACAGTCGGATACGACTTATCGGTTGTACGATTACGGGCGTCCGCGGGAATTGCATCTCGAAGACGGGCTGGCGGCGGTGAAACAGAGAGTGGCCTCCGGAAAGGTCATTCGGCCGGCGCCACAAACCATCGGTAGAACCAACAATCGACAGGCCCACTTGATTGCCGCTCCCTATTTTGTGGTGGACATGTTCGAGATCAGGGAAGACCTAGAACTTTCGACGCATGACGATTCTGGCAACAGTTCGGTGCAGATTCTGGTTGCCGTCGAAGGATGCGGCGTGGTCGAGATCCCAGGACTAGAGCCCATCACATTGGCCAAGGGTGACGCGGTGGTCGTGCCCGCCGTGTTGGATAAATTCAGCGTGCGACCGCAGTGGACGCTCGAATTCTTGAAGTCGTATGTGCCGGGCAAGATTTTGCCGGAGCCCGAAACCAGAATGTAGTGATGCGGGGTCTTGGACGATGGATCATTGCGGCTGGAATCCGTGAAAATCAGTGATGAAGAATTCTAATTTCTATCCCATAATTCTGGCTGGTGGCCGAGGCACGCGCTTCTGGCCATTAAGCCGGAAGAAGCGCGCCAAACAACTGCTTGCGCTCGATGGCAAGCAGAGCATGATCCAGCAGACGGTGGCGCGCTTGCGGCCGATGGCTCCGGCGAAACGTTTCTGGATCATCACTAACCACGATCTCCGGCCTGCGCTCTTGCGCCAGCTTCCCAAGTTGCCTCAAGCGCAAGTACTGGCTGAGCCAGCTGGGCGGAACACCGCTCCTGCGATCGGACTCGCTGCTTTTCTCTTGCTGAAGACAGATCCTGATGGCGTGATCGGCATGTTTCCCTCCGACCACGTCATAGCCGACGAGAAACGTTATCGCGACACACTGCAGCGTGGAATTGAAATCGCCAGTGCGGGCGAGAACATCGTTGTACTCGGCATCAGGCCAACACGGCCCGAAACCGGCTATGGCTACGTTGAGGCGGGAGCGGCCTGCGAGGCAAACGCCCTGAGAGTCCGTCGCTTCACAGAGAAGCCGGACGACAAAACAGCCGCCGAGTTTGTGGCAGCCGGGAACTATTTCTGGAACAGCGGAATGTTTCTGTGGAGTGCTCGAACCCTGGCCAACGCCTTGCGCGAGCATCTGCCGAAAACCGCTCCACTGCTCGAAGAGATTGCCGCTGCCTTCGGCGCGCGCAAGTTTGCTGCCACTTTCCGAAGGCTGTATCCCAAATGCGAAAACATTAGCGTGGACTATGCCGTGCTCGAACCGCGCTCGGCAAAAGGCGAACAGGGCGGGAACATGTTTTGCTTGCCGGCTGAGTTCGGTTGGAACGATCTGGGATCGTGGACGGCGCTGCACGAGCATCACAGTGCAAAGAGTCGCCCGCAGGAAAACAATCTCATTGCCTGCTCCGGCCACTTCGTTCTGAACGCCCAGGGCAATTATGTGCACGCCCCGGGCAAATTTGTGGCGGCCGTGGGAGTCAGCGATCTGGTGGTGGTGGAAACTGAGGATGCTTTGCTGATCACAACTCGCCAGCGAGCGCAAGACGTCGGCAAAATAGTAAAGTACCTTGACCAGAAAAAGTTGCACAAGCTGGTGTGAAGCCAAAGCTCCGTCAGCAGCGACCACCGTTGCTCCTGGGATGCGACAAACTGAATCCTAGCCACGAGCTACCAGCCACCAAATCAATGGCCCAGGAGATAAAATTCGGCACGGATGGCTGGCGCGGCATCATAGCTGACGACTTCACCTTCGAAAACGTGCGCCGCGTAGCGGGCGCGATCGCCTCCTATGTATTGAAGTACGAAGATCGTCAGAAGGGGGTCTTCGTTGGGTACGACACCCGCTTCGCTTCACCAGGAGCAGCACGGGTGGCGGCAGAGATTATTGCGGCGGCTGGAATTCCGGTGAAACTCGCCAACGATTTTGTGCCCACGCCTGCGGTCTCGTACTCCGTGAAACATCAGAACGCCGCCGGCGGAGTAATGGTCACTTCCAGCCACAATCCCTGGAACTGGAACGGGGTAAAGTTCAAAGGCAAGTTCGGAGGCTCAGCCACGCCTGCCATCATGAAAAAAGTGGAGGAAGAGCTCCGCGCTGGGGCACTGCCAAAAGGTAACGAAGCGCACATTGAGGAGGTCGATTTGAAGCAGGCATACGTTCGTGCGGCCTGCCGCTTCGCCGATATGGACCTCATCGGCAGAACAAAATTCAAGTTCGTCGTGGATTCCATGTACGGCTCTGGCCGCGGCGTTCTGACCGGAATGTTCAGCGAGCGAGGAGTTCAGCATGTTGCCATCCGCCAGCAATTGAATCCACTGTTCCCCGACATCAATCCCGAACCCATCGAGCCACACACGGCCTTGCTGCAACAGACCGTGGTCCGCGAGAGATGCGATGCCGGCTTGGCTACCGATGGCGATGCCGACCGCATCGGCGCGGTAGCCGAAGATGGAAGCTTTGTGGACTCGCACAAGATTTTTTCCATTCTGCTGCGGTGGCTCTTGGAGCGCAAAAAGTGGCCCGGCGATGTCGTCCGCGCATTCAACACTACGCGCATGGTCGACCGTATCGCCGCGAAGCATGGCCGCAAAGTCCACGAGTGCCCAATCGGTTTCAAGTACATTGCCGACTTGATGATGGAGCGGGACATCCTGATTGGTGGCGAGGAATCAGGTGGAATCGGCTACTCGCGGTACTTGCCTGAGCGCGATGGAGTGCTGAACTGCCTGCTGTTGGCCAATGTCATGGCTGAGGAAGGCAAGCCGTTGGGACAATTGGTTGCAGATTTGCAACGTGAGTTCGGCGCGCATCATTATGGGCGGCGCGACTTGCACATTTCTGAAGCAGTGAAGCAGTCTGCCATTCAGCGTGCTCGAGCCGAAGGCACCGAGAGCTTGGGCGATTATCGCGTGATCAAGAAGGAACACATGGATGGCGTTAAGTTTTTTCTGGATGCTCCCACGAACGGGCATGGCGCTGAGGCCTGGGTCTTGTTCCGCGCGTCCGGGACAGAACCGCTTCTGCGCCTGTACTCCGAGGCCGCTTCGCTCGAGTTGGTCCGCGAAATTCTCGCCAGCGGAGAGCAGTTCGTAAG
>Ga0137415_10004113_pt1 | contig 14418 bp, 14 predicted proteins | sample CZODoug3_1_1_16f_FD_183082 | JGI IMG/M metagenome (GOLD analysis project Ga0137415, IMG submission 183082) | Vadose zone soil fungal communities from Angelo Coast Range Reserve, California, USA - CZODoug3_1_1_16fungal (Hybrid Assembly) | ecosystem: Environmental > Terrestrial > Soil > Vadose... | reverse complement strand
GTTCCGGATGCTACATACTACACTACCACGCTTAGACTGTACAGTTCTGTACATGAATATCCGTGTCTTTTCGCAGAAATGCGCTATGGAATGTACTCAGGAATCGTTCGTTGGCGCCCAGAAGATCCGCAGCCGAACTTTACTCTGCTCTCTACGCTTCGGCCAGCACGGGTCGCCGCTCAGCCATCTCAACAATAACCTTCTCGACCTTCATATGATGAATACGACGATGAACCGTCAACAACGCAAGACAGTCCAAGCAGACATGAGCAGTATGATGCTCCGCAACCAACTCAACAATCTGATCCTCAGGCCTAACCTCAAATCTGAAATTACATGTCATAGCCAAGACGACTCATACTCTCATCTAACCCCCTTCAACCTCGCCCTTAAGCATTAACGAGCAAACCTGACGAGACCAACTTTTCTATGGCATTCACGATGAACTGGGGCGAGGTTAGAAAGAATCGTAAGCCCGAATTCACTCTCAGCCACAATATGATGAACATCAAAGCTACCCTCGATGGTCTTGCCACAGACCCAGCACTTGCGATCATGTAGAGCGAACACTTGTTGTCTCAACTTTGATGGAATCTTCAGCTTTGGAGGAGAGACACTCACGTTCCAAGAAAAATCTGGGCCGCTGTACAGTTCGCCAAATTCCTTGTATCGACTCAACGAGAGAGACATGTTGGGATATGACATCACACCTAGGATACAGCGGCATTCCAGTCTTACTCCCGATCTATTGCTCTAGTTTTCGGTCATCATCATCCCACTTGTCACGAGTCAAGGAACGTAGCTTCTCCGCGGCGACTAGCCATTCTGGCGACAGAGATCTTGCAGGAAGCCAAACCAGCTCATGCCATAGGGCAACGTAGAAGGCTTCTCGCCACGACCCTCTATCCCTCGCGTACCAAGACTCAGCGTCCGTTTCCCAAGCTATCAAATCGAGGATCCCTAGTTTTCTATCTTCTCTCTCTCTTCTTGAAGAGACCTTCTTCAAGTCTATCAAAAGGCAAGCTGATGATCAACAGTTTCGTTCTCGTGTCTGAGCAATAGCCGATCGGTGGCTCAACCCTGCAGATGTCGAGTCAGCGGAGCGACTGGCGCGAACGACTACACGCCAACCCCTCACGAATGGAACAGGAACTAGCAATCAACTACAAGAAGATGGAATTCGCTACCAGACTCAGGTCGAGATACCAGTGACCACAGCCGACTTCTACTTCCCTCTGGAGTCTAGACCGCTGCTCGTGTTTGTCGATGGCCGGGTCCATCTGGGAACAGCTCAAATTGCGAAGGACGAAGAGCTACGATCACTCCTACGGAAGAGAGGATACAAAATACTAGAATTATGCTACAACAGCTACTCAGAGAAGAAAAGAGACCAGCTGTACGAAGAAATCCGGAACAACCTCGACAAGTTGGCCCACGCGATCTGACTCTGCCGACTTGGACATTCGGATAATCCGACCTATTTCGAGTCTGCCAGGACCCTTCCATATCCGTCACAGCCTTGGGACGATTCATTGTAACCAGATTCAAGAAACGGAAAGTTCACGAGCCGACGCTGATCATACGAATGGTCCAGGCCGCTGACCCTGCGTCGAGGTTGTGGATGAGAATGTGTGCGATGGGCTTCGTACAAACCACTGGGGCGTATCCTTCAGAGTGCTAGGTCGTGAAGGTTCTCGCCGCTTTCTGTCCGACGATAACGGCGTAGTTTTCCCTAGGGTTCCAAGCGATGCAGGTTATCCGATAGGTACCGGAGTACAGTCTCCGGATACTGCCCTCTCGGTATTCTAACACCCTGCCTTCGTCTCGGCCGGAAGGGTGGGGGCTGCCGGTTCCAATCAACGCAAGATCATCCTGAGGAGCCCATCCTATTGCTGTCGGGTAGAGACCTGATTCTGGGAATCTCATTTCTTCTAGTTCGTTGTTGGTCCAACGTAGCAGTCGGGGTTCATGCCAGACCACCTCATACCCTACGGCCAGGGCGTACTCTCCGTCTGGCCTCCATTCGATTGCGAGAATGTCTATCTTGTCGGTGGTCTTGAGGCCTTTCATTCTTTCTGAACCTAGCTCATAGGAGTAGAGCGTAGGACATGGAACCATGGATGTCCCGAAATAGTTCCCCGAGATGAGGGCCTCGTGGCCATCTGGATGCCAAGTGACTGAACGGAGGTTGTTGATTGCACCAGCGACCTCTTTGATTTCACCCCCTCGCCAGGACAGGGCGGTCCCGTTATTTCCCACCAAAATCGCGGCAGAGCCGTCAGGCGACCAGCTAACTCGTCTTAGATTGTCCTTAGTGTCTTCCTTGACGGGTGTCAGTTCTCCATCCTTGGAATATAGGATCGTTCCGTGATTACCCACGATGATGGCCTCACCTGCTGTGTTGTACGAGGCGCACCTGAGATTTTCTTGGCTGGGGCTGTTTTGCTGTTCGAATGTTACGCCGTTGAAGTTTAGGACTAGGCCTTTGTTTCCAACAGCCACCCCAGACCGTCCATCCCTTCTGAATGCGACCCATCGGATTGAATGTCGGGGGTCTGCAGGGATCTGATGGAATTGCCCGTTATGGTATCGGAGGATTATGGTTCCTGGACCCTTGGTTATCACCGTCTCATCTCTTTGCTTGCGAGATGTTCTGGCCTTGATTTTTGGCGAGGTCTTCGGAATCTTTCTGATCCCATCGTTTGTGCGTCTTCCGACTCGGTCAGAAAGCAACTCTGAGACCATCATAGGCGACCCGCAAATGATGGTCATGGTATTCTCGTTCGAGTTTCAAGTAGTCGTTGTATGAACGGGCCCACAGCCCCTCAATGTGGGTCAGAAATGCGAGGCGAGGTCTGATCTGCCTGATGAGCCTCAGAGTCTCCTCGAACGAGGCCTCCCCTTGACGAATAGGGTCTCCGGGAGACACTATCCTTCTGTTTTTCGTGTCTCGCTCAAACCATCCCATTTCGATAACCAGAATGTCCGGTTCGGAGAGCTCGGGACTAGGTCTCCAGCCTCTGGTATCGTCTAGAGCGAGCAGTGCACGTCTTCGGCCGCGCCGCAAGAGGAACGAGGTGAGGCCCGGCTGTGCCATGTGGAAGGCGCGGAGAGTTAAACCGTCAATGTGAAGCGCCTCTCCCTCCGATATCTCTCGTACCTTTGCGATTCCTAGCTTCTCGAAATGCTGGAAATGGGATTCGAGCCCGAGATGCTTGTGAAAGTCACGCCTGACCCAGCCGGGAAGCCATACGTTGGTCACCTTGCGGGCTCTAGGCTTCAACCAGTCCATGTTGAGCTGTTCGAGGACCCTGCATCCCATTGTGTGGTCCGGGTGCCAGTGGGTGTAAACTAGGTTCCGTATTCGATGAATTTTCTCGCGCTCGAGGCTCAAGCCGATATCTTCTGGAGTGTCGAACAAGACGCTTGGTCCCTTGAGGAAGATCGACGGCCCATTACGGACAAACCTACCTCCCTTGCGTCGTGCTTCTTGGCACACGTGACAGAGACAGCCAGCCCTTGGAGTCGTCTCCGCGCCCCCGGTTCCTAGGAATAAGAACTCTACACGTTTCGATGAGCTATCCGTCAAGACAGCCTTACAGTAAGCTGGCCTCCGGGCTTAGCCCTTTCCCTCGCCACCACGAGAAACATTCGCGCGGGGCAAACAGTAATGGTCGCACTGCTCTGATGTTGATGGAGAGTGGAGGCATGCGGACCCTCAGAAGGGTTTGGACCTCTAAGCGAGCCGGAGGTATTAGGATAAGTCATCATCCGCGCCCTGACCATGACCCGAGTTCAGCCAGGTGAGAGGACATTCAGTAGGTCATCTTGGCAGCATGTATCGAATGGTCAATATTGATCTTGTCCCGTTTCTTTCCATGCTTAGGATAATGTCTCGAGATTTTACGTTCTTACGCATCAGCCACAACCATGTTCGAATCGTGTGATTTGACGGGTGAGTGGTGGTCCTGCTTGCCAGATCATCTGATGCGACATCCACAAAACGCCGTCCTTGTTCAGAGGCCGCCGCAAAGAGGTCATTCAGTTCATTCTGCAAACCTTGGGTGGGGGGCGGCTTTCTTGCCGCCCTCGACCCTGCTCGCCGTCCCCCAGCAAACTGGCCTCCCGGTTGGTCGTAAGCGGCAATATCTCGATTCGGGAATAAAAGCGGTGGCTGAAACCTCTGGCTACATGCCGCTTTTCTTTGAAGACTTCTTCTTACTTTTCTTCTTCGTCGGCACCTACTTTTTCACCCAACTCAACTCTTTCAACCTTCCTTAAGATGCCTCCGTACTGAAAATGGTCAGATTCAATTCTCCACCAAGTTGGAGTTGTAGGGGACTTCGACTTCGGAGTGGGATTCGCGCACCAGTTTACCGGTAAACATGAGCATCCCAACAACGTTCCGGCGTTGCGATGTGTTGAATTATAGGTTCAAACCTTCTTCAAAATTATCGCACCTTACCAGTATGAGAAAAAGGCGTTGGAGGGGTTCCGGATCTGAGTCGTACCACCCAAGGCTAGCTCAAAGGAACCCGATCAGCGACTCTCTCTAGGGAATTTTTTCCGAGGCTCTTCGAGTGAACCTAACAAGCGACCCATCTATACCCCAACCTCTTTCCTGACTCTCCGCTTGTTCCAATTGATTATGAACAAGTTAAGTACCGAACAAGCGCGAAAAAAAGCACGGTTTTTCATCGAATGCAGACGCAATTTGAAGAAGCTAAAGCTAAGACAGAATCCCTCCAAGCCAACGCCGCGCGATATTTCAATCCCAACGAGCCCCTGAAGCTCGAACGCATCTCCAAGCCCCAACCTGGACCCAACGAAGTTCTCTTGAGAGTCAAAGCGGCAGGAATCTGCCACACAGACCTTCACATCATGGCCGGCATGATGCCCACCCGGCCACCACCAGTCACCCTCGGCCACGAGATCGCAGGACAAGTCGAACAAACAGGTCCAAATGTCACGCAGTTCAAGAAGGGAAACAGAACAGTCGTCCACTTCATCAGCCCCTGCGGCAACTGCAACTACTGCATGGAAGGACGCGGGGTCCAGTGTGAAAACCTCTTCAACAGGCCCTTCTACGGAGCCTCCCACGATGGAGGCTACGCTGAATACTGCACAGTTGACGCCGACCGTCTCGTTCCCATCCCAGAAGAAGTCGCCTACGACTTCGCCGCCACACTAGCATGCGCCGGATTGACCGCCTATCACGCCGTCAGGAAAGTAGGCCAAGTCCACTTGTCAGAGAATGTCGGAATCTACGGAACCGGTGGGGTTGGAATGTACGCCGTGCAACTGGCCGCCAACAGCGGAGCTAATGTCATCGCCATCAGCCGAAACCAAAAAAAGCTACAGATGGCGGAGGCGCTAGGCGCAAGCTACTCCATCAACAATAACCAGGCAAGCGTCCCCGAGGAGATCAAGAAGGCAACTAACGGTCGAGGTGTGGATGTAATGTTTGACTTTGTCGCCAACGACCAGTCCATCACCGACTCTACCAACAGCCTCGCCAACGGCGGCCGCCTCGTAGTTCTTGGCGTGTCCAACAAGCCTTTACCGTTGGATGCACAATCCTTGGTCTTCAGAGGACTCGAAGTATCAGGCTCCCTGGCTGGTACAAAGAATGAGCTCGTCGACCTCATGGGTCTAGCCAAGACGCAGGAAATACAATCCGTCGTTACCAGAGGCTTCAAACTCCAGGAGGTCAATGAAGCCCTGGAATTACTACGACAAGGCGAGATAATCGGAAGAAGCTACGTCTCGATATAGGATAACACATGAATGGCAAGTCTACACTGGACCCGCCTCTCCCCCCTTTTCTTGAGAATTTGAAACATCCTCTGTGGTCCGCTTATTCCTGAAAATAAGCCAGTTTTCTGTTCAAAACGAGATCTGAATCAAAGGCGTGGGGCGGCGGCAAGAGATGTCGTCGGGACCCTCTTTGGGTTGGCGGTGACAGTTGCACCTTTTGGGGACCCCTCAGCTACGAGTCTACCTCAAGCTCACAATCAACTACGTGAGTCGGGGAAAGTTCTTCCACGTAACACTCGTGCTCTACTCACTTACCCACACCATATCTTCAAACTTCTCTCCATGGTGTCCGACTTGACGCTTGCCGCACCGGCTACATTCTCTACGATTGTAGCGCGGGTACTCCCAAGCATGGCGTAGCAAGCACCTAAGATGCATTCTCTCTAATGTTCCAATCAGTTAACCGGTCAATTGACGGATTTGAATTCTTCCAAGTCTAGGGAGGCGGCTTGTTCTAGTACGAAGCTCTCTATCACCATGGATTTTTCCATCCCTTTGCCCTTGCGGTCGAGATAGTAGTGGTGGAATTCATGCCCCATCCTCAGTTCTTGGCCCATTAGCATTATCGTTTGTGCGCTATTCGACACCAGAATATCAGCCGGGTCCGACCCGATCCGACGACATCGAACGTTACACTATCCCAAACAGCTGAGCCCAGATACAACCCTTGGGCAGAGCACGTTTGCACGCCAACACCTTAACGATAGAACAAGATTGGCAATCAGATTACGTGATCATTGGATCCGACGCCTTCACCAAGTGATTGTTTGGGACCAGCAAAGCGGGGCTGGAAGGAGGGAGGGGGGCGCGGACATAGTGGGCGCACGCCTTTAGGCTGAGCGGTTAGTGTTTGGATCTGTCGTCGTTCGACGTGAGTACTGCGGTCAAGCTTCACCTGATGCCGGTTTTGATAAGGCCGATCATAAAGAACCCCCGTCAGCGAATAGGTCCTTCCCTGGTCAAGATAGAATGGCAAGTATGATGTGAACGAGAATCGGCGGTTCGCTGTCGTCATGAGGCCGCATTGGCGAATGTGCGCCTTTGCCTGTCGATCGGTGAGGTGGTAGACTTGTTCAACGTAAAATTCGTCGTTGAAACGAGCGCCTGGGCGAAGTGACACGTGGCTGGCGGTCTGCGATTGTTGAGAAGCTCCCTCGATCTCTGCGATGTAGGGTGACGGATGACCCTGTCGAGAGATTAGGTGTAGCCGCTTCCTAGCCCTAGTAACTGCAACGTAGAACAGTCGTCTCTCCTCGGCCGGCCCGTTTCCAGCACTCATCCGCACCGGTTCGAGAACATCCGAGTTCTCCATCTTCGAAGGAAAGCCAAAGAGGTGGTCGCTTGCATTTGCGATGACTACGACATTCGCTTCGAGTCCTTTCGCCTTATGTGCAGATAGTATCCGGACGCCCGAGGTATCATGAACAGGATTGGCTACCGGAATCCCACTGCTCTGGCAACCTTTGCGGATTCCGTCGATGATGTGGTTGGTCCGGCTGAGAACTAGGATCTCGTCTGGACCAAATCGCTTGCGTTCGTCTTGCACGAGTTGAATGGTTTTGGTTATGATCGCTGAATCGTCATCAGGAACTTCGTGAATGAACGCCTCGCCGCGTTCATGGCTCGAGATGACAACCTGTTTGGGGATCTGCCCAGGGTTATGAGCAATTAACGCTGCACCTGCTTCGACGATTGTAGCAGGGGATCTGTAGTTTGTGTCGAGCATTGTTCGTGAGGCAGGTCCGAAGTGAGATTCGAAGTTCACGATATGATCTACGTCTCCGCCTGCAAAACCGTAGATGGCTTGCCAGTCATCACCCACGGCGAAGAGATGAGCCCGGTTTGTCCCAACCAGTGCATTTACGAGGCGGGCCATGGACCATGAGGTGTCTTGTAACTCGTCCACAAGGACATGACTGAACTTCGGGAGCGAGCTCGCACCTTTCTCTACGATGTCCGCGGCCCGGTGAAGCATGTCTGAAAAATCGATTCGGTCTTCCGAAGCCAATTCTCGCTCGTATCTTTGCAAAACCGCAAGACCAAGGTTCCCGAAATGATGAACACGTGGCGTAGCTGATTTCAGACGCTGGAGGATCTGCTCAGTCGACATTCGGAATGAACGAGCGTTTTCTATGAATTCTGCCAATTGTTTCTCGATCACGCTACCGATGTACTTTGTATCCCCGAGGATCTTTTCTAACCAGGCTAGTGTCATGGATCGTAATTGTACGCCGGCACCGGTCAAGCGTGTTTCGAGTACTGCCTCCAGAGTTCCTTCTCTGCGCTCGTAATCGTAGAATTCGATGAGCTTCTTGCCAGTGCGGCTGAACTCTCTTCTTTTCCATGCCATTCTCTTGCCATAATCGGCGGAGGAAGTTGACCAATTCCCAGCCACATTGCCTGCACGGTCTATGCCCCAATACTCGATGCAGGCTCCGGTGTCAAGGAGTGTGAAATCGGGGTGGTAGGCGGAGCGACCTGCGCCGACTTGTGCCCACGAGGCTGTGGCTTCGTACTTGTAAGGAACCTGGTGGGTGAGTAGAAAATCCGCAATGATTCGTTCGCCGATTGACCGAACTTGTTCTCCACGACGAGTTCTGTAAGTAAGATCCCCACCGAGAGCTGGGGTCCACTCGTCCAGATCACGATGGAAGTTCAAGATCGCATTGACGTACAAATTCGAAAGCTGCTGGTCTCGACCTTCCCTGGCATCTCTCAATGCGCTAGCGACAAGTGAGTTTGTCCAATGTTCGCCAGCGATGCTAAGCGGTCCTGGCGTGGCGGCTTGGACTACACGATTGCCGAGAGCATGAAGTGTCGAGACAGTCACACCATCACTTCCCTGGTCCGATACTGGTACACTCATCTGTTTGAGGCGGTCCTCCATCTCCTCGGTCGCTTTCTTCGTGAAGGTTATTGCTAGGATGTTAGCTGGAACCACGCCACGTTCCAAGAGGTAACGGACCCTAGCGATTAAGGTGCGAGTCTTACCCGACCCAGCCGCCGCGATGATCAAGTTGCGTTCATCGTCGCGAACAGTTGCTTCTTGCTGAGCTGGATCAAGCTTTAGCTCTTCAACAAGCAGCTTAGAGTGCTCGGTAATTGCTCGCCGGACATACTGGTAGTTGTGCCCCATAAGCTTCTGACGGAACTGATTCGCAGCCAATGTAAGGAATTCGGACTCTTTTCTCATTACAGCGTCATGCGTCCGCCGAACAGTCTTCCCAAGAGACGGCAAGGTCTCAACGATTGTGTTGATCTCAGACCTCAGAGGTCTACCTACGCGCTCAGGAAGGTATTCCTCCGAAGATAAGAAAGGCTCAAGGGATTTGTCGATTCTAGAAAGAACCCTATGGGCCTCGTTCAAGGAGGCTCTGGCCTGCTTAATGCCACGCTTCCGATATAATGGAAGAAGATAGAATGGAAGAGCAACCGAAACCGTAATTGCTAGGATCGCGACGACAACGAGTCCAAGGACCAACCACGCAAGGTCCATTTTCCACACCACACGACTCCAGGGTTTGAGATAGATCAGACAGATTGAGATAACCTTTCTAGAAGTTTCGCTCGCTTCCAAGCTCTCCTTCTGGAGAACGCTATTCGTCCGCGGAGGTCACCAGGCAACACGAACGGCAAAAGGAGATCATCTGCGATAGGGAACTTGGAACGCGTCCAAGAAGGGAAGCGAGTATAACGGCGAATTCGTAGGCATCTGGGGCTGAGGGCCACCACGTCGTCAACGGAATCAGAAAGATGCGGAACGCCTTCAGCACGTGGCTGGACTCCGTCGAAGAACCGGGGCCACAAAAAAATCAGAGAAAAAACCTAGGGGCCTATAGCAGCCAAGAGGAATACAGAGTTCTAGAATTAGCTTACCATAATTATTCTGACAAGAAACGAGACGAGTTCTACAAGCTGATCGTCGAGAGGATAGGCAGAAATCAAGTCTAAAACAACACCACGACGAGCCACTTAGTTCGGCCGAAAGTATTGATATGAGAAAAGTTAGTACATACCAACCACAATTCGTAGCCGCGTTTATTTCGCTGGATGACTTTCCTTGTGCCTAATTGTCGATCATGGGCCTTAATCGGATTTTCGCGTAATGCTCGAATGGTGAATGTTGCTCAGTCGGCAAAGTGATAAATTGAAAAGAACATCTTCTCCTCTTTAACAAGACAGAGCGCTCCAGGATTTCAATTGTCAGCTTCTACAACTTGAAGGCCGTCAGGAACAGCGCGAAGGCGGCCATCGCTGCCCAAGGACGCACAGAAGCGAAACGCTCCCACAGTTTCACTTGCTCACGCCAGTCCTTGGGCAACGAATCGGGATCCCAGTCGAGGATGGCTGAATTGATCCGCGCGGTGCCGGGGAACGTGACCAAAGCCCAAATGAGCAAGGCGAGTAGCCCTGTGACACGGAAGGCCAGGCCCAGATCAGAACCTCCCAAGACGGTTACTGCAACCGCCGACACGAGCGTGGGCATGTAGATCCCAGGGACCAATAGACGTAAGCGACGGATTAGCGCCTGACGCAGGAGGGTTTGCGGCCGTTCTTCAAGGCTGGCGACGGGAATTCGAACTCCGTAGTACACCGCGAGTTCCTCGCCTGCAAGCATACCGTTGAAAAACAAGTTTACCCACAAGAAAATCTCGACAATGTTCATGTCTCTCTACTCACTCCAAGTAGGGACTGCTTGCTCAGATAAGTTCAGCCTCAGGGACTTCCGTCGAACACCGCTCGACAGCCTCTAAAGCTCCGCTCTGTTTATCTCTCCGATCGACCCATTGTTATCTTGACTCGACATGACAGCCGAGATTAGCGCACGTTATGAGATTCCCCCAATCACGGGAACAATAAGCCCTGATCGACAAATCTTATCGTCGGAACTGGGTCGCTTCAACCCCTGAGACTATTGGTGTCCGTATCGGTGCGAGTCCTTGTCAAACGTGGTCTTACAGGATGCTGAGCAGAAATAGAAGGTCTTGTCTCCGTGTTTCGACGTAAGCTTCGTCTTCTTCTCATCCACCATCATGCCACATACTGGATCTTTTTCCAATTCTACACCTCCTAGATTTTTGCATGCATCCTCGCAGGAATAGCGTGTTCGAGTCGACAGTGACTGAGCTCAACGCCGTTGCTGCTCCACTACTAGTCTTTGCCGATAGGAGACCATTAGATAATCTGTCTTCTTAAGAAGCAACCGAGAAGGTTGCGAGAGCGTCTTCGAGAGTTGAGGTAGGATGACAGGCGCGAAGAAACACGAGGATCAATCCAGTCATCACATGAACGCTGACCCAACAGTCTACACTTGCCCTATGCATCCGGAGGTCAGATCCACTTTTCCCGGAACTTGCCCAAAATGCGGGATGAAACTAGTCCCGATCGCCATGACCGAAGGAGGAATGGATCATTACGAGCACGCGATGAAGCCTGCTTCCGAGATGTCGCGCTGGGAGCGGTTCAAGATGAGTATGACCATGACGATGGGTATGGAGCATACTGGTGTTGCAGGCCGAGAAATGGCCCGGTTGATGGAGTTAGACATTCGCAACAAATTCTTCTTCGCACTAATTCTCTCAGTCCCGATCATCCTCTACTCTCCTCTCGGAAAATTCATTTTCGGCATTCAGCCGCCATCACCAATGCCAGTTCCATGGCTTCTCTTCCTGCTAACAACTCCGGTATACTTCTACTCAGGCTGGATATTCCTCTACTCAAGCTTCAGAGCTCTCCAACAAAGAACGCTGAACATGTCAGTCCTCATCGCAACAGGCATAACCGCTGCGTACAGCTTCAGTGTTCTCCTCACTATTCTGCAGAGCGCCGATTCCTATTACGAGGTAACCGCCCTCCTCATCACCTTCGTCCTCTTCGGTCACTGGTTGGAGATGAGATCTCGGCGCGGTACGACCGACGCGTTGGAGGCTCTGCTCCGCCTGGTTCCGCCTCAGGCCAGAGTTCTCCGAGATGGGAGAGAGACGCTCATTCCAACTTCACAGGTCCTGGTTGGCGACATCATTGTTCTGAAACCTGGAGATCGAGCGCCTGTCGACGGGAGAATAGTTGAGGGTGAGACAGCAATTGACGAGTCTCTGGTAACCGGTGAATCTCTTCCCGTTGCGAAAAAGGCCGGGGACAATGTAATTGGCGGTTCAATCAACCAATCTGGGTCTGTCAGATTCGAGGCGACAAAAGTAGGTGAGGAGACAGCCCTCGCACAGATAGTAAGGCTGGTCGAAGCCGCCCAGAATTCCAAAGCCCCCGGTCAGAGACTGGCAGATAGGTTTGCTCATTATCTTGTAGTGCTAGCGATCGGCGCGGGTCTGATTACTTTCCTTGTCTGGTTTGGCTTTGCTAGGCAGCCAATCTTAACCGCGCTAACTTTCGCTATCTCAGCGATAGTGATAGCCTGTCCCGATGCACTAGGGCTGGCGACTCCAACAGCCGTTGCAGTCGGAACTGGTCTAGGCGCAAGACACAACATTCTGATCAAAGACGCTCCGACTCTAGAAGGGGTCTCTAAGATCCAAGCGGTGGTCTTCGATAAGACTGGGACGCTGACAGAGGGAAAACCGCGAATCTCGGAAATCTCCACGGTTCAAGACAGGGATGTAGACGAGGCTCTCAGGCTTGTTGGGGGGGCTGAGGCTGAATCTAACCATCCGTTAAGCAACGCTGTGCTAGAAGAGGTGAAGAGGAGACAGCTGCAGCTACCAGCAAGGAGTGAGCACTTCGAAAACCTGTCGGGTCTTGGAGTTAGGGCTAGCATCGAAGGGAAGGAAGTGATGGTGGGAACTGTGAAGCTGATGAAACATAGCGGCATTGACACTGCTCCACTGCAAGAAAAGATCAATCAGTTTGTCGAAAGGGGCGAGACGATAATGGTTCTGGCCGTTGACGACCGAGTCGTAGCGGTTATCGGCGCAGCTGATACTGTAAAGCCGTCGGCTAACGTGGCGGTGTCGAGGCTGAACGAGCTCGGGATTGAGACGGTCATGATAACAGGGGACAATCTAGTAACTGCAGAGGCGGTCGCGAGAATCGTTGGGATAAAGCGAGTATTTGCGGACGTCCTCCCACAAGACAAGGCGCTATTCGTTAAGAAGCTGCAGGATGAGGGAAAATTTGTAGCAATGGTGGGTGATGGCGTGAATGATGCGCCAGCCCTGGCTCAAGCAGACATTGGGATTGCGATCGGTGCTGGGACAGACGTGGCGATAGAGACAGCAAAAGTGGTCCTGATGAAGTCGGACCCTTCAGATGTATTGCGGGCGATAAAGCTCAGCAAGGCAACCGTCAAGAAGATGAAGCAGAACCTCTTCTGGGCCTCATTCTACAACATCCTCGCTGTCCCCGTAGCGGCCGGTATTCTCTATCCCAGCTTTGGAATAGTGCTTCGACCCGAGGTTTCCGCATTGCTCATGAGCGCATCCTCGATAATCGTTGCGACAAACGCCGTACTGTTGAAAAGGGCGGAAAAGAGCCTCGTCACGGTGTAGCAGGGAAAGAATGGCTCCGATCTAGATTGTCCAAGAGTTTTCTTAGCGCGCCGGAGAGATCCGTTTGAACTAAACAAATTAGGAATCGAGCCCTCGAAAAAAAAAGGACTCGATCGGACTGTAGAGATCGTTTCACGCGGTGAGGGGTCTCTCCTTGAGATGCGGAACCTCGAAGAATGGCGCGAGCGTCGCTTTCACAGCCTTTTGTGCCTCAACGCTGAGTTGTTCGAAGCCCTTACCACAGAATGGGCAATTTTCGAACTCTCCGCGGTTAGCTTGTTTGGCGAACCATTCTCCACAGTGCCAACACTTCACTACTGCTGTAACACACATTTCTCATCCTTCACCTCCTTTTGTCACTGATACCATTTCCATCGCCTTTCGACAAGGTAGAAGACACCCGCTCCAATTATCATTACTGTCTCTTCGCTTGCGATAAGTAACGGAACCAATGCTTCTAGGGGTATGTCGAACAGTACGTGCAACATCCACGAAACACTGAGACCAATGACAGCAGCGTAGACGAGCCCAGCGACCAGATAGTTTCTCTTGAAGGCTCTTGCAACTCCGTAGGCGAGCAAACCGCCCACGATGTTCATCAGCGGCATGAATCCTAGCTCGTAGATTCCCGCAAAGGGCGAGATCAAGTTGCCGAGGAAGTTTCCTAGTGCGAACGCGAAGGCTAAGGTCCATCTTTTGGCAATGGCGGGCTTGAGACCCTCAGCTATCCTGAATTGTACTGCAGCGAAGCTCAATCCTGGCAAGAGCCAGACAAGGACAGTGTATAGCGCTGCGAATACTGCTATTTGGGAAAGAGCTCTGGTGTCGAAGTATTTTCGTAGAAAGTACTGCTCTTCTCTGCGTAGTGGTCCTGTTATTTTTTGTTCTACCTCCCTACTCCGGGATTTATTCCGGGCGCAACGGGTGGGAGGCCCCACTCACGCGCCTAAGAATTTCCGCTCGATGAATAGTTATAATGTTTGTCCAACTAGCTAGACAAGCGAATCATAGATCACGTCTGCACACTTGTCGCTTGCATGCCAGAGATTATCGGCTCGACTTCAGAGGTCATTCGGGCCACTCTACCATCTTCCAGCAT
>Ga0137415_10004110_pt1 | contig 14425 bp, 14 predicted proteins | sample CZODoug3_1_1_16f_FD_183082 | JGI IMG/M metagenome (GOLD analysis project Ga0137415, IMG submission 183082) | Vadose zone soil fungal communities from Angelo Coast Range Reserve, California, USA - CZODoug3_1_1_16fungal (Hybrid Assembly) | ecosystem: Environmental > Terrestrial > Soil > Vadose... | reverse complement strand
AGTAACGTGCTCGACATCTATGACGCGATTTCCGGTCGCTACCTGCGCTCCGTGGAAAGCCTCGGCCAGACTCCCACCGTCATGGTGACCCCGTGAACCGCATTGACGCGATGGTCGAGTCGGTCGCGCGGGAGATGGCGCGGCGTGTTTCGCGTCGACGCCTGCTCGGCAGCTTGGGCGCGCTGCTCTTTGGCGCCGCGACCCTGCCGCTGCTGCCCGTCGCGCGCGGTGCCCCGGCGGGCACGCCCGCCGGTGGCACGGCTGCCGATCCCGGTGACCCCAAGACGTGCGAATACTGGCGCCACTGCGCGATCGACGGCTTCCTGTGCAGCTGCTGTGGCGGCTCGACCCACAGCTGCCCGCCGGGGACCGAGCCGTCGGCGATCACCTGGGTTGGCACCTGCCACAACCCGGGAGACGGCCGCGACTACATCGTCTCCTACAACGACTGCTGCGGTAAGGCGAGTTGCGGTCGCTGCCTGTGCAATCGAAACGAGAACGACAAGCCGCTGTACATGCCGTTTGCCGCCAATGACTACAACTGGTGCGCCGGCAGCCAGGTGGGAATTGCCTACAACTGCTCGACCTCGCGGATCGTGGGGGTGTCCAAATGAGGCGGCGACTGCGGCGTGCGATTCTCGCCCTCGCGGCCGTGGCGCCGGCCGGCGCGCTCGCCGCCGCGGATCCGCAGGCCAACTACATGCTTCACTGCATGGGGTGTCACGTGGCCGACGGCAGCGGATCCCCGGGCCGGGTGCCTTCGGTGCGGCAATCGCTGCCGGTACTGTCCGCAAGCGCCGCGGGGCGGCGCTTCCTCGTGCAGGTTCCCGGCGCGGCGCAGTCGCCGCTGTCGGATCTGGAACTCGCGCAGGTGCTCAGCTGGATGATCCGTAATCTGAGTGATTGGCCGGTGTCGAGCGATTTCCGGGACTTCAGTGCCGAGGAAGTCGCCCGCTACCGCAAGACTCCGCTCGTGGATGTCCGCGGTACCCGCGCGCAGCTGCTGGCTGCCCCCGCGGGCCGTACATGAGGCCCTCCCGGTGTATCAGGCCTATCAGATCGCGCTGCAACGAGCACCCGAGCGCTTTGACTTCTTTCCGGCGCTCGTCGGGGAGCTGTTCTGCCCGACGAGGAGCAGTTCGGTCCGGCGAACATTCGCTACAGCCGAGCCGAGGATGCGATCGCCTGGGCGAACGGCAGCGACGAAGGGCTCGCGGCCTCGGTCTGGGGCACGGACCCCGGGGTACTGGCGCCGGTCGTGCAGCAGCTGCAGGCTGGAACGTGCCGTTTGGCGGCATCAAGGGCTCGGGCGTGGGTGTTGAATTCGGCCAGGAAGGTCTCCAGGCCTATACCACGATCAAGATCATCAACGCGGCGGCCTGAAGCCCTCGGGCGGCGGGGAGGGCAGAGGCGGGTTTGATCCGCGGGCGCAGCGGTGACATTGTTGTATAGCGGATACACGGGCTGACCTTCGAATAACAACGGGCCGGCCGGCAGGGGAGGAAATATGGGTTCGATTCGTTGGGTGCTCGCGCTGGCGAGCATGTTCGGCACAACCATGGCCCTCGCGCAGAGCGCTACGCCCGCAGCCGGCCAGCTCGAGGAGGTCGTCGTCACAGCGACGCGTCGCAGCGAGAGCCTGCAGGACGTGCCAATGTCCATTACGGCCCTCAACGCCGCGACTCTTGAACAGCGCTCGGTCAAGTCCTTCATCGACTACGCCGGCCAGGTGCCGAGTCTGGCCTTTGCCGACACCGGCGATGGCAGCGGCACGGCCCGCACCATCTCCATCCGCGGCGTGTCGGGCGACAACACAACGGGCTTCTACATCGACGAGACGCCGGTGCCGGACTCGATCGACCCGCGGGTCATCGACGTCGAGCGCATCGAGGTGCTGCGTGGACCCCAGGGAACTTTGTACGGTGCGCGTTCCATGGGCGGCACAGTGCGCATGATCACAACGCAGCCGGACCTGATCAACTTCTCCGGCCGGGTCAGTGCCAACGGTGGCAAGACCCAGCAAGCGAGCAACGCCGATTACGGCGTCGAGGGCGCAGTCAACATCCCGTTGATCCAGGGCACGATGGCCCTGCGTGCGGTGGCCTTCTACCAGCACGACGCGGGCTTCTTCAAGCGCCGCTTCCTGACCAATCCAGCAGACGCGACCAACGTGGGGGCCACCGCCAATCCCACTACACTCGGTAACCTGCCGACGAGCACCGTCGATGACGTCGGGCGGGACAACAGCTACGGGGCGGCCGCTTCCCTTGCCATCAAGGCGAGCGAGGGGCTCGTCATCACTCCGCGCGTCATGTTCCAGAAGGCCGACACGAACGGCCTGCTGTATGCGGACGGGGGCAGCTATCCACTCCCGGCGGTCGTCGGGCCGGTGAACATGCATCCGCAGGGCTTCCTGCAAGCGCGCTTCTTCAATCTGCCGGAAGAAAGCAAGGACTCCTGGGTGCTGGCCTCGCTCGCCGCCAGCTACGATGCGCGCTCCTTCAACTTCGTTTCCTCGACCTCGTACTTCGACCGCACGGTCGATGAGACCGAGGACCAAACGGACTTTTTGTGGCAGGCCCTCGAGGCGCCCTTTGACGGCATCCCGCTGGGGGATGTCACCAACCCCAACACGCCGCTGTACCACGCGGTTCCGATCCCCGCGACCATCCGCGAGCTCAAGCAGATCCATCGCTTCGTGCAGGAACTGCGCATGACCTCGCGTGTGTCGGGCCCCTGGCAGTACGTCGCCGGCGTCTTCTTTTCCGATACGCGCGGCCGCGTGCCGTACGCGGGCTACTACCCGCCGTCGATCGCCCCGGGCCTCAGCCAGACCGGCGGGTTCGTCGTGCAGGGGGTCCCAGGGCTGCCGATCCCCGTGAACCCGCTGAACCCCGACGAGATCTTTGCCCAGGACTATCAGACCAAGGTGAGCGAGCCGGCGCTCTACGGCGAGCTCTCCTACGCATTCACCGAGGCCTGGAAGGCCACGGTCGGCTTGCGCGCCTACCGCGTGCACACCGAGACCGGCGGCTACCTCGAGGGCATCGCGTTCGGCGGCCCGCGCATCACGGATCCGAACACGTCCACTACCGAAAGCGGCGTCAACCCCAAGGTCGCACTCGAGTACAAGCTCTCACCCGACAAGCTGCTCTACGCGGACGCCGCGCGCGGCTTCAGGCCCGGCGGGCTGGTGCCCTCCATTCCCGGCAATAGCGCGAGCGATCCGCTCGGATGCTTTGCTCAGCTGCAGGCGCTCGGCTACACGAGCGCGGCGCAGACCAAAAGCTACAGTTCCGACCGCCTGTGGAACTACGAGCTCGGCGCCAAGACCGCCTGGGATGACAACCGGCTGACCGTGGACGGGGCGGTGTACTTCACCAAGTGGGACCAGATCCAGCAGCTGGTGGCGCTGCCGTGCGGATTCCAGTTCCGCGCCAACTCCGGTCAGGCGGAGATCAAGGGTTTCGACCTGGTGATCCACGGGCGGCCGACCGCCAACCTCGATCTGAGCGCCGGCGCGGGCTTCCAGCACGCGCGGATCACGCAGGGGAGTCCACTGCTGCCGGCACTGCAGGACGGCGCTCGGGTGTACGAGGTGCCGGACTGGACCGCCAATGCCGCGGCCAGCTACACGGTCCCGCTCACCACGGAGAGCGCCCTCGTGAGCACGGTGACCTACTCCTACACGGGCGACAGCGTCAGTGCCAGCGTCAGCGCCAACGCCCCGCGCCTGCGTCCGGGCTACAACCTGCTCGACGCCCGGATCGCGTACCGCCTGCGCAACTACGAGTTCGCCTTCGTGGGCAAGAACCTCACGGACAGCGAGGCCAATCTCGGCGACAATCGTTCGCTCGCCGCCGAAACGGTGGGGCGGCCGCGTATCGTGGTGAATGCTCCGCGCACGCTTGGGGTCGAGGTGCGGGCGAAGTTCTGAAATGCCCGCATGACACCCAAGGCGTCTGGCCAGCGCTCACGGCGGGTAACAGGGGTTGGAATCCCCATGGGGACGCCAACAGCGCGCCGCCGCACGTCCATATCTAGGGGGTACTTAGAGCTCGGTGGTCACGCAGGCGCGGCAGCTGTTTGATGTCCGCTCCGCTCTCGCGTTCAGCGATACGAAGTTCATAGAGCTTCTGAAGATTTAGCCAGAACTCAGCGCTCGTCCCAAAGAAATGACCCAAGCGAAGAGCGGTATCGCCGGTTATCGCACGATCTCCATTAAGAATGTGGGTGATGCGATTCGTGGGTACCTTAAGCTGACGTGCTAGCTCCGCTGCGCTCATTCCAAGCGCCTCGAGCTGCTCGGCAAGCTGCTCGCCCGGATGAATTGCAGTACGTGCCATATAGATCTTCCTCTAGTGATAGTCGACCACTTCGACGTTCACGGGACCTTCCGATCCCTTCGGCCACTCAAAGCAGATTCGCCATTGGTCATTCACTCGGATGCTGTACTGACCTTTGCGGTCGCCTTTTAGCGCCTCGAGTCGATTGCCAGGAAGATCCAGATCGCGCAATGAAGTCGCCGAATCCAGCTGATCAAGCTTCATCTCAAGCTTGTGCGCGATTCCGTCGAACGCCTTTACCCGCTCTCCTTGGGCAAACTGGCGCGTTCGCTTATCGCGATACCCAGCAATCATGAGGCGCTAGATTACCGTCCGTTACGTGTTACGTCAATGGTAACGATAGCTTCATTTACAACTCTTTCACGGCGGTAACAGGGGTTCGAATCCCCTTGGGGACGCCAACATAATCAAATAGTTAAGCGTAAGATTATGGCCGTTCCGTTCCATACGGAAACGGGTACGGAAAGCCGACTGTGCGACTCTGGGTTTCGGTGAACGCTTCACCAGGGTAGGGTCTAAGCCCTTATAGCCGGCCCTTTCTGCTCGGCGCGCGGACGGGTCTCATGGACAAATTCCTCGACAACTGGCTGCCGAACATCGTCGTCAACGCAGTTTTTTACCTCATCCAACACGCGCGCGAAGTAGCCGCCGTTACCGGCCTCGCATACGCAGCGTCGAGACTTCACAAAGTATTTGCTGCCCGCAAGGCGTCGTCGGGTGAACTCACCTTCGACGCGTCCACAGGGTCGTTACGCGGCGTAGCCATCAGCAACTCGACGGCCGTGGCGCACCTCACCCCACAAACCCGCTGCCGTCGCCGCGACCGCACCTACCGTATTCACTTTGGGATAGCGACGTGGAGACTCATCGAGCGGTGCAGGAGAATCTGCGCATTCAGCGCAATTACACCGCGCCGTTCTTCTCACGCAACGCCAGCACGGATGTACTCGGCTCGCCGCTGCTCGACGATCCCAGGTAAGTCCCTGGCGCCGACCGTTTTACAGTTGCTAGATCCCGCCACCTGCACACGCTGCGCGCTGCGTCATTTCCTCTCGACGCCCGTGACAACCGAGTAGCTCGTGCTCCGCCCGCCGCCGGGATCCTTGCGCAGTGCGCCGCGCTCGACGAGATCCAGGATGTCACGGTAGGCCGTATCCTGCGAGGACTTGGTGAGCTTGGCGTATTTTGATGTCGTGAGCTTTCCCTCGAAGCCGTCGAGTAGTCTGTTCAGCACCTTGACCTGGCGTGCGTTCAGCGACTGCTGCGCAAAGCGCTCCCGGAAGCGCGCCTTCTCCAGCACCGCGCCGAGCGTGTCGTGCGAGCCCTCGATCGCGCGGTGCAGGCACGAAAGGAACCATTCCTGCCACGGGGTAACATCGAGCGCACCTCTCTGCGTGCGCTCGAGCGTCGTGTAATAGTCGTTCCGCTCGCGGCGGATTTGCGCTGACATACTGTAGAAGCGTTGGGTGCTTCGTTCGGAGCGGGCGAGCGCCATGTCGGCGATCGTACGCGCGATGCGTCCGTTGCCGTCATCGAAAGGGTGGATGGTGACGAACCACAGATGCGCGAGCCCCGCGATGAGAAGCGGGTCGGTGTTACCGGGCGCCTCGAACCAGTTCAGGAAGCGGTCCATATCTCCAGGGATGCGCGCGGCGGTCGGTGCTTCGTAGTGCACCTTCTGCCGGCCGATTGGCCCCGAGACAACTTGCATCGGGCCGCTGCTATCGTCGCGCCAGTTGCCGACGGTGATTTTCCGAACACCACTTCGGCCCGTGGGGAAGAGTGCCGCGTGCCAGCCGAACAACCGGTCGGCCGTCAGGGGCTGCGTGTAGTTGGTGGTTGCGTCGAGCATCATCTCGACGACGCCCTCGACATCGCGGTCGGCCGGCACTAGGCCGCCGACATCCATGCCGAGCCGCCGTGCGATCGAGGATCTGACTTGGTCGCTGTCGAGTTTTTCGCCTTCGATCTCACTCGAGCGGACCACGTCTTCGGTCAGCGTCCTCAGCTGGGCCTCACGGCGCAGGTCGAAGCCAAGGTCCTGCATCCGGCCGAGCAGACGACCCTGCTCGCGCGAGGCCTGCCCCAGCAGGGCGGCAAGGCGCCCGCTATCCGAGGTCAGGTTAGGCCAGCCAGGTTGCTCCCAGATGTACATTTACATTTAATCTCCGCGTTCTATGCGGAGATTATGGTCTTTATTCTCCGCATCGACAAGTAAATCTCCGCATATCGTGCGGAGTATGGGCCGCGTATTCTCCGCAAGAGGTTGAATTACCAATCTATTCAGCTCCTTGCACGACGGCTTCACGGTAGGGCGAACGCCCCGACGCGAAGTTCGCGGCGGCGCCCACTCGGCGACCGACCCGACCGACCACGGGCAGCTGGTGCCTACGATGCGGGCGATGACCTCAACATGGTGTCGGTACCGGCCACGACCATGGGCATGACCATCGACATGTTCATCAGCATGATCATTGACATGACCGTGATGGTGATCGCGGTCACCATGGTGCTGACGGCGATCTGCTCTGACTTGTGCATGTGCGCCAGCATGCTGGTCGCTCTGATGCACAACCGCAGAACTATTGCTCGAAATCGATGACTCCGATCCCCGGCTGGACATCAAGGGAAGAAAATAGACGGCTGAGATCGAATTTTCCTACACGTCCCTGCGCGATATTTTTTCCGCGCTGCGTGCAGTAGACGTTGCCACCACCTCGTCCGTTGCGTCGCGAGGAATGCAGGAGCACGCTATTGCTTGTCGAGGGGGACAGAGTGGGAAATCTCGGGGATCGGTATCTACTCGAGGCGCTCGAGTCCGAGGGTGTGTTGCGCGCCTACCTGTTCCGTTTCGTACGAAACCCCGCCGACGTCGACGAGCTCCTTCAGGAAACCTACGCGCGTCTCCTGGTCGCAAGTCCCGCCGATGGAACAGAGGTTCGGTCCGTCCGTGCGTTTGCGCTCACGATCGCGCGTAACGTCGCACTCGACTGGCTGCGCCACCGGGATGTCGTGCCGATGGAGCTCGTGTCGGATCTGGCGGCCTTGGACGTCTTGGATGAGAAGGCCCAGGGCGAGGAGATCGTGAACTCCCACCAGGAGCTCGCGCTCCTCGCAGAGGTGGTCGGGGAGCTGCCGAAGCGCTACCGCCAGGTGTTCACGCTTCGCCGGGTCTATGGGCTCTCGCAGCGGGAGATCGCGCAAGACTTGGGGATTTCCGAGACGACTGTCGAGCAGCTGCTCGCGCGCGCTGTCCGGCGCTGTGCCGCGGCGCTCTTTGCCCGCGAGGTCGCCGCTGACCACCCGCAATCGATGAGTGAGCGCCTGAGACGCCGGTTCAAAACGCCATGACACATGCCGCCGACATCGAAGCCCAGGCGGCCGCCTGGTTAATGAAGCGGGACGCAGCCGGTGAGAACGCGGAGGCTCCGGAGTTCACGGCCTGGCTTGCGGCCGATCCGCGCCATCGGGCTGCCTACCTGCGGCTCGCCGCGGCCTGGGAGCGCTCGGCACGACTCAAGAGGATGCGGCCGGACTGCGCTTCGGTGGATCCGGATCTCCTCATGCCGGCCGGGACACGATCCCGGTGGGGCGACTGGCGAAGGCCGCTTGCGCTCGCGGCGGGTGTGGTCGCCGCTGCCGTGGTCGCGGCTATCTGGTGGACGGGTACACCCGAAGTGCTGACGTACCACACGGACGTCGGTGGATTATCAAGGATGGTCCTGAAGGACGGTTCCACCGTGACGCTCAACACCGACACGGAGCTGCGGGTTCGCTTGAGCGACTCGCAACGCGAAGTGGAGCTGTTCCGGGGTGAAGCGCAGTTCAGCGTGGCGCACGATGTGAAACGACCCTTCGAGGTTCTGGCCGGCGGCCGCCTTGTGCGCGCAGTGGGGACGGCCTTTGACGTGCGGCTCGATCACGGCGAATCGATGGAAGTGATGGTGACGGAGGGCCGAGTCGCGGTCCTGGATGCGCGCGGGGCGGGGGCAGGCACCGTGACAACACCTGCCACGATTTCCGCGGGTGAGGCGGCGGTGGCGACGCGCGAGAAAGTCGTGATTCGTCGGGTGAGCGCGACGGAAGCCTCGCGCCAACTCGCATGGCAAATCGGGGAGCTCTCGTTCCAGGGCGAGACTTTGTCGGAGGCCGTTGCCGAGTTCAATCGCTACAACCGCAAAAAGCTTAAGGTGGGAGATCCCTCGACCGGAGGTCTGCAGATCGGCGGCAACTTCCAGGCGCTCGACGTCGACAGCTTCGTGGCTGCACTCGGCCGATCATTCGGGATCAAGGCGACGAGCGCCGACGACGGAACCGTGCTTCTGGAGCGTGCTTCTGGCGCTGCGCAGGACTGACCCAAAGCTCTCGGTCATCTGTGTGTAGGAATTTCGTAAAGCGGCCGTCTATCCCTCGGACGGCATGTTGTCGTCGATCCACAACACGAAGCTCGGGGGAAGAATGCGCGGGTTCAGCGATCTGCGATGGGGGCGTCTCAGGGCTGCGCTCATTGCAGCCTCTCTCTTGGTGTGCCTGACCGCCAATGCAATGGCGGCAGGAGTCGTGTTCGAGATCGCCGCGGGTGAGGCAGCCACGACCCTCAAGCAATTCGCCGCCCAGGCGCACGTGCAGCTTCTGTTCGACTACAAGGCTGTCCAGTCTCTCAAGACTCCCGCGGTCAAAGGACAGCTCGAGCCGACCGAGGCGTTGAAGATACTCCTCCGCGGGACTGGTTTGACGTTTCGACGCGTTAATGACCGCACGTTCGCCGTGATGGCCCTCGGGACCGAAGCCACAGGTGCCGTACCGACAAATGAGGCTTCAGGCAGCGCTGCTGACCGGGAGGAGAAGAAGGGCTCTTCCGAGGGATTTCGGATGGCGCAGGTGGATCAAGGAGCATCAAAGGGAGGTTCTTCCCCAGGGGGCCAGACTTCGAGCTCGCGTGAGAGCTCGAAAAAGCCGCTAGAGCTTCAAGAGGTCACCGTCACCGCTCGACGCCGCGAGGAAAACATAAACTCGGTCCCGGTTGCGATCACGGCATTGACGGGCGCGGAACTACGAAGCAAGAGCATTGAGACGGCGCAGGATCTGCAAAACTACATTCCTTCGCTGAACGTCTCGAGCAGTGGCCCAACCCGCGATGATTACATCTTCGCGCTGCGCGGAATGGCCCCGACAGGCGGCTCTGGACCCGGAGCAGTCCTGGCCGGAGGTGGAACCGGCGTTGTTGCGTACTTTGCGGACGTTCCCACGACGGCCGCGGGCCCGGGATTGTTCTACGACCTCGAAAACGTGCAAGTTGCGGAGGGACCTCAAGGAACGCTTTTTGGAAAGAACACAACGGGCGGAGTGGTTCTATTTGTCCCTCGGAAGCCGGGCAACGACTTCGGGGGATCGGTAGAAGTCGGTGGCGGCAATTACAACATGAAAACGTCCACTGCCATAGTCAACGTCCCAATTGTCGAGGACAAGCTTCTGATCCGCTTCGCGGCCCAAGTCCTAAAGAGAGAAGGATTCACGGTCGACCGGGGCCCATTCTTTCCCGGCAAAGACTACGACAACAGAGACTACTGGGCAGCCCGCCTCAGTGTCGTATTGCGACCCACTGATGATCTTGAGAACTATACAATCTTCAGCGCGTTTCACAGCGATGGGCACGGGGACGGCTTTGTTCTGACCGCCGTCAATCCCAGCGGTCCGTTCGCGTCCCAATTGTTGCCGATTTTCGCGCAACAGCAGGCCGCCGGTATCCGCTCTACGGCACTTTCAGACAACGAAATCGACAGACGCTATAACTACGGTGTGATCAACACCACGCGGTGGTCGTTGAGCGACTCGATCCAGTTCAAGAACATCTTCAGCTACCAGGTCCAAAAGTGGCGCAACGGAGAAGATATCGACGGAACCTACCTGGTCTTGGACGATTTAGTCGCACCTCGCAGTGGTGCGTGGCATACCCAGGTTGGGACGTATACGGAGGAGCCGCAGTTTCAGGGCACCGCCTTAAGCAGCAATATCAAGTACACGCTCGGAGCCTACTACGAGGACGGGCACAACACTGCGCCGCAACCCTATGAGGTTGATGTCGCTCTAGGCAATTTCATCATTCAGCAAGCGAATCAGACGAACTCGGAACGCAGCAGGGGTCTCTATGGCCAGACGACATATGATTTTGGCGGAGTCTCTACCGGCCTGAAGGGCTTGAAGCTGACAGTGGGATATCGCTACACGTGGGATGACTACGAGTACGGTATCTCGGCGTACAGCCCGAGCATTGGTAACACGTGTCTCACTTCGCCAGGAACTTATCCGCAATCGGGTTGTTTCTTTGATAGCTCAGGCAAGAGCACCGGAAGTTCCTGGACCCTTGGACTTGATTATCAAGTCCGGGAAGGCACGCTTCTATATATAAGGTCAGGAAGAGGGTACGTGCCCGGAGGGTTCAACCCGTCGTTTGGCTTTACACCAGGGGGAGTCAACACACCTCAATTTCGCTTTGCACCGGAATCGGTTATCGATGTCGAGCTGGGAGTCAAGTCTGAATTTGCGGTAGGGAGTGCGCCCGCCCAAATCAACGCCGATATCTTCCATTCCGACTTCACTAACATCCAACGGCTCGTCTCGGAGACGTTGCCGGGCGGTGTGCAGTCAAACTTCACCACGAATGCATCCGAGGCGGAGATCGAGGGAGTCGAGTTCCAGGGGAGTATTGTTCCGGTCAAGAACCTAAGGATTACCGCCACCTATTCGTACAACTACGGCAAATACACCAAGATAGACCCGGCCGCCGCACCATCACTCGTGGGCATTCCCTTCGCGTACTTGCCTGCCAACAAACTCAGCGTCAGCACTAGCTATACATTGCCTCTCGACGCTGCTTTTGGAGAACTCAGTCTGGGCGCATTCTATTCCTACCAGTCGAAATTCTTTGATGCGCCCGCCGTTCAGCCCTTCGATCACATATCCGGTTACGGATTGCTGAATGCAAGGCTCGACTGGAATGGCGTCATTCGATCGCCGTTGGACGCGTCGTTCTTCCTGACCAACGCGACAGACAAACGCTATCGCGTCGGACAGTACAGCAACTACTACTCTGACGGGAGAATCACATCCTTCTACGGTGAGCCCCGGATGTTCGGGGTTCAACTCCGTTACCGCTTCGGGCGGTAGTCTCGCCATTGAGAGCGGCGAAACCAGCGATGAAGTCAATTTTCTCGACCATTGCGGCGCTCGGCGCCATCAGCTCAGCGTGTGGGCAGGGAGCGAAGGCGCCGCGAATAGCCCTTACGGATCCCGATGGGACCGTGCACATATCAGCGATGGTGGTACCGCAGTCCGCCTATGCGAGCCAACAAGCTCACGACGCGTGGGTGACTCGGGCCAAAGCGCTACCCGGTCCCGGGTTGACCGATGGTGTCAAAGTAGCCCGGGAGTACTATCAAAAATACAACGATGAACTCGCAGCGCGGATGAAAGTACTTTATCCGGTTCACATCGAGAATAAGATCATCGGGGGTGTCCGCACGGAAATCATTCTGCCCAAGACCGGAGTACCAACTGGAAACAAAGGTCGCGTCCTCATCAACCTGCACGGCGGCGCATTTACGTGGGGTGAGGGCAGCGGCGGTGAAGTTGAGTCCATTCCGATCGCGAGTGTAGGCAAGATCGAGGTCATAACGGTGGCCTACCGACAGGGGCCGGAGTTCTCGTTCCCGGCGGCGAGCGAAGACGTGGCCTCGGTCTACAAGAGCCTGCTGAGAGATTACAAGCCGCAGGACATCGGCATCTACGGCTGCTCAGCAGGGGGCATTCTCACAGCCCAGGCAGTTGCATGGTTTGACAAAGTCGGGTTGCCGGAGCCGGGAGCGGTCGGAATGTTTTGTGGCGCGGCGGGTCGGATGAGCGGTGATTCACTGCATCTGGCACCGGCCCTCACTGGCGGGGTGATTCCAGAACACCACGAGCTGCTGTGGCCCTATTTCTCTCAGGCGAACGTCAAAGAGGATGATCCGTTGGTCTACCCGATCAATTCAACCAAGGTGATGGCCAGGTTTCCGCCGGCGTTACTCATCACAAGCTCCAGAGATTTTGCGATGAGCTCGCTGTTCGAAACTCAACGAGAGCTCGTTAAGCAAGGTGTCGAGGTCGAGCTTCATATCTGGGATGGGTTGCCGCACTCTTTCTTTGTGAACCCGGACCTGCCGGAATCGAAGGAGGTCTATGACGTGATCGTGAGGTTCTTCGACCGACATTTGGGCCTACATGCTGCGCGCCCGTAACCCCTTCAACACACTGATCATGATGACCATGACTATCGCTGTCACTGCTTCTTTACGCGAAGGGCGGTAGCCGTTCGTGTACGGTCTCCTTCAATTTTTGCCATAGAAAGTGCGCGTAGTGTCTCCCCACTTTCACGGCGGTAACAGGGGTTCGAATCTCCTTGGGGACGCCATATAATCAATAGGTTACGAAGCATCAGACGAGAAGTGTGCAATACGTGTCCAAAAAATGGGCACGTGGCGGCCTCAAGCCCACATAGAGCCGACCTTACTGGACGACTCGTAATTGGCAGGCCCTTGAGCCCTTAGCCGCGAGCTTCAACCGGATCGGATTCCGTTGATGGCGTGGCGATGCGCCGCACTTTGGCGCGAAAGTGCCGCTTGGCCTGCGACATGTCGTAATTGGCTTGCATCGCGTACCAAGAGCCCGGCGTCGTACCGAGCGCCTTGGACAGCCTTAGATCCATGTCAGCGCTGATGCCGGCCGAGCCGTTGAGCACGCGCGAGAGCGCAACCCGAGTCACGCCGAGACGCCGCGCGGCGTCGGTGACGCTGATATCGACGAGCCACTCGCGTAGCACTTCACCTGGATGTGGCGGGTTATGCATGTTGGTCATCTACAGCTCCTTCAATGGTAGTCGCGGTAGTCCACCTCGACGACATCCTTGTCCTCGAACCTGAACGTGAGCCGGAAGTTCTCGTCCACCCACACGGCCCAATGACCTTCGCGGACACCCCTTAGTGGATGCAGCCGCCACGGCGGCGCCGCCATGTCGTTTGGGCCGCTCGCGACGTTGAGCTGAGCCAGCTGTAACCGCAATCGTTTGGCGTGCCTCGGCTGGATGCCGGCCTTGGAACCGCTGCGGAAGAACCGCTCAAGCCCCGAGTGGCGAAACGAGCGAATCACATCGCCTATTGTATAGTGAGACTATACGGGATACAAATTGACCGTCACGCGAATCGGTCTGCGGGCGTCCACCCGCATCCACGGGATGGCTGGCAGCATCGGGATCGTCAACGCAAGGAGATCGAGCTGGGTCGGGGCACCGCGCGGCTGCTTTGACCGCAGAACATGCCGCGACGTATCGCTCAAGTTCTGCCCGGGTGACGTAAGTTGGCGCACCGTCCTTTTGAGGATTGATCGAACCGTCGTGACTGCGGGTGTACGTGCGAACCCGTACGGGCCAACATAAACAAGCTCTGCGCGGAGAGTACGCGCCGCGACGACTTCGTTGGAAGCGCGCCGAGTCACCCTCGCGTGGATGGGTAACGGGAGTACAATCCTCCCCGTTTCGAAGTCAAAGACGAAATCTCCGGTAATAGGAGGTGGACTCGAATGAAAACTCACATGACCGTCTTGGCTGGACTTCTGCTGACGTCTGTCGCGCTGTCCCCGACCGTCAGCTCAGAAGAACAAAACGTGCGAGCCACGCAACTGATCTCAGCAAGCTCTATGCTAACCGGCTTGGCTCCCGGTGCCTTGTTCCCGTTTGTTGACACCACGCCCGACGGTATTGTTCGCGCACACATCGCCATTACAGATGCTACCGCGCACTGTGGCTCCGGCGCTGCACCTCCCGCGAATATTGTGGTCCTCGCCGGAGAGGCAGGGGGGACGCTGCTGAGTGTGATGACGGCCGCAACCAACACCGGGATTGGATCAGAGGTGCAGTGCGTTTTCCATGTGACCATAAAGGCCGGACAGGATGGTCTGCCCGCGCATGTGACCGACATAGTTGTGGTGAATGCCAACAACAGTACGGCACTCACCGGCATCAACACTGTCACGGCGTCAGCCGACGT
>Ga0137415_10004109_pt1 | contig 14426 bp, 13 predicted proteins | sample CZODoug3_1_1_16f_FD_183082 | JGI IMG/M metagenome (GOLD analysis project Ga0137415, IMG submission 183082) | Vadose zone soil fungal communities from Angelo Coast Range Reserve, California, USA - CZODoug3_1_1_16fungal (Hybrid Assembly) | ecosystem: Environmental > Terrestrial > Soil > Vadose... | reverse complement strand
TCGTGCACCTCGGCCATGGCCAGCTCCTGGCGCGGGTCCTTGATGCCGGCCTGCGCGTAGGCGTCGGCGGCGGAGGCGACGACTTCCTGAAAGGTCGTGTAGTCGTAGTCGGGATCGATCGGCCCGGCCGCGGGCCCGGCCACGAACGACAGCGCCTTCACGTAGAGCGGCTTGTCGGTGTAGCGGTGCGCGTCCTCGGCGCGGACGATGATGGCCGCCGCCGAGCCGTCGCTCACCCCCGAGCAGTCGAAGATCCCGAGCGCGCCCGCCACCAGCGGTGAGCACGCGATCGTGTCCTTGGGCACTTCCTTGCGGAACTGCGCGCGCGGGTTGAGGGCGCCGTTCTTGTGGTTCTTCCACGCGATGCGCGTCATGACGTCCTTGAGCTGCTCGTCGCTCACGCCGTACTTCTTGGCATAGGCCGGGGCCAGCAGGCTGAACATCGCGGGCGCCGTCATCCCGGCCGCGGTGCCGTCGCCGACCGAGCGCGTGCTCGGCAGCCCGGAGAAGCCGGAGTCCTTCAGCTTCTCGACACCGATGGCCATGGCGATGTCGTAGGCGCCCGAGGCCACCGCGTAGCACGCGTTGCGGAACGCCTCCGAGCCCGTCGCGCAGTAGTTCTCGAGCCGGCTCACCGGCTTGTAGTCGATCTTGAGCGGGCGCGACAGCGTCAGCCCGCTCTGGCCCGAGAACAGCGTGCCCAGCCAGAACGCGTCGATGTCCTTCAGGTCGATGCCCGCCGACGCCGTCGCGTCCTTCGTCGCGTCGACCAGCAGGTCGCTGACACTCTTGTCCCAGCGCTCGCCGAACGACGTGCAGCCCATGCCGACGATCGCCACGCGGTCGCGAATCCCGTTGCTGGCCATCTAGCCTCCTCCGAAGTTACAGGCTCGTCTCGTGCCCTCGGCCCTCAACGCGCTCTGCCATCTCTGATCGGTCGCGCCTTCCAGAAGTAATTATGGATCCCGCCGGCCGTGTAGAGCCGCCGGAACGTCAGCTCGACGCGGTCGCCGATCTTCACGGCCTTCGGGTCCACGTCGGTCATCTCGCACTGGAACCGGCCGCCGCCTTCGAAATCGATGACGGCGACGACGACGGGGGGCGACATCGAGTACGCGAGCCGGTCGACGGTGAACGTCGCGATGGTCGCCGGCACGTCGGCGAGCCGCTCGGGCGTCATGCGGTCCACCGCGTGGCACTTCACGCACACGCGCTGCGGCGGCACGTGGCGCGCGCCGCACGCCTGGCAGCGGCTGCCGGTGAACGCGTACTTCCAGCCCTCCGCGCGCGCGGACGCCGGCGCCTCCGGCGGCTGGGGATCGGGACGCCGCGGCGGCTCACGGCGCAGGAAGCCCCGCCAGGTGAGGAACGTCGCATAGGGCACGGCGCCCGAGCTCGCGATCTGCCCGGCCACCGTCGCGGCCGGGCGCCGCGCGGCGATCGCTGCCGTCGTGCGCCACACGCTCGCGTCGGCACCGTCGGCGAGCGAGACGACGGCGATGACCTGGTCGGGACGCGCGACGTCGAGGGCCGCCGCCAGCATGAGCCCCCCATGAGCCGCGCCCGCGTTGCCGAGGCTCGCCGAGAGATCGTCGGCGATCGCTTCCTTCTTCACCCCCGCGGAGGCCGCAACGCGTCGGTTGGAGCGCGCGTGCGGGCCGGCGACGATGAGCACGTCGACCGCCGGCGCGGTGACGCCGGCCTGCTTCAACGCCTCCGCCAGCGCCGCCTCGCCGAGCGGCACGTACATGTGCTCGCCGAAGCGCTCCTCCCACTGACGCGAGGCCGGCTCGCCCGGCACGCGCCAGCGCTCGAGGAACTCCGCGGTCTGCGAGGCGTGGCCGAGGGGCTCGACCACGATCGGCCCCTCGCCGAACAGGAACGCGGCGGCCGCGTCGCCGCCGTCGCGCTCGTCGGCGCCGCCACTCAGGCCGGTGCGAACGTCCGAGATGACGGCCAGCGCCGGACCCCGGGCGTCGAGCGCCGCGCGCAGCGCGCCCGCCGCCGAGCGCACCGAGCCGAGCATGTCGTAGGCGGCGGCGGTGGCCGGGAGATCGAGCGCGGCGTGGATCGCCGTCGCGTTGGTTTTGTCGAGATAGGCGGGATCGGCCGTGGCGAAATAGACGGCGTCCGGCGTCACCGGTACGCCGCGGAGCGCCGAGCGCGCGGCCTCCACGCCCATGGACGTCGTGTCCTCGTCGTACGACGCGACCGCGCGCGTGCCGGCGCCGGCGGCGGCCCCGAGGGCCGCGCCGATGGCCTTGCGGTCGAGCCGCGCGTACGGGACGTACGCGCCCCAGGCGAGAAGGCCGCGCACGCCGGCGCTACCCGACGTGCTGCTTGAGGAACTGGACGGTGCGCTCCATCGCCTGGTCGGCGCTCGGCTTGTGGTACGAGGCGCGCTCGTCACAGTGGAAGCCGTGACCGGCCGGGTAGACGTGCTGGGTCAGGTTCGGGTGCTGCTGCTTGACCTTCTCCCAGTGCTCCTTGGGAATCGACGCGTCGGTCTCGCCCCAGTGGAAGATCACCGGGCACTTCGGCTTTTCGGCCGCCGCGTCGGCGACGCCGCCACCGTAATAGGCGATCGCCGCCGCCACGCCGTCCATGCGGGTCGCGGCCAGCCAGGCCATGGTGCCGCCGAAGCAGTAGCCGACCACCCCGACCTTGAGGCCGGACTTCTGCGCTTCCTTCACGGCGGCGCGCACGTCCTTGACGGCGTCGTCGATCGACAGCTTGCCGCGCACGGCGCGGCCGCGCTCGATGTCCGCCTGCTGGTAGCCGCTCTCGAAGCCGCGCTCGACGCGATCGAAGAGCGCGGGCGCGATCGAGAGGTAGCCTTCCTTGGCGAAGCGATCGGTGACGCTCTTGATGTGGTGGTTCACGCCGAAGATCTCCTGGATCACGACCAGGGCGCCCCGGGGCTTGCCGCTCGGCGTGGCTTTATAGGCGGAGAGCTTGTGTCCGTCTTCGGCGGTCAGGTTGATCATCTCACCCATGGGAGAGCCTCCTTCGTGGCGGGTTATCATGCCGCATGCCCGAGCCCGCGTCCACCAAGGCCGTGCCGACCGTCCTCATCGACAACGAGCGCGTGCGCGTGACCGAGTGGCGCTTCGCGGCGGGAGCCCACACCGGCCATCATCGTCACGAATACCCCTACGTCGTGGTGCCGATGACGACGGGGCCGCTCGCGATCCGAAGCGCCGCCGGCGACACGGCCGCCCAGCTCACGGCGGGCTCGCCGTACTACCGCGACGCCGGCGTCGAGCACGACGTGATCAATCCCAACGCCGGCGAGTTCGTCTTCGTCGAGGTCGAGCTCAAACTGCCGTAGTACCGAGGAGCGCCACGGGTCCCCCGGGGCGCTCCGAGCGCTTGGGGGTGTGGGGGCCATTTCGGGGCCCACACGTCCAATCAGTACCGCGGATAGAAGGCGTCCTGGCCGGGCTGGTACGTCGGCTGCCGCTGCGCCGGATTGCGGTTCACGAGCGGCCGCGCATACATGGGATGCGTGAACGACCGCACCTCGTGCTCGATCTCGTAGAGCAGCTTGCCGGAATCGGGGTCCACGATCTCCTGGAAGCGGTACTGGTACGGGTTCGACTCCTGGCTGATGATCCCGCGCTCGTTCAGCTTGGCGTGCGAGCCGCCGAAGTCGGTGACGTAGACGGCGATGTGATAGCCGTCGTAGGGGCGGATGTCGTCCGATGTCTCGCGGAACCGCAGCGACTGACCCGGCCCCACTTGCACGCGCGCCACCGCGCTACCGTTGTCCTGCTCCAGGCGCGACGGCGCGTCCATGACCTCGCGATAGAAGCGCGCGATGCCGTCGGCGTGGCCCGTCGGTACCGGGAACTCGACGTACGGCATGCCGAGCGTCATGAAGCCGAAGTCCGAGCCCGCGCGGTGCAGGCGGATGCGGTTGCCCCAGGGACACGTCACGTCGGCGTGGTTCTTCTCGACCTTGTGCGTGTACTTGGTGCCGGTCAGCCACTTCTCGGCGGCCGTCAGCCGCTCCGGCAGCGCGTCGAAGTCCGAGACGACGCAGCCGACCCGGCCGCGCGACTGGTTCGGCGCGCCCGTCGGCAGGTGGAACTGCGAGCGGCCGAGGTTGATCCACATGTTGTCGAGTCCGACCATGAGGTACGGGTCGCGGGTGAAGCCCAGCGCCGTGACGTAGAACGCCGTCGCCAACTGCTGGTCGGGCACCCGGAAGTTCACGTGCTCGAGGTGCACGATGTTGCCGACGTCCTCCGCCTTCCTATCGAACGTCTCGGCTGCCGCCATGGTCGCTCCTCCCAGTTGGGGGACAGGATACCACCGGGTAGAGGAGCGCCACGGGTCCCCCGGGACGCTCCGAACGTTGGGGGGTATGGGGGCCGTCGAGGCCCCCATCTAAACAGCCGGCCCTTCGATGCCCGCTCATTCTAAACAACAGGCCAGGGATACCGGTCGCCGGCGTCGTCTGCCGGGAACCGCCCGGCCTGGGCCAGCCGCCGCGCGCGGGTCACGAGCATCCGGCACTCCTCGTCGTCCAGCAGGCCCGTGAGCGCGGCCGGGAGTCCCTGCTTCACGAGCCTCTTCAGATCTGCGCACGCGCCGTCCGGGAGCGGATCGCCGGCGAAGTCCCAGATCACCGTGCGCAGCTTGGGCGCGACGTTGAAGCAGAGGCCGTTGTCGATGGCCCAGATGCGGCCGTCGGGGCCGAGCAGGCAGTGGCCGCTCTTGCGGTCGGCGTTGTTGGTGACGAGATCGAAGGCGCAGATGCGCGCGAGCCGCTCGCGGTGCTCCGGCGCCTCGCAGAGCGTGAAGTAGTGCTGGCTGAAGTCCGCGTGCACGAACTCCTGCAGCGAGCCCTCGCCATAGGGGCCGTCACGCCGAATGGTGAGCGGGACCAGCCCCCAGTCGAGCGCCTCCGAGAGGTGATACGCGGCCAGCTCGCGCTTGAAGAGCCCCGGCGGGAAATCCCACAGCGGGCGCTCGCCGCGCTCGGGCTTGTACACGGCGAGCGCGCAGGCGCCGTCGAGCGCGACCTCCACGAGGAACGTCGCATTGGTGCTGCGCGGCAGCCGCCCCTTGAGCGTCACCTCGCCGCGCGTGAGGAGCGCCGCCACGTCAGGCGCTGACGACGTGGCCGTTGCTCCGCGGGCAGACGTGACCGGCGGGGTCCTTGGGCTGGCTGCACATCGGGCAGATCGGCCGGCCGGCCTTCACCAGCGATTCCGTGCGCTCGACGAACGCCGTGGCCTGCGCGCGCGTGATCGCGAAGCGCGCCGTGGCCGGCTCCTCGCCCTCTTCCTCGACGACGGACTCGGCCACGACGACGATCCGCTGGCGGTCCTCGTCCCAGCCCAGCCCGAGCGAGGCCACCGGCCACGCCGCGTCCACGGGCTCCACGAGATCGACGTTCTGTGGCGCCGGCTCCGACGCCGTCGGCAGCTTGTCGAGCATCTGCGCGAGGTACGTGGCCAGCGCGCGCACCTGCTCCTTCTCGCTCTTGAGGGTCACCAGCCGGCGGTCCTGGCGCCCCTGGATGTAGAAGACGCGCTCGCCGGGCGCACCCACGGCGCCGACGGTGAAGTGATCGGGCGCGTCGAGGTCGAAGGAGGCGCTCACCTAGCGCCCCGCCAGCGACGCGAGGTCGCCGTCCATCGAGTTCACGGTGAGCACGGTCGTTCCCTCCGCGCGAAAGGCGACCGCGGTGATCGACGCCGGCGCGATCACGAGCCGCTGAAAGTGATCGAGGTGCGCGCCCAGCGCCTGCGTGACCACGGCCTTGATCGGGTCGGCGTGCGAGACGGCCACGATGGCGCCGCCGCGATGGCGCTCGGCGAGACGGCGGACGGTGTCGCTGGCGCGCGTCTGCATCTCGAGAAACGACTCGCCGCCCGGGAACCGGAAGCCGCTCGGATGGGCCTGGACGACCCGCCACTCGGGCTTCTTCGCCAGCCGCTTGAGCGAGCCGCCCGTCCACGCGCCGAAGTCGCACTCGAGCAGGCCGGGCTCCACGCGCACCGCCATGCCGCGCGCCTTCGCCAGCGGCGCCGCCGTCTCGCGCGCGCGCTCGAGCGGCGACGAGTAGATCGCCGCGAGCTTCGTCAGCGGCGCGAGCCGCCGCACCAGCCCCTCGGCCTGCTTGCGACCGTCCTCGGAAAGGTGCAGACCGCGCGCGCGGCCCGGCAGCACGCGTCCGGTCGTCGGCGTCACGCCGTGGCGGACGAGGAGCACGAGGGTGCTCGTGGGGCGGGCGGCGGCGGGCATCGAGGCAGCATAGACAGCGCGTGCGGGCGTCCGCAAGCGCGCGTGGCGCGGCTCAGCCGCCGAGGATTTCGCGGACCTTCGTGAGGATCGCGCCGCGGCCGATCCCGAACCGCTCGAGCAGCTGCTTGGGCGGGCCGCTGCGCGGGATCTCGCGCACGGCGAGCCGATGCACGGCGACGTTGGCCGTGCCCACCGCCTCCATCACGGCATCGCCGAGGCCGCCCTCCGGATAATGGTCCTCGACGGTCAGGATCCGGTTGTCGCACGCGCGCGCGGCCTCGAGCAGCGCAGCGGCGTCCAGCGGCTTCACGCAGAAGAGATCGATCACGCGCACGGCGGTCCCCTGCTTGGCCATCTCGTCGTAGGCGGCGAGCGCCTCGTGCAGCGTGATGCCGGCGGCGACGATGGCCAGCCGATCGCGCTCGCTCCGGCGCAGCGTCTTGAGGGTGCCGACGGCGAAGGCTTCGTCCTCGCGATAGAGGCCCGCCGTCTTGCCGCGCGTGGTGCGGATGTAGACGATGCCCTTCCGCGCGGCCGCCAGCTGCACGGCGGCGTCGGTGGCGACGCCGTCGGAGGGATAGAAGACGACGGCCTCGGGGACGGCGCGGAACATGGACAGGTCCTCCAGCGCCATCTGCGAGGGCCCGTCCTCGCCGATCGAGATGCCGGCGTGCGAGCCGCAGAGCTTCACGTTGGCGCGCGAGATGCCGGCCATGCGGATCTGATCGGCGGCGCGCTCGAGGAAGCACGCGAACGACGAGACGAACGGGATCAGGCCCTGCGCGCCGAGGCCCGCCGCCACGCTGATCATGTTCTGCTCGGCGATCCAGCCCTCCACGAAGCGGTCGGGGAAGCGCTCCTTGAACTTCTCGGCGAACGTCGAGTTCTTCACGTCGCCGTCCAGCGCGCGCACGCGCGCGTCGCTCTCGCCCAGCCGCACCAGCGCCTCGCCGTAGGCCTGACGCGTCGCGATCTCGCCCGTCGGCGGCTTGCCGGCGATCGGCTGCGGCGCCGGCAGCAGGGTCTTGCCGGCGCGGCGGCGCGGGCGGCGGAGTGGCGGCGGGGGCAGCCGGTGCAGCCGGCTCTCGAGCGACGCGATCACGCGCTCGGCCATCTCGGGCGGCAGCGGCTTGCCGTGCCAGCCCTCCTTGCCCTCGACCTCGTCGCCGAGTCCCTTGCCCTTCACCGTGCGCGCGACGATCGCGGTCGGCGCGCCGCGGCCGCGCGTGGCGCGGCGGAGCGCCGCGGTCACCTGCTTCATGTCGTGGCCGTCGATGACGTTCACGCGCCAGCCGAAGGCGGCGAGGCGCCGCTGGTAGGTCTTGAGATCGTGGCCGAGCATCGTCGGCCCCGACTGGCCCAGCGCGTTGACGTCGACGATCGCCACGAGGTTCTCGACCTTCTCGTGGCTCGCCATCTGCGCGGCCTCCCACACGGAGCCCTCGGCCATCTCACCGTCGCCGAGCAGGACGAACACGCGCGCGTCGGTGCCGAGCATGCGCGCGCCGACGGCGAGGCCGACGGCGACCCCGAGCCCCTGACCGAGCGAGCCCGTGGCGACGTCCACGAACGGCAGCCGCGGCGTGGGGTGGCCCTCGAGGTCGCTGTCGATCTGACGTAGCTGCACGAGGTCCTTGCGGTCGAGGGCGCCGGCCGCCGCCCACGCGGCATAGAGCAGCGGCGCCGCGTGGCCCTTGCTCAGCACGAAGCGATCGCACGCCGGATCGCGTGGCGCCTGCGGATCGAAGCGCATCACGTCGAAGAAGATCGCCGCGACGAGGTCGGCCGCGGAGGCGCACGACGTCGGATGGCCGCTGCCGGCGGCGGTGGTCGCGCGCACGCTGTCCACGCGCAGCTGGGTGGCCACGTCCTCGAGGGCGAGCAGGCGGGCGTCGGCGGGAATGCTCACGGCCATCAGTGTACTCGCACTACCACAGTCGTCGAGGGCTGCAACGAGAACGCCAGTGGTGTCGCTGGCACCATCACTGCACGTCGCGCCGACGGGGAGGTACGTGATGAGCAAACTGCTGGGGGTGATCGTGAGCCTGGGCGTCGGCGCCGGGGCCGCCTACATGCTCGATCCCGAGCGCGGCCGCCACCGCCGGGCGCTGGTCCGCGACAAGGCGATGGCCGCGACGAACCGGATGCGCGACGCGCTCGACGGCAAGACGCGCCACTGGTCCAATCTCGCGCGCGGCTACATGGCCGAGGCGCGCGGTCTCTTCGCTCGCGGCCGGCGCACGGCGCAGAACGCCTCCGCGCGGATCGAGGGGCGCGCCTGACCATGGAGCCGCTCGAGCGGCGCTACTTCGGGGGTGACGATCGCGCGCCCGAGCGGCGCCGACGCCGGCGCGGCGAACCCGGGGTCGGCTGGCAGATCGGTCCCGGCGTCGGCGGCGCCGGCGATGCGACGCCGGCGCCGGGGCCGCAGGCCGAGCGCGGGCCGGATGACGGCACGCGCACGGACGAGCGCATCCGCGAGGACGTCTGCCAGTGGATGTCGGACGACCCGCGGCTGGATACGCGCGAGATCGACGCGCGCGTGCAGGACGGCGACGTCACGCTCGAGGGCCGGGTGGAGCATCGTGCCGCCCGGCGCCTGGCCGAGGACATCGCCGCCGCCGTGCCGGGCGTCCGCGACCGCCGCTCGGCGTGACGCCCCGGCGCCCACCGGTTCAGCCCGTCAGCCGCGCCGGGCGCCGAGAACGGTGCAGATGCGAGGCGGCGAGGAGCGCGCGACTGAGGCGTATGCCGCATACGCCGCAGGGAGCGCGCGACGAGCCGGGCCGCGGCCGCGCCTCGCAAACGACGCAGATGCGCCGTTATCGGCGCCCGGCGTGGTCGGCGAGCACGGACGCCACGCACGCCGTGACGCGCACGCCCGTCGGCACGTGCAGGTACTCGTTCGGCCCGTGCGCGTTGCTGTCGGGACCGAGCACGCCCGTGATCATGAACTGCGCCTGCGGGTAGCGGGCGCCCAGCATCGCCATGAACGGAATCGAGCCGCCCGTGCCCTGCGACATCGCGGGCTGTCCGAAATAGTCTTCCGACGCGCGCCGCATCGCGTCCGCGAGCCACGGCGCGGTCACCGGCGCGTCCCAGCCGTCGCCCGGCGACTCCGCCTCGAACGTCACGCGCGCGCCGTACGGCGGCTCGGCCTCGAGCGTCTCCTTCAGCCGCTTCGCCGCGTGCGCGGCGCTGACCGTCGGCGGCAGCCGCAGCGAGAGCTTGGCGGCCGTCTGCGGGCGCAGCACGTTGCCGCCGTCGGTGGGCGACGGCAGGCCGGCCGCGCCGGTGATCGAGAGCGCCGGCCGCCACGTCCCGGCCAGCAGCGCCGCCAGCGGATCGTCGTGCATGGGACGCATGCCCGGCACGAACGGAAACTCCGCGAGGCGCTTGGCGAGCATGCCGGAGACGGCGCGCGCCTGCTCGATGCGCTCGCGCGGGATGTCGGCATGGAGGTCGCGGAGGAGGATCTCGCCCGTGCGCTCGTCCTCGACGCGCGAGAGCAGCGAGCGAAGGATTCGGAACGAGGAGGGGACGATGCCGCTCGCCGCGCCCGAGTGCACGCCCTCCGTGAGCACCTCGACCGTGAGCACGCCGTTGACGACGCCGCGCAGCGAGGTCGTCGTCCACAGGTGCTCGTAATCGGAGCAGCCGGAGTCGAGACAGACGACGAGGCTCGGCGTGCCGATGCGCGCGGCCAGCGCGTCGACGTAGTGCGGCAGGTCGTAGGAGCCGGACTCCTCGCACGCCTCGATGAGCACGACGCAGCGCGCGTGCGGCACTCCCTGCGCCTGCAGCGCCTGGATCGACGTGAGCGCGGCGAAGGCCGCGTAGCCGTCGTCGGCGGCGCCGCGGCCGTAGAGCTTGTCGCCGCGCCGCACCGGCGTCCACGGGCCGAGCCCTTCGCTCCAGCCGACCATCTCCGGCTGCTTGTCGCAGTGGCCGTAGAGCAGCACGGTGTCGGCGCCGCGGCCGGGCACCTCCATGACGATGACCGGCGTGCGGCCCTCGAGGCGCGCGACCTCGACGCGGAGTCCCTCGATCGCCCGCGCGCGCGACCACTGCTCGATCGTGCTCACCGCGCGGTCGAGGTGGCCGTGCGCCTTCCAGTCGGGATCGAACATCGGTGACTTCGCCGGGATCCTCACGTACTCGGTGAGCGTGGGCAGGATCTCGCCGGCCCACGTCTTCTGCACGAACGCGGTCGTCCGCGCGACGTCGAGCGTCGGCGTCACTTCGTGCCCTTCAGGGCGCCCCAGACCCGCTCGGGCTTGAGCGGCATGTCGAGGTGCTTGACGCCGAAGGTCTTGAGCGCGTCGACCACCGCGTTGACGATGGCGGGCGTGCTGCCGATGGTCGCCGCCTCGCCGATGCCCTTGGCGCCCATGGGGTTGAAGGGCGTCGGCGTCACCGTCTGGTCCGTCTTGAACGACGGCAAGTCCTCGGGATGCGGGATGGCGTAGTCCATCAGCGAGCCGGTGACGAGCTGGCCGTCGGCGCTGTAGACGACTTCCTCGAGAAGCGCCTGCGCGATACCCTGAGCGATGCCGCCGTGGACCTGGCCGGCCACGAGGGTGGGGCTGATGCGCACGCCACAGTCATCGACGGAGACGAAGTCGCGCACGCTGACGCGCCCCGTCTCGCGATCGATCTCGATCACGGCCACGTGGGCGCCGAACGGGTAGACGAGCTGCGGCGGCCGGAAGAACTCCGTCGCCTCGAGCCCGTACTCCATGCCCTCGGGCAGGCCCTCGGCGTACGCCTTCGCCGCGATGTCGGCGATGGTCAGCGCCTTGGCCGGCATGCCCTTCACGTGATAGGTCCCCTCGGTGTAGACGACGTCGGCCGCGGCGGCCTCGAGCATCGTGGCCGCGATCTTCCGCGCCTTGTCCTGCACCTTGAGGGTGGCGCCGAGAATGGCCGAGCCGCCGACGGCGAGGCTGCGCGAGCCGCCGGTGCCGTTGCCCATCGGCGTGTTGAGCGTGTCGCCGTGGCGGACGACGATCCGGTCGAACGGCACGCCGAGGTGGTCGGCGATGATCTGCGCGAACGTCGTTTCGTGGCCCTGGCCGTGCGCGGATGTCCCGGTGAACGCCTCGACGGAGCCGCCCGGCTCGACGCGCACGACGGCGCTCTCGAACGGGCCGAAGCCGCACATCTCGACGTAGCACGCCATGCCGATGCCGAGCAGCGTGCGCTCGCGCCGGCTCACCCGCGCCTGCTGATCGCCGCGCAGCTTCTCGACGCCCGCGATCTCCAGCGCCTTGGTGAGCGCGCGGTCGTACTCGCCGGAGTCGTAGCGCTGCCCCGTGGGCGTCGTGTACGGAAAGGCCGAGGGTGGGATGAAGTTCTTGCGGCGGATCTCCTCGGGCTTCTTGCCGAGCTCCTGCGCGACGACGTCGACGAGCCGCTCGAGGTAGTAGGCGGCCTCGGGCCGGCCCGCGCCGCGGTACGCGGCCACCGGCGTCGAGTTCGTGAACACGCAGGTCGACTTGAGGTCGACGCTGGTGAACTTGTAGACGCCGACGCCCATCATCAGCGTGAGGTCGGGGATGAAGGTGAAGACCGGGTAGGCGCCGATGTCCGCCGTCACGTGCATGCGCACGGCCGTGATGGTGCCGTCGGCCTCCACGGCCGCCTCCAGATCGGTCACCTGCGCGCGGCCGTGGGTGGTGGCGACCATGTGCTCGATGCGCGTCTCGGTCCAGCGCAGCGGCAGCTTGTAGAGACGCGCGCACGCGGCGAGGGTGACGTCCTCCGCGTACGTGCCGAACTTCACGCCGAAGCCGCCACCGACCTCCGGCGCGATCACGCGCACGGCGGTCTGCGGCAGGCCGAGCACCGTCGCCAGGTCATTGCGCAGCACGTGCGGCGCCTGGTGGCTCGCCCACACGGTGACGCCGCCGACGAGCGGATCGGGCACCGCCAGCGTCGCGCGCGGCTCCATCGGGATGCCGGACAGGCGCTGGCTGATCATCCGCTGCTTGACGACCTTGTGGGCTTTCTTGAAGGCGGCGTCGGGATCGCCCTTCTTGATCTCGGTCGTGTGCTCGATGTTGCCCGGCGCGTCGTCGTGGATCTTGGGTGCGCTCTTGGCCATCGCGGAGGCGAGATCGCCGACCGCCGGCAGCGGGTCCCAGTCGACGACGACGTCCTGCGCGCCGTCGACGGCGGCGGCCTCGGACGTCGCGATGACCGCGGCCACCGGCTCGCCGACGTGGCGCACGCGGCCGATGGAGAGCGGGAAATGCTTGCGCCCGGCCTCGGTCTTCGCCCCGCCGCCGCCCTCGGCGCTCGGCCCCCCGAGCGGGATCTGCTGCACGTGGGCGCGCAGATCCTCGCCCGTCACCACGCGTACGACGCCGGGACGCTTGAGCGCGGCCTTTGCATCGATCGTGCGCACGCGCGCGTGCGCGTGCGGGCTCCGCACGAACGCGACATAGTGCAGTCCGGGCACCGTGACGTCGCCGACGTACGCGGAGCTGCCGGTCACGAGCCGGGGATCTTCCTTGCGCTTCACTTCCGCGCCCATCAGCCGGGGGGTTGCCGTGGCCATGTGGATCCTTTCGTGGGTGTCAGGGTCGGAGGATAACTCCTGCTACAATCTCGCGCCATGAAAACCCCGGACGACCGGCGCGCACAGTTCGAGGCGGAATGCCGCACGGCGGGCCTCACGCTCGGCGCCCGCGACGACGAGCTCCTCTACGCCATGTGGCTCGACTGGCTGCCGGAGCGCGATCGCCTGCGCGCGGCCGTGCCCGCGCCGGAGGACGAGCCATGGCGGTGAGCGTCACCGATCTCGACCTGCGCGGCGTGAGCGAGGGCATCGGCACGCGCGAGCTCTCGTCGGTCGAGGCGACGGAGGCCTACCTGCGCCGCATCGAGGCGCACGACGGCGTGCTGCGCGCCTACCTCACGGTGACCGGCGACATGGCGCTCACCCAGGCGAAAGAGGCCGACGCGGAGATCGGCCGCGGCCGGCGGCGCGGGCCGCTGCACGGCGTGCCGATCGCGCTCAAGGACCTCATCGCGGTGGCCGGCGTCAAGATGACGAGCGGCTCGCAGGTGCTGGCCGATCACGTGCCGGCGCGCGACGCGTTCGTCACGCGGCGGCTGAAGGACGCGGGCGCCGTGCTCCTCGGCAAGCTCGCGATGCACGAGTGGGCGTTCGGCCGGCCCGTCACCGAGGGGCCGTTTCCCACCGGGCGCAATCCGTGGGACGTGCGGCGCGCGCCGGCGGGCTCCTCATCGGGCTCCGCCGTCGCGGCGGCGGCCGGGCTGTGCGCGGGCGCGCTCGGCTCCGACACGGGCGGCTCGATCCGCGGGCCCGCCGCGATGACGGGGCTCGTCGGCCACAAGCCGACGTATGGCCTCGTGAGTCGCAGCGGCGTGCTCCCGCTCTCGTGGTCGCTCGATCACGTCGGGCCGATGACGCGCGGCGTGTGGGACAGCGCGGTGATGCTGCAGGCGATCGCCGGCGCCGACCCCGACGACACGTCCACGCGCGGGGCCCCCACCCAGGACTACGTGCAGCACCTCGAGGACGGCGCGCGCGGGCTGAGGCTCGGACTCCTGAAGCGCTACTACGTCGACGGCCCCGGACTGAACGAGGAGGTGCGCGGGGCGGCCCTCACGGCCTTCGACGTGCTGCGCAAGGAGGGCGCGACGATCGAGGACGTGGACGCGCCGTCGCTCGACCTCGCGATGGCCGTGTGGGCGCCGATCATGTCCGAGGCGTACGAGTATCACGCGGAGACGCTCCGCAAGACGCCCGAGAAGTTCGGCGAGGGCGTGCGCACGCGCCTGCTCCTGAGCGCGCTGTTCACGGCGCAGGACGTCCAGCGCGCGCAGCGGCTGCGCGCCCGGATCGGGCGCGAGGTGGACGCGCTCCTCTCGCGCGTGGACGCGCTGATCTTTCCCGGCCAGGCGGCGCCCGCGCTGAGGTTCGAGGACTTCCCGGCCACGGGGTTCGCGGCCGCGCCGATCCGCTACACGGCGCCGTGGAACCTGCTCGGCCTGCCCGCCGCCGTCGTGCCGTGCGGCTTCAGCCGCGAGGGACTGCCGGTTTCCATCCAGATCGTCGGCCGCCGCTTCGACGACGCGACCGTGCTGCGCCTCGCGCGCGCCTACGAGCGCGTCACCGACTGGCATCGCCGCCGTCC
>Ga0137415_10004106_pt1 | contig 14436 bp, 16 predicted proteins | sample CZODoug3_1_1_16f_FD_183082 | JGI IMG/M metagenome (GOLD analysis project Ga0137415, IMG submission 183082) | Vadose zone soil fungal communities from Angelo Coast Range Reserve, California, USA - CZODoug3_1_1_16fungal (Hybrid Assembly) | ecosystem: Environmental > Terrestrial > Soil > Vadose... | reverse complement strand
TCCAGGATTTTTGTACCACTCAAATACCTTAACAGGACAGCTAAGTAGACACAACCCATCAGCGATACAAGAATCCCAATCTACTGCAACATAAGTACCATGAATTCCCATCGGTTTGATTTCTTCTCCATTTGCTGCATATGCTGTCTTGACTTTTTGATCGGAAACAGCTTCAGCAAGTCTTCCTGGACCCCAAATAAGGTGAAAGTTATCACTTAATGGATCTTTGAATTTTTCAATAGCTGTATGATTTTTTGGAAAATTCGGATCAATGGGCATGAAGATCACAGATATGTTTTACTTATTTAAAGTGTATACAAGATAAATTCATATCTTCACTTTCGTTGTCTTGATTCGTTGGGAATTTTCAAATATGATGTTTATCGTAGTCCTAATGTAGGAATATACACTAAATGTAATGATGATTTTGTTTTTTTACCCAACGGCTTTGCAACGTCAAAGACAAAAAACCTATCCGAATTTCTACAAACTGATTATGTTTTTACTTCAGTAGCAAACACAAGATTGCTTGGACCTCTTATGGTTGTTAACAATAAGGGAATGTTATTACCACGTAATTGTTTGGAAGAAGAACTCTCACATCTCAAAAAATCCACTGGTCTTAATGTAGATATTTTAGAAACCAAACATAATGCAATTGGGAATTTGATCTGTGTTAATGACAAGGGTGGAATAATGTCGCCAATGATTCCTAATGAATTTGTAAAGAAAGTTGAAGATGTATTAGGAGTTGAGATATTACAAAAAAGAATAGCAGGTTATCACCAAGCTGGCGCAATGGCTGTTGCTACATCAAATGGTGGAATTATTCATCCAGATACGGAAGAGGATGATATAAAAAAATTTTCTGAAATCTTGGGAGTAGAACTTGAACCTGCAACGATAAATGGTGGTACACCCTATCTCGCGTCTGGAATATTGGCAAATAACAAATCGCTTGTGGTAGGAACCTTGACTAATGGACCTGAACTCGTAATGTTAACAAAGGCATTTAGAGTTGAAGACTAGCCTTAGGATCAGATAATATAGATTCAAGAAGAACTTGTTTTTCTGTTCCGTCTTTCATGTTACGTAACACAACAGATTTTGATGAATATTCTTTTGGAGCTACAATAATCACATATTTTGAATTTGAAGCCATTTCCATTTGTTTTTTAAGTGGTCTTCCTCCCAAGTCTGCTTCTGCAGGAATTCCCTTTTCCCTTAGTTGAGAAACTATGTTAAATGCGATTTTTTGCATTTCTTCATTAATATATGCAATCCAAATTTGGGATGTTTTGATATCCATATCGATTCCTTGTTTTTCAAGAGAATAGACTATACGTTCAACACCACCCGCAACTCCAGTTGCACCTAGATCCTCTTGTCCAAAGGCCTTTGTTAAATTGTCATATCGACCTCCTCCTACAAGGGCACCAAGATCCGATGTTGAATCAAATGCTTCAAACACAATCCCAGAATAATAATCAAGGCCTCTCACAATCCCAAAGTTTATTCTAATGTTTTCAACATGTCTATTTTTTAATGAAGTGAAGAGCTGTCGTAGTTTATCCCAATTTTTTAATTCTTTTACATCTAATTTTCTTTCTATCTCTTCAGGAGATCCTTTGATTGAAGAAAATTCCAGTATTTTCTCCAGTTCAGAAATAGAATAACCTTTTTCTTGATATTCTTTTATAATTTCATCCTTTTTCTTTTTTTGAATCTTATCAACAGCTCTTAGTATGTCACCTACAAGATTTGGCGAGTTGGATTTGAAGACTTTGCTGACGTATGATTCTATAAGTTCACGATCACAGATATCAATAATTATATTTTGTAATTTTAAATTAGCTAAAAATTTAGATGTAAATTCAATTATCTCTGCGTCTGATTCTATGTTGGATTGACCATAAATTTCTACGTCCCATTGATGGAAAAATCTGTATCTTCCTTTTTGTGGTTCATCATATCTCCATACACCTCCAAATGCAGAAAGTTTCGCAGGCAATTTCATTGATTTTTGCGATACTGCGTATCTAGTAAGCCCAATAGTGAAATCAAACCTCAATGCAACTTCGCGATCTCCTTTATCAGTAAAATAATAAATTTCATTTTTAATAGAGGGACCACTTTTTGTCTCTATTACTGAAACTAACTCAATTGGAGAGGGTTCCATAAAATTGAATCCAAAAAGATTTGATGTTTGGATAAATTTCTGCCTCACATATTCAATTTTAGAGGTTTCCTGAAATTCTATATCCCTCATTCCTCTTGGTAAATCCAAATTCAAGAGTCATTCTTTTTCTAACGCATTTAGACTTTCTGATTATACTTACTGTCAGAACAACTATTATTAATTTTACAAGAGATTAATAGATGAGATTTACATCATAAAATCAATGGCATATAGAGATTTAGAGCATATGACAGATGCCTTTATCGAAGTCACTGGAAACACACTTGAAGAAGCTTTTGAAAATGCCGGCATATCAGTTGTTGACACAATGATAGATATCAATTCAGTAGAAGAAAAGAGACATAAAAAAATTGAAATCATTGCAAAAGATCTTAATAACTTACTTTACAATTGGCTTGAAGAGATCATCATACTTACAATAACAGAGGGATTTGCATCAAGAAGATTTTCTGTAACATTAACAAAAAATAATGAATATAATCTTGTAGCAAACATATATGGTGAAGAAATAGATTTTAAAAAACATCATTTCAAATTAGAGATAAAATCACCCACCTTTCATCTCATGGAAATAAAACAGGAAAAACCCATCATGATGCGATTTCTTCTTGATTTATAGATTAAATTATTAAATAGTATTTACTTCTTTGACTTCCTGTTGGTAGACAAAGAACTTGAAGAAATAATGAAAAAGAAAATGGCCGAAATGACAACTCAAAAAGAACCAGAAATTCTGGAACTAACAGATACAAATTTTGACAATGCTATTGCTGGTGATAAACCAGTACTTGTTGATTTCTGGGCTACTTGGTGTGGTCCCTGTCAATTCATGCTTCCAATATTTACTAGATTGTCTAAGAAGTACAAAACTATCAAATTTGCTCGAGTAAATGTTGATGATGCACCGGGGATTTCTGCAAGATATGGTGTTTATGCGATTCCAACCTTTGTCGTTTTTAAAAATGGTCAATTAGTAGACAAGGCAGTTGGTGCAGTTGGCGAACCGGGTATTCACATGCTTGCACAAAAATATGCCTAGTATCCATACATAGGATTTAGCTTTCTTTGTATTTGCACTATCTCTTGTAATACTTGAAATTCTTCAGGATTTAATTTGTGGGTAAATTTCTTAAGCAAAAGCTTTACCTCAGGTGCAGGTGGAAAAGAATAGAAAACTTCCTCTTCTGATATTTGTCTATCAATTGTTATGTGTTGGATTGAAACGGCAACTTCTTGTCCTTTTTTAGCCTCTTCAATACTTTTACCATTGTCTTGTAGTTGATGAATTATCCCTATTTTTCTTCCAGATACATTCATTATTGGAACTTTTTGTCTCAGAATACCTACATCTACACGAACACCAAAGACTGCTGGATTACTTTTTCGAAATATGTATCCTTTTAGAAATGTAAATTTGCATAATGGAGTAAGCTCCAAAAAAATAGCATTTTCTTCATTTGCCGTGTCTTCATCTACCCAATGAGTATAGTTATCAATTAAACTGTAAATTACTTGATCATGGAAAATTCGTATGTGGTTTGCATCAGCTTCATCTTGGGCATCTTGTAAAATTTTAACATTAAATGCAATTACAACACCCAGATGTCTGTCCTTTTCTTTTATTGAAAGTGCTTCAACTACATCACGTCTTGTAACAGGTCCGATATCTGTCATTGATATCGGTACGTTTTGGCGTTTTAATAGATCAGTTAAAGCTTCAAGAGAACCAATTGTATCACATTTTATAATAACTCCTTTTGTATCTGTTTTAACAAAAACAGATTTCATCTCAGATTCAACTAATTTTTTCAGTTCCTCTACCTGAGAATCGTCAGAAGTGGCATATACAGGACTTCCTGGAAGAACACCATCAAGATCAGGCGAAGCAATTTTGACACCTGCTGCAGCCGTAACTTCATTAACAGGCTTGAATTTATCTCGTGGATCCCTCATCTCATCAAGCGGTTTTGGTAAAAGTATTGCTTTTGCTTTTGTAGCAATTACAGAGTCCCTTTTTGCTAGAACTATGAAATCACCTTTTTTGAGATTACCATCAATTAAAATAATGTTTGCAGTTACACCTAAACCAATTTCTTCTTTGACTTCAAGTACAATGCCTTTTGTAGATTTTTCTTGTTGTTCTAGTTTTTTTTGCATGTATTGTTGGGTTAAACCTACTAACACAGCAAGTAGTTCTGGAATACCTTCTCCAGTTCGTGCACTTACTGGTACTATGGATATTTCTTTTGTAAAATCCTTAACCCTATAAAATGCCTCAGAATTATAGCCTAGAATAGATAGTGTCCCAACAACATTGTAGAGTAATTCATCAAGTGCAGTCTGTATAGATGGATCTTGTTCTTTTATTGATTGTGAAATAAATTTTGTATTAGTTTTTTTCCAACCAGAGATCTGATCTACTTTGTTTAATGCTATAACAAACGGCACTTTTCTGCTCTGCAATATCTTCAAACTTTCATTAGTTTGTGGTTGAAATCCTCTGTTTACATCAACAACCAATATTGCAATATCTGCTGCAGATCCTCCACGAGCTCGCAGGTTTGTAAAAACTTCATGTCCCGGTGTATCAATTACCAAAAGACCCGGAATCTCATCCTTTCCGCCGCTTAGTTTGGCAAAGAGCGGACCACATACATTCTTTATTGTATCAGATGGAAGAAAACTTGCTCCAATATGTTGGGTAATGCCACCTGCTTCTCTTCCTTGAACTCCAGTACCACGAATTTTGTCAAGTAACGAAGTCTTACCGGAATCTACATGACCAAGAACTACTACGATTGGCTGTCGTATTTGCAACTAGTTTCACTTGAATACTAGAGCTACTTCCTTTTCAAAACTTTCCTTAGAATCTGAGGCGTGAATTATGTTGTCTGTTAACCCAAGCGCAAAATCACCCCTAATTGAACCTGGAGATGCCTCAAAAGATTTTGTGGAACCAATCATGAGTCTAGTTGTAGCGATTGCATTATTGCCCTCGATTACTGCTGCTACTACTCTGCCTGACGTTATAAAAGACACGAGTTCACCAAAAAACGGTTTTGATTTATGATCTGAATAAAATTCTTCGGCCATTTCTTTTGTAAAAGTAAACATCTTTAGTTTTACTATTTTGAATCCTTTATTTTCAAACCTTGATAGAATTTGACCAATTAATTTTCGTTCCACTCCGTCTGGCTTTACAATAAAAAGCGATTGCTCAGACATTTTATTTTTTGACCTTTATTCCGCCTTTAACGTATTTGTTAGTCCACTTTAGTCTTCTTGGATCTCGTTTTAAAACAAGCATGTTTTTTTTGCACTTTGACGAACAAAACCAGAAAACAGTTCCGTCATTTTTAACAAGCATTGTTCCAGAACCTTTTGCTACTGGTCTATTACAAAAACTGCATGGTTTCACTAGTACACTCAATTTATGATCACTTTATTTTTCTAGCTTCACGTTCAGTTTCGCGTAACATCAAAATGTCAGACATTCGTACTGAACCTTTTACATTTCGTGTTAAGATTCTTCCTTTGTCTTTTCCTTCCATTATTTTTACTCTAACTTGTATAACTTCGCCCGCAATACCTGTTCTACCTACTATTTGAATAACCTCTGCTGGAATAACTCCTTCACTACTCATTTACTAGCTTGCCCACCTTTAATCTGTGAAAGTGATGCTATGATTTGATCAACTATATGTTGAGCATCTCCTGCATCAATAATTGCTGCAGCTGCAGAAGTGACGTCTATTCCAAGAGCCTTACCTAAATCCTGCCTGCTTGGAACGAATGCATATGCTGCACCATGTTCCTCACAAAGTATTGGAAGGTGTGCCACTACTTCTGGAGGTTCCACGTCTTCGGCGATTATAACAAGTTTGCTTACTCCACGTTCAATTGCTTTTGTAACCTCGTTTGTACCCTTCTTTACCTTTCCACTCTGCTGAGCTACTCTAAGTGCCTCATAGATTGGACTGACCAAGTCCTCAGGTACTTGGAACTTTACATAATAAGCCTTAGCCACATGTATCACCCATTAGGATCATTTCCATCCCTAAGGTGCTTCCAATTGGTTTTAAAAGTGTTATCTGCCAAGAATTGATTTTATTTTTGACATATATTTTGCAAAAAGATCATTAAGCTTTTCTGGAGAATCTGATTCTGCATAAATTCTTATTATTGGTTCTGTTCCACTTGGTCGAACCATTACCCAATTCGATTTATCAAAAATAATTTTTATGCCATCAGTTGTATCCTTTTTTTGGTTTTCTTTCATCAATGTCTGAATTATTTTTCTTGCTTCTTGTTTTGAGCATTCGATTTTACTTTTTGTAGTAATGGATGATGGTAAAAGTTCCATCTCCTCTGATATATTTTTGTTAGAATGTGCAAGTAAATCAAGTGCTAATGCCAATGTCATTGCACCATCTCTTACTTGATTGTGTTTTCCATACATAAATCCACCATTTTCTTCAAATCCAATTATTGCCTTTGTAATAACCATTTTTCGCGAAACCTCTACACTTCCCACTTTTGTTCTAATAACTTTTGAGTTTGTCTTTTCTGCAATATCTTCGATTCCAGAGGTAGAATTAATTGTTGTAATCAGTTTCGAATTAGGGTTCTTTTTCAGAATAAATTTAGAAAGAAGAAGTGCCGATCTATCACCTGTTAGAATTTTTCCGTTGTTATCACAAAAAATACTTCTATCACCATCTCCATCAAATGCAATTCCAAGATCTGCGTGGTTTTTAACTACTTTTTTTGAAAGATCCTTTAAATTTTCTGGTGTGGGTTCAGCTCCCCTTCCAGGAAACGATCCATCAATTTTTTCGTTAATAGTTATTACTTCACATCCAAGCTCACGACATAATCTTGGTGCAGTTATTGCTTGAGCTCCATTACCCAAATCTATTACTATTCTAAATTTTCTAGCCTTAATTTTTTTAATATCAATATGCCCCTTTATTCCATTTAGGTAGGTTTGGATAGATTTTTCTTCTTTTTGCGTTTTGCCAAATTTCATTGGGTTAATTTTCCATTTCTTTTTAAAATAAATTTCCTCTACTTTTAGCTCATCTGTCCTTGAAATCTCCACCCCATCTTTTGCCGTTGGTTTTATTCCATTGTATTTAGGGGGATTATGAGAAGCTGTTATCATCATACCTCCATTGTAACCAAGCTTTTTTGTAGCAAATTGTAAACATGGTGTAGGAACTAATCCTGCAATTGCACAATCAAGTCCTGCCGAATTCAAAGAAGAACATACTATCTTTGAAATTATAATACTAGAATCTCTTCCATCATATCCAATAAGAATGGGTCCCTTTTTGAAATAATTCGCAAGAGATAATGTTATTTCAGACACAAAATCTAAAGTGAAATTTTCTCCAAAAATCCCCCTAATTCCGTTTGTTCCGAATAGCTTTGCCATCTGTTTATCAACAATAGATAAATTTGTCTTAAAAGTCATGGTGCATGCGGGAGTTGCCAAGCCTGGTCAAAGGCGCAGGGCTTAGGACCCTGTCTTTTAGGAGTTCGTGGGTTCAAATCCCACTTCCCGCATTTAATGTGCCACACAAAGTTGCATTTCTTTGTGGTTTGTAAAATGAGAACTGCAAAAATCTTTAGAACACTCATAACAATGCCAGTCTCCAAGTGTTGAACATACTGTACAAATTCTTACTGGATTATTGTGATCATAAATTTTTCCTCTATTACGATTCCTATCTAAACTTCTTGATCTATCCATTATTTTTCCTCAGTTTTGTATAATATTAAAAAACTCAATCTCTCATAGCTCATACATTACAGGATTGGAAGTTTATAGCGTCCACGCATTTATCACTACGAGATATCTCAAAAGGGTATTTAAGCATTAATAAAGACGGTTTACCAACACATTCAGAATGAGCAAAACAACCGTAGAGATAACGGTAGTAGGACGAGACCATGAAGGAGTTGTAGCAGGTTTTACAAATTTTATATTTCAAAAAGGTGGTAATATTGAAAAAATTAATCAGAATGTAATCAAGGGTTTGTTTGGAATGTATCTTGAGGCATCATTTACACAAAAAATTAACATAAAAAAATTTGATCAGGAAGTTGAACAACTAGCAAAAAATTTACGGATGGAAGTAAATGTACATCATGAATCTACCATTAGAAAAAGAGTGGCAATACTTGTAACTAAAGAATCTCATTGTCTTCAAACCATTCTTGAAGCTAGAGCAAAAAATCAATTAAAAGGTGAAATTATAGTAATCATCGGTACCGAAAATACACTTGCTCCTCTTGCAAAAAAGACAAAGATTCCATTTGTGCTTGTTAAAGATATTGATCAGTCAAAAGCTGAAAAAAAAATACTTGCCATAACAAAGCAATATGATATTGATTTGATAGTTTTGGCAAGATACATGAGGATTTTGTCACCAAACTTTGTATGGAGATATCCCAATAGAATCATCAATATACATCCATCTCTTTTGCCAGCATTTCCAGGTGCTTTTGCGTACATGCAAGCATATGAGCGTGGTGCAAAGATAGTTGGTTGTACTGCACATTATGTAACAGAAGATTTGGATCAAGGTCCAATAATTTTTCAAGATGCGTTTGCAATAGATTCAGATGAAACTGTAGAATCTCTAAAAACAAAAGGACAAAAAATTGAAGCAAAAACACTTTTGGAAGCAGTAAAAATGCACCTAGAAGGAAGACTAGAAGTCTACTGGGGAAAAGTCCATATCAAATCCAAGCGATCCAGATGATTGAAGTTAAAGATCTTTCGGATCCCTCTCTTAGCAAATTAATTAAAACTACAAGACGTGTTGCTCTCATTCCAGTTGGCTCAATTGAACAACATGGGCCACATCTACCAGTTTCTACTGACTCTGATATAGTATCTGAGATTTCAAAACGTCTTTCAGAAAAGACAGGCTTTTTGCTTCTGCCTACAATAAATTATGGTGTTTCGTTTGAACATCATCCACTTTTTAATCTGAGTATAACAAAATCGACATTACAAAAATTTTTAATTGAGTTATGTGTTTCTTTATCAAAAAATAGAATCAACAATATGATAATACTTAATGGTCATCATGGCAATCAATCAGCTTTAAACAAAATTCCTGAAATAATGAGTAAAATTTCAGGAGGAAAAGTGCGGGTTTTTGTATTTTCCTACTGGCATTTTATGAAGAGAAAATTCGATCATGCAGGTTTTGTTGAAACATCATTAATGCTTGCAATATCAAAAAAAGTCGAAATGAAAAAGGCACGTAAAGGGTTTAATATTGACAAATATTCTGAAAAACAAAAAAACAGATTGAATAAACTTGCGGCTAAATCATTTTTGACGGTGACAAAAAATGGTGTATGGGGGAACCCCACTAAAGCAACTGCAACAGACGGCAAAATGATCTTATCAGAAATTATACAAGGTCTTCTAAAAATGAGTCAAACTTGCCTTACCGATAAAACCCCAAAATTACACCAATGAAATTTTAATATATACCTTCTATACAGTGGGTAATAAGTGAAATAAATGTCAGTAGACATGGCAGTAAAAGTATTGGATGAAAGCCTAAACAAGGTCGTTCTTATCAAACTAAAGGGCGGCAAAGTAATTAGGGGAAATTTACATGGCTTTGATCAACACATGAACCTGCTACTCGACTCTTCAGAAGAGATCCCTTCGGAAGGCGAGTCAAAAAGTCTTGGAACCATAGTTGTCCGCGGAGACAATGTGGTAATTATCTCTCCACCACCAAAGTGATTGTATAATGACAAAAGGAACAACCTCAATGGGTGGCTACACAAAAAAGCACCCCCATATTAGGTGTAGGAGATGTGGAAAAAACGCATTTCATGCTCGTCACAAGCGTTGCGCTAGCTGTGGATATCCAGAGGCAAGAATAAGAAAGTACACGTGGATCAAATGGTATACCTAAATGGAAGAGTTAGTTCTTGTTTTGGGTTCTGTTGCAGGAGCCTGTACCGCTGTTGCTATGGACAAAATTCCAAAGCGGAAAAATAACAAGCAAGTTCTTGGAACAAATACAAGTATTAAAAACCAAATTCAATCTCTTAAAATAGAAAAAGAAATTCTTACAAAAACCATATCAAGATTATATCAACAGGAGCCTGAACTTTCAAAAATACATCGTGATAAACTGTTACTTAGATACCAACACCAGCTTGGTCTTGTGATAACCAAGATCGAAAAACTTGAGGCGGCCAGTAAACATCCGGATCTTGGTCCCCTTGGAGACGGACTGATAACATTAATGGATCAAAAATTATCTCAGTTGGATAAAAGACTAAATGAAATTTCTTCCAAAATTACAATTTCTACCATTTCTGCACCTCAAACAAAACAACCTGAACTAATAAGAGAAATCGTTCCTGAAAAACCACAAATAAAGAAAATTGAAACTAAGATTGAGGTTCAAAAATCAAATGATGAGTATGACACAAAACCATTCATTGAAATTCCAATTCCAGCTAACCATAAATCGGTGGAAATAACAACACTTACAGAGATTCCAAATAAAATATCAGAATTCCCATTAGAATTTATAAAGCCAGCTGTTGCTACACCAAAACAAGAAACAGTTAACCCCATTGTGCAGACAGAGCAGCCAAAACAAACTGAGATTCAACCAATGAATGAAATCCCAAAACCTGTTTTAGAGATTCCAAACTTGACCACAGAAACTTCTCATTCTGAGCAGTTACAAGCACTAATTGAGAAAAAAATTCAGATTCCTGCAGCTTTAAAGATTCCAGAAGAAGAAAAACTGGAAGAAGACGATAAAGATATCGATAAAATTAAAAATGAAATAATGAAGGCACTCTCAAAGCTAGAACAAGTAGAGGTAGAATAAGTGACATTGGATGATGCCTTTAGGGCATTGTCAAGTGATGCATTAAAGATGGTAAAAGACAACTATGTTTTGGGACTTGGTAGTGGAAGAGCTGCCACCGCGATTGTTAGATCACTTGGTTCATACCTAAAAGAAAATAAAATTAAGATCAAGGCAATCCCTACCTCTTTACAGATCAAGATAGAAGCGGAAAAAGTGGGGATACCAGTAATTGAAGCAGATCAAATAGAGCACATAGATATCGTTTTTGATGGTGCAGATCAAATTGATGAAAATAAAAATATGATAAAGGGAGGAGGTGGAGCGCTATTACGCGAAAAAATTCTAATCAATACTGCAAAGAAAGTCGTTATCATAGCTGACGAATCAAAATTTGTTAAAAAATTAAACAGAAGCGTTCCAGTAGAGGTGCATCCGTTTGCAAGAAATATTGCAGCAAAACAGCTTCAAAAATATGGCGGGAAACCAAACTTGCGAGTCATAGAAAGAGGATATCCTTTTGTAACGGAAAACGGAAATGTGATTTTGGACTGTGATTTTGGTGAGATATCAAAACCAAAAGAACTAGCTATAAAGATCATAGAAATTCCAGGCGTTATAGAAGTAGGACTCTTTAACAAACCAGACATAATATACAAAGCAAAAGAGAACGGAAAATTTGATGTTTTAACTTAAAACGGGTCTTGTAACAAATTTTCCATAACCGGGTTTACCTATTATTTCAAAGTCTTCTGCCACAATTTCTCCTCTTACCAATGTTTTAACAGGCCATCCCTTCAGATTCCAACCCTCATATACAGTATAATCTGAAAAGCCATCAAGAAGTTGGCTTGAAACTTTGTTCTCTTTTTTCAAGTCAATAATAGTAATATCAGCATCAGAACCATTTTGAAGGCTTCCTTTTTTTGGAAACATCCCAAATATTTTTGCTGTATTCAAGCTTGTAAGGGAAACAAGTTGTTCTAATGTCATTCTACCTTTGTTTACACCCTCACTAATCAAGATAGGTAACATAGTTCCTATTCCAGGAAATCCAGCAAGTGCATCCCATACAGTATTTCCTGCCAGTTTAAGATTTAGTCTGTTTGCAACATGATCTGTTCCTATAGAATCAACAGTACCTAATTGGATTTCTTTCCATATTGCATCTGCGTCTTTTGATGTTCTAATTGGTGGCATTACTTTTGCAAGATATCCTTTTTGTGATTCATATGATAGTGTTAGATAATGAGGACATGTTTCAACAAAAATTTTTGTACCATTTTTTTTTTCATTTCTTATAGCATTCATAGCTCCTTGTGATCCAATATGAACAAAGTACAAAACACCCCCTGCTTTACGAGCAATTCTGGAAATAGTTCTAATAGATTTGATCTCAGATTCAACTGACCTGCTCTCTGACCATGCTCCAAGTCCATCTTTCTTTTTTTCTTTTGCTTCTCTTATGCCACATGAACACATTTGATAATCTTCAGCGTGAACCAAAACGGGACATTTGAGTGATGTGGCAGTTGAAACTATTTTTTCGATCATGTCTGAACTCATTTCCACTTTTTCTTCATGTAAGGAATTTGTTCCAGGAGTCATATCCGTATATACATGATCTACATCTTGACCAAGGTTCATGTAAATCTTAAATGAGTTAACTCCTTTTTTTACACAAAATTCCATTTCTTCGATTTGATTTTTCTGAAGTATAGATGCATGAATTGTATAATCAATATAATGCGAAGTCGAGCTTTCTAAAAGGTGTGAATCAAGAAGCTTTTTGTATGAACCCCCCAATCTCAACATACGCATCATTGTAGTAATTCCTCCAATAGCGGCTACTCGAGATTCTGTAGTTGCAGCTTTTTCTATTGGTGAATAAACACCATAATGTACATGTGGATCTATTACGCCTGGTATTGAGACCAAACCCCTAGCGTTGATTCTTACATCACATTGTGGAACTTCAGTTGTAAAATCAATAATCTTACCATCATCAATTACGATGTTTTTTTCCACCATTCCACTTGACAGAATTACATGTGAATCAGTAATTACCGTATCAAAAGTCATCAGTGATTTTCTTTAGAATCCTAGTATTATTCTTTGAGAGTAAATGAATAAAAACAGATACCATTCTTGATAACAAAAGGGCCGGTAGTCTAGTGGTAGTGATGCCGCGTTCGCAACGCGGATGTCGGGGGTTCAAATCCCCCTCGGTCCACCATAATTTCTCTTCTCTACAACTAACAACCAATAATCCCTATGTTGATCAATTTCCTATTGTAGGTGACATTTACATATTGTTACAAACTTGTGAAACGATCTGTTTTCTTATTTGGATCCACTATTATGCAATGATTCTATTTTTCTTACTGTGGAGTGATTACAGCAGTTGGACCATGATTAGGATTCACAACTGTAACTTTTACTGAAGCTGTGCTTTGACCATTTGCGTTACTAACTGTAAGTGTAAACTCTAGTACCTTTGTTTGACCAATGTCAATATCTGGTGAAAAGAATACTGGATGAGCTGTACTAGCAAAGAGTAATGCTACAGGGTCTCCACCTGTCTGTTTCCAAGAATATGTTAGATATTTGCCAGTACTGCCACTGCCATCTAGGGTAACTTGTAATCCTTTGTTAACGGTTTGATCAATACCAGCATTTGCTACTGGTGGCAGTAGATGAACTTGGAGTTTATTTACTGTAACCGTCATTTGACATGATGAAATATCTATAAGACCATCAGTAACATCAAGTTGGAACTTTAGTTCGTTACCAGTAGCACTGAAAGCTGGTGCTGTGAATGTTGGGTTAGTGTCAGTAGTTGATGATAATGTAACCGGTTGGCCTGTAATTTGTTTCCAAGTATATGACAATACATCATTGTCAGGGTTTGTTACTGTAGCTGATAGTGTTACGTCAGATTTCTCATTAACTGATATATCCTCACATGAAATTGTTGGGATATGATGAACGCTTTTAACGTTGACTGTTATCGTGCCTGTTGATTTACCACCATGTCCATCATTTGCCGTAAGCATAAACGAGAGGACTTTGTTTGTATCAGGGTAAATTATTGGTGCTGTAAATGTTACAGTAGTGTCTGAGTAAGATGATAATTTTACATGTATTCCTGAATACTGTCCCCATGCGTATGATAGTTTATCATTGTCTGGGTCAGTTGCAGAGCCTGAAAGTGTTACTTGAGATCCTTCATCAACTGTAAGAGGAGTATTTACGTTAACAACTGGAGTACGGTTAACATGGATAACAATAACGTTGATTGAAGTCTGATCTACCCCGCCGTGTCCATCATCTACGCTAAGTCCAAATCGTAATAGCTTTACTTGACCT
>Ga0137415_10004104_pt1 | contig 14438 bp, 12 predicted proteins | sample CZODoug3_1_1_16f_FD_183082 | JGI IMG/M metagenome (GOLD analysis project Ga0137415, IMG submission 183082) | Vadose zone soil fungal communities from Angelo Coast Range Reserve, California, USA - CZODoug3_1_1_16fungal (Hybrid Assembly) | ecosystem: Environmental > Terrestrial > Soil > Vadose... | reverse complement strand
CGATGAGGGCGGTAATTCGCCTCGTCGCGCCGGGCTGACCTAATAGAGTTGACCGAACGACAAACTCGGACGCAGGGCAGACTGTCTGCCTAGAAAATTGTCAACACGTTGCTGCGTGCGAACAAGTCTTCGGCAGCGACAGGTCGGTTCGCGGCCGGCCGTCTCCCAAGGCTTTCGGGAATCAATGGCTTATCTTGGCTGGCACGCATCGTGCTTTGGTCAATGGCAGCGCAGCATCGTTCCGGCGATCGCTTCAGGTTGGCGTGCCACGCACTGTAAAGTCCATGCGATGATCGCATCCCGCTCCCGGCTTGGCGTGCGCGCGCCGAGCCACCACAAAACTTCATATCAGAGGCGGCTTGGGCGCATTGCGCACAAGCATCTCCACACGATCGGCAGCCTCGCCCGCCGCAGAGTTCCACTGCGGCTTCGCCCCATTCCGATGCAACAACCGTCACAACGGGGAGAGTAATCCATGTGCGATCGAACCGGCTGCATGCACCTGCCGAACTTCCGAACGATGGACTTCAGCCGCCGCAAGGTGCTCAAGTCCGCGGCGGCCACCACGCTGACGATGGCCGTCGGTGGCGGCTTGATGGGCGCGGCTCACGCGGCGGCGAACACCCTCAAGTCCACCCATGGCACCGGCTTCTGCAATCTCAATATCTTCCTGTCCCACGCCTTGCAGACTGCGAAGGATGACGGCGTCGAGATACAATTCATCAACACGCCGACATTTGCCGAACAGGTCACGTTCCTCGGCATCGGTCAGGTCGATGTCGGCCTGATGCCCTACACGAGCTTCATGGCGCTGTTCGATGCCGGCGCTCCGGTCAAGGTCGTCGCTGGTGGCGGCATCGAGGGCTGCGTGATCGTTTCGCAACCCGGACTGGACAGCCCAGAGAAGCTGAAAGGCAAGACGCTCGGCACCTTCCAGCTCGATACGCTGGAGGTCATGCCTTACGACTACCTCAAGAAGCACGGCGTCAGTTTCAAGGACATCAAGGTCCGTTATATGGGAACCACCCCGGAGGCGGTCGAGGCTTTCAAGGCGGGCGCGCTCGACTGGATCTGCACCATCGAGCCCTATGGCACCGCGCTGCTAAACGACGTCAAGGGCTCGCACAAGCTCACCGACGGCACCGACATCTACGGCAAGGGCTATACCGACTGCGTGCTGGCCTGCCGCTCCGACCTGATCAAGCAGAATCCCGCCGGACTCAAGGCCCTCATCAAAGGCATGATGAAGGCGCAGGCGATGGCCGAAACCAAGCCGGAGGAAACCCTCACCCAATTGGTCGGCGCCTATTACAAGACCTCGTTGGAGAACGCCAGAATCGCGATGGGCAAGCAGCCGGCGGTGGTCGACGCGCGCAGCCAGACCCAGTTCATCCTCGACCGCACCGACTCGCTGGTGGAGATGGGTTACATCAAGAAGAAGCCCGGCCGCGACGCGATCGACTGGACCCTGCTCGAACAGGTCATCGCCGAGAACAAGGAGCTCTACGCCAGTCTCAAATACAAGTCGGGATGAGCGGACCGGTGACCGACGTCGCTCACCCACCGGACGGAGTAGCTGGCATGGCCGGCGGCAATACGTCGCCGCCGCCACGCCGATTCGTGCTGCCGGAGGCGGTCACCCGCGCCGCCCCGCGCATTGGCTGGGCGCTGATGTCGGTCGGCCTGTTCGCCGGGATCTGGGAACTGCTCTGGTTCTGGGGGGTGACGGACCCGAAACTGCTGCCGCCGCCTCACATCTTTCTCGGCAACTTCCCCGAGCAGGCCAAGTTCTTCAATACGGCGCAACGCTGGCAGATCGGCGTCGGCCTCAACACCGGTCCATCCGCCGGCATGGCGCTCGTGATCACCGTGCTGGCGTCGGCGGCGCGGGTGTTCGCGGGATTGCTGATCGCGTCGGTCCTGTCGATCAGCATCGGCGTGGCGGTGCGGTATTTTCTCGTGGTGGAGAAGCTCGCCCTGCCGACCATCACGCTGCTGTCGCCGGTGTCGCCGATCGCTTGGCTTCCGGTCGCGATTTTCGTGTTCGGCATCGGCAACGCGCCGGCCATCTTCATGGTCGTGGTCGCGCTGTTCTTCCACATGGTGCTGGCCACCGTCAGCCAGATCGACGGCGTCAATCGCAACCTGATCAATGTCGCGCGCACCATGGGCGCGTCGAAATGGCAGATCTACACCCGGGTCATCGTGCCGGCGATCCTGCCGGGCCTGCTGATGGTTCTCCGTCTCAATATGTTCGGTGCCTGGATGGTGGTGCTGGTCGCCGAATCCACGGGCGTCGGATATGGCCTCGGGCAGGTGATCATGCTGGCGCGCAACACCTTCAATCCCTCGCTGGTGTTCTTCACCATCGCGCTCATCGGCCTGCTCGGTTTCTGCTCCGACTGGCTGATGCGGCTGCTGCAACGAAAGATCCTGTATTGGGTGCCCGAGACGACGGGGGTGCTGCGTGGTCTCTAAACCGTTCAAGCCGATCTCATCGCAGAACGCCGTGGTCTGCCGCAACGTCAGCAAGGTGTGGGCGGAAGGCACCAAGCGGGCGCATGTCGCATTGCGCGACGTGGACCTCGACGTGACGCCCGGCGAGTTCATCGTGCTGCTGGGTCCCTCCGGCTGCGGCAAGAGCACTCTGCTCTATCTGATCGCCGGCCTGGAACGGGAATCTGGCGGCGAGGTCTGGTCGTTCGGGGATCGCGTCGCCGGTCCGTCGCCCGAGCGCAGCCTGATTTTCCAGGAAACCTCGCTGTTTCCATGGCTCACCGTGGGGCAGAATGCGAGCTTCGGCCTCTCTATCCGCGGCGAAAGCGCCGGGGCCCGCAGGACCGCGGCGCGCGAGGTGCTCGCCCGCGTCGGCCTGACCGAGGCGATCGACAAGCGGCCCGACGAACTGTCCGGCGGCATGCGCCAGCGCGTGGCCGTCGCACGCGCGCTGGCGATGCGGCCCAAGGTGCTCTTGATGGATGAGCCGTTTGCGGCGCTCGACGTGCAGACGCGGGCCAAGATGCAGGATTTCCTGCTCGACGTCTGGCGCGACAGCGGCGCGTCGGTTCTGTTCGTCACCCATCACATCGATGAGGCGGTGGCGCTCGCGGATCGGGTCGTGGTGTTCACGTCACGTCCGGGCCGCATCAAGACGATCGTGCCGGTCGATATTCCCCGCCCGCGCGATCCGTTTTCCCCCGAAGCCGAACTGCTGCGCCGGCAACTGACCGAGCTGATGCGCGACGAGGTCGATCGCGCCTTCGCCGAGCAGGAAGCGCTTGCCGCCACCGCCTGACCAAGACGACCTGACCAAGTCCCACCCCGCACGTCGTCCGCGCCAAATCCGGAGCACCGCCATGTCCACATCCCTCGTTCGCAGCCGTGCCATCATCGCCCAGGCGCTGGATCGCCAGACCTGGCAACAGATCGACGACGGCGCCGTGCTGCAGGAGGACGGCGTCATCGCCGCCGTCGGCACCTACGCGGACCTGCGCAAGCGCTATCCGAACACGGCCGTGATCGGCAGCGGCAACGAGATCATGCTGCCGGGCTTCGTCAACGGCCACCATCACGTCGGACTGACCCCGGTGCAGCTCGGCTCGCCCGACATGCCGCTGGAATTGTGGTTCATCACCCGCATGGTGACGCGCAATCTCAACATCTATCTCGACACGCTCTATTCGGCGTTCGAGATGATCGCGTCCGGCATCACCACGGTGCAGCACATCCACGGCTGGATGCCGGGCACGCTCAGTGAGGTGGAAGCCAAGGCCGAGCAGGTCATCCGCGCCTACGAGGATATCGGCATGCGGGTGTCCTACTGCTACGCGGTGCGCGATCAGAACCGGCTAGTCTATCAGGCCGACGATGCGTTTGTCGCGAGCCTGCCGAAGGAGCTGCAGGGCCCGATGAAGCGCTGGTTCGAGCGTTTCAAGCTCGGTCTCGACGACGCGATGGGCATGTTCGAATCGATGCACGCCCGCCACAATAACAAGCCGCGGGTGAAGATCCAGCTCGCGCCCGCGAACCTGCACTGGTGCTCCGACAAGGCGCTGACCGTGCTGTCGCAGACCTCGAAGAAATACCAGGTGCCGATGCACATGCACCTGCTCGAGACCTCGATGCAGAAGGAATATGCCTGGCGGCGCGGCGGATGCACCGCGGTCGAATACATCGACCGCTTCGATATGCTCGGTCCGCACATGACGCTGGGCCACGGCGTCTGGCTCAGCGAAAAGGACATCGCGCGCATGGCGGAGGCCGGCGCATGCGTGTGTCACAACTGCTCCTCCAATTTCCGGCTTCGCTCCGGCATCGCGGCGCTCAACCACTTCGAGGCCAAGGGGATCAACACCGCGATCGGTCTCGACGAAGCCGGCATTAACGACGACCGCGACATGCTGCAGGAAATGCGGCTGGTGCTGCGCGCCCATCGTGTGCCCGGCATCGGCGACGAGGTTCCCACCATGGCGCAGGTGTTCCGGATGGCGAGCATCGGCGGCGCGAGGACCACCGGATTTCGTGAACAGATCGGGACGATCGCGGAAGGCAAAGCCGCCGATCTCTCCCTAATCGACTGGAAGCAGATTTCCTATCCGTATCTCGATGAGGAGATGCCGATGCTCGACGCGGTGATTCAGCGCGCCAAGACCGACGGCGTGCGCACCGTCATGTGCAACGGCGAAGTGATCTACGACAATGGCCGCTTCACCCGGGTCGATCGCGAGAACGCGCTCAAGACGCTGCATGACGAACTGCAGCACGCGCTGAGCGATGATGAGGTCGAACGGCGCAATCTCTCCAAGGCGCTGCTGCCGCATGTGAAGAAGTTCTACACCGGCTATGTCGATCCCGCGAAACACGAGCCGTTCTACCGGCAGAGCTCGCGAATCTGAGGCAGGAATCAACAGGCGTTTCGCCTCCCGATCCGGCAATCGCAAGGTGAGGGCCGTAGCAGCGGATTGAAGCGTCGACCGCCAGCGGCCGGTGCTTTATTTTTGCAATCGGCGTTCTGAATGGCGCGCCACCCAGAACAAAACTGCGAACTCTTATGTGATTGAAATTGCGTTGCAATTTTAGGCGCATGTCGTTGCTGACGCGCTCATTAACAACACTTGCTGGGAAGCATCAAGACGTAAGGAGAAACTGCTGCACTGTCCCTACTGGGCACCGACATCCACGTTGAGATCGGCTGTCCGAAGAGTTCTATTCCAGAATAAGCATGTCGAGTGAGCCAGCCACGCAAGCCGAGGCGTTCGATTCTGTGATGCCGAGAGATTGGCCCCCTCAACTTTCACAAAATGGCTCCGAGAGACCGGGAAGGCTTTGAATATACTACTATTACGATTGCAATCTTGAGGTTAAGTAAGCATGACATCAACCGATGAGGCTTTGAAGACAGCCGAACCGCCGAGCGAACGGACGCGACTCAAGAGATATCATTGGTTGGCGAAGTACGACCGGGACACGATCAATGCGATTGTCGACGCGGGGATTGTCTGCCAAGTCGGATATGTTTTCGATTCGATGCCTTATGTGACGCCGACTAATCACTGGCGCATTGATGACTACGTCTATTGGCACGGCTCTTCCGCAAGTCGGATGCTCAAGACGCAGCAGGAAGGCATTCCGGTCTGCTTCACGGTTACCCATTTGGAGGGCGTCGTGTTCTCTCGCGCAGCTTTCAACCACAATATTAATTTCCGTTCTATCATGGCGTTCGGAAACGCCGAGCTTTGCACGGAAGAAGTCAAGCGACATGCGCTCGAGTTTTTCGTCGACCGGTTGGCACCCGGCCTTTGGGATTATGCACGCAAGCCCACCGAGCAAGAATGGAAGGCGACCAAGGTCATCCGCATGAAGCTGGATGAAGTCTCCGCCAAGGTCAGTGACGGCTTGCCGGACGAGGAGCCCGAAGATCTTGCCTCAGACCATTGGGCCGGATCGGTCGGATTGCGCCTGGTGCAGCTCGCACCTGTCCCCGATCCGAAGCTGCGCGCTGGCATCGAAATGCCGGACTTCATCAGGAACTTCCGCTACCACAAATAGACCAGCGCCGCATATCGTCGCGGCCGAATTCCCCCGTAACGGTTGTCACGAGACATCATCGGAACATCGGCGGGCGCTGCAGATGCAGCGGGCGCCGCAGTTCGATCGCGCGCGCGGCGCGAAGGATGTCTGCCTCTCCTCCCATCCGGCCGACGATCTGCACGCCGACCGGCAAACCGTCTTTGGTGAATCCGATCGGGACCGAGGCTGCCGGTTGGCCTGTCATGTTCCACGGATAGGTGTAAGGACACCAGCTCCAGTCCTCGTCCGCGAAGCCCTCTGGCACATCGCGGTCGAGCGCATAGGCGGGCACTGGCATCACCGGTCCGACCAACAGATCATGGCGATCGAAGAAGAATTTTGAAGCAGCTGCGATCGCCATGCGTTGCTGCATAGCCTTAATGTACTCGGCTAATGAAACGCCTGCTCCGGATGCGCCCACGCGTAAAATCAACGGGTCAAGCAGCCGGCGCTCCTCCAGTCGCGTCGCCTCGATGCTGGCGTAACAGGCCGTTTCCCAGAAAACCCCGAACGGCACGAAGGGATCGATTGGCCAATCCGGTGCAGCAGAAGAGACGGCCGCGCCAGCGTCGGTCAGGAGCGGGACGACTCCTCTGACGAGATGATCCACTTCCGGATTCACGAGCGGCGCGGTGCAGCCAAGGCGAGCCGAGAATGCGATCGTCAAATCCCGGAGGTCCGGATCGTCTAGGTTCTCCGGCGCGGCGAATGGCACAGGCCACACGTAGGGGTCGCGTGGGTCGGGCCTGCTTATGACGTCGAGCATGATGGCGGCGTCCGCCACGGTGCGCGAAAGCGGCCCAACCACCGAATGCGGCATATCGATATCCGGAGGAAAGGCCGGAACCCGCCCAAAGCCCGGTTTGAGACCGAAGAGATTCGTGAAGGAAGCGGGAATGCGAATGGAGCCGGCGCCATCACTACCAAGCGCGATCGGGCCGAAACCAAGCGCCAGGGCTGCTGCCGCGCCGCCGGACGAGCCTCCCGGGGTCTTCGACAGATCGTACGGATTAGCTGTCACGCCGTGCACGGCACTTCGTGTGACGACTTTGCACCCGGCCTCCGGAGTTGCAGTCTTCGCCAGAAAGACGGCACCCGCCCCGCGCAAACGCGCAACGCAGGGTGTGTCCTCGCTAACCGGCTCGATCCCGAACGCCAGCGATCCCCTCTGCATGGGCATCCCCGCAACGGCGGACAGATCCTTGATTGTGACCGGCACGCCATCCATCGCCGACAGCGGATGGCCTGCGCGATACCGAGCCTCGGATGCAGCCGCCATCGCCAACGTATAGGCCTCGTCGAGAGACACGATGCAATTGACCATCGGATCAAGCGCCCGTACGCGGTCGATCAATTCACGCGCCACGTGGACCGGCGACAGTTCCGCCTTGCGATAGGCTGTCGTCAGCTCAACGATTCCGAGCCAGCAGACATCCTTGCCGGGCGGAGCACCGGATGCGCGATCGCTTCCGACGCTAGTAGAGATCGAAGTATTCATTGATCTCGGAAGCCGGTATCTCGTCGCGCAGTCGTGCTGTCTCCTGACGCTTCATCGCCAGGTAAACCTTGACGAACTCCTCGCCGAGCATGTCGCGTAGCGCCGTATCGGCCTCGAAGGCGTCGAGCGCATCCTCGATTTCCGTCGGCAGCTTCGCATAGCTCGGATCATCCTCCTTCGGACCGGTGCCGGCCGGAATCAGTTCGCGCTCATGCATCAGTCCGAGCAGGCCGGAGCCGACGGTGACAGCCGCGACCAGATAGGGATTTGACATCGCCGCCGGAACACGCACCTCCATGTGCGTAGATTGGTTCCGGCTCGCCTTGACGCGCACGGAGGCCGAGCGATCCTGAATGCCCCACGAGATGTTGGACGGCGCATAGGTGTGCGGTCGAATGCGACGATAGCAGTTCGGGGTAGGACTCCAGATCGCCATGGCACCCCGGGCATGGTCGAGGACGCCTTGGATGAAGCTCTTGAACGTCCGGGACATTCCGGCGTCGTCCGCCAGGTCGAGGAAGGCATTGGCTCGAGATTCCTTCTCCAGCAGCGAAACGTGGTAGTGGGCGCAGCTGCCGGAAAGTCCCTTGTACGGCTTTGTCATGAACGTTGCGAGCAGGCCGCGCTTCGCCAAATATTCCTTCACCGTGTTCTTGAAGACGAACGCCCTGTCGGCGGCTGCCACGCCAACCTGTGCGGAATAGTTGATCTCCACCTGACCGGGCCCATGCTCGACATTGTAGGTGATGATATCGATGCCCTCCGCCTGAAGGACCCTGATGAGATCGTCGATCGCTGGATGCTGATGCGTGCGAGCGGTTGCGAAAATCGGCTGCCCGCCGAAGATCGGCTTACGCGTCTCGGCATCGACAACATAGAACTCGTATTCGTGTCCCATCATCACGCCGAAACCGAGAGATTCAGCGACTGACAACATCTTCTTTAAGAGCATGCGCGGCGAAGCGAGCTGTACCCTGCCGTCGTACCACATGGTATCGCATATGACCCGTCCGGTTTTTTCGAGCCACGGCACCGGCGATAGCGTGTCCTGGTCGACCACCATCACGCAATCCCGGTAGTTCATCTCCTCGTTGTAGCCGGAGTTCCGTACCGGGATGGAGTAGCTGTCGAGCGCGACGGTGCCACCATAGAGGTTGAGGCCGGAGCGCATATAAGCGGCGACGTGACCAACCGGGATTGTCTTGCCGCGGCTCATGCCCGCCATATCCGGAATCTCGAAACGAACGAATTCGTAGCCCAGGCTCTTCACCTTTTCGAAAAAGGCTTTCGCGGACTCCTCGGTCGCAAGCCCGAGTGTCGGGATGTGACGCTCCTTCGCTCCCTCGTCGATTACTTTCAGCATCTCAAGACCTCTTCTTGCCACCAAACGTGCAGGACCGCTCACGCGACCCTCGAGGCGGAATGGTCCGCCAGGACTGCGGAGAAATTGTCGTAAATTCGGCGCGCCGCCATGCCAAAGGTGTCAAGCTTCGGAGCGACGATCTCGTTCAGCCGAGCGGCTTCGTCGATGCCCAAAGCCTGCTCAAGACTGGCCTTGTATGCCGGCACCGCTTCCCAATCCCGCACCGTCGCCGGTGTAATCTCGACATGGTATTGCAGGCCGTAAGCATGCTTGCCCCAGCGGAACGCCTGGGTCGCGCAGGCCGCGTTTCCGGCGAGCACCACAGCTCCTTTCGGCAGCACCGAGATTTCCGCGCCGTGCCACTGGAATGTCTCCATGCCGCCGGAAAAGCTCTTGAATAGCGGATCGGTCTTGCCTTCTACCGTCAGGACCACGTTTGCAAGACCGACCTCGGGAACGGACATCGGAGATACCTTGCCGCCCAGCGCCTCCGCGAGAAGCTGATGACCGAGGCAAACGCCGAGATACGGCCGGGCCATATCGTGGACCCAGCGGCGAATGGCGGCCTTCTCGCTGACAAGCCATGGGTGGACGTCCTCCTGCCAGACATCCATCGGGCCACCCATGACGACCAGCAAATCAAATGGATCGAGCGGCGGAATCTGGCGGCCCTCGTCCAGTTCGACGGCGAGCCAGTCATGTCCGCTCGCCTTCCAGAAATCCCGGAACGTGCCCGGGTGCTCGACGGCGAGATGTTGGAAGACAAGAATGCGCATCACAACTCCTTGGACTTTCCAGCGCCTGTGCGTGTTCTTGTTTGAATTGACCCGCATCAGGCAAGCCTTGCTTTCGTGACCAGGTCGAAGGCAAGCATGTGTTCCGCGGCGATCGACAATCCCACAACGTCACCGGCGGCGAGATTCGGAATAGAACGTGCCGGCAGCACCAGCCGCAGTTCGGCGCCCGTCGTCGCCACCATCACGACGGCGTCGACCCCAAGCGGCTCGATGTCGGCCACCCGTCCCTGCAGGTCGCCATCTGCAGGCGCCGATAGCCGGATGTGTTCCGGCCGCAAACCGGCCTCGAAATCAAGATCGCTCCGCGGTAACCGCCTGGAAAGGGCTGCAGGTGCTCTGTAGCGGGCTCCTTCCAAATGCACATGCCCGCCGTCCCCCGGCGTATAATGTGCCCGAACCAGGTTGATTTCCGGCGCGCCGACAAACTTCGCCACCTCGCGATCGGCAGGCTGTTCATACAGCGTTTGCGGGTCGGCGATCTGCACCACGCGCCCTTCGCGCAACAGGACGATCGTGTCGGCAATCGCCATGGCTTCTGCAAAATCGGGCGTTGCCAGCACGAACGTATAGCCCAATTCCTTTTGCAGCCTTCGCAGTTCGGCCCGAAGCTCGATGCGCAACATGGCATCGAGGCTCGAGAGCGGCTCGTCGAGCAGGAACAGGCTTGGTTCGCGCACCAGCGCACGGCCGAGCGCCACGCGCTGCCGTACACCACCGCTCATCGTTTTCGGCAAGCGGCCGAGAATGTGAGCGATCTTCAATTTCGCCGCCACTTCCCGAACCTTCGTTTCGATTTCCGGCTGTCGCATTCCGGCGATACGCAAGGGGTTGGCGATGTTCTGAAATCCCGTCTTGTTCGGGTAAAGCGCCAGATTGTCGAAGATCATCGCTACGTTGCGATGCTTCGGCTCTACGCCGGCACTATCCCGTCCGCCGATCATAATACGACCGTCGTCGGGCTGTTCGAGCCCCGCGACCATGCGCAGCATCGTCGTCTTGCCTGCGCCGGCGGCGCCGAGGATGACCGTCAACGCGCTCTCCGGAACCACGAAACTTACTCCGTCCAATGCCCGTTTGCTCCGATAGGCCTTGCTGAGGTTGTGAACCTCAAGCCTCGGGACCTCGGCCGCTGCGGCGGAAGCCATGAGGTTCATGACACGTCCTCGGCAAAGACCGGCAGCCTACGGTCGCTTTCACCGCTGAAGAGAACAAGGGACGAAGGGTCGATGGAGAGTCCGACTTCGGCTCCCTCCTCCGGGCGCCCCAGCGACGGGACGATCACCTTCATCGTTTGCGGGCCGCTTTCCACTGTCAGCACCGCGTCGGATCCCCGCGGCTCCACCAGCACGACCCGCGCGGCCATCAGCCCTTCCCCAGTGGACGCCAGGCGGATGTCCTCCGGGCGGACGCCGAGTACGGCGGGCAGTCTTTCGTGCCCCTCTCCGGGCGTCGTGCCACTTGGCAGGTCGAACGAGAAACCATCCTTGGCGAAGGCCAGACCGGCGCCATTCCGCACCAACTTGCCGCGCAGGAGATTCATCGGTGGCGAGCCCATGAAACCTGCGACGAACAGATTGTCCGGCTGTTGGCAGATCAGGGAGGCTTTCTCCACCTGCTTGATCTTTCCGGCGTTCATGACCGCGATCCGGTCCGCCAGCGAGAGGGCTTCGATCTGATCGTGCGTCACATAGATAATCGTCAGGCCGATCTCCTTCTGCAACCGTCGCAACTCCTTGCGCATGGCGAGACGGGCCGCTGCCTCGAGGTTGGAAAGCGGCTCGTCCAGCAAAAGAATGGACGGTCTGGTGACCAGCGTGCGGCCAATGGCAACCCGTTGCAGCTCCGAGCCGCCGAGATCCCTCGCGCTCGCGTCGAGCATGCCGATAAGTCCAAGAAGCTCGGCGACCTCACCCACGGCGCGCACGATCGCCGGCTTCTTGACACGGCGAACTTTCAGTCCGAAAGCCAGGTTCTCGCGTACCGACATGGACGTGAATACCGCATAGTCCTGAAAGACCAGGCCGACGTCGCGCGTGCCCGCCGCGATATCAATCACCGACTTGCCGTCGATCAGGATATCTCCGGAGCTTGGCGCCTCCAATCCGACGATCATGTTGAGGGTCGTCGACTTGCCGCAACCGGAAGGGCCAAGCAGCGCCACCGTCTCGCCGCCGGCAACCGTCAAATCGATACCGTCGACGGCAGCAACCGAGCCGTCCGAGAACGCCTTTTTCAGATCGACGAGTTGGAGCTTCGGGGCGATCATCGCTTGATCGCTCCGAACGTCATGCCGCGCGCGAGGTGCGACTGGATGGCGAAGCCGGCGAGGACCAGCGGTATCATCGCCAGTACAGCGAGGGCCGCCTGCACACCATAAAGCGTGCCGGCCGTCGCGGTCACATATTTGGCGAGTTGCACCGGTATGGTCGATATCCTGCCGTATGACAGAACCAGCGCGAACATGAACTCCGACCAGTTCAGGATGAAGATGAACAGCGCGGTGGCAAAAAGCCCGCCGCGCACCAGCGGGACCGTGACGGTCACATGCGCCATCAGCCGCGAGCGGCCGTCGATCATCTCCGCCTCCTCGATCTCCCGCGGCAAGTCGTCGACGAAGCTCTTGAGCATCCACGTGGAGAACGGCAGCGTCGCAGCCACGTAGATAGCGATCAGGCCGCTATAGGTGTCGATAATATTGGTCACCGAAAAGATGATGACAAATGGAACGGCGATCGCTGCGGGAGGAAACATTCGCCCTGACAGGATGATCAGCGGCGTCACCTTGCTGCCGCCAGCGTAGCGCGACAGCCCGATGGCGGCGAAAAGGCCGATCAATATCGAGAAGAACGTCGAAACAACCGACGCGAGGATGGAACCGAACACAGAGGCCGTCGCCGATTGGCTGACGCCGCCGACTCCATATTCCCGAATGGCGTTGGGATCGAACAGGGTGCGGAAGTTGACCAGGGTCGGATTGGCCGGCACCCAGATCGCGGGCGCCGCATTCCAGTCGGTTGGCGGCTTGATCGCCGTCATGACGATCCAGAAGACGGGAAAGAGCGTGACGACGAGCGCCACTACGAGCAGGATCGCCATAATCGGCGTTAGCGGACGTGCAGGCATCAGCGACGCTCCTTGAGCAACTGCTCGCGAATTGGCAAAAGCATCAGGTTGATCAGCACCAAAGTACCGACCAGCACGATGAAGGCCGCAGCCGCGCCGTAGGCTAACTGGAAGTCGTTGAAGGCAAGCTTGTAGATGTAGAGGCTGATGGTCTCCGTTGAGGAGCCGGGACCGCCGCGCGTCAGCATGAAAACTTCATCGAACAGCTTGATGACCTCCATTGCCCGGATAACGAACGCCACGACGATCACCGGCTTCAACATGGGCAGGATCACCCGCCAGAAGACCTGATGCGGACTTGCCCCCAGTATGATGGCGGCCCGGACGGGATTTTCCGGCACGGCATTCAATCCGGAAAGCAGAATCAGAAAGAACAACGGCGTCCAGTGCCAGACTTCAGTGACGATCACGGTAACGACAGCCAGCGGCGCGCTGCGAAACCATTCGGGCGTCGCAGCCCCACCGACGAACAGGGCGATGATCTGGTTGAGCGGGCCGTTCGACTGGAACAGCATCCAGAAGGTATATCCGACGACAACAGGCAGAATCATCATCGGCGTCAGCAGGGCAGAGAAGAACACGGCCTTTCCGCGAAATTCGCGCAGGAAGAGAACCGCGAGCCCAAGTCCGATCGTAAATTCCAGCGCGAGGCAGACGACGGAGATCAGAATTGTTCGAGCCACCGCCTCGACGAACCGGCTGTCATGGATCAGGAGATCGGAGTAGTTGTCGAGCCCGATAAACGACGCGTTGAACAGCGAGCCGCGTGTCGGTGTCCAGTCGGTGAAGCTCATATAGAGCGCGACTAGAAGCGGAACGACCAGGACAGCCACCGAAACGATCTGACCGGGCAGTACCAGGTAGCGAAGCGCCGGCGGCCGCGGCTCCGAGCGGCGTCAAATCCATTCGCTGCAGTTGCTGCGGAGTCGCATTGCTCCCGTTCACGCTGCCCGTGTCGAAAGTAAAAACACTGTTAATGGTGGCGGAGTTGAACACCGGTTTCGAGATTTTGACGGTAGCCAGATCTCCATCGACGTCCTGGTAAGTCAAGGTTGTCGGGCTTACCAAGGTAGCCGGTGCTAGACGCAGCTCCAGGCACTCCAATTGCAACTTGACCGAGTGGCGTTGTCGTTGGCGTTGACGTACCGTCGTCTTCCTCATGATGGCATCTCCCTTGCTGGATCTAATCAGACCTCAGAATTAGAACGGCACCCGAACGAGCACCAGTCGAAAGGCCGGTTCACCAACCTGTGGAGTCTAACCGCCCTGTTGGCGTTTTGAAAACGCAATTCCAGATTATTTTCTGACGCACTGACCGACGAAGATTCTCCCACAGGTCAGGCACGAAGACTTGCCTACGGAGGAAGCACATAGGTCTTTTCGAGCTTATCGTCGTGGAAGCCCAGGATTTCAGGGAACCGGACTCCTATCAGTACTTCCACACCGAAGATCTCATCGACTCCCAGCTGAAACTGCATGAACGCCACGATCTGACCGATCGTGACGTCAATCACCCACAGACCACACTGCAATTCGTTGACTCGGGAGGCTATGGGTAGACCACCGAAGAGAGCGGTTTCCCGGATCT
>Ga0137415_10004102_pt1 | contig 14441 bp, 13 predicted proteins | sample CZODoug3_1_1_16f_FD_183082 | JGI IMG/M metagenome (GOLD analysis project Ga0137415, IMG submission 183082) | Vadose zone soil fungal communities from Angelo Coast Range Reserve, California, USA - CZODoug3_1_1_16fungal (Hybrid Assembly) | ecosystem: Environmental > Terrestrial > Soil > Vadose... | reverse complement strand
GTTTGACGCGCATGTGCAGCGGTGAGGTCGCGATCACGGTGTGAACGCGGCCGCGCCGGGCGAATTTCACGGCTTCGGCGCAGCGGTCGATGTCCTTTGGATTGGCGCGCGACAGCCCGGCGATCACCGCGTTCTTGGAGCGGCGGGCGATCTCGCTGACGGCCTGGAAGTCGCCCTCGGAGGTGATCGGGAAACCGGCCTCGATGACGTCGACGCCCATGTCGTCGAGCATCTCGGCGATCTCGATCTTTTCCTCGAACGTCATGGTGGCGCCGGGACACTGCTCGCCGTCACGCAGCGTGGTGTCGAATATGATGACGCGGTCCTTCTCGGACTTAGGTGCGGTGGTCATTTGAAAATTCCTTTTGGATCGTGCGCTGTTTTCTAGGCGCTGAAGGGGCTGGTGATCTCGCGCGAACCCCTGAGTGCCCAGGCGCAACCGCCCAGACGGCCCTCAGGGGCCGATAAGAAGCAGAAGCCCGCCAAGAAGGAGGCTGGGCAAGGACGCAGCCGGAATCGCAGGGGCAGCCTCAGCCGCTCCACCCCGAACTCCAAACTTTTCGCTGCGAATCAGCATTGCCAGACCCTTTGGAAGCCCAAATCCTCGGTCAAAACCATTGACGGTTGGTTGCCGAGGCGGCGTTCCGGGGCTGTTCTAGACGAGAAATGTGGCCAACCGCAATGCCAAAAGATGGTCAGGATGGGTGACCTAGGACCAATCGGGGACATTGCTAGCCGTTCAGACCGGCGACATAGGTAACACAATTCTCGTTTCGTTCAGGTCTGTTGTTGAGGCTGTGGGTCCTGCGGGCAACGCGCAGCGCAGTCCGCAAGTCCACAGGCCTCCTCGTTTGGGCTTTCCGAGGGCGATCACTGCGATGGGCAATGGCGCCACGCTGGCCTTGATCACCTTGACCGACAGTTGCGACAGCCCGCCGGCACCGCGCGAGGCAAGTAACCAATGATCGTCGCAACCGACATCGCAGCGATCACGGCCCGAATGACACTGCTGGTGCGATCCAGTGGTCCAGACTCGGGAACTGAAACGTCATTGGCGATGGGTGAGAGAAGGTCGACGAGCCGAAACGGTTTGACGAACGCAAGGCAGGGCATCATGTCCTCTCAGTATTTTTGCGGCATATTACGTTCAGAAAAATAAAGAAACAAAATGCGAAATGTAAAACTACAACCTGAACGAGTTGCGGGGTTAACTAAAAAACAACTTACGTTTTGGATTTTGCGGACGGGGCGACGACATCGTTCGGCATAAACCTGATCGCAATCCGGCGGCGATCAATCTTTGCTCAATATCTTTCATTCAATCTGCAACGACGACTTGGCATCAAGGAACCACCGGAACGAAGGCTGGGGATTTCTCAAAAAGGCGCGGACGCAACTCCTGGTAGGGTGTTACAGAAGCGAGTCTGCCGAACGGGTTCAAGCTGGTTTCAAAACCGATCCGGAGCGGACTCCTATAGTGGGATTGACGAGATGGCGGCTCAGGTGCGTCCGCCGGAGTTTTTGTGGGCGATCTGCGCGGTGAATTTAGCAGGTGAGGAGAACTGGGATCATGCCGGTGACACGCGCGGCCGAGGGGCTCAATGAGCGGCAATTCGGCTTCAATCTTTTTCTGGTCGGATTTCTGATTCTATTCCTCGAATTGGCCTGTATTCGCTGGTTCTCGGCCAACGTCATTTTCCTTCAATTCTTCACCAATATTGTCCTGATCGCTTCCTTTCTGGGCATGTCTTGTGGCTGCCTCGCCTCCCGGCAGGGCTCGAAGTGGCTTGCCTTGTTTCCGGGGCTGGCGCTCACAACCTTCGCCGTGGCACGCCTGATCATGGCGTTGTATTCCTACTGGGGCGGGCTCGCCGTCGACGTCGGTCATCAGGCATCGCCGCAGGAGGTCTTTTTCGGCACCGAGTACCGCAATCCCGACTTGGCTCAATTCGTCGTGCCGATGGAAGCGATTGCCGCGCTGTTTTTTGTTCTTATCACGTTGATGTTCGTGGGACTCGGCCAAACACTCGGTCGGGCCTTTGATGCTTATCCCAATCGCGTCGTCGGCTATTCCTTGAACATTGGCGGAAGCCTGGCGGGCATCCTGGGATTCTCCTTGCTTTCGTTCGCGCAAGCACCGCCCGCGATCTGGTTCCTGATCAGCTGCGCCGGAATCGTCTACCTGCTCCGTCAAGACAAGGCATTGTCACTCCCGCGTCTGCTTACGCTCGCGGCCGTGGTGGTATTTCCCGCGATACCTACGGATTTTTCCAACCTTCACGAAATGCGCTGGTCCCCCTATTACGCCGTCGACCGAAACAAAACGAACGGCGAACTCACCGTCAACAATATCGGCCATCAAACGATGGTGCCGTTCGGCGTTGGCGGCTCCTCCTATTCATTGGTTCATTTGCTGCAGCGGCAAAGCGGCGGGACGCCATTCCAGGATGTCATGATCATCGGCGCCGGATCCGGCAACGACGTCGCACACGCGCTGCGCTTTGGTGCGAACAGCATCGATGCGGTCGAGATTGACCCCGTGATCCAGGACATCGGCATTCATTATCACCCGGACCGGCCCTATCAGGACCAAAGGGTGGTCCGCCATCTCGATGATGGCCGCCATTTTCTGCGTACGACCGAACGCAAATACGATTTGGTCGTGTACGCACTTGTCGACTCCCTCATCCTGCACAGCGGCTACGCCAACATTCGTCTCGAAAGCTACCTGTTCACGGAACAGGCCTTTGAGGACGTCCGGCGCGTCCTGAAGCCTGACGGCATCTTTGTGATGTACAATTACTACCGTCAGGGATGGATCGTCCAACGCGTCGCCGCAATGGTGACGCGGGTCTTCGGTTGTGATCCGATCGTGCTCCCTCTGCCTTACGCTGAAACACTGAAATCATCCGAAACGGCCGGATTCACGACCATCGTTGCAGGCTGCAATCCGCGCATCTCCACGGCGTTCCAGCAGCGCGGCAAGTTTTGGCTGAATACCCTTCCGCCCGAAAATCTGTCGGTAAACGGGTTTGAAAAGCCGCCGGAATCGGCAACCACCCAGCGCGGTGACTGGATGCCGATTGCGCCGACGAAACTGGTCGTCGACAACGAAGGGGCGAAACAATCGACCACCGATGACTGGCCGTTTCTCTATGTCAGCGGAAAGCTGATCCCTGATTTGACCGTCCGTTCGATGATCCTGCTGAGCGTGCTTGGGCTCGCCATGGTCTATCTTTTCAAGCCCAAGGGAACCTGGCGGCCCAACAACCGTATGTTCTTCCTTGGAGCAGGCTTCATGCTGCTCGAAACCAAGGCGGTTGTGCAAATGGCTCTGCTGTTTGGCAGTACCTGGCTGGTCAATTCAGCCGTTTTCTTCACCGCCCTGGTGCTGATCCTTGCTGCCAATCTGTATGTGCTCAAAATGCCATCTGTCCGGCTGGGACTGCATTATGCCGGACTGCTGGTTCTTTTATCGGCCTCGGTGCTTGTGCCTTTCGACGCGTTCCTGAGCGGCGGAATAGTCTGGCGTTACGTTGTGCCTTGCGCGCTCGCGCTTGGACCGATGTTCTTTGCAGGGGTGATCTTCGCCCGCATCTTCCGCGACGAAGCCAATCCTGATCAGGCTTTCGGATCCAATATCGCAGGATCGGTGATTGGAGGTCTGGCTGAATCGTTTTCGACTCTTCTCGGCTTCCGGCATCTCCTCATCCTGGCCATCTGCTTCTATCTGCTATCCGCATGGATGCCTTCTCGCGGCAAGCCAAACTGACGTCGTTGCGGCAGACGCGCTACTTCTTCGCCACCTTCCTCGCCCCGCTTTTCCCCTCCGCCAGCAGCGCCTCCCGTACCTGCTTGAATTCACTCCGCTCCGCCTTGTCGACTCTCGGAAAATGCAGGTCGAGCCGGTCGAGCGCTGCGACGATGGTCGAGCCGATCACGACGCGGGCGAACCATTTGTGGTCGGCCGGCACCACGTGCCATGGCGCCGATCGGGTCGAGGTGTGCCGGATCACTTCCTGGTACGCCGCCTGATATTTGCCCCACAGCACGCGCTCCGAAATATCGGCAAGCGAAAATTTCCAGTTCTTCGACGGCTGCTCCAGCCGGTCGAGGAATCGTGCGCGCTGCTCCTCTCTCGAGACATTGAGAAAGAATTTCAGGATCACGGTGCCGTTGCGCGCGAGATGGCGTTCGAGCGCGGCAATGTCCTCGAACCGTTCGCGCCAGATATTTCTGGTGACGAGCCGCGGCGGCAGCTTCTGCTTGGCCAGAACCTCCCTGTGCACCCGCACCACCAGGCATTCCTCGTAATAAGAGCGGTTGAAGATGCCGATGCGGCCGCGTTCCGGCAGCGCGATCATGCTGCGCCACAGGAAATCGTGATCGAGCTCCTTGGTTGACGGCTGCTTGAACGAGGTGACCTCGCAGCCCTGCGGATTGACGCCGTCGAATACGCTCTTGATCGCAGAGTCCTTGCCGGCCGCATCCATGCCCTGGAAGATCAGCAGCAACGACCATTGGTCCTGCGCGTAGAGCTTTTCCTGTAAATCGTTGAGCCGCTTGCGATTGGCCTCGATGATCTTTTCGCCCTTGTCCTTGTCGAGACCGCCCTTCTCGCTGGTGTTGTGCGACTTGAGGTGAAACTCGCCCGCTCCGTCGAAGCAGAACGGCGCGACCAACGGTTTCAGTTCGTCGGCGAGCGATGGCGGAGGTTTTTTGCTCATGAGCGCTTTACGACCTTTGCGGCATCTTGCGTTGCGTTTTCAGTTTCTCGATCACGCTACCAAGGATGCCCTTGGGAAGGAATATGATGAACAGCACCAGCAGCACGCCATAGACCAAATTGTCCCACCCCACCGCCCGGGTTCCAAAGCCAATGCGCAGGATTTCAGCCAGCAGGATGGTGATGATGGCGCCGACCGTCGGGCCGAGCGACACGTAGACGCCGCCGACGATGACGGCGAACACCATCTGCAGCGACACCGCGATGCCGCTCACCGTGTCGGGCGAGATGAACATCTGGTATTGGCAATAAAGCGCGCCGGCGAGCGCGGTCATCAAGGCCGAAATCAGCGTGATCTTGAGCTTTTGCGCGGTGACGTTGACGCCCACGGCTGCCGCCGCGTCCTCGTCCTCCGAGATCGCCTCCATGGCGTGGCGGCTCATGCTGCGGTCGATCCAGCGCCAGATCAACAATCCGAGCAGCCAGACCAATAGCGCGATCAGATACCAGGTCGTCTTGTCGTCGAACTGCAGCGCCAGCCATCCAGAGCCTCTGGTGCGGTTCGGCGTATAACCGAGCGAACCGCCGGTGTAGTCGCGGGTGGCGGTGATGACCTGCAGCACGATGCCGGACAGCGCCAAGGTCACCAGCACGAAATAATGGCCGGTGATGCGGAAGCGGAAACAGGGATAAGCGACCACCAGCGCCAGTGCGCCCGCGGTCGCCATGCTGAGGGGAATGCCGATCCATGGCGAGATGCCGAGATGGTTCCACAACAGCGCCGTGACATAGGCGCCGACGCCCATGAAGCCGCCATGTCCCAGCGACACCAGGCCGAAGCGGCCCATGATCGACCATGAAGTGTAGGCGAACGACCAGATCAGGATCAGCACCAGGAGATGCAGATGATAGGGCTCGCGATAGACGAAGGGCAGCGCGATCAGCGCCGCTATGCCGACGGCCCAGCCAATGTATCGCGGCTTCACCGGCGCCTCGCCAGCAGGCCGGCGGGCCGGATGAACATCATGACGATGAAGAAGGCAAACGCCAGCACGTAACCCCATTCGAGATCGGAGAACAGCCCGCCCAGCGAAATGATCTCGGCGAACACAAAGGCCGCGATGAAGCCGCCGATGAAATTGCCGAGCCCGCCGAGCACGCAGATCAGGAAGGTGATCGGTCCGAACGACAGCCCGACGAAGGGATGCACGTCATATTGCAGCACCAAAAGACAGGCCGCGAGGCCCGCCAGCGCGCCGCCCAGCGCCGAGGTGATGAGATAGATGCGCTTGGTATCGACGCCCATCAGCGCCATGATCTGGCGGTCCTGCGCGATGGCGCGGATCGCCGTGCCCGTAAATGTCCGCGTCATGAACAGGTAGACGCTGACCATGCCGATCAGCGCCGCGGCGAATGACAGCAATCGTGCGTAACTAAAGTTCATCTCGCCGAGCACCAGCACCGGCAGGCGAATGCCGAGGTTGCGGAAGTCGATCCCGAACGCGACGGTGGCAAAGCTCTGCAGGATGAACAGCACGCCGCCGGTGGCGAGCAGCTGGTTGATCGGCGGCGCCGTCAACAGCGGCGCGATGACCAGATAATGCAGTGCTGCGCCGAGCAATGCCACCAGCAGAATGACGAGCGGCGCCGCCGCCCAATACGGCAGATGGAACACCTGGACCAGATAATACATGCCGTACATGCCGATCATGACCAGTTCGGCATAGCAGATCCAGGTGACGTCGATGACGCCGAAGATCAGATTGAGCCCGAGCGCCAACAGCGCCAGCACCCCGCCGAGCAGGATGCCGTTGACGACGGCCTCGAGCAGATAGATGTCGAAGATATCCAGAAATGCCTGCATCGTTTGCCCTATACGCCCAGATACGCCTGCTTGATGGTATCGCTCGACGCCAGCTCCACCGACGTTCCCGACGCGCGGATGTGGCCGGCCTCGATCAGATAGGCGCGATCGACCACGCGCAGCACCTGCTGCACGTTCTGCTCGACGATCAGCACCGTCAGCCCGGAGGCGCGGATGCGTTTCACGAGTTCGAACACCTGTTGCACCACGACCGGCGCCAGACCGGCGGAAGGCTCGTCGAGCAGCAGCAATTTCGGATTCGACATCAGCGCGCGGCCGATCGCGCACATCTGCTGTTCGCCGCCCGACATGGTCCCGGCCATCTGGCGGCGCCGTTCCTTCATGCGCGGAAACAGGTCGAACACGAATTCCAGCCGCTCGGCATATTGCGCGCGCGCCCCTCGCATATAGGCGCCCATCTTGAGATTGTCGTCGACCGAGAGTTTTGGAAACAGCCGGCGGTTCTCCGGCACGTGGGCAATCCCGAGACTGACGATGCGATGCGCCGGCGTCGCCAGCACATCGGTGCCTTCCATCGCAATCGAGCCCTTGTTCGGCCGGATCAGGCCGGAGATCACCCGCATCAAGGTGGTCTTGCCGGCGCCGTTGGGGCCGATGACGCCGACCGCCTCGCCAGCTCTCACCTCGAGGCTGACGCCGAACAGCGCCTGGAAACTGCCATAGCCCGCATCGATCGATTTGAGGCCGAGCATGCTGGCTAAGCTCCCGCGCGGCGGCGCGCTTCTGATGCCGCGACCTGGCTCGAATCCGCATCGGTGCCGAGATAGACCTCGATCACGCGGGGATCACTGGCGACCGCGGACGGCAACCCCTCGGAAATCTTCTCGCCGTGATCGAGCACCATCACGCGATCGACCACGCGCATCAGGACGCCCATGATATGTTCGACCCAAATGATGGTGATGCCGAGTTCGTCGCGGATTTTTCGCAGCATATCGGCGGCCGCGTCCATCTCGGTCTCGTCGAGCCCGCCGAGGCTTTCGTCGGCGAGCAGGAGTTTTGGATTGGTGGCGAGCGCTTTTGCCAGTTCGAGCTTCTTTAAGCCCGCGGCGCCGAGCCCGTCGACGCCCGCATGGCGATCGGCCGGCAGGCCGACCATGGCAAGCGCACGTTCGGCCGCTGCTTCGGCCTTGGCGCGGCTGTGGCTGCCTTGGCCATAGAAACCGGCCAGCGCCACGTTCTCGAACAGGCTGAGCCGGTGAAACGGCCGCGGGATCTGGAAGGTGCGGCCGATGCCGCGGTTGATGATCTTGTGCGGCGGCAGCCCCGCGAGCTCGATGCCATCGAATTGCATCGAACCCAAACTCGGCAGCAGCGTGCCGGAGAGCATGTTGAAGATCGTGCTCTTGCCCGAGCCGTTGGGGCCGATCAAGCCGAGGATCTCGCCCTGCTCAACCCTGAACGACAAATTGTTGACGGCCCGAAAGCCGCCAAACTGCTTGACCAAGCCCTCGACGACGAGCACGGCGCTCCCTTCCGCAAGTAAACCAGCTATTTGTAGCTGTAGGTCGTGCCCGCCGGCAGCGGCAGCATGGTCTCGCGCTGCATCTGGCTCTTCGGCCACACCACATAGGATTTGTCGTCGATATACTGCAGGACCACCGGGAACGAGCGCTCGTTCTGGCCGGCGAACTGGGTGCCTTCGCCGTAGAATTTGACGCCATAGCCGAGCATGGTGCCGCCTTCGGGGATGTCGGTATCGAGCGCCGCCTTGCGCAGCGCTTCCGGATCGATCCCGCCGTACTTCTTGATGGCGCGGGGCAGCACATCGTCGAGGAAGACGTAAGCGTTGGAGGCGCCGATGCCGACATGGGCGGAACGAATGGCAACGCCCGGCTTCAGTTTGTCGAACTCCTCGCCCACCATCTTGATGACCGGCGGCAGCTTGGGGTCCATCGTCTTCTGGTTGGCGAGCCAGATCGAAATCGGATCGGTGTTGAAGAGGTAGTTGGCGTCGGTACCGAGACCTTCCTTCAGCTTCTCGTAGACGCCATAGCCTGCGCCATGGCCGACGATGGCGCCGAACTTCAGGCCCTGCTCGCGCGCCTGCCGGAACAACAGCGTGATGTCCGGATTGTAGCCGGTGTGGAAAATCACATCCGGCTTGGCCCGCTTCAGCTTGGTGACCAGCGCGGAGAGATCGGGCGCGGTGGCCGAATAACCCTCCTTCAGCACCAGGTTGAAGCCGGCCTTCTTGACGCCGGCCTCATTGCCCTTCGACACATCGACACCATAGGCGCCATCCTCATGGATGATGGCGACGCGCAGATCCTTTGGCTCCTTGCCGAACTTGGACAGCGAATTCTGGGCGATGAAGTCCGTCGTCATCATGCCATATTGATCGCCGGCCGCCTGCGGGCGGAAGACATATTTGTAGTTCTTGCCGTCGAACACGCCGGAAGAAATGCAGGTGGTGATCCACATGAACTTCTTCATCTGCTCGACGCGCGCCGACACCGGCACGCATTGCGCCGACGAGAAGAAACCCATCAGCATGTCGACTTTTTCCTGCTCCAAGAGGCGCACCGCCTCGTTGATGGCGACATCGGGTTTGCTCTGAGCGTCGGCATAGACCGCCTCGACCTTGTAACCCTCGACGCCGGTCTTGGCGTAATGATCGAGCATGATCTTGACGCCGGTATATTGCAGCTCGGAGCCGCCGCCGGCGAGCGGACCGGTCAGGTCAAAAACCACGCCGATCTTGATCTTCTTTGCCGGGTTTTCCTGAGCGTCGGCGGCAGCCGCCAGCCCCAGCACCGCGATCGCGGCAAACAGCCCAGCCAGCAGGCGAAGCGCCTTCGCGACCCGCATGAAATCCTCCCTGGAAGATTGTGCACTGCATTTTCTTGTTATTGGTGGAACCCATCACAGGGGGAGCGCCGACCGATGTCAAGCGCATTGGCGGCGGCACAACGCCGCCTTTCGTCGAGTCCGGCAGCGCGCACAATTTAAGGGCAGGCTGCAAGCTGCGCTTCGATGAAGGCCGTGACAAAGCGCGGCATTGCCGCGGTGAGATCGCTTGACCTGCGGACCAGATGGATCGCCACCAGTTCGGGCTGCTGCTGCGCGGCCAGATTGGCTTCGATCCGTGCGCGCAGCGCTTCGCCCGGCATATCGACGTGCAGGACCTTGATCATGGCGAGCGCCGGGCCCGTGAACACGCAATGCCATTGCGCATCGCTGCGAAAATCGGCCGCCGTCAGGCCGGTTTCCTCCTCGAGTTCGCGCGCCACGCTGCCGTCGATATCGAGCGCACTGCCCCTGATATCGTCGAGATCGGGTGTGCCGGACGGAAAATAGATACGTCCGGCGTTGGAGGTGTGCTGGCCCATTTCGCCAAGCGCGAACGCGCCGTCGCTCGAGCGCAGCGCGCCCATCCCAAAGCCGTTGAAGACGCTATGATCCGGAAAACCCCAGTCGCGCCACGCCAGGAAGCTCGCGAAATCGGTCTCGAAATAGCTGGCCGTGAGGCGCTCGCCGGCGAACAGCGGATTGCGCCCGAGCAGCACGCGGCCGTTCCACAGCGTCGGCTTCTCGCGCTGCTTAGCTGCGAAATGCGCGTCGATCTCGGCGCGCTTCTCCGTCGCGAACGGCCACCACCATGGCTGCACGGCGAGTTCCAGCGACGTCACGCGATGAATGGGAAGCTGCGTCATCGATGCGACTTACTTCGCATTCATCCCCGTCGTCTTCTTGACCTGGTCGACATATTTGTTGGTCCAGGTCTTGGTGACGTCGATATTGGCTTTCGCGACTTCCGGCGAGCCTTCGCTGAACACCGCGAGCACCGCATCGGCCCCCTTCGGATCCATCTTGCCGGTTTCCGAATACATCGGGATCGTGTTCTTCAACGCGGCGAGATATAGCTCCTTGTTCTTGCCGACCATTTCATCCGGCATCTTCGCCATGATCTCTTGCGGCGAATGCGAGTGAATCCAGGCCAGTGTATTGACGATCGCGGTAGTCAGCGCCTGCACCTCCTTCTCGTGCGAGGCGACCCACGCCGCCGTCCCGTAAAGCGCGCCGCCCGGATATTCGCCGCCGAACACGGCAAGCGTATCCTTCTGGGTGCGGGTGTCGCTCAGGATTTTCAGCTCGGGATGACTGCCCTGCAACACCGTGACCGCGGGATCGAGCATCACGGCGGCGTCGATCTGGCCCTGTTCCATCGCCGCCACCGCGGTGGCGCCGAGGCCGACGCCGATGACCGAGGCGCTGGTCGGATCGAGCCCGTTTTTCTTCAACAGATATTTCAGGAAGAAATCGGTCGAAGAACCCGGCGCGCTGACCCCGACTTTCTTGCCGGCGAGATCCTTGATCGAGTTGATTTCGCCGGTGTGCGAGGGCGACACCACCAGCACCAGCCCGGGATAGCGGTCATAGACCACGAAGGATACCAATTCCTGCTTCTTGGCGGCGAGGTTGACGCAATGGTCGAAATAGCCGGAAACCACATCGGCGCTGCCACCGAGCACGGCCTTCAGCGCATCCGAGCCGCCCTTGAGGTCGACCAGTTCGACGGCGAGCCCGGCCTTGTCGAATTCGCCGAGCTGCTTGGCCAATACCGTCGGCAGATAGCACAGGCAGGCTCCGCCCCCGACCGCGACCGTGATCTTGCTTTGCGCCGCGGCAAGACCCGAACTCAGCACCAGCGCCAACAGCGCACCAGCCAGCCGGCCAAACATCGTGTTCATGGTTTTCTCCCTGCAATTGGGCGGCAGGATAAAGCAGCGCGCCGGGCTTGAGAAGGCGATACCGGCGATCTGAACGGGGATGGGCTCGGCCCGGCCAATGCCGGCGGCATGCACTCCAGGATGTACGTCTCCGCCGACGGCGCCACCATTTCGATCCAGGACGGCAATGTCGGCAAGCACATGCATCCCAACGCCAACGAGATCCAGTACATCCTCGACGGCACCGGAACGATCTGGCTCGGCGACAAGGAAGTGCAAGTAAAGCCCGGCGACCTCGTCATCATCCCGAAGGGCACCCCGCACGGCGGCACCAAACCGGATGGACGGACGATCAAGGCGATCGCCATCAAGACGCCGCCGCAGGCGCCGGATGACGTCAAGATGCTGAACTGACGCATCCTCCGTCATTGCGAGCGAAGCGAAGCAATCCATCGGGCGTCAAAGAAAGTATGGATTGCTTCGTCGCTATGCTCCTCGCAATGACGGATGGGGCTACCCCCTGCCCTCCGCCGCGGCCGGACGCCAGATCAGAAGCCGCCGCTCGACCATCGTCACCGCCATGTCGATCAGGATGACGAAGGCGGACAGCACGAACATACCGGCGAAGACGCCGGCGACATCGAACACGCCTTCGGCCTGCTGGATCAGATAGCCGAGGCCGGCGGCGGAGCCGAGGTATTCGCCGACCACGGCGCCGACCACGGCAAAGCCGACCGAGGTGTGCAGCGAAGAAAACATCCACGACAGCGCCGAGGGCCAGTAGACGTGCCGCGTCAATTGCCGCTCGTTCATGCCGAGCATGCGGCCGTTGTCGAGCACGGTGGTCGAGACCTCCTTGACGCCCTGATAGACGTTGAAGAACACGATGAAGAACACCAAGGTCACGCCGAGCGCGACCTTGGACCAGATGCCTAAGCCCAGCCACAGCGTGAAGATCGGCGCCAGCACCACGCGCGGCAACGCGTTGACCATCTTCACATAGGGATCGAACACCGCGGCGACGCGCGGCTGGCGCGCGAACCAGAATCCGACCGCGACGCCGCCGAGCGAGCCGATCACGAACGCCAGGATCGACTCCCACAGCGTGATCACCAAATGCTTCCAGATCGTGCCGGTCGAGAACCATTTGACGATCTGGCTTCCGACATCAACCGGATTGGAAAAGAAGAACGGCGGCAGCCAGACGCGGCCGAACATCGGCACGCTGGCGAGCAATTGCCACAGCCCCAGCGCGACGACGGCGACCAGCACTTGCAATGAGAGGAGCCCGATCCTCGACATGCTCAAGCCCCTCTCATTTCGCTGATATCCCTTACGGTTTCGAGAACGTGCCGATCAGGCCGGTCGCGGACTTGACGTGGCCGTCCAGCGCCTTGAATAACTCGTCACGCGACATGCCTTCCTTGAGCGCGGCCGGCTCCAGATCTGTCGCCATCAGCGTGAAGGTGTAATGATGCGGCGCGCCGGCCGGTGTGCAGGGGCCGGAGTAACTCGGCAGTTTCTGCGTACTGATGCCGCCGACATATTTGTCGCTGGTCTTGGTCACCTCGCCCTCGGCAAAACCGGTGACGGAAGGCGCAATGCCATAGGCCACCCAGTGGCTGACGCCGCCGGGCGGACGGCCCTCGGGATCGAACATCAGCAGCGCGTAGCTCTTGGTACCCTCGGGCGGATTGGCCCAGTTGAGCGCGGGCGAGACGTTCTCGCCGACGCAGTTCGGATTGGCCTTGTTGTTGCCGGCGTTCTTTGTCGCGAGCCGCGCGCCGTCCTTGAAGTCGGGCGACGACAGTGTGAACACGCCCTGCGCTTTGGCATCATGCGCGCCGCAGACGGCCGCCAAGGCGACAGCGCTTGCGAGAATCGAACCACGTCCCAACATGACATCTCTCCCTGTGATTTTTGTTATCAACCCAACGATAGCCGCCACGGCATCCGGAACAAGGCATGTTCACCCGGTCGCCGATTGCGCGTAGCCCTTTAGCACCTCATCCTTCAAGACACTCCATATTTCACGGTGAAGTGAGTGAAATTCCTTGTCCAGCCGCACCTCGAAGATGTCGCGCGGGCGCGGCAACGACACCCGCCAGTCGCCGATGATGCGCGCGCCGGGCCCCGCCGACATGATCACCACGCGGTCGGCCAGCGCAATCGCCTCTTCGAGATCGTGGGTGACGAACAGCACCGCCTTGCGGTCGGCGTTCCACAGTTCCAGCAACAGATTGCCCATGATCTGGCGGGTCTGCGCGTCGAGCGGGCCGAACGGCTCGTCCATCAGCAGAATCTTGGGGTCGCGGATCAAAACCTGCGCCAGCCCGACCCGCTTGCGCTGCCCGCCCGACAGCATATGCGGATAGCGGTTACCGAAAGCGCCAAGCCCCACCGAGGTCAGCCAGCCCTGCGCGCGCTGCAGCGCCTGCGCCCGCGGCGCGCCCTTGATCTCGAGCCCGATCGCGACATTGTCGATCGCGGTCTTCCAGGGAAACAGGGCGTCGGCCTGGAACAGATAACCGGCATCGCCGTTGAGGCCCACCAGCGGCTGGTCGAAGATTTTCACCGATCCCGACGCCGGCCGGAGTAGCCCGGCCGCGACATTGAGCAGCGTCGACTTCCCACAGCCGGTCGGACCGACGATGGCGACAAACTCGCCATGCGCGACGGAAAGCCCAGCCTTCTCGACCGCGGTGTAGACGCGCGCATCGGCCAGCCGAAAGGCTACCGTCGCATCCTCGAGCGCGACTGCCGTTGGCTGTGCCGTATCCACCGCGTTCCCCTCCATGTTGGGAGGATGCCTTAGCGGTTACCAAGGATAAGTTCAACGCGACGGCGCGGCATGCTAGTTCTTACCCTCCCCTGGAGGGTCCCTCCAGGGGAGGGTAAGAGATCGAGACCACACCGAATGCCCGCCACGCCCCTGATCGCCTACGCGCATGTCGGCAAGAGCTTTGAGGGCGGCAGCAGCGCGGCGCGCGTGGTGGCGGTCGATGATGTCTCGCTCGAGGTCGCCGAGGGTGAATTCCTCGCCATCGTCGGCGGCTCCGGCTCGGGCAAGACCACGCTGCTGCGGCTCACCAACCGGCTGATCGAGGCGGACGGCGGCAGCATCACGGTCGAACGGGAGGACGTGCGCAGCATCGAT
>Ga0137415_10004100_pt1 | contig 14447 bp, 15 predicted proteins | sample CZODoug3_1_1_16f_FD_183082 | JGI IMG/M metagenome (GOLD analysis project Ga0137415, IMG submission 183082) | Vadose zone soil fungal communities from Angelo Coast Range Reserve, California, USA - CZODoug3_1_1_16fungal (Hybrid Assembly) | ecosystem: Environmental > Terrestrial > Soil > Vadose... | reverse complement strand
GATGCTGACCGAGGGGGTCCACCGGCGGTCGATGCCTTGGTCCACGTTTGCGACTCTGCTGTCCGCCACGCCAGCAAAGATCGCAGGCCTCTGGCCGCGGAAAGGCGCGATCCAAGTCGGTGCCGATGCCGACCTCCTGATTGTGGATCCTGAACTGGAGTGGACGGTGGACCGCTCCTGGCTGCAGTCGCGGCATAAGCATTCCCCCTTCATCGGCCGAACCATGAAGGGGTGGGTAGACCAGGTCATTCGGCGCGGACAGACGATAGCGGAAAACGGAGAGGTCACCGTCGACGGAGGAGGCGCGTGGCTCAGACCTCACACCGGAGCCAAAACACCTCCTTGATGGGTGCCATCCCCCCGGACGTCGCCCGCATAATCAAATGCCGCCCCATCCACCGTTGAGATGCTGTGAGAGCATACGCCGTAGCGCCTCTATATATAAGGAGAGAGGCGCCTTCCGCGGGGCTCGATTGATAGTAGTGGATGTTCGACCGGAGTCCTCGAGCGATCAAATACGGTTGTAAATTCCTCGCCACGTGATGTCGATGATGTCGCTCAGCCTTCCGGCGGCCTTCAGCTTCGGGCGGTGATTGCGGGTGAACCCCTCGGCAGCTTCGAGGGCGTCCCCAGAGGTCTCATAGATTGCCAGGTACGTCCCGCCCTCTTGTCCGGCGAGACTACGAAAACGATGTGCGGTGTGGAACAATTTCGTTCCCAGCAGGTCCGGGATGTGAATCCGGTCGTACCACTCGTTAAACTCCCGTTCCCGCTCCGATGATGTGCAGTTGCTCTCGATGATGAACAACCCCGCTGTCCTCGCCCGAAGTTGCCCAGATCCGTGGTGTTCACCAATGCGTCGCCACATCGAGCGCCGAGGGATCTGGAGATGCGGGTACATCCGGCCGCGTTCGTGCAGACGGCGAACCTCATCTGCAAAGGCCTGGTTGATGCGTTCGAGATCCGTGCCGGGCAGCTCATACAGCGCGAGGTATGCCGGATTCCCCGACTCGCGATCGGCGTCGGCAAACCGCGTGCCCGTTGTGGCGAGACCGCTGCCCAGGATGTCGGGGAGATGAATCGCGTCATACCACGTGTTGAACTCCGCCTCATGAGCCCGATCGGTACAGTTCGTGAAGGTGAGGCGTATCGCCTCAGGATGCCGCCCGTCCATAGATGCGCCTGGCCTCCTCCACTCCAGCCCCGGATGCGACGCGCGCGCCGAACGACCGGAGCACAGACTCCAGCGCCGTCAGAACTCTCAGCACCGTGCTCAGCTCGGCATTATAACCCATGGTGCCGATCCGCCAGATCCGTCCGCGCAGCGGACCGAACGCGGTCGCCACTTCGATGCCGAACTCCTCTAGCAGCCGCGCCCGTCCCGCTTCATCAGGGACTCCCTCCGGAATCATCATCGCCGTGATCATGGGCAGCCGGTGGGCGGAATCGCCGAACAGCTGAATCCCCATTGCCTCGAGTCCGCGTTTCAACGCCTCGCCTACTCTCTGGTGGCGTGCCCAGCGTGCCTCCAACCCCTCCTCCACGATCAAGCGGAGCGCCTCACGCAAGCCGTAAGTCATACTGGTGGGCAGCGTGTGATGGTTGAGCCGCTCAGGACTCCAATACCGCTGGAGCTGTGCGAGATCGAAGTAATTGCTGATGATCGGCGTTTTACGGGATACGATTGCCTGTTCCGCTCTGGCATTGTATGTGAGAGGGGCCATACCCGACGGACAGCCGACACACTTCTGAGTCCCCGCCGAGCCGAGGTCGACCCCCCAGGCATCGACATTGACGGGGATCCCACCCAATGTGACGACCGCGTCGACGACCAATAGCGCATCGTGCTGCCGGCAGATGCGGCCAATCTCCTCCATCATGGGCTGTAGCATTCCTGTCGAGGTTTCCCCGTGGACGAGGGCGACGATCTTTGCTGGGGTGCGCCGCAGGGCGTCCTCAATCTGCGCGGGATCAATGATCTGTCCCCACTCCGCGGTGACCTGGTTAACCTGCGCGCCGTACCGCTTCGCGAGGTCCACGAACAGATCGCCGAACCGACCGCAGTTGGCGACCAGCACGCGATCTCCGGGTTCCACCAAGGATGCGATTGCGGCTTCCATCCCGGCACGGCCCGTACCGGAGATGGGGAACGTCCGGGGGTTGCGCGAGCGAAACACCTGGCGGCCCAGATCCATCACCTCGGTCATGATCGCGGTGAACGCGGGATCGAACTGGCCCAGTACCGGAGCCGCCATGGCCCGCAAGACCCGAGGGTCAGGATTAGTGGGACCGCTGCCGCACAGCAGGCGGGTCGGGGGGTTGAGATCTGGCACACTAGGCGTCACGTCGTTCGTCCTCCTCCCGTCGGGCGCATCAGGGGGCGTGTTGGGCCGCGAATGCTTCAAGCGCTTTTTCGAACGCCTCGCGAGGGGCCCGAACCACTCCGGCGCCAATTTGCCCGATGCCGGTCCGTCGGTGGGCGATGCCGGTGTTGATCATCGGGTCCAGCTCTAGCTGTACGACGCGGCGGATGTCAATCCCGGTCGGCGTCCCAGCGAAATCGAGCGCGGGGATCTTAAAGTGCGGGCTGGATCCTGCGGTGATCTCGCGCATCTGAGCGGTCACGGCGACGGCGTCGTGTGCGGAGCGCAGACCCACAAACCCTGCCACCGCCGGGGCTGCCGCCATCGCGAAGCCACCCAGCCCCACGGTTTCGACGATCGCGCTATCTCCCATGTCGGGATTGCTATCCGCGGCGCTGTAACCCGGGAAGTAGAGTCCCTCAGGGACCGGGGCGGGTGCCGTGAACCAGCGGGAGCCCAGCCCGCTAACGCGCACTCCGAACTGGACGCCGTTGCGGCTCATCACTGAGACAAGTGTGCAATGGGGGATTTCCTGCAACCTGTGTGCGATGGACGCGCACGCCGCCATTGCCACGTTGAGGAAGAACTGGTCGTTGTCGGCCAAGAACCTCAGCACCTGAGCCGCGCCACCCGGGACCGTAGCAGCTAGGGCGGGAGCTATGGCGCGGACAAACAGGGAGGTGGCGGCGACGTTGCGTTGGTGTAGTTCATCGCCCATCGCCACGGCACGGGCCATGAGCGGCACGAGGGGCAGTCCGCCCATGGATCGCAGCGCGGCATCAAGTGCGGGTCCCAGGACATCGCGCATCCACTGGAGACGATCCAACACCGCGCTGTCATATGCGCCAAAACGCAGGACAGCCCCGATCCCTTCGTTGAGAGGACAGCAGGCTAGCCCGGGAGAGGACGCGTCGCGGACTTCCAAGAGAGGCATGGAGGGGGAAATGATGCCAGCCATCGGGCCGACCGCTTCGTGATCGTGCGTGCACCCGAGGGCCACTGCGCCGGAGTCCAACGCCACGGCGGCATCCTCCGGGCTGCGGGCCCACTGTTCGAAGAGGATGGCGCCGATGGCGGCTCCCCGCATCGGACCACACATCGCAGACGGCGCAACCGGCGGGCCGGCGTGCAGGAGAGTGCGCCCAGACAACGCTGGAATCAATGCGCGGGCGTCGCGTGCACCAGTGAGCACCGGAGAGGCCCGCGCTATTCGCGTGAGAGCTTCGGCATTCGCCGCGTCAATCTGTTCGGCGAGTCGACTCATCGAGTCGCGTAGGCCACGGGAAGCCGACGGGTGGGGTCATTGGAATTGTCCAGAATCATCAGGGTTTCCACTAATACCTGCGTGCCGATGGCCGCTATCTCCCAGGGTGTGTGCTCTTGCGGCGAATGACTAAGCCCCGCGGTGCTAGCCACGAAGATCATACCCGCGGGAATGTAACGGGCCAGGACGCCCGCGTCATGTCCGGCCCAGCTTAGTAGAGTCAACGCGGGCTGCCCGCATGTTTGGAGAGCCCGCACCACCGCGTCGCGAACTCCTGGATCCATCGGCACAGGGGGGGAGCGATCCCAGGATCCTACCGTCACTCGCAGGCCCTGCTGGCCCGCGATCGTCTGTGAGCGCTGCTCGACCGCCACCCGGAGGTCGTCCAGTTCGCGCTCATCTGGGCTGCGGAATTCGACGGACAGATCCACGCGGCCGGGAATCACGTTGGTGGCTCCCGGATGCACGCTGAGGCGGCCGACCGTTCCCACGGCCCGATCCTTGTGCTGCAGCGCGAGCTCACGCACCGCCATGACGAGCTCGGCGGCACCGACCAGCGCATCGGCCCGCGTAGTCATCGGGGTCGTTCCGGCGTGCGCGGCCCGTCCCTCGAAGGTGACCGTGGTCCTCAGGATGCCCGTGATCGATTCGACTGCCGCCACCGCGCGGCCCATGCGCTCGAGGACGGGTCCTTGCTCCACGTGCAGTTCCACATAGGCGGCCGTGCGCTCCGGGATCCGCGCCAGCGGTAACCCGTGGGCCCGAGCCGTGAGGTACGCCTCTAGCGACTGCCCACTCCGATCGCGTAAAGTTCCAAAGCGGCTCCGCGGAATCTCGCCGACCAGCGCACGGGACGACAGCGTCCCGACATCAAAGGCATAGCCCTCTTCGTCAGCAAACGCGATTACCACGAGACGATGTCGCAGGTGCCGGCCGGCCTCCTGTAGCGCCTGCGCTGCTTCGACCGCAGCGACGACACCCAACGCGCCATCAAACATACCTCCGTTGGGGACTGTGTCCAGGTGCGAGCCTGCCAGCAGGACAGGTCCGTCCTCCCCGGCCCCGTGGCCGATCAGGTTCCCGAACTCATCGACGCCCGGGTCAAGTCCGGCCTCGTGCATCATCTGCGCCACGAGGTGGACCGCTTCCACATGCGCGGGAGAAAAGGGGGGTCGGCTGATGCCGCCGGAGTCCCCACGTCCGATGGTGCCGAGGTGCTCCATCCGCTGGCGCAGCCGTTGCGGGGAAATGCGTGCAGGGGTCATCACGGAATCGCTCGTGTGTTCCGCGAACTGCAGAAGCATCCCTGCCCGTGGTCGGCGCGGAATGTCTCAGCCCATTGACTCCGACCGCGGTATGCTGGAGATGCCATGATCACAACGCTGGGAATTCTCGGAGCGGCGATCAGCGGTTACGTCTGGTACAAACAGGTCACCCCCGGTGCCGTCGCCTGTCTGGGGACGGGGTGCGCGACCGTCATCCGCAGCCGCTACGGGAAATTGCTGGGAATCCCGAATGGCGCATTGGGAGTTGTCTACTTCCTCACCGTGTCGGCAGCGCCCCTGCTGTCGTTCTGGTTGCCGAACCTCCGCCTGTTCGTGCTGCTGGCGACCACGATCGCCCTCGTCTTATATGCATACCTCGCGTATTTGCAAGTGTTTGTCTTGCGGGCGCTGTGTAACTGGTGCCTGATGTCAGCAGGGCTCACGGGTATCCTCTTCTGGGTGTTACTCACGAGCTAAGAGGTCGCGGTCCGGGGGACGCGGGAGTAGTGGTACCCTAGTGGAAGACCCCGGGCGGCGCGCACTGGTCGTGGCGCGCGCTCGCCTGCGCCCAGGCATCGGAGATGGATCAACGCGCACTGCTGGCAGGAGATCTCGGCGCCACACACACGCGATTAGCCATTGTCTCTGCCGGTGCGGGGGTGCGCCAACCTCTGGCGAGTGCAGAGTTCCGCAGCGCAGATCACGCAAACCTGACGGATCTCGTTCAGGTATTTCTCTCCCAGGTCCATATCCCGGTGAAGCGGGCGGTGTTGGGGGTCCCGGGTCCCGTCGTGGATGGGCGAGCCCGGATCACGAATCTTCCTTGGACCATTGATGCCGAACACCTGGCCAAATCCGCCGGTTTCTCTAACGTGATGTTGCTCAATGACGTGCAAGCGCTCGGCTATGCCCTGCCATTGCTGGAGCCCGAAGAGTTCCACACCCTCAATCCCGGCACCCCCGTGCCCGGTGCTCCGAATGCCATCATCGCCCCCGGCACCGGGCTGGGCGAAGCGTTTGTGGTTTTTGACGGAGGGAAGCCCCGGGCGTACGCAACGGAGGGCGGGCATACGGACTTCGCGCCGACGGATCCTCGCCAGGTGGGCCTGCTCGAGTACATGAGCGCGAAATTCGAGCACGTCAGTTACGAGCGGGTCTGCTCCGGTCGGGGGATGCCCTTGATCTATGACTACCTTAAGGGAAGCGGTTTCGCCGAAGAACCAGCGTGGCTAAAGGAGCGGTTAGCGGCCGCAGACGATCCGAATCCCGTCATCGTGGCCGCGGCGCTGCAAGAGCCCATCAGTGCGTTGTGCCGCGGGGTGCTGGATCTTTTTGTCTCGGTCCTGGGCGCGGAGGCGGGAAATCTCGCTCTGAAAGTGCTCGCCACCGGTGGCGTGTACCTGGGCGGGGGGATCTCCCGCCGTATCATCACCGCCCTCGACGGGCGGACGTTCATCGACGCCTTCCGGCGGAAAGGGCGGTTGGCCCCGCTGCTCGCCCGCATTCCCGTCCACGTGATCTTGTTGCCGCAGGCCGCCTTGTTGGGGGCGGCGACGTACGGCCTGCAGGAGCGCGCATGACGCCGTGCACGCCCTCCGCACAAACTCAACGGCGAGGAGAGAGACTATGGAGTTAGCGATGGTTGGGCTAGGACGCATGGGCGCGAACATGACGGAGCGGTTAGTCCGGGGCGGACACCGCGTCGTGGGCTACGCGCGGTCGGCGGAATCCCGCCAGCGGGCCGTGCAAGCGGGTGGAGAAGCGGTCGCCTCCCTCCAGGAGGTAATGACGACATTGCGCGCCCCGCGCATCATCTGGTTGATGATTCCTGCCGGCGCCGCGGTCGATCAGACGTTGCAGACGCTCCTACCCCTCTTGAGCCACGGCGACACCGTGGTGGACGGCGGCAACTCCTACTACCGCGATACTCTTCGCCGGGCTGCAATGGTGAGCGAGCGCGGACTAGAATTCGTCGACGTCGGCACGAGCGGCGGCATCTGGGGGCGCACTGAAGGCTACAGTCTCATGGTGGGGGGCCACCCCAACGCCGTGGCCCGCCTCCGACCGATTTTCCAAACCCTCGCCCCCGGACCGGATCGAGGATGGGGCCATGTCGGCCCCCACGGGGCGGGACATTTTGTGAAGATGGTGCACAATGGGATTGAGTACGGCATGATGCAGGCGCTGGCGGAGGGCTTCGCCCTCATGAAGCGCAAGACCGACTTCCACTTGGATGTGCGGCAGATCTCGGAGATCTGGCGCTACGGGAGCGTGGTCCGCTCGTGGTTGCTGGATCTCACCGCTGCCGCGCTGCGGCAGGACCCCGAGCTCGCTAACGTGATCCCCCGGGTTGCCGACTCCGGCGAAGGTCGCTGGACTGTCTCCGAGGCGATCGAGCTGGACAGCCCGGCTCCGGTCATCACGCTCGCCTTGCTGGAGCGGCTGCGCTCGCGAGACGACTACGCGTACGCGGACCGGTTGCTGGCAGTGATGCGCGAGCAATTCGGCGGGCACGAGGTCCAGCGGGTCAAACCGTGACGGCGCCGTCGCAAACCAGACCGAGTATCTACGTCTATCCTGACCTTGAGGCCATGAGTCAGGCCACCGCCCGCGCCCTGGTCGATCGCGTGCGCTCGGCGGTGGAATCCGAGGGGCGCTGCGCGCTGGCGCTGTCTGGCGGCAACACCCCGCGCGCCTTGTACCGTCTGCTGGCGGAAGACTACGTCGAGCGCGTCCCATGGAATCAGGTTGACTTGTTCTGGGGTGATGAGCGATATGTGCCACCCGATGACCCGCGCAGCAACTACCGTATGGTGAAAGACGCGCTCCTGGATCGTCTACCGATCCCGTCGAAAAACGTGTACCCGATGCCGACCTCCCATGCCGACCCCGAGGACGCGGCGCGTGCGTATGAAGCACTTTTGGCGCAGCGGTTTGCAGGCCGCTGGCCGCGCTTCGATCTCGTATTGCTGGGCTTGGCCTCGGACGGCCACATCGCATCGTTGTTTCCGGCCTCCCCGGCGCTTCAAGCCCGCGATCGCCGGGTGATCGCGGTGCGGGCGTCCGTCGATCCCCCGCAGCGGCTGACGATCACGCTGCCTGTCATCAATCACGCGGCGGCCGTCTTCTTCCTCGTAGCAGGTAAAGGGAAGGCGGGCGCGGTGCACCGGGTCCTGGTGGGTCCCTGTGATCCGGTGACTTGCCCCGCCTTGGGCGTACAGCCTACTGCCGGGGATGTCGTCTGGTGGATTGACGAAGGCGCCGCAACATTTCTTGGTCCGTCGGTCCGTACCCCCTCGCCGCCCGCGTAAATGCGGTGTACGGGTCCGAGGGCGCAGGCGAAATCGCGGCGGACTGCCGCGTGTGGAGGTTGAGGGATGGCAGTGAGCTGGGAGAGGATGGCACAGATCGTCCGATCCGCACGGACCATTGCCGTCGTGGGTTTGTCTGACAAGCCCGATCGGCCAAGCAACGAGATCGCGCGCTACCTGCAAAAGGCGGGCTACCGAATCATTCCGGTGAACCCGCGCCTCACGGAGGCGCTAGGCGAACGAGTGTATCCGAGCCTGCGGGAAATCTCTGAACATGTGGATGTCGTGTTGATCTTCCGGCGTCCTGAGGCGGTGCCTCCCGTCGTGGAGGACGCGATTGCCATGAGTGCCCCGGTCGTGTGGATGCAGCCCGGTGCGGAGAACCTCGAAGCCGCCTCGCGCGCGCAGGCCGCAGGGCTCACCGCGGTGGTAGGGATGTGTATGCGCACGATGCACCGATCGTTAGCGGGGGCGCGGATGTGAGAGTCCCGCGCGAGAGCGCGAGGAAGTTCATGGGGCTAGAGTAAGCGCGCCGTGGCGTCCGATGCTGTGAGCTCGATCACTGCCCCGCCGGTTTTGCCATCGCCCATCGTGCAATTGACCACGAGCGTGTCCCCGTGCCGCTCTATGCCTGGGGACTCATGGACGTGACCGCACAGCACCACGCGCGGGTGTAGACGCTCCACTAGGTCCCGGATACGCGTAGAGCCAATATGCTGGCCGCTGGGTACCGCGTCCAGAATGCCGCGTGGGGGTTCGTGCACCACCAAGATGTCGCACGAGCGGGTAACGTCCGGCCCGCCGAACGAGACACCGTTGATGATCACCGGATCAGGCCCACCCAGCTGCCCTTGAGTGCGGATCCGAGCGGCTTCCGCCGGGTGGTCCATATTCCCGGGAACGGCGAGAACAGGGAGAGGAAGCGCCAGCAGTTCTAACATCTCGCTCCCGGTGCCCGCGTGCGTCAGATCGCCAGGGAGCACGACCACGTCGGGCCGGATTTCAGTGATGAGGGCGCGGACACGCGCGATCCGTTCGGGCCGGCCATGCTGGTCTGCACAGGCGAGGATGCGCATAGCGACGGTCTGTTCTGAAAACACACTCAGACCCCCTCCTAAATCATACTGGGGACCTGAGCTCAGGGGCACGGGGTTCTCCCTGTCACAGGAACGTCGCGGATCGTCCAGAAGGGAATACGCAGTGAAGCCGACAGATCGCGTTCTCGCCGCGCTGCACGCGGGCGGCGTCGTCACTGACATTTTGGAATTTCCGCATAGCACGCGCACGGCCGCCGACGCTGCGGCTGCGGTCGGCACGACGGTGGCTCAGATCGTGAAGTCGCTTGTGTTCCTGGCCGACGCACAGCCGGTTCTGGTGTTGGCCTCAGGGGCGAATCGCGTGGACGCCACCAAGCTGGCCCGCGCCGCCGGCGTCCGCGCCATCACCAAGGCGAATACCGATGTGGTCCATGACGTCACCGGATTCGCCATCGGAGGAGTCCCTCCGGTGGGGCACCCGCAACCCCTGCCCGTCTACATCGACCGTGACTTGCTGGGTTTCGAGATCGTCTATGCTGCCGCGGGGACACCCACGAGTGTGTTTTCGATTGCCCCGGTTCTCTTACAGCGTCTCACTCGTGGGACTGTGGCCGATCTCCGCGAGGAGTCCGAGAAATAATCGTAATCTCATCGCCCGCTCAAGCTCAGAGGGAGTCCCGAAGGCGCTGCGCGCGGGGCCCGCGGGGATGAGAAAGAGAGAACACCGATGATCCCGGAGACGTTATTAAAGGAGACCCGATACAGCGCGACCCCGTTTGTCCGATAAGAGGTAGTAGGAGGACACTGTGAGGTACGGTCGTTCCCTGATCCTGGCGGCAACCTTGGTGGCCCTGGCCGTGCACTTGGGCATGGCCACGTCGACTGCGCAGTCGGTGGCCTTGACCGGCGCGGGAGCGAGCTTCCCTGGTCCCCTGTACGCGAAGTGGATTCAGGTGTATGCCGCGGAGCGTGGCGTGCGCCTCGTGTACCATCAGGTCGGGTCTGGCGACGGGCTCCGATTACTTCTGGATCGGGGCGTGGATTTCGCAGGGATTGATGCGATACCGACGCGGGACCAGCTCGCCCACGCCTCGGGGCCGCTTGTCTTTGTGCCTATTGTTGCGGGCGCCGTGGTGCCCGTGTATGCGGTGCAGGACCTGTCGCACGGGTTGGCGTTCACCGGGCCGGTCCTCGCCGATATCTTCCTGGGAAAGATCACGCAGTGGGACGACAAACGCCTCGTCGACCTCAATCCGCAGGCAAAGCTGCCCGCCAAACCCATCGTGGTCATCCATCGGTCGGACGACTCAGGTGTGACCGCGATCTGGACGAACTACCTGAGCAAGGTCAGCCCGGAGTGGCGCGAGCGCGTCGGCGAGGGCAGTACGGTGCAGTGGCCGGTGGGCCGTGAAGCCCGCGGCGACCAGGGCGTAATAGATCTCGCCCGCCGGACCGAGAACTCGATCGGTTATGTGGAACTCGCGTACGCGTTTGGAAACCGCATGACGTTTGGCAGCGTGCGCAACAAGGCCGGACAGCTGCTCGCCCCGTCATTGACGTCGACGACAAAAGCGCTGGAAGCGGCGTTGCCGACGATTCCCGACGACTACCTCACGTACATGACCAATCCCGATGCCGGGTTCGCCTATCCGATCGCCGGTCTCACCTACCTCGTCGTCTACGCTGATCAGCTCGATCCGGATAAGGGTCGCGCGCTCACCCAGTTCCTGTGGTGGGCGACCCATGAGGGCCAGAAGCACGCGCTGACTTACCTATATGTGCCGTTGCCGCGCCAGCTGGTGGACCGGGTAGAACGCACCCTCAAGACTATGACCGTCAACGGCCAGCCGGCATTTCCGTAATTGACCCATCAATCTTGTGCGGAGTCCGGTCGTGCCGGAACGCGCGCCCTCGTGATATCCTGAGTAAGGATGCCCCCCGATCCCAATAGTCCCCAGCCGGTGCCTACCACTCCGCCCCGACCCGAGGGAGGGTCGCCGGAGGTGGACCTCTTAGAGGAAATGGGGAAGACGATCCTCCAGTCGGCCGAAGTGCTGGTCGAATCCCTGGCGGGCCGCACCCCGATCGCCGAAGGCTGGCAGACCATACGGGACCTCGAACACAAAGGCGACGCGGTCGCGCGCGACATGTTCGAGATGTTGATGACGCCGCGCCCGACGCTCATCGCCCCCGACGCGCTCAAAGCTCTCACCGGGTACCTCGATGACATTCTGGATGCGATCGAAGCCGCGGCGGCGCGTCTGGCGATTCACCGGATCCGCCGCGCGATTCCAGCCGCCCGCGAGCTGGGCCAGATCGTCCTCGAATCAGCCCAGGAACTGCGGCAGGCCCTCGAGCTGCGGCAAAATGGCGAGCTGTTCGTACACACACGCACCTTGCATCGGCTGGAGAATCGCGGAGATGACGTCTTGCGAGACGCGATTGGCGCGCTCTTCAGCCGGCGTGCCAGCGCCCGCGACATCGTTAAGTGGAAGGACATCTGCGAGATCCTGGAGGCGAGCACGGATCGCTGCGAGGACGTCGCCAACGTCTTGGAAACGATTCTGACCCAGACGGGGCGCGAGGAACGCCTTGTCGCCGGGCGGCTGACGATGGACCTCAGCCGTCACGATGTCCAGGTCGCCGGGGCGGCGGTGGCCCTGTCCGCCAAGGAGTTCGCCCTCTTGCACCTGCTCTTGCGACATCAGGGCAAGGTGGTCCGGCGCGAGCGCCTCCTAGGCGAGGTCTGGGGTCAGGATTACTTCGGCGACACCCGCACCCTCGATACGCACATCGGGTGGCTGCGCAAGAAGGTCGAACAGAGCGCGGGCGTCCGCATCGTCGCCGTCCGCGGCATAGGGTATCGGCTGGATTTAGGCGACTAACTCTTCCATTTCACCCGCTTTTCAATCAGGCTTCACGCACTCTTCGCCTCCTCTTACCCTCGCCAGGGTACGCTTGAGGTGCTTCCGAACACAGCCTGGGGGTGGCAAAGTATGCAGGTGATGCGGGTAAAGCCGATGGCCCTCGCGCTGGCCATCCTGCTGCTTGCGGGTGGGGTCAGCAGCGCGCTCGCGCAGTCCCCGATCACCTTAAATGGCGCAGGGGCGACCTTCCCGTACCCCCTGTACTCGAAGTGGTCGCAAGTCTACGCAGCTGAGAAGAATGTCCAGATCAACTACCAGTCCATCGGTTCCGGTGGAGGCATCCGTCAGTTCATCGCCAAAACCGTGGACTTCGGCGCCAGCGACGGGCCGATGACCGATGAACAGATCGCGCAGGCAGGTGGACGCGTGTTGCACATCCCGATGGTCGCGGGGGCGATCGTGGTCACGTACAACGTGTCCGGTGTGACCACCGGTTTGAATTTCTCCCCTGATGTGCTCGCGGACATCTTCTTGGGCAAGGTAGCGAAGTGGAATGATCCGCGGTTAATACAGGACAACCCGAAAGCCGCACTGCCGGCCGCCGACATCATTGTGGTCCACCGCTCGGACGGGTCGGGGACCACGAACATCTTCACGAACTACCTGAGCAAGGTCAGTCCCCAGTGGAAGACCCAGGTCGGAGAGGGGACGTCCGTGAACTGGCCCACCGGTCTAGGGGGCAAGGGGAACGAGGGAGTGGCAGGAGTGGTGAAGCAAACTCCCAACGCTCTGGGCTACGTCGAGCTGGCCTACGCACTGACCAACAAGATGCCCTTTGGGTATGTGCGCAACAAGGCTGGCCAGTTCGTGCCGCCCACCCTGTCCAGCACAAGCCGGGCGGTGGACGGGGCCCTAGCTACCATCCCCCAAGACTACCGGGTCTTCTTCACCAACCCGGATGGCAAAGACGCGTATCCGATCGCGGGGTTCACGTGGATCCTGATCTACGGCGAACAGTCCGATCCAGTTAAGGGGAAGGCTCTGGTCACCTTCCTCTGGTGGGCCACGCATGATGGTCAGAAGTACGCCCCGACGCTGCTGTATGCTCCGCTACCCAAGAGCCTCGTCGCGCGCATTGAGCAGACGCTGAAGACGGTGACGGCTCAAGGGGCGGCACTACTCCCGTAGAACGCATGGCAAGTCCGCAAGGCGGCCGCCTGGTCCGCGATAACGCGCAAACAGGAGATGAGTGGTTTCAACTTCTGTTGGCGGCGATGGCGGCGGCCGTCCCGCTCGTCATTGGGACTATAGTGGTGGCGCTGATCGCCTCGGCATGGCCGGCGATCCAGCGTTTCGGCGCGCACTTCCTCATCACGACCACCTGGGATCCCGTCGCGAGCCAGTTCGGGGTCTTGCCCTTTGTCTACGGCACCGTCGTCTCCTCGGCTCTCGCACTGCTGATTGCCGTGCCGCTGGGCCTGGGAGTGTCCATCTTCCTCTCCGAGCTCGTACCCGAATGGCTCCGCACGCCGATCAGCTTTCTGGTGGACCTCCTGGCCGCCATCCCCAGCGTCGTCATCGGTCTGTGGGGGATCTTCGTCCTTGTCCCCTGGGTGCGCACGGCGGTGGAGCCAGCCCTCCAAGCCTCGCTGGGCTTTCTTCCCCTATTTCGCGGCCCTCCGCTGGGCGTGGGCTTGCTCACAGCTGGAATGATCCTGTCCGTGATGGTCGTCCCGTTCGTGGTCGCCGTCAGCACGGCGGTTATGCGCGCGGTCCCGACGGCGCAACGCGAGGCAGCGCAGGCCCTCGGAGCTACGCGGTGGGAGACGACGCGCACGGCGGTGTTACCGTATGCCCGCTCCGGGATTCTCGGCGCGATCTTTCTCGCGCTGGCCCGGGCGTTGGGGGAAACGATGGCGGTGACCATGGTCATCGGCAACGTCGCTCAGATCCGGGCCTCGTTGTTCGCTCCGGCCTACACCATTCCCGCGGTCATCGCGAACGAGTTCGCGGAGGCCACGGGGGACCTCTACGTCGCCGCGCTCGTCTATGCGGGGCTGGTGTTGTTGGTGGTCACGGTGGCCATGAACGCGATGGCGCGCCTGCTGGTGAACCGTGTCGTGCAGGGCCCGTCTTTCATCGCGGAGTGAGAATGGACACCCGATACTGGTGGCGCCGATCGATGGATCAGGGGATGACCCTGGTGTGCTTGCTCTGCACCGTCCTGGTGCTCACGCCCCTGGCCTTGGTCCTGGCGTTTCTGGCCCAGACGGGGCTGTCCGCTCTGAACTGGGATTTCCTCACCAAGCTGCCCGGGGCCGCGGGGGAACCCGGCGGCGG
>Ga0137415_10004098_pt1 | contig 14450 bp, 12 predicted proteins | sample CZODoug3_1_1_16f_FD_183082 | JGI IMG/M metagenome (GOLD analysis project Ga0137415, IMG submission 183082) | Vadose zone soil fungal communities from Angelo Coast Range Reserve, California, USA - CZODoug3_1_1_16fungal (Hybrid Assembly) | ecosystem: Environmental > Terrestrial > Soil > Vadose... | reverse complement strand
TGGTGGCCAGCGTAGAGTACTTGCGCCAATGGCGCCTCTCGGGCCCGTGGCGTCCGTCTTTGATTCTGCTAGACAGCGAGCCTACAATAGATGGAAATACCTTTGCCGCGGTGGTCCGGACATTGGGCGACCCCCTCTGGGGGTGGTTTTCCTCTCGCCCCCCCGAACCTGCCGTGGCGTTGCCACATCTGGAGGCGACGGAGGGAGTCAGTGATCCCTTCCTCCGAACGAATTTGCGGCTGGTGGACCGCCGGGAGGTAGGGGACCGCGACGCGCTGATTTCGGCAGTGTGTGTGCGCGGCGACAAGACCCTGCTGTTCACTGGCGCGCGGGCCGCCGCAGTCGAACTGGCCTCGCGGCTGCGGGAGGCAGGAAACGAGCGCGCTGCGTATTACCACGGTGGCCTGCCTCTCCGGGTGCGGGAGGTGCTCGAGCAGTTGTTCGCTGATGGCAAGATTCCCATCTTGGTCGCCGCGGACGGTTTTGCGGCCGATGCAGCCCCCGGGGACGTGCGACAAGTGGTTGTCGCTGGGCTGCCCACGACCCGTGCGGATCTGGCGGAGATCATTGGGTCGGCCGGACTGGACGGACGGCAGGCCACCGTCACGTTGGCCTACCGGAGAGACGACTTGCACGCCGCAGAAGGCGTACTCGTGGAGCGGCACCCGACGCGCGAGATGCTCGCGTCACTCTATCGTGTGTTGCGATCCGAGGCGGAGCGGAGCGGAGCCGTTATGTGGCCGGACGAAACGCTCGCAGCCGCGCTGCGCTCCGCGGGCCTTCCCCCGAAGGTGGTGGGGTTGGGTCTGGACATTCTGGCTGAGGCGGGAGTGATTCAACGGGAATTCGACGGGGATCACTGGCGGATTACGTTAGGAGGACCCGACCGTAAGGACTTAACGACATCCGTGCGCTTTGCCGAAGGGCGGCGCGAAGCCGAGGCACTCGCAGCATTAGAGGCCTTTGCCTTTGGTCCTCTGACTGAGATCTTGCAGGCGGTCGCCAGCCCGGGAGCGGTGCACTGAGCCGCAGCCGGATGGCCTGAGGGAACGCGGACGACGATGAAGTGGCTCCAGGCAAAACAACCGAGCGCATTTGCGGATCTGCCCGCGGCAGTCCAGGAGTTGCTTGCCAAGATGCGCGAGCAGTTCCCCAAGGCCGACCTCGATGTCGTCCGGGAGGCATACCTGCTCGCGGAGGAATCCCACCGTGGCCAGACCCGGGCTTCCGGCGAACCCTACATCAACCACTCGATCGCCGTCGCTACCACGCTCACCGATCTGCGCCTGGATCCTGTCACGATCGCCTCTGCGCTGCTGCACGACGTGGCCGAAGATACCGGAGCCACGCTAGCGACGGTGCAGGAGCACTTCGGAGCCGAGATCGCCTCTCTCGTGGACGGGATCACCAAGCTCGGCAAGATCGAGTGGATGAGCCGAGAGGAACGGCAGGCCGAGAGTTTGCGCAAAATGTTCTTGGCCATGGCCAACGACATCCGGATCGTGCTCATCAAGCTCGCGGATCGGCTTCACAATATGCGCACGATCCAGTACCTGCCCGAGTGGAAGCAGCGCCGTACCAGCCAGGAAACCCTCGACATCTACGCGCCGCTTGCGGAGCGCTTGGGGATCGGTCGCATCCAGCGGGAACTCGAGGACTACGCGTTTGCGGTCCTGCAGCCCGATGCCTACAAGGAAATTCAGAGCCAACTGGCGCAGGCAGAGACCACGCGGGCTCAGTTTCTCGACCAGCTCGCCGACACGCTGCACCGAGAGCTCACCCACGCCGGCGTGAAGGTCGCGCGCGAACGCGTCACGGCGCGCCCCAAGCACGTCTACAGCATCTGGCGCAAGATGCAGCGACCCAAGTACGAGGGGCAGCCGGTGGCCCGAATCTACGACCGACTGGGTGTGCGGGCCATCCTGGATGACGTCAAAGACTGCTACGCGGCGCTGGGGGTCGTGCACTCACTGTGGAAGCCCATCCCCGGCGAGTTCGACGACTACGTCGCCAACCCTAAGACGAGCGGCTACCAGTCGCTGCACACGACCGTCTTCTACGAAGGGGAGCCCCTCGAAATCCAGATCCGGACCCTGCATATGCACCAGGAAGCCGAGCACGGCATTGCGGCTCACTGGAAGTACAAGGAAGGCAAGCCCGCCGAGAAAGAGTTCGAGCAAAAGCTGTCCTGGCTGCGGCACTTGCTCGACTGGCAGTCCGAGCTGCAAGACGCGCGGTCCTTTGTGCAGTCGGTCAAGCTCGACCTTTTCCAAAACGAGGTTTTTGTCTTTACACCGAAGGGCGACGTCGTCGACCTCCCCGCCGGGGCCACCCCGGTCGACTTCGCCTACCACATCCACACTGATGTCGGCCACCGCTGCGTCGGTGCCAAGGTCAATGGCCGCCTGGTCCCGCTGTCGAACCACCTGCGGACCGGAGACATCGTGGAGGTGGTGACGAGCAAAACCACAACAGGCCCTAGCCGCGACTGGCTGGCGTTTGTCGCCACGAACAACGCGCGTACCAAGATCCGGCAGTGGTTCAAGAAGGTGGCGCGCGAAGAGAACGTCATCCGCGGTCGGGAGGTCCTGGAAAAGGAACTGCGCCATCTGGGACTGCTGACCGCACTCATGAAGGCTGAAAAGCTCCGCGAGATTGCGCCGGAGTTCAACCTCGTGGGGGAGGAAGATCTCCTCGCGGCCCTGGGCAATGGCGACGTGGGGCTCCTCCCGGTGATCACCGCGTTGCGCGGGGAGGTGCCTGGTGCTGAACCAGCCCCGGCGGTCTCCGTCCCCACTCCTCTTCCTGCCGCTCCGGCACCAGGCGGGGTGCGCGTCAGTGGGACGGCGAACGTGCTGGTCAAGTTTTCCCGGTGCTGTACGCCGCTGCCGGGCGATCGCATCATCGGGTACGTCACACGCGGGCGCGGGGTGACGATCCACCGTCAGGACTGTTCCAACGTGAAGTCGTTGGGGACCAATCCAGAGCGGCTGATCGACGTGGAATGGGAGTCGATTCCCGATGGGTCCTACCAGGTGGAGGTCGAGGTGGCGGGGTTTGACCGCGTGGGGCTGCTCAAAGACATCCTGGCCGCCATTGCCGACAGCAAGACCAACGTCGTCTCCGTGAACGCCCGTGTGCGCAAGGACAAAGTCGGCGTCATCAACGTTGTCCTGGACATCCGCAACATCGCTCAGCTGCACGGCGTCATGCAGAAGGTGGGGAAAGTCCCCGAGGTCTACTCCGTCGAACGAGTGCTCCACTCGTGAAGCGTGAGCGGTACGCCAACCCCCCGCGGACCCCGAAATCATCGGTCCGGCACCTGAGGGCGGCCAGCCCACGGGTCCTCTCCAAGATACTCGCGGATCACCTGAAGGCGCTCAATCAACGGGACCTCGATCGTCTCATGACGTTCTATGCCGACGACGCGGTGCTCGTCTTCCCCGCCAGTCCTCCGGTGGAGGGGAAGGCCAATATCCGCCGCGCGTATGCATCCTTCTTTGAGAATTGGGAGGAGACCAGTACCTACGGCGTCGTGATCATGTCCGGGGCCACGGCCGCCGCGGAAGGCACCGTGACAGGTCGGCACCGGACGCTCCACCTACGGATTCCCGGCCGCATCCCCGCGCCGTCGCGTGCTTACCGGCACAACTTTGCGATGTTTGTGGAGATGGAGGGCGGTAAGATCCGTAGGCAGCGTGTCTACTTCGACGCACGCGACCTTGTGAAACAAATTCTGGGAGATGTGTGAGAAAAAGGGCATCACCACCCGTCATTGCAGGGGTCGGTGCGAGGGCGTCTAACATGCCACCAGGCAACGACGTGAGGTTCGGGAGGCGCTGGTGAAAGCACTGACGGCAGCGCGCGTGGGGCTGTTCACGGAATCGGTCATCCGCGAGATGACACGCCTGAGTGATCTGGCAGGCGGGGTCAACCTCGCCCAGGGGTTTCCGGACTTCGGGGCTCCCGCAGAACTGCTGGACGCGGCCGCGCGGGCGCTACAGGCGGGGTACAACCAATACGCCATCACCTGGGGATCGCCGCGTCTGCGCGCGGCCATCGCTGAGAAGGCTGCGTGGTACAACGGTGTGCAGGTGCACCCCGACAAGCACATCACCGTGACCTGCGGGGCGACCGAGGCGATGATGGCGACGCTGTTGGCCATCATCAACCCCGGCGATGAAGTCATTGTCTTCGAACCGTTCTACGAGAATTACGGCCCCGATGCCGCGCTCTCCGGGGCGACTCCGAAGTACGTCATGCTGCACCTAGATGATCCGGAGTTCGCCTTTGATCCCGACGATCTGCGGCGCGCCTTTTCCAGTAAGACCAAGGCGATCATCATCAACACGCCCCACAACCCCACAGGCAAGGTCTTTAGCCGACCCGAGTTGGAGTTGATCGCCGATCTGTGTCGGCACCATGATGTCGTTGCGGTCACCGACGAGGTCTACGAGCATCTCCTCTACGACGGCCGGCAACACCTAAGTGTCGCCGCGCTGCCGGGGATGGCCGAACGCACGGTGACCATCAACAGCGTGAGCAAAACCTACAGCGTCACGGGCTGGCGGGTCGGCTGGACGATCTGCGGGAATGCGGAGATCACGACGGCCATCCGCAAAGCGCACGATTTCCTCACCGTCGGCGCGGCAGCGCCATTGCAGGAGGCCGCGGTAACCGCGCTCCGCTTTCCTCGGAAGTACTACACTGACCTCGCGGCGATGTACGCGGGCAAACGCGACCGGGTCCTGCGCCTGGTGACGAAGGCTGGATTTGTCCCGATTGTGCCCCGCGGTGCGTACTACATTATGGCGAGCATTGCCGCGTTTGGACGGGACGATGTGGCGTTGGCTCACTACCTGGTCAATGACATCGGTGTCGCGACCGTCCCGGGCAGCAGCTTTTTCCGCGACGGCGCGCGCGGTCGAGACTACATCCGCTTTGCGTATCCCAAGCGCGACGAGACGCTGGACGAAGTCGAGCGGCGGTTGGCGCGACTGCCCCATCCCTCCGCACAGCTCAAGCGGGCATGACCCCCGACCTGCACTGAGGACGGGCATCGCAACCGACGTGCTCGTCTCTGTGGAGGCGGCTAAGTGGGAGAGGAGTGGGTGTGCTGAAAACGTCGCTTACCCCGACGGTTGCCTGGGATCGCTACCGCTCGGAGTTTCCCATTTTCCAGACCAAGACATATTTCAATAGCTGCTCGCTGGGCGCGCTGTCCACGCGTGTGGCGGCCGCGGTCCGCCAGTTCACGGACCAGTGGGACGCGAACGGCGCTGCGGCTTGGTACGGCCCATGGTTGGGAGAGATCGAGCGCCTGCGTGCGCGTGTGGCCAGCCTCCTGGGGGCGTCTGCGGACGAGATCGCTTTGTTCCCATCAATCACCGCGGCGTTGAGCGCGGTTGCTAGCGCCTTCGACGGTGTCCGTCGTCCGAAGGTCGTCCTAAGCGATATGGAGTTTCCGACCACGGTCTACCAGTGGACCGCGAAAGAATCGCGCGGCATCAAAGTTGAGATGGTCCGCAGTCCAGATACGTTGTCCGTGCCGCCCGAACGGTACGCTCACGCCGTGGATGATCGGACCCAGTTGCTGGTTGCCTCGCACGTGTACTTCACAAGTGGTGTCATCCAAGACATCGCGGCCCTTGCGCGCATCGCCCATGACCGCGGCGCATACTGTCTCATCGACGCCTACCAGGCCACCGGGCAGTTGCCGACCGACGTGCATGCCTCAGGCGTCGATTTCCTGGTTACCGGCGGCTTGAAGTGGCTGCTCGGGGGACCGGGTGTGGCTTACTTGTACGTACGGCGAGACGTTGCTCAGTCACTGCAGCCGACGGCGGTCGGTTGGTTCGCGCACCGTAATCAGTTTGCCTTCGATATCCAGCACTTTGAGTATGCGGACGGCGCCCGACGGTTTGAAGGCGGGACCCCTGCGGTGGCCGCGATCTACGCGGGTCGCGCCGGCGCCGATCTGGTCGCCGAAATCGGGATCTCCCAGATCCGCCAGCGTCAAGTGGAGTTGGTTTCGCTCATCGTGGCCGAGGCCCGTCGTCGCGGTCTCCACCCGCGCGTTCCCGGCCGAGTGGAAGATTTGGCGGGGATCGTCACCATCCCGCGCGCGGATCCAGCGGGCGTCGTCAAGGCCCTGGCACAGCGCAACATTATCGTGGACTTTCGTCCCGGAATCGTCCGGTTATCTCCCTACTTTTACAACACGCCCGAGGAGTGTGAACGCGTCGTCGCGGCAATCACTCAGCTAGAGACTGAGGGCCTGGCGTAATCTCCCGGTGGGGAGGACAGGAGCTGACGAGACTTACGTATGGCGGAAAGCATCATCTATCTGGCCCGTCACGGGATGCATGATTTGTTGTTGCCGGAACAGAACCGGATGGCCGGCTCCCTGCCTGGGGTGAGGCTCAACCCGCAAGGGGTGGCCCAAGCTCACCGGATTGCCTCCCGGCTGGCTGCTGAACCCATCGCGTGGGTCGCGTCCAGTCCTCTGGAGCGCACGCGTGAAACGGCTGAGATTATCGCCCGCCCCCATGGGTGTGAGGTTACGGTCGATGAGCGCTTGCTGGAATGGAGGTCCGGTCCCTGGGAAGGGATGGCCATCCCAGAGATCCAGCAACGGTACCCTACGGAGTGGACGTTGTGGCGGGAACGACCAGAGCAACTTCATCTGCCTGGAGCGGAGACCGTCGACGAGGTCGCTGAGCGGATGCAGGCGGCGTACCAGACGTGGGCTGCTCGTGGAGGGGTAGGGGTGTTGGTGTCCCACCAGGACCCCCTGTCTGCTCTGCTGTGCCGTCTGCTCGACACCCCCCTGAACGGAATGCGAGTTCTCGAGATACCACCAGGCTCGCTATCCGTGGCACGCGAGGTTGCCTACGGCACGGTGGTCACAGGCATCAACCTTGGAGCTCTGACCAATGGGTGACGATCACGGAGCCGCCCGCGTTTTAGAGATGGTAGAGTCAGTGACCCGGATGCGGGGGTATCAGTTTTCACCCCAACGCCTCGCCGCCGTGGTCCCTGAGGTGCAGCGGTTGCAGGAGCTCGTGGCGCGGCTGCGTGCCCTGCCGATTGATGGTGAGTTCCCCGCTGTGCGATTCGTCTCCCGGTGAGCAAACACGCCCAAAGTTACGCCACGGTTCAGGAGATCGCCGCACGCGTAACCTCTCGCGCTGTCAGTGCGGTCGATGTCACAGAGACCGCTTTGGAGCGCATCGCTCAACACGACCAGCGGCTGAATAGTTTTATTCGAGTCGTCCCGGATGGGGCGCTTGAGGCGGCGCGCGATGTCGACGACGCCGTGCGAGCGGGAAGGCCAGTTGGCCCATTGGCCGGTGTCCCCGTGGCGCTCAAAGACCTCATTGACCTCGCGGGCGTTCCGACCACTGCGGGCGCGCATCGCCTTTTCCATCACACCCCCACCACGGATGCCTCGGTGGTTACTCGGCTGCGTTCAGCTGGAGCGGTAATCGTCGGCAAGACTGGACTGCACGAGTTCGCCTACGGTGTCACCAACATCAATCCCCATACCGGGCCCGTGCGCAATCCTTGGGATCTTGAGCGGATTCCTGGAGGATCCAGTGGGGGCTCGGGCGCGGCGGTGGCGGCCGGGTTTGTTGCCGCGGCGTTGGGAACCGACACGGGCGGGTCGATCCGGATTCCCGCGGGCTTGTGCGGTGTGACCGGCTTCAAACCCACCTTTGGGCGCGTGCCGGTTGATGGGGTCGTCCCGCTGTCCTGGACCCTCGACCACGTGGGCCCGCTTGCGCGCACCGCGGCAGACGCCGCGGTCGTGTTCTCCGTGTTGGCACAAGTGCCGGAGGTCCTGGCTGAGCTTTCCCGGGGCCTCACGGGCGTGCGTCTGAGCGTCCCAGAAGAGTTCTTTTGGGAAGAGCTCGATCGCGACGTGATGTCCTGCTGTCAGGATGCCGTGCGAGTGTTGACATCGGGGGGAGCCGTCCGGCGATCCACCGCATTCCCGCATGCGTCCGAGTGCGGTGCCGCAGCCGCGGTGATCCTCGCGGCAGAGGCCGCGGCGTATCACGAACGTCACCTGCGTGAGCATCCAGACGCGTTCGGAGACGATGTACGGGTGAGACTCGATCGGGGTCTGTTTCTCTCTGCGGCAGATTACCTCGCAGCGCAGCGGGCCCGGGCTTATCTGATCCGCGAAGCAACCCGGGCGCTCGAGGGGGTAGACATTTTAGTCGTCCCGACCACGCCCGCACCTGCCGCGCGCATCGAAGGAGACACCTCACACGGGGCGCGCGCGTCGCTCGCGCTGAGCGTGCGGTACACGCGATTCACCAATCCATTCAACCTTCTCGGCTTTCCTGCGTTGTCCATTCCGTGTGGACTGAGTCGCGACGGCTTGCCGATTGGTTTACAGATTGTAGGACGGCCGTTCGACGACGCGACCGTGCTCCGGGTAGGGCATGCCTACCAGCAGCTGACGGACTGGCACAGGCGACAACCGTCGATCTAGAGCTATCCGTGGAACGTGGGGAGCAGGCGCTGCTCTAACGCTTTGTGCGCTTCGGAAAGATCCTTGGCCGTATCGATCGCCCGCCAGTAAGCCTGTGTCTTAAAGGCTCCCAGCTTATGCTCGCCCGCCAACTTGGGAAAGGTGGTGTCCTCGTGGTCCCCCTGGGCGGGGAGGAGCGGCTCGATCGACCGGGAGAGGATGTAGATCCCCGCATTCAGCCAGTAGGGCAACTGCGGTTTCTCGCGGAAGGCGACGATCCGTTCACGTGCATCCACCTCGACGATTCCATAGGGACTGACCAGGGGAACCAGCAAGACGGTGGCCAGACACCCACTATCCCGATGGGTCTTCAGCATTGGCCCCAGGTCCAAGGATGTGATCACGTCGCCGTTTGTGGCAATATAGACGTCGTCGCCTGCTGACAGCAACCCAAACGCGAGTTTGAGGGCTCCTCCGCGGCCTAAGGGCTGGTCTTCAATCGAATATCGAATCCGCATGCCAACCTTCTCACCGGTCCCAAAATACGCCTGGATCACCTCATGCCGGTATCCGCACGCTATGATCGCCTCGCGCACCCCGTGGGCGTGCAGCCACTGCAACTGGTAACCAAGGATAGGCACGCCTCCAATCTCCACCATCGCTTTGGGGCGGTCAGCAGTGATTGGACGGAGCCGCTCTCCCTTGCCCCCAGCGAGGATGATGGCCTGCATAGTGGCACCTCCGAGTGAACCTCGACTACAATTTGCCCACTTCGGGGGGTTTCCTTGCACGCTGCACAGGGGCGCTCGGTATTTTGACAGTAGCGACGAACGACCCGTATAATTCAGTCGAACGCGCGATGACGGAGAGCAGTAGGCTGCCACGACCGCGCAGAGAGAGGGGCTGCGCTGCGAAGCCCCTCCGGGTGGCCGCCGAAGGACACTCCTGAGTAGCTTGACCGAATACATCAGCCGGGATGCTCGCGCAGACGGATAGCCCGTGGCGCGACGTGCTGGAGTCGGCCGGGCCGGATGCCCCCGTGACGAGGGTGAGGGCTGGCTGACGCCAGAACCAGGGTGGTACCGCGGGAAGGAGATTCCCGTCCCTGAAATGTGGGGATGGGAATCTCCTTCCCGCGAACGTTAAGGAGCGATTATGGAAACGCCCCGCGGCATTCACGATATCCTTCCCGACGAGACGCCGAAGTGGCAGGGGCTGGAGGCGTTGATCCGGGAGTTCGCGGCGCGGTACGGGTACCGGGAGATCCGGACGCCGCCGCTTGAGCATACGGAAGTGTTCCAGCGTACCGCCGGCGAGACTTCCGACATCGTCGAGAAGGAGATGTACACTTTCCAGGACCGCGGTGGGCGGAGTCTCACCCTGCGCCCGGAGGGGACCGCCGGCGTCGTCCGCGCGTATCTCGAGCATGGCATGGCCGCCTGGCCGCAGCCCGTGCGCCTGTTCTATATCGCCCCGATGTTCCGTTACGACCGGCCGCAAAAAGGCCGCTACCGCATGCACCACCAGTTCGGGGGGGAAGTGCTCGGCGCGGGGCTGCCAGCGGCCGATGTCGAGGTCTTGAGCCTTCCCATCCGCCTGATTCAGACTCTCGGGTTAACCGAAGTGCTGGTGCGCCTAAACAGCGTGGGGGATCAGAAGTGCCGACCACGGTACATCGAGGCCCTGCGCGAGTACTTCCGCCCGCACCGCGACCAGCTCTGCGCTGACTGTCAACGCAGGCTGGAGGGGAACCCGTTGCGCATCCTGGAGTGCAAAGAACCGGCGTGTCACCGGATTGTTGAAGGCGCTCCCCGCATCACGGACTACCTGTGCGACGAGTGCCGGGCGCACTTTGAGGAAGTGAAGCAGCGATTTGTCCTTCTCGGGATTCCGTACACTGAGGATCCGTTCATCGTGCGCGGGCTGGACTACTACACCCGTACGGCCGCAGAGATCCACTCCGGCCGGCTGGGCGGGGCACAGCACCAAATCCTTGGGGGCGGTCGCTACGATGGGCTCGCTGAGCAGTTGGGCGGGCCGCACACGCCGGGGGTCGGGTTCGGCCTTGGCCTTGAGCGCCTGATGCTTGTCCTGGAAGCTGAGAAGCTCGCGATCCCGACCGCCGCGCGCGCTGTGGGCCTCGATGTCTTTGTCGCCGCGGTGGGCGCGCCGGCAGAGCACGAGGCGTTTCGTCTACTGGACCGCCTGCGAACCGCTGGTCTGCGGGTCGTGGGAGAGACAACCGACCGCGGATTGCGCGCCCAGATGAAACAGGCTGACCGGCTCGGTGTCCGTGTGGCCGTGATCCTGGGCGAGCAGGAACTTTCAGTGCAGCGGGCGCGAGTGCGGGACATGCGCACGGGGACCCAGCAAGACGTTCCTCTCGATCAACTCGTTTCCTATCTAACGACGGCGGCAGCGAACGGAGCGTGAGCAGATGCAGCGGACGTTGATCAAGGATCTGCGCGCGGCGGTAGGCCGCGAGGTCACGGTGAAGGGGTGGGTCAAGGCGATCCGGGACCAAAAGCGCGTCCAGTTTCTCATCCTCCGGGATCCCACGGGGCTCGCACAAGCCACGGTGGAGCGCTCTCCTGAAAAAACTGCTCTCAATGACCGGATCGCCATCTTGACACGGGAGTCCGCCGTCACGGTATCCGGCACGGTTGTCGCCAACCCTGTTGTCAAAACAGGTGGCATCGAGATCAGTATCCGCGAGTTCACGGTCGACGGTCCCGCGGACCGCTTGCTTCCGATCGATGTCTCCGGCGTCCAAGAGCCCAACCCGGAGATCAGACTGAATTGGCGGTTCTTGGATCTGCGCCGGCCCGAGAACTTCCTGATCTTTCAGGTCCAGACCGAAATCGAACACGCGATGCGCGAGTATTGGCTGCGAGAGGGATTCGTGGAGATCCATTCGCCCAAACTCATGGGCAGTGCCAGCGAATCGGGGGCGGAGGTTTTCACGGTGCAGTACTTCGACCGGCCCGCCTATCTAGCGCAATCCCCCCAGTTCTACAAGCAGATGGCCATGGCCGCAGGGTTCGAGCGCGTGTTCGAAATCGGCCCGGCCTTTCGCGCCGACCCGTCGTTCACCCCCCGCCACGCGACCGAGTTCACCAGCGTGGACGTGGAGATGGCGTGGATTGACTCGCACGAAGATGTGATGGCGTTTGAAGAACGCTGGCTGCAGTACTCGCTCGAACGAGTGCGCGATAGGCTCGGGGCCCAGATCCACGAGGCGTTTGATGTGGATGTCGTAGTGCCAGCCGTCCCATTTCCGCGCCTGTCAATGGCAGAGGCGCTTCAGATTCTCGCCCGGCGAGGTCATACCCCCGAGCGCTCGGGCGATCTCGACCCGGCGGGGGAGCGGCTGCTCAGCGAATACGTGGCCCAGGAGCTTCATCATCAGTTCGTGTTTGTCACCGACTATCCGGCCGCCGGGCGCGCCTTCTATCACATGCGGTATGAACACGAGCCCGCGCTCACCAAGGGGTTCGATCTGTTGTGGAACGGGATCGAAGTCACTACCGGAGCCCAGCGGGAGCACCGGTACAATGTCCTCGTGGCCCAAGCAGAAGAGAAAGGATTGAGCCTGGAGCCGATCCAGTTCTACTTGGACTTTTTCAAGTACGGGTGCCCGCCGCACGGTGGGTTTGGGTTCGGGCTGAGCCGAATGCTCATGGTTTTATTGGCGCGACCGAATATCCGCGAAGTGACCTTTGTTTATCGCGGTCCGACTCGGCTGTTCCCTTAAAGGACCAAATGCGAGGAGGGAAGACGCGATGACCGTGAAGGAAGTGTTGACCTACCTTCTCGAGTATACGTACGAAAGAAAAGATGGAGCCTATCCCCCTCTGGCCACTGCCCTCACCGGCCTAACCGCCGGGCAGGCGTCTTGGAAGCCCACGCCCGAACGCCATTCAATCTGGCAAATCGTCCGGCATATGGCCCGCTGGATGGATGCAGGGATCGACGCGCTTGCCGGGCGGCCCCACGTCAACGCGGACCTGGAGCGAGCAGATTGGGGCGTAGTATCTGGGGGTGAGGAGGAATGGCAGGCAGATGTGGCGCGTCTTCACGGGGACTATCGACGGTTCAAAGAACGGCTGCAAGCGATGAGCGAAGAAGATCTTGCCGCATTGATTGAGCCCTACCGGGGGATGAATCGATATCCTGCCGCCATCCGGTTCATCAAAACGGCCACCCACGATACCTACCACATCGGTCAGATTCGCTACCTGCGCGCCCTCCAAGGCACACGGTGAGCGAGAGTTGTGTCGTACGAAGATAAGATGCGTCCACTGCAAGCGGTAGTGGCAACGTAAGTCACCATCCACCTACTGGTGGTTTTCATCATCTTCGGAGGACGTGATTGCAACCGGGCTCGGCCAGGCGTACGATAGTGGAAGCGTAGGGTTCCTGCCGTGCGCGTGTAGGTCGGTAGTTCCGAGCCAACACCGATTACACCGGGAGCCCGGTCTCCAGGCGAGGATGGCACGCCCCGACTGTTGGGGACACCAGAGACGACTGGGAGGGCACCCACCTGCTTAGGCAGGTTCGGGACTGCTGCCTTACGGCACGGCGGGGTAAATAGTACAGGACGCGGCTTCCAGCTTGTCGGCTGGAAGCCGCGTCAGTTTGCTGGGAACGCAGTCGGCCCTGCGACCAGAGCCGACGGGACAAGACTTACGCGGGGCGCCGATTGCGCGCGCCCCGCGTGTTTGCGGTCGATTTATCCGAAGCGAGGATCTTTATTTACTGGGGCCGAGGATCGCGTCCTTCGCTGCCTTGGCGACGCGGAACCGCACCACACGCTTGGCGGGGATGCGAATTGGTTCGCCCGTCTGTGGGTTGCGGCCCATGCGTGCTTTCCGGTTGACCAGTACCAGTTTCCCGAGCCCGGGGAGGGTAAACGAGTTCTTTGCCTCCCGGTAAGCGAGCTGGGCCATTTCTTCCAGGAACTGGGCGGCCGTCTTCTTGGGAAGGTCCATCTTGCTTGCCAAGGCTTCGGCGACCTTCGCTTTCGTCATCGATTTGACCATTCGTGTGCCCTCCTGAGGCAGAGTGGGTTTCGTACCGCATGCGATTTTCCGCGCCAGGCCTGAATTTCCTGCTTGTCGCGTGAGAATTTGCAGGCCTGGCGCGGGGTTTAGCGCTCTCGGTCCAGGCGGTTACCGTGGTGTGCTACCATCGAGGCGGTTACGGCTCGAGGGGGAGGGCAGGGTGGAACTGTTCAAGCAGGCGACAACCCAGCGAACGGCCGCCCAGGCGCCGCTAGCGGCCCGAATGCGGCCTCAGACCCTAGAGGAGTTCGTGGGGCAGGCCCACCTTGTCGGGTCGGACCGGGTTCTCCGGCGGGCGATCGAACGCGACGAGCTATCATCTCTCATCCTCTATGGTCCGCCCGGCACAGGGAAGACGTCGCTGGCCCACATCATCGCCCAGGCCACACGGTCAGACGTAGAGCAGATCAACGCCGTCACCGCCGGGGTGGCCGAGCTCAAGCAGGTTATCGCCCGCGCACAGGAACGGCAAGCCCTCTACAGTCGGCGGACCATCCTCTTCGTGGATGAGATCCACCGGTTCAACAAGGCCCAGCAGGATGTGCTGCTTCCTCAGGTTGAGGATGGGACGCTCATCCTGATCGGGGCGACGACGGAAAACCCCTTCTTCGAGGTCAACTCCACGTTGGTGTCGCGGTCCCGCGTCCTGCGCCTCGAACCGCTGCGCGACGAGGATATCAAGACGATCATCAGCCGCGCGCTGACCGACACCGAGCGGGGGCTGGGGCGCTACCAGGTTACCCTCGACGACGAGGCGATGGGGCACCTGATCGCGATCAGCAATGGAGACGCCCGTGCGGCGTTAAACACGCTCGAGGTGGCGACGATGACCACGCCACCCGACGCGTCGTGTGTGCGCCGCGTCACCATACAAACGGTCGAGGAAATCGTCCAACGCCGCGCGC
>Ga0137415_10004097_pt1 | contig 14450 bp, 6 predicted proteins | sample CZODoug3_1_1_16f_FD_183082 | JGI IMG/M metagenome (GOLD analysis project Ga0137415, IMG submission 183082) | Vadose zone soil fungal communities from Angelo Coast Range Reserve, California, USA - CZODoug3_1_1_16fungal (Hybrid Assembly) | ecosystem: Environmental > Terrestrial > Soil > Vadose... | reverse complement strand
TAACCGGCGACGTGTCGTTTCTGGACACGTCAAATGGCAACGCCGTGCTGGGCACAGAGGCATTAGGAACACCGGCGATGGGCCAGAGCTTTGCCCCACCCGCCATCATTTGGACGAGATCCCGCGAACTCAATTTAAATCAGAGATACCAGCGCACGCAAAGTACGATGATTTCTCGGTTGAAATGCCGTCTCTAAAGCAGTTTCATTGCCGTCATCCTGACCATTATCGCTATTGACTCCAACCGCTTGCAGTGTTTGCACCAGAACCGGATGAATGAGCTCGCTTGCACATCGACAGGAACGGGCTCCTTACTTACGACAAGAAAAATGCTCTACTTCTACTTCGTTTGCCGATGGAACCGTCAAAAGCTCAGCACTAACTGACGGAACATTCACTGAATAAACCCCATTGTCAGGACTGACAGTATCCACCATATACGTCCCTTGAATCGTCCCATCGGGACTGCCATCGAACGTTTGCCCCGCCAAAGTTACTCCGCTTTTTGACTGGAAGTTGAGAGCAGTCAGATGAGTAGTAGTAGCTAAACCACGCCCAGAGAGCGTTACGTTGATATTGCCCCCAACGTTCTGATCTTTGTTGATCAGAAGCAGCCGAATAGTACCGCAAGTATCTCTTACGGCCCATGCCTTGATAGATTGAGAGTCACTGGTCACAGAAGCTGGCAGAAGCGCGCCGTGATTCTGCAGCGTTTCAGCAAGCATCAGAATGCCGTAGTAAAGCGGATTGACTTTAGGGGAGAGATACTGCGTATTCGGGAAGCTACCGCTCCGCACGAAATTGAATGGACTGTAGTAACTCGTGTTGCTCGACGATGTGAAAAAGTTGATGCCTGTAACGCCTGCATTAGCAAACCTCATTCCAACGTCCAATGCCCAGAGAGCTGAACTAAAACTATTGCTCACTCCGTCCTGTCCACCACAGGCAATGGAGTTCATTTCTCCAATACGCAGATTGTTAAGACCCGCCGCACGCATATTGGCTACATATCCTGTCATATTGTCCGGAGCAGTATTGCGGTTCGTGATCGCGCTTTCACTCAGGAGAAAATCTGAGTTCTCCGTATGCCCGCTGCACGCGCTCCCCGGATAGTAGTGCAGATTGACCATGCCAAGAGTTGACGTATGATTCGTGACAAAAGTGTTCAGACCTCCTAACCAGGATGTAGCGAACCCGGCTAAAACAGGCGCACTGAGCTTGATGCCTTCCCCGGCAGTGAGTATGGCAGGAGCAAACTGGTTCTGATACTGGTCAAGATAGATCGAGTAGTTCCAGTTATCGCTGGTCTTTTGCTTATTACTTACATAGAGGTCAGGCTCGTTCCCAAGCTCCCATTCCAACACATTGGAAGCAGGAATCGAGGACAAAACTGTACTAGTCTGAGAAGCAGCAATGCTCGGATCTCCATCGACAAGATCAACTCCAATGAAGTACTTCACGCCTGTGTTCGCACTCAATTGCGCGAGTGCAGGCAAGCTGGCACTCGTCTGTGAAGTGTAGACCTTATCGGAAAGCTCTCGCAGCTGCATTGGCATCGTTTGATATTGGGTGATATTACGAATGAGCTGCTCAAACATAGGATTCATGTTGCTTACCGACGTACCGACCATAAACTGCGTTTCGCTCAGAATGAGCGAAAAACCAATGAAGCTATCGGAGATGGGTGCAGTAGCTGCATTCGGATTGATCAATATCGAAGCAACAGCAGGGGGCGGAGTGGACGAAGTATCCACGGCATTGGCAGATGACCCGCCATCACTTGCCTGAAGCAAGGGCAACAGAATGAAGAACGAGGCAGCCGCGAAACAGATCGCTGCACGTCTGAAAAACAGGCAATTCATGTGGAGCCTCCGAAAATGCAATATGCAAACAAATGAGGGTTATAGACAACGCTCGGGCTTCGCGGAGCAGAGCATCGCTTACTGGGTTCCACTCCCAGAGGAATTTGGAGTAAATGGTTTCCTGATTAAAAGATCGTCAGCGTAATAAGAATCGATACCTGTTGTGGTATCAACGTAGAGCACTGCTCCTTGAAGTGTGGTCCAGTCGAGATTTATCGTACCCGACAGCCGATACCATTTGTCTGCTCCGACGGTGCCAGAAACGCTATAGTAGTGGTTCACGTCGTCGTAGCGCAGACGGAGTCTTACTTCACCATTGATGGTTGCGCTACCGGGAAACAGTTTCATCATGCCGTTCAATGTATAAGTACCTTTACCCGAAGCTAGCAGTGCACTTGTAATATCCTGACTGACTCCGTGATATGGCATACTTCTCTGAGTAACCTGTACACCTTTGTTGCCATAGTAGTAAGTGGTATAGCCCGTGGATAAATCCGTTGAGCTGTCGGTCGAAGCAAGGGTACCGCCAAAGTTCGTCGTCCATCCGGTGATACCGGACTCGAAGCTAGCATCGGCAAGCAGGTTGCCATCACTAAGTGTTACGTCGTCTAAATAGAAATCGACAATACTGTTATCAGTAGTTTCCGCATAAACGATGGCAGAGGTCAGGTCCTTGAACCAGGAAATCTTCATCCAGCCGGAAACCAGGGTCCAATTGGTACCGACATTCATCGCCGGGGTTGATTGGAATGCTGTCGAGCTGCTGTCCTGAAGGCGAACCGTCAGTTTCATGTTTGCGGTGCCGGAGGCAACTTTGGCCCATCCGCGCAGGAAATAGCGGCCAGATCCCTGAGCAAGTACATTGGATGTCACGTCCTGGCTGGGACCGGAATTTGGCACAGTACGGCTGTTGGTTTTAACCCCATAAAGATCGGAATGAGCATCGCTGCCCGAAACAATCGAAAGTGTGCCACCATTACGGCTTGTCCAGTTATTTGTTGTGCCACTCTCGAAGCCTGTATCCGTGAGAGTCTCATCACGGTACTGAACATTGAGCGCGTCCTGAATTGCATAGTACGCAGGCTTGGCGTTGTAAGACGTATCGAAAGGCAGAGGTTCAGGCAATGGATTGCCGTCAGAACACTGACCTGGGTTAGGGTTGTAGTGATAGGTATATGCATCCGAGATACCCCAGACCTGGGCACCCTTGAATCCTGGTACGCGAAGCGCTGCATCAAAATAACTATGATAACGACGCCCTTGTATATCCAAGATATTGTTGTTTGTAATGGGATCGCTACTTCCAGTAACTGACCAATCCAACTCCGTCATGAAAATTAAAAGTCCCAGCTTCGAAAAGCGTTCAAAATTGCTGCGGACCAGAGATGGGTCGATATCACCACCCATGTGGGCCTGAAAACCTATGCCGTTGATTGGAACTACACCACCCGAATGCAATGGATTCACAAAATCCTGCGCCATTTCGTAAATGTAGTCAATTCTTGCAGCAGAAGAAGAATTCGGCGTGGGAGAACCATTACCGCTGTCGTTGTAAATCAATACAGCATTCTGATTGTCCTGGTGGGCACGACGAAATGCCTTCTCAATGTAGCCCGTGCCAATTTTGTCGACAAAAATATCGTAGTTTGAATTATCTACATATCCTGCGGTTGAATGGCATTCGTCGATTCCCTGGTATTTCTGTATCGGTTCATTCTTCCGTAATCCCTTGGTCCAGTCGCTATTAGCCGGGAAAGTGATATGAGGATCAAAAGCTTCATTTACTACTTGCCAGATTGCGACAGGCGGGCGGCCCGTGGAAGGCAGCCAGTGATCAACCACAGTATCAATTTCCGTATTCATCACCGTCTCAATATCGGTCTTGGTTGTATAGACCCAGTCAGGGTTGTACGTCCGATGCCCGCCAATCAACACATGCCCATGAAAAGCCGCGTTATGATCGGCAGCAAACTGTACAGCAGTCTCTGCATCGCTGAAATCCCAGACTCCTTCCGTTCCCTGAAGGTTTTTCATCTTCAAGGCGTTCTCCGGTGAAAACAGATTGAATTCACGTCCGGCGACTAATTGGTAGTCAGCCGTGTCGGGAGTATAGGCTGGATCCTCAAAGCGCGTACGAAGCACACCACCTATATACGCAACTGGTGTATCAGAAGTGTTCACCAGACCACGTAACCGAGAACTTGTCGGAAGTTGAGCGGTTTGGGCAAACAATGTGCTTCCGAGAGTTGTCAATAATAATGCGACTAAAAATAATGAGCATGTCCGCCGCATTGCATTCTCCTAAGGCTCATCTGGAACTGCCCGATTTAGCCAGAGCGCTCAAATCAAACGGGCAAGCGTTATACGGCACTGTACAGAGAATTAGCTTTAGAATGTGTGGTTTTGCGGAACGTAATATACATGCTGCAAACGTTTCTGGACACCTATAATTTATGCCGCCTAGAATCTCTGTCTATTTTCATCTGAGAAAAATCATGAGGTGATGTGGATGTTGGTTGAAACTGTTGAGTCAGGTGTGACCAGTCAGGCCTGGATTCCAATAACCGATGAAGACCGGGAACGGGTTCGTACCAATCTGGAGCAGCTACTAGAACACCCCTTATTTAGCCACAGCAAACGGCTACCTGCTTTTTTACGGTTTGTGGTGCTTGAATCTTTGCAATCAACAGAAAACGGAGCACTCAAAGAACGAACCATCGGGATCATAGCCTTTGGCAGGCAGGCAGACTATGACACTAACCTCGATCCAGTCGTGCGCATAACCGCCGGAGAGGTACGCAAAAAACTGGCACAGTATTACTACGACAATGGAAAGGCATCGGAGTTACGAATCGAACTTCCACCGGGCAGCTACCTTCCCCGTTTCCGGTTCATATCGCAAATATCGGCGGCGCAACCTTTAATGCAGCAGGAAAAGACAGATACTGCGTGCGCGACGGTTGTTGTCAACGCGCCAGTCGAGTTGCAACCAAAACCTCCCCAGTTGCAAACAATTTCCCAAAGTAATTGGCGATGGCTGGCAGCGGCGATGCTGGCCGTTCTGCTTCTAGGAACAGCTTCGGCTGTGTGGAATTTCGCCTTCTCCAAGAGCGATGTAGACCGGTTCTGGCTGTCGTTCGCAGACGCTTCACCACAAGTGCTGATTGTTCTGCCCACTATACAGCGGATTAGCCAGGATCCCGTCACTACGGGATACTATCGTTTCGAAGGCGAAAGTGTAGCACTTGAAGATGCGGCAGTAGCATCCAAAATCACCGGGCAATTACAGATACGCCGCCTGCAATCACGCCTTATGCTCTCAAACGATACTTCTCTGGCCGACCTGCGCAGCGGTCCATCTGTGCTAGTGGGAGCATTTGACAATACGTGGACGATACGTAGTGTGACATCTCTCCCTTATGTCTTTGAGCGTAGTGAAGACCACCGTTATGGCAGAATCATCGACATCAAGGGGCAGCATTCGTGGATAGCTGACTTTGCGGTTCCTAATGTAAAAACTTCCACGGACTACGGAATTGTGGCTCGCTTCACCAATCCGCTGACGGATCAACGAGTTCTGATTCTTGCAGGCCTGGCTGCCGAAGGCACATTCGCCGCAGGCGAGTCGATCACAAATCCGCAATACTTGAAACTGCTTATGGACGCCGGTGCTACTTCAAAGAACAACTTTGAGGCTGTTATCCAAACGCAGATGGTGGATGGAAAGTCTGGACCACCACACATTGTCGCTTTTCAAAAGTGGTAAAAGCATAAGATCCCTGGCTTCGTGATTGAGTCTCGTGATGTCAAAAACAGATGCATCTTTTCAACACGTAGAAGCTTCTGCATCGATACGTCTCCACAGAAACACCTCTACATCGGTGCGCCGCCGTTCTTCATCGGACATAGAACAGTAGATGAGACGGTTTCTTATGCGTAATTCACCACATTCGTGAATGGACTCAAACAGGATGGTGGCATCGTGCAGAGCTTCACCGCACAGTATGGCTCACATACCTTTGGATCAAACATCTGTGGTTCGGAAAGAACTTAGACGCGACGCTGGCATTTCTGCGGACATCCCAACAGGCTTATTAATTGCAACATAAGAGACGTATAGTACGCCGTATCACACTCCCTCTCTCGTGCTCACTATCTACTTGATTCTGAGCTGCTTAGAAAAAACTACAAACTGAAAAATCGTTCCATACCGTAACGCACTTACAAATTGAATCTTCAAGAACATAGGGTAACCAACGACTTTGGAGAATGCTGGCAAACGCCATCTATATATGCCCAGGATGCAAATGCACAGACAGTTACAAGTGAGCTTCCTGAACTCCTTTGCCATAGAAGTAGCTTTTGGGGAGAGCCTGAATGATGCCCAGCATGCTGGAAATCTGGAAGTCTACGGATGAAAGAAACAAATACCATGCAAAGTTTGTGAAAAATATATTGCGCATCCAAGACGGATGTTTTTCTGCTGTTGTACTCATGTGTGTGCTCTTCCTGTCGCAGCAAGTGGCACTGGCGCAAAGCGCAAATGCGACAATTCGTGGTTCTGTAACGGACGTATCCGGTGCGGTGATGCCGAAAGCAACGGTGACCGTGCGCAATCAGGACACAAACGTCGTCGCATACAAAGGATTAACTTCGGACACCGGCGTTTTTGTCGTCCCGCAGGTTCCAACTGGAAATTACGCGGTAACTGTAGAAGCACCGGGTATGAAACGAACAACTCTTACCAATATCGTGGCGACCATCTCCCAGACAATTGAATTGCCCATTACGCTTCAGTTGGGTACCGTGAGCGAAGAGGTTAAAGTCACAACCTCCAATCAGGAGCTCGAACACTCAACATCGAATATCAGTACCCTTATCTCTCCCTCAGAAGTGCAAGACCTCCCCCTGCAGAACCGTGATGTATTCAACCTGCTTGCCTTGGTACCTGGTGTTTCACACGGCGGATCGGCAACCGCTCTGAACTCGCAAGCCATTTCCTTCAATGGCAGCCGCTCTTTGAATACGGAAATGCTGCTCAACGGTGTGTCTCTGGTAGTTCCCTCCACCGGATATACCAGCACATTACCCGCACCAGATGGCATTACGGAGATGCGTGTACTGACGAACAATGCGCCAGCCGAGTTCGGACGTACCTCAGGAGCCGTCATCGCAGTAAACACGCGCTCGGGAACCAGCGCATTTCACGGCGGGGTATACAGCCTCGTGCGCAATGAAGCATTGAATGCTAATAATTACTTCTTCAATCTGAAAAATGTCGCGCGTTCACGCGATCGCTACTACCAATTCGGTGGATCGATTGGCGGCCCAGTCATTCTTCCACGACTCTATGGCCCACAGCACAATACATTCTTCTTCTTCAATTATGATCGAACGCTGCAGCGAGTCCCGAATGTCGAAACCGACACAGTGCCTTCTGCCGCATATCGTTCCGGTGACTTCTCTACTTCCTCTGTCGCGCTCATCGATCCCACAACTCATAAGCAATTCAACGGAAACATCATCCCCCCCAACAGAATTGACCCAGCGGCAAAGTTGATCATGGCGCGTCTTCCCTTACCAAATGCACCGGGCACATATGATGCGATAAATAACCGCTACACAGACAATCTTGTTCTTAGAAATACACTTTCTTACGACGCGCTTCGTGTGATTGGTCGATTAGATCAACAGATAACTCAAAATGATCGCGTCTACGTCTCCATCTTCCACTCCGATAGTAGTCAGCCTCTCCAACCAACCTATAATGACCCGGTACTAAGCACGACATACGACTGCAACTGCATCAATGCCTGGACAGACTCAGTCGGCTATACCCATATATTCTCGCCATCGCTGGTCATGGATTTAAATTATGGCTTCTTCCGCAATGGTGCTTATCGCCACCCCAACGGAACTCAATCGAATGCCTCAAGCCTTTTCCAGATCGACAGCCTCCCGGAAGACGCGCTGCCCGCGCTGACTATTTCTGGCGGATACACCGGCATTGGTGCCACGACAAATACGAATCAGCTCAATGTAACCAACACATTTATTCCATTTGGTTCCATCACGAAGACCTGGCGCTCGCACACCTTCAAGTTTGGTGGATTGTATCGTTGGGATCAGTTCAACTCTTTCAACCCCGCAACCTACGTAAATGGCAATATGAACTTTACCGGGGAGATCACAAGTTCAAATGCCTCCAGCAGTAATCCTGCGAATGCTCTGGCGGATTTCCTTTTAGGCAAGATCAAAACCGCAAGCTATGAAATCCCTCAACCGGAAAATGGGCGCCGCAACTTCAACCTCGGCGTATACGCACAGGACGACTACCGAATTACTCCGAAATTAACCATCAATGCTGGCGTGCGATATGAATATGAAAGCCCTCAGGTCATTACAACCGATCAATACTCCCGCTTTGATCTGTACACAGGAACCCTGCTGGTAGCCGGCAAAAATGCTACCCGGTCACTGAATATCACCACACCGAAGCTGAACTTCTCTCCACGCATCGGTTTTGCCTACAGCCCGCTCGACAAAACAGTAGTGCGCGCAGCATTCGGCACATTTTACGGAAATGTTCTGTCTGAGCTAGGTGGACAGATCGCGTATCCCGGCTACGACGTGACGCAAAGCTTCAACAATCTCGGCACAGGGATTGCGCAGTCATTCTCGCTGGTAGACGGTATTCCCCTCACAGGAATGCGCGATCCGAATAATCCAGCAGCAATTCTTACAAATGCAACACCGTCAAACCCAGTGACTGTATCTGGCGTGGAATTCGGCAAGCTCAGTCCACTGCAGATGGTGCAACAGTGGAACCTCGGAATTCAACAACAGATACTATCCGGCATTCTCTTCGAGTTGAACTACGTGGGCAGCCATGCACTTCACCTGCCTATCTACGTGCCATTCAACCTTGTCCCGATTTCAGAGTGGGACGCCGTCGCTCTGGCCAACACGACCAAAACCACGCAATTGGCAAAGCCATTTCCTAATATCGGAACTTATTCAGGTGTGATGGATGTAGGTAACGCCAGCTACAACTCATTACAGGCCTCGCTGCGACGCCAGTTCTCTTCCAACCTTGCTTTCATCACGAACTACACCTGGGCGAAGAACATCGACGATGACAGCAGCATCTTCGGCAATGGCTTGCCCGCACAAGCCTCAGCACATGCGCAATACAGTGGAAACGCGGCCCTACGCCGCGCCGATCGTTCACCCAGCAGCTTCGACGTGCGAAACACTTTTAACCTTGCGTTGCAGTACACCACCGGCGGCCCAGCATGGCTGCGCGACATCAAAATCAGCCCTATCTTCATTGCACACTCTGGTGTTGCCTTGAATATCACGCAGAACAATCTGATTCCAAATGTGACGCAGCAACGCCCCAATGGAGACGTTTCCTTGTTGCGTCTGAACAAATCGTATGTAGGCGGAACCTTGGTTCGATATTTCAAGCCCCCCACGGATACCACCTTCCCGCTCACGCCCACCGGGCCGCTCTTCACCGGAAGTGGATCTTCAAGGCAAGAAGTATTGTCTGCGGCGCTGGGAGATGTTGGACGTAACAGCGTGAACGCGCCGGGCGAGATGAATCTGGATCTCTCTTTGTCACGTACCTTCCATGTCTACCGGGAAGCAAGCTTCCAGCTTCGCGTAGATGCATTCAATATGCTGAATCACACAAATCTCGGCTATCCATCCTTGTCCCTGACAGCAACAACCAGCGCAGCAGGAGTGCCAATCTTCAACTCATCGGGATTCGGGGCAATCAGTTCAGCACAGCCAGCCCGTGTCATGCAGTTGGTTAGCCGCTTTTCGTTTTAGCGGATGCTATACGGTGCATGTTCTCACAGGGTGTTTGAAAAGTGTTGCGGCTGGGCGCGACGGTTCGGCATGAGGCGATATCGATGAGCGTCTCAGACGTTTGGACTTTGAGCTCATAGTTTTTGCTCAATCGTCTATTTCGGCCGAGCCAAGCAAGACTGTGCTCCACGATCCAGGTCAGGCCTGTGATTTTGAATGCTCGATGGCGGCGCTTGACGATCTGTAGTTTCCAACCGCTCTGTTGCATGGGCATTGTCAACTTAAGGATATGAGAAGCTGAGGCGGTGAGCTCGCCTGAGAGATACCGTCGGCATCGTTTTCCTATCGCAGTGGTGGAGCAGTGCGTATGGCTGTACTACCGTTTTGCCTTGAGCTATCAGAGATGATGGCGAAGCGAGGCGTCCAGGTGACATATGAAACGGCCCGGGAATAGTGCTACAAGTTTGGTCTCCTCTACGCTGCCCAACTGAGAAAGAAACGAGCTCGGTTCGGAACGAAATGGCACCTGACGAGGTATTCATCAAGATGAATGGCGTCCAGCACTACTTGTGGCGAAAACGGAGCGGTCATCGATATTCTGGTGCAACCGAGACGGGATCTCTGGGCAGCTTTGCATTTTCTATCGTAAGTTGCTCCATACGGCAGAGAGAGCACCGCATGTCATCGTCACGGACAAGTTGCGTGCCTTTACGATATTCGCGAATATCAGTACCGGCCTTAATAGTGTGCGGCCCAATGATCTTTGTTATTGCCTTCTGTCATTCTCGCCTGGAATACCTAATCACTACTAAATGGAATACCTAACCACTACTAAATAATGATAGTGGAATTTCAATGCCATTGTCATCGCTAGCGGGATGCTCCTGATAATGAACTGCAATTGTTGCAGAATGCGAATAGATCGGGTAGTTTAGTCATCCCCTGCCGTCACCTTATTTTGGGTTCTGTTGCATTAAGTGAAGGCGCTATATGGTAGAAGTCCAAGCCGTCCATAACTACATCTCCGCAATCCGGCGGCTCGTGCCCGTCATCGGCTTCGCACCCACGCCGAAAGCCATCGAGCCAAAACTCAGTGTCTGTCGGAGAGGAAGGGGAAGATTTTTTTCTTGACATCCCCTGGCTCTGTTGACATCCTCGACGTTCGCGGTCAGCGAGTGGGCAGTCGGAGGCGGTATAGGTTGAAGGCCAAGCCAAGCAGGAGTGCCTGACGGGACTGGGTGTGGATGGTTCTGCCGGGCGCACGGCAAGAGAGTTTACGCTTCACGACGGAGAAGACGGTTTCGATCAGGGAGCGTTTTCCATATTGTTCTGCTGGAAAATTCTCCCGCATCTGCAGGCGCACACCCGATGCCCTGCAACTGGAGCGGCGCTTGGCCGGGATCACGCTATGGGCCTGGAGTTGCTGGCGGCAGAAAGTGTGGTTGCGTTCCGAATCGAACTCGGCGCCGGCCAGCACGCAGCCGATGGGAGTATGTTCATGCGCCTGACCCACCAAGATAGGCAGAGTGGCACAGTCGTTCCACGGCGCTTGACGTGCGGATTGAGCCAGGATGATCTGCCGCTCCACATCGACCACGGTGAGCCACTTCAGCCAATGTTTCCAAGTGCGCTGCTTCTGGCCGAAGTGCTCTACACGGCGGATGAAATAGCTGCTCACCGCGGCCTGCGCCAGCCCGGTTGCATCGACGGCTACCGTGGCAGGACTTCGCCACCTCCCCGGCATGCGCCGCACGATCTCGTTCATTACCCGCGCCACATCCTCTTCCGATAACAGCGCCAGAAAGCGATAAAGCGTAGTGTAATCCGGTACCGAGTTCAACTTGAGTGCGGACCGCAACTCGGCGTGTTCGCTTAACCGAACTTCAGCTTCGCGAAAGGTCCAGTCCTCGTAGCGCATCAGACACAATACCGCCAGCAACTGCGGCTGAGTGAACCGCCGCTTGCTGAACTTCGTGCGCTGCTTGGGCAGTACAGACTCACTGACATCCAAGGTCAGCCGAGCGAATCGCACCAGTCCAATCTCAGCCATATCGCATGCGAAGAACCCAAGAGCTGCTTCAGCTTAAACCCGTTTTGCTCTACTGAATCCACCTCCGTATCCAGGATGTCAACAGAGCCACATCCCCTCTTATAGGACTCATTGACATTCCAACTCGACGTCTGATGTCTCTTCTCCCTGCGCGAATAGTCGTCTTTCAGGAGATCCCCCGCATCCCGGACAATTTATCGAACCCAGTAGTGCTCTGGAAATACACAGCCACCTTCGGCGCAGGTAGCCTGCGCCGAAGGTGGAATATGTTCGGATATGCGCAGATAGTATCAGCTAGAGGGATAGCATACTAATCTGGCAGATAGGTCGATGATTCGCGAGGAAGCCGCCATCAGCGTAGAGAAGACCGATCATTCGATCCACATAGTACTCCTACCCCCGATTTTCCGCCGACTAACGTGACGTATCTACCGTTAGGTGGAACCTCCATAGCAACACTCCTATTTATCAACGATACGCGGCAGCGTTAGAGCGCCTGCGTAACGTTGCCAGCTCATTAAATGGTCTATAGGGTTCTCGACGGCTGAGAATATCGGAAATTGTTCGCACAGAGGCACAAATTTCTACGCATTTGCATTTTAGGGAGGCAAGAAATGACATCAAGAATATTAAGTTCCGCTGATAAAAGCTGGCTCAAGTTCATCAATTTGAGTCTGATGTTCCTGGTGCTATGCTGCGCGAACGTGTTGTGCCTGGCACAAAGCGATCGCGGCAGTGTGTCTGGAATTGTCACCGACCAGTCAGGCTCCGGAATAGGGGGGGCAAAAGTGACCATTACCAATACCGCGATGGGCACGCAGAACTCTACCGTCACGACTGACGCAGGAAACTATACAATCCCGCAGTTGGCCGCAGGCCAATATTCTCTGACGATAGTTGCGCCGGGTTTTGCCGGGCTGATCCGCAACGGAATCACGGTTTCGGTTGGACAGACAGCAAGTCTCGACCTGCAACTGGGTGTTGGGCAAGCCTCGACGACGGTTACGGTAACGGAGGATGCTCCTTTGCTCCAAACCGATAGTCCACAGAACAATATCCAAGTCTCCACGAAAGACATGAATGAGCTTCCGTTTAACGTCGCCGGCATCGGATCCGTACGCGACCCGATGAGTTTTGCTGCGTTGGCGCCGGGAACCATCGTGGGCGGGTGGAATGATATCCATATAAGCGGCTCGCCGGCAACGACGTACCGCGTCCTTATGGACGGCCTGGACGACACCTCGGCGGTCAAGGGCGCCATCTCCGATGAAAACCAGCCCTCGGTCGAATCGCTCGCCTCACAAGAACTACTGGTGAACAACTATTCGGCGGAATTTGGCCAGTCAGCGGGCGGAATTTTCAACTACACCTCGAAATCGGGGAGCAACAGGCTGCACGGGACGCTCTTCAACTACCTTGAGAATGAGGATCTGGACGCCGGGCAACCCTTCAACTACACGTCAAGCGGCGAGAAGTATACCCCGGTGCAGCGGCAGCTTGATTTTGGCGGTTCTTTGGGTGGACCGGTGGTGATTCCTCATCTCTACAACGGCCACAACAAGACCTTCTTCTTCTTCGCTTACGAGGAATACCACAACTCGCAGACCCTCAACCAAGGAACCATTACGGTCCCCACGCTAGCCTATCGCAATGGCGATCTGAGCTCTCTTCTCCTAGGGCCGATCATAGTTCCTGCGGGGCAGCCCGGCGCCGGCACTCCGGTCCTGGATTGCCTGGGCCGACAGATGATCAATGGCGCAGTTTATAACCCGGCGACGACCAGAACGGCAACCTGCACGGACGGTTCGACCGCAGTGGTCCGCGATCCGTTCCCGAACAACTTTATCGGCGCCCCCAGCACCTGGGATCCGGCGGCGCAGGCGGTTCTCCCTTACATTCCTACTCCATCGGGAGCGACTGCCAACGAGCTGAACAACAACTACCCAAATCTGCAGCCGAACAACAAATACCAGTACCTGACGAGTATCAAAATCGATCACTCGATCGGCGAGAAATGGCACGTCGAGGGTTATTACATTGCCGAGCAATCCAACAAGGACAATGCGGCCGACGGCATTAACGGCACCGCAGCCCAGACCCGGTGGAACACAACCCCCGCCCCGCAGGTGTATCTCAATGCGGACTTTACCGCCACGCCGAGACTTGTGCTTCACAGCGGATTCGACTATACGCGCCACTCCGCCGCGCAGAATGCATTCGTGCAAAACTTCAAGGCGTCGACTCTTGGGTTGAACACGGCGGCAAATATGCCTGGGGGCGCTGCGAACACCTTCCCGATCATCTACGGACTCACTACCAACCGTTCGGGCGTCCCCCAGTTGGGAAATAACAACGCTCCGTTTTACGACAACAATTGGTATATCAATGAATCCGCGACCTGGATCCACGGCAATCATACGTTCAAATTTGGTGGCGATCTCCGTCATCAGTGGTTTGGCACTCACAACGACCTATCGGCCGGAGTTTACGGCTTCGGTAACGCCCAAACGTCTCTGCCGTCTGCCAGCGGACAAAACCTATATGGAGCCAGCATCGGCGATGGTTTCGCGAGCTTCGCTCTCGGCCAATTGGGTGGCGCAAGTATCGGGAACAACAATATTCAATGGTTTCACCGCAAAGAGTCCGGCATTTACGCGACGGACACCTGGAAGCTCGCGAAAAAAATCACGTTGAACTATGGACTGCGTTGGGATTTCGAA
>Ga0137415_10004096_pt1 | contig 14450 bp, 8 predicted proteins | sample CZODoug3_1_1_16f_FD_183082 | JGI IMG/M metagenome (GOLD analysis project Ga0137415, IMG submission 183082) | Vadose zone soil fungal communities from Angelo Coast Range Reserve, California, USA - CZODoug3_1_1_16fungal (Hybrid Assembly) | ecosystem: Environmental > Terrestrial > Soil > Vadose... | reverse complement strand
CTTATGCTCGTCGCTACGAAACCTCGGCGCAACGCCGACATCATCTCCAGCCATGGACGCATCAGTACAACTGGCACAGGCCCCACGCCAGCCTCGATCAGAAACCACCCATCTCCCGATCAGGCCTCGATGTCAACAACCTCTTGAGACACCACAGCTAAAGCCCGCAAGTATTTTCAGCTGCTTGCGGCCCGACTTCAGTCGGGCCCTGATACAAACCAGCCTTAATCAGAGATTCCTTAAGTGTTTTCCAAATAAAGTGTTTTCCAAATAAAAAGACCCAGCAACGTGTGCCGGGCCTTTTGCTCTCTGTATTTAGTTTAACAGGTTGGAAGTCATCAGATGTCAAATACTTTTTCCTTGAATTAGCTTGTTATCAATAGCTTCCAGGAAAATTTCCGGGAGTGCTCTTGACAGGTAGAACCGGGAGGAGCACTTTACTGTGAAACTTGCACGCATCTGGCCGATGAAGGTTGGGAGATGGCGCACGGCAAATAGCAGCCTGCATCCTAGAGAGCAAGCAAGTGCGTTTCGATGCCATCGCAAGTTTGCCTCAAGAAAGATATGTATTGCTGCCTATTATTGGTATGCTTTGCGACTTCCACAGGGTTGCTGAGTCTAATAGCTAAAAATCTGATATAAGGACACTCATGGCTAGCGATTTTTTAAGTGTTATCAAGCCGAGCGACCCTAAACAGCGCGAAGAGCGCCCCGAGGGCCGGGTATTGCCGATCCTTCCCGTGCGGGATACCGTACTTTTTCCCCATGCCGTGCTTCCTTTGACGGTGGGTAGAGAGAGCTCAATCCAACTCATTCAATCCCTTGGCGAAGAGAAGACCATTGTTGTGGTGGCGCAGCGAGATGCGCGGATGGATGCTCCCCAGCCCAGCGATTTGCATGCTTATGGCACGTTGGCTACCGTTCATAAGGTCGTCAAGATGCCGAACCAGAGCCTCTTTGTCTTCACTGAAGGCACGGAGCGTGTGAAGCTGGGCGAGTTCGCTCAGATTGAACCCTTCATGACGGCGGCGGTTGAGCCCGTCGAAGAGGCACCACCGTCGCCAGGTATGGAGCTTGAGGCATTACAGCGCAATGTGCTCTCACAGTTCCAACAGATTGTGACTGCTTCACCAACCCTGTCCGATGAGTTGCAGACGATTGCGATGAACATCGAAGATCCAGGGCGGCTGGTCGACTTTGTCTCGTCGTCAATGCCCTTTCTGGCGACGAGCGACCGGCAGGAGCTACTGGAGACGCCAGATGTAGCGGCGCGCCTGGAACGCATCAACAAGCATCTGGCAAAAGAGATTGAAGTGCAGCAACTGCGCAACAAGATCCAGTCTGAAGTACAGGATCAGGTGCAGCAGTCGCAGCGCGACTACTATCTGCGCGAGCAGATGAAGGCGATCCAGAAGGAACTCGGAGAAATGGACGAGGGCCAGAAGGATATCGAGGAGCTGCGCCAGAAGATTGAAGCTGCCGGCATGCCGGAGGAGACGAAGAAGGAAGCTCTCAAAGAGTTGAACCGTCTCTCGCGCATGTCGCCCATGGCCGCTGACTATTCGCTCACACGCAACTACATCGAGTGGCTTGCGGTGTTGCCGTGGTCGAAGTCTTCGGGTGCAGAGGTTGTCGATATCCTCAAGGCAAAAGAGATCCTGGACACGGACCACTACGACCTCAAGAAGGTGAAGGACCGCATCCTCGACTACCTTTCTGTCCGCCGTTTGAAGCCGGATATGAAAGGACCGATCCTCTGCTTTGTCGGGCCTCCAGGCGTGGGCAAAACCTCGCTTGGCCGCAGCATTGCACGTGCGCTTGATCGCAAGTTCCAACGCATTTCGCTGGGCGGCATGCACGACGAGGCCGAGCTGCGCGGACATCGCCGGACATACATTGGCGCATTGCCGGGGCAGATCATTCAGAACCTGCGTCGTGCCGGTTCGAACGATCCTGTCTTCATGCTCGATGAAATCGACAAGCTGGGCCGCGATTTTCGTGGCGATCCGTCGTCGGCTTTGCTGGAGATACTCGATCCGGAACAGAACAATACGTTCCGTGACAACTATCTTGATCAGCCATTCGATTTGTCGAAGGTGCTCTTCATCTGCACCGCCAACATGCTCGACCCGATTCCCGATCCGTTGCGCGATCGTATGGAGATCATCGAGCTGCAGGGCTACACGGAGGAGGAGAAGCGGCACATTGCTTTCCGCTATCTGATTCCACGGCAGATCAAAGAGAACGGAATCCAGGCTGAGAACATCGAGTTCCCAGAAGAGTCTGTCGGCTACATTGCGCGGCATTACACGCGTGAGGCTGGCGTCCGTAAGCTTGAGCAACTGATCGGTACGGTATGCCGCAAGCAGGCACGCCGCATCGCGGAAGGCTCAACGGATAAATTGATTGTCACGCAGGAAGTGATCCACGAGTTCCTTGGCGGTATCAAGGTACGCGTGGATACGGAGATTGCCGAGCGTACTAAGCGTTCTGGCGTCGCTGTCGGCCTTGCATGGACGCCTGCGGGCGGCGATGTGCTCTTCATTGAAGCCAACCGTATGAAGGGCAAAGGCGGTTTCACCATGACGGGCCAGATCGGCGAAGTGATGCAGGAGTCGATGCAAGCGGCGCTGACGTGGGTCCGCTCGAATGCCAAGTCGCTTGGTCTTGAAGAAGACTTCACCAATAACGTGGATCTTCACATTCATGTGCCTGCTGGAGCGATTCCGAAAGATGGCCCTTCGGCTGGTGTCACGATGGCAACTGCGCTGGTCTCGTTGATGACGGATACGGCGGTTCGTCCGCTGACTGCCATGACGGGTGAGATTACGTTGAGCGGCAATGTATTACCAGTCGGCGGCATCAAGGAGAAGTTCCTTGCTGCCAAGCGCGCTGGCGTGAAAGACGTGATCCTGCCTGCCGATAACCGGCAGAACGTAGAGGAAGACTTGATGCCCGAGCAAATCGCGGGAGTCAACATCCACTACGCCAGCCGCATCGAAGACGTGCTTGCCATTGCGCTTCCGAAGTCGACTGCGGAGGAGAAGAAAGATAAGGAAGTTCGCGAAGAGGTATTACAGCACGTGAACTAAAGGATACAAACTTTAGTATGACACGACCTAGAGGCTCGCATTGTTTGCGAGCCTTTTTGCTTCGTGTTGCGCATGAGATTGCATAAAGAGTCAATGTTGTGAGTTGCACGCTGGTCTTGCTACCATAGCGACGCTTCCAAATGGCAGGGTGTTCGCGGCGCCAGATTTCTGAGCCTGGGAGTCAATGAAGGCGTCCCCCATGCGATCGGTTCAACGATCTTTTCTTTTCCTCTTTTGCAGCGGCCTTCTTGGTCTGCTTGCGGCCTGCGGTAGCGGCTCTTCTCCTTCTGAAGGCAATCCGGGCGGTGGAACACCAACGCCCACAGCAGACTTTTCCCTGACAGCTTCACCTTCTACTGTGAACGTGACAGCTGGCGCTTCCGGGAAAACGGTAGCAGTGAGTGCGACAGCAGCTAACGGATTTGCGGGCAACATCACGGTCGCGATTGGTGGACTTCCATCTGAAGTCACAGCAGCTCCATCGACGCTTACGCTTACACCTGGCACCCCGCAGAACGTGACCATCACGGCTTCGTCGACTGCAACGAGTGGAAATGTCACCGTCACGGTTACAGGAATGTCCGGCAGCTTAACCCATACGGCAAATTTCGCGCTCACCGTGACTGCTGAGCCTCCGCCTCCTCCTGCTGGAGATTTCATGCTGGCCGTGAATCCAGCAACGCTCATGCTTACCGATGGAGCCGCAGGTCAGAATATCTCCGTAAGCGCGAGCCCAGTTAATGGCTTCAACAGTGCAGTGGCGATTTCTATCAGCGGTCTCCCTGCCGGAGTGACGGCCAGCCCATCGACGCTGATGATCAAGCCCGGTACGCCGCAGAATGTGAAGCTGACGGCTGCATCCAACGCTGGAGCAGGAAAAGCAACGGTTACGCTCACAGGGACGTCTGGGACTCTGAGCCATACAGTAACTGCCGCGCTTACAGTTGTGGCTGCGACTCCGCCTCCTGTTGCGGATTTTTCATTGTCAGAGACTCCTACGAGCCTTGCCCTCACCACTGGGGCGGCTGGGCAAGCCGTCTCTCTGACTGCAAAGGCGGTCAATGGTTTCACGGGAACAGTGACGGTTACGTATAGCGGGCTGCCGAGTGGAGTGGTGGCCAGTCCATCGTCTCTCACGCTGACGCCTGGTACTGCGCAGAGTGTGAAATTCACAGCGGCAGCGAGCGCTCTATCCTCCACATCTACGATTACGCTGACAGGCAAGTCGGGGAGCCTCACGCATTTTGTCACGCTCGCACTTGCTGTGACCGCTGCGGCTCCACCACCAGCGGTGGATTTTTCTCTGGCAATCAATCCTGCCAGCCTTTCGTTAACTGCTGGTGGAGCAGGGCAAGTTGTTTCATTGACTGCAAAGGCAGTCAATGGCTTTACAGGCACAGTGACGGTTACATATAGCGGTTTACCAAGTGGAGTGACCGCCAACCCGTCCTCGCTTTCACTTAGTCCAGGCGTTTCAAAGAATGTGACCTTAACGGCATCGAACAGTGCTGCGAGCGGTAATTCTACTGTAGTGTTCAAAGGGGTGTCGGGAGGCCTGAGTCATACAGTTAATTTGGCGTTATCTGTGTCTACTGCAACTCCGCCGCCCACAGGTGAAGTAGATGTAACGACATATCACTACAACAACGCTCGTGATGGGCTGAATGCACATGAAACTATATTGACTCTGTCGAATGTGAACTCAGCGAGTTTTGGCAAGGTTGACTTTTACTCAGTGGATGGCAAGGTAGATGGCGAACCGCTGTATCTTTCATCTTTTACTATCGGCGGGAAAAAACACAACGTGCTCTATGTGGTTACCGAGCACGGCAGCTTATACGCATTCGATGCCGACGATGGAACACAGCTTTGGACGAAGTCTGTGCTGGGAGCGAATGAGAGTACGGCAAAGAATGGATGCAGTCAGATTTCTCCTGAGATTGGGATTACTTCGACACCGGTGATTGACCGGCACTACGGCACAAATGGCGCGATTTTTGTTGTGGGCATGTCTATCGATGGGAGTGGCAAGTATCACCAACGCTTGCATGCACTGGACCTGACGACGGGCGCCGAACTATCCGGTGGTCCGACGGAGATTCAGGCAACGTATCCGGGCACAGGCGCCTTTTCCAATAATGGCCTGCAGACTTTTGATCCGGCGCAATATACCGAACGCGTTGGCTTGTTATTGATGAATGGGACGATCTATTTGGGCTGGACGTCGCACTGCGATTCGCAGCCATATACCGGCTGGCTGATGGCATATAGCGAGCAGACATTGCAGCAGACATCGGTGCTGAATCTCACTCCGAACAGTGGTGGTACCGGATTTGGCGAGGGTGAGGGTTCCATCTGGATGAGTGGTGCTGGCCTGGCTGGGGATTCGAGTGGGAATATTTACTTCCTCGATGCGAATGGCGGCTTCGATACGATGCTTGATGCTCGAGGGTTTCCCATCTATGGAGATTTTGGCAACGCCTTCATGAAGGTATCTACAGCGGGCGGAAAGCTTGCCGTGGCGGACTACTTCAGCGACTTTGACGCGGTGGCTCTGTCACAGGATGACCGCGATCTGGGATCTGGTGGTGTGCTGCTCTTGCCCGATCTAACAGATGCGAACGGGAAGGTTCGTCATCTGGCCGTGGGAGCAGGGAAGCCGGATGCTATCTATGTGGTCGATCGCGACAATATGGGCAAATTCAATTCGTCGAACAACGATGCCATTTATCAGGAACTTCCGAGCGCGCTTGCTGGCAGCGAGTTTGGAATGCCTGCGTATTTCAATGGCACGGTCTATTACGGAAGCAAGAACGATGTGCTGAGGGCATTCAAAATTACTCAGGCGAAGCTAGGAACAGTACCGTCAAGCACTTCTTCAGCATCGTTCGAATATCCGGGAGCGACTCCGAGCGTGAGCGCGAATGGCACGCAGAATGGGATTGTGTGGGCGATTGAAAATGCTTCCACCGGCGCGGTGCTGCATGCGTACGATGCCGCCAACCTGGCGCACGAGCTTTATAACAGCGGCGAGGCATCCAATGGGCGCGATAGTTTTGTGGATAACAAATTCATCACGCCCATGATTGTGAATGGCAAAGTTTATGTTGGTACGCCAACCGGAGTTGCTGTCTTTGGACTGCTTAGTCCTTAGCTACGGGTGCAGCGGTTTCGGCTGACTACGCAGCCATGCGAGTAGAGCCTCGGGATCGTCGGTGATGATGGCATCTACTTTTGCATCAGCCATCTTCTGCCAGTCTTCCGGTGTGTCCGGCGTCCAGGGGGCGACTTGAAGACCCGCAGCGTGCGCTGCTGCTACTTTCTCAGGTGTGACCAGCTCGAATGCCGGGCTGATGATCTGTGCTCCCGTCTTCTTTCCGATGGAGACAAAGTCCTTGTCATGATCGGTGATGCCCATGAGCGCATCGCCTCGCACATCGCCGACGAGGGCGGATAACCGAATGGATGGGTCGAGCTTCTTCATCGCGACCAAGGTGCGGAAATCGAAACTCTGGAGAATGATGCGTGATTGCAGGTGATGTTTCTTCACGGCATTGTCGATCATGCGCACAAATTCTTCAGGCGAAGGCGTGAGCTCTGGGTGACTGGGAAAGCTCTTCGTCTCGACGTTGTATTCGAATTTACCTTGAGGCGCGAGATCGAGTACTTGATCGAAGGTAGGAACGCGAGTGCCGGGGACTGCTACCTGTTTTGGAAATTTAGGCAGTGTCTTTGCGCCGCAATCATATTGCTGCAACTGCGCCAGGGTCAGGGAGTGGATCGCCATATGCGGTGCCAGCGGTGGGCCTTCGCATACGCGCTCACCGGGAAAATCTGACGATAGGAAAGGTGAGTGTGAAACAACCAGAACATTGTCCTTGGTGACGGCTAAATCAAGCTCAAGCACATCTGCGCCATGTTGGATAGCGTATTCGAATGCAGGAATTGTATTTTCCGGGCGTGTTGCCCGCGAGCCGCGATGGCCATGCACCAGAATGGTTTGCGCGTTCATGGCAGATACAGATATTGCGATGAGTGTACAAGCAAGCAGCGATCGATACATAGATAAAACAAAGTCTATCGCTGCAATGTGTATAAAAGGTGAACGCCGCCTGTCAAACAGTCACAGGCGGAACTTTATCAAAGGCGGTGGAAAGCTCTAACTGTTGAGGTGGGGGAGGCGCATACGGCAGAAATACGGAAAACGCTGTCCCTGTATTGGGACCATGCGCGCGGCTTCGAACGCGAATCGTGCCCTGATGTTTTCGTACGATTTCGAGCGTGATCCATAGCCCCAAGCCGGTCCCGGTATTTTCTTTTGTGGTGAAAAATGGTTCGAAGATATGTTGAATGGTATCGCTTGTCATGCCGTGGCCTGTGTCGGCAACGCTGATGCGAATGCCACGATTTCCCGTTCTCCAGTCTTGCGACTCACATGTGCGGATCACAAGTCTGCCTCCATCGGACCGCATAGAGTCCATGGCGTTAGCGACAATGTTCATGAAGACCTGGCGCAATTCTCCTGCAAAGCCGAGAAATGGCCTCACTTCTCCATATTGCTCATCTACCTGGATGCGCGCGTCATGCAAGCGGCCAGCATAGAGCTTTAGAACGGAGTCCACAATATCCGCTATAAAGACATCCGTGGCGCGTGTGGACTGCCTGTAGAAACCCAGGGTCTGCGTGGTGATTTGCGTGATGCGCGCCAGCTCCTGCTGTGCCAGCGAGAGGTATTCTCTAGCTTGCTTGTCGAGGTTGGGCTGGGAGTCTATCAGGAACAGCAGGTTCGTCACTGATTCGAGCGGATTGTTGATCTCATGCGAAATAGAGGCAGCGAGCCTGCCAGTTGCAGCAAGTTTTTCGGTACGGCGCAGAGCATCTTCGGTGCGCTTGCGCGAGGTGATATCCATGCAGACACCTAACACGCCTTCGGCGCGGCCGGCAGAGTTCCGCTGTACTTTTCCTTTTGCAAATATCCAGCGGAGAGTATTGTTTTCCCTGCAGATGGCGCGGTACTCGATTTCAAGTTCGCTACTGCTCTCAACGGCTCTGGAAATCGCGTTGCGCATCTGCTGTCTATCTTCAGGATGTACGGCTTGGAGCCAACCTTCAAAATTGCCGGTAAACTCGCCGGGTGCGAGGCAATGCAGGCTTTCTACTTGCAGAGACCATCGTACTTGCCCCGTTGGGATGTTCCAGTGCCAATCGCCCATGCTGGCGGTGGCCTGCGCTATGGACAGCCGCTCATGCGCTTCGCGCAGAGCCTGCTCGTTTCGCAGAATCCGGCCAATCCAGGAACTGACGAGAGCAGCCGCGAGTATGGCCGCTGTTGTTCCGGCAATTGCCAGGATGCCGAGCGTGGAAACGCGCATTGTTGCATCTGTAGAAAAGGTCATCCCACCGGACATGAACGTAACGGCCGACATGGCCGTATAGTGCATGGCGGAAATCCCCAAGCCCATGACCGTTGCTCCACCGAGGCGCCTTCCTCCAACACGTTGACCTACGTCTTTGCGGAAATAAAATGTGAGCCAGAGCGCCATCATCGAAAAGCTCACGGCCACAATGATGGACAGAGCGACGATCCAGTAGTTGTAGATGTGCATTGCGGAGGTGCGCATGGCCGCCATGCCGGTATAGTGCATGGCTCCAATGCCGCCGCCCATCAGCAGAGCGCCCAGCAATAACTGCTGCTTCCGCATGTGTTCGCGGCCTACCAGCGACAGTGCGACTGCCGAGGCAAATACCGCCATCACGAGAGAAAAAATGACCGTTGGGACATGATAGAAAACCGGCACAGGAAGCTGAACGGCGAGCATGCCGGTGTAGTGCATGGACCAGATGCCCAAACCCATTGCGCAAGCGCCAACGATCAGCCATCCGGTATGGCGGGCTCCAGAGGAGGCTGCTACGCGTTCAGCAAAACTGAAGGCAGAGTAAGAAGCAGCAATCGCCAGAGCGATGGAAAGGGCAACCAGAGAATAGACGTAGGTGACAGAAACTGGATTCATAGCAGACTCGGAACTACACACAACCGGGCCGCTCGACGTACTCCACTTTTACGGACGAGCAACTGTCACACGTAAGCCAAAGACCGATATTGGCTTAAGTTCCTACAAAATTATGTTCACCTTACAGCCAATTACAACAGATTTATTTGGTACCCACCCATGCGCATACCTCTACATGACATTCGCCATTGAGCGATAGACGCAGGGATAAAAGCCGGACATCCCAATCCATTTTATTGAGGGAATAGGACACTAAATTAGCTGAAATGGGGGCTATTGAAATTGATGCATATCAATATTGAGCGGGTATTCTTCACCTTTAGCCAATAAGTCATCCCATGTGATTTCGTGGCCGCGATAGGCTGCTTCACGGCCCAGCATGCAGCTAAGCGCGCTTTCTACGCCTGCGGCTATTTGATTATGGAATTTCCCGGACGTGATGCTTTCGATAAAGCCGCGATCCTTTTCGGCGTCGGCTTGTGCGAGGTTGTCAGTGAAAGCTCCGTTAGCGGCGAAGTTGCCGGGCTGCTCTTTTGGCTGATCGCTGCCGGCCCAGGTCCACGGGTTATCTCCTAGAATACGCAGCGGGCCGGAGTATGGCATCTCAGCCAGCCCTTTAGAGCCGAAGATGCGTTCGGATACATCGAACCAGCCGTGTGTGCCGAACTGAGTCGATGAGAAGCTGACGTGTACGCCTTCGGGATAGGTGAACCCGACCTGGTAGTTATCCCACGTATTGCCGAAGTGCGAGATGACATTGCGACCACCGGTGGCAAAGGCCTTCACTGGATGCGTTTGCTGTATCCAGTTACAGATATCGATGACATGGATATTTTGTTCAAGAAGAATGTCTCCTGAGAGCGCTCTGTCCCACAGCCAATTGCGCAGGCGCAGCTCGTCAGCAGATGCGCCTGGCCGGTCTGGATAGCTGGAGGCTGGGGAATTGTAGTAGGCAGTGATAGCGGCAAGTTTGCCTAAGGCCCCTTCGTGAATTCTACGGACAGCTTCGACGAATGGCGGCGCGCTGCGAATCTGGAAGCCGACATCGATGCTCACTTTGCCATTGACACGCTTGCCTATTTCTAAAGCCTGTTTGGCCTGCTTCACATCGATGCCTACTGGTTTTTCGCAATAGGCATGTTTGCCTGCGCTTACTACTGCGTCGAGATGTTGTACGTGAAACCAGGGTGGTGTTGAGATCTGTACTGCATCCACTTCGGCAGAGTGAGCTACTTCCTCGAATGCCTTGTAGCCGCGGAACATCAGCTTTGGATCGATGGCGGGTTTTCCCAGCGAGGCATTCAATTGATCAAAATGCGCTTTGCCTTTTTCCAATTGATCGGGAAAAAGATCGGCAAGAGCAACGATGTGAGCGCTGGTGTTCTTTGCGAAGGAGCTTGCTACGGAAGTGCCACGATTGCCGCAGCCCAGTAGCGCGAGACGGACTGTCGAGTTTGCCTCATAGCCGAAGGCGGTTTTCGGTTTCAGCAGCAGAAGGCCGGAAGCCGCGGCGGTACCGCCAATGAACTGTCTCCTATCCATAGCCAAGTGTTCTCTCCTAAGCTTGATTGTTTTGGATCTGTGTGATGATGCGCTCGAGGTAAATCTTCTCGTTCTTTACATCTTCGATTTGTTGCGGGCCTGCAGTCTCGCGCTCGATGGTGACCGCACCTCTATAGCCCAGCTTATGCAACTTGGTGAAGACCTGCTTGAAGTCGACGAGTCCAGAGCCAATCAGCACCTCTTCGCCAAGCTCCATAGGATTGGTCGGCCACTTGCCATCTTTGGCGTGAATGCTTTTGATGTGGGGACCGAGGATATCAACCGCGTCGATTGGATTGGCCTTGCCGTAGAGGATCAGGTTCGCTGTATCGAGTCCTACGCCGAGATTCGGTTGATCCACGTCTTTGATGGTGCGTGAGAGGGTGGTTGGCGTCTCCTGGCCGGTTTCCATGAGAAAATTCTGCCCATTTGCGGCGCAGTGTTTGGCTACCTCGCGGATCGCGAGCACGGTTTCTTCATAGAGCTGGTCTATGGGATTTTCGGGGATAAAGCCGCAATGTGTCTGAATCTGTGGAATGCCGAGCAGCTTGGCGAAGTCAGAGGTTTGTTTAAGTGCGTCGATACGGGCTGCGCGTGTTGCTCGGGGAACTAATCCAATCGTCGATGGGCCTTCGAGGAAGTTCCATACGAGTGGTTGCGGTCCTACTACTTCTGCAGTTGTTGCAGTGATGCCGTATTTCTCTAACAGACCACTCAACTCCTGTGCCAGCGGCTTGGTGAACTTCCCGAGGTAGCCGTCGAGTGAGAAGAAGCAGTTGGTAAAGCCCATCTGCTTTACGCGTGAGATGGTTTCTTCAGGGCCGTGGGCTGGTTGAATGAGCAGGCCGACGGCCATCGGCTTCACGGAATTCTGTAGCGCTGCTGTAGAAAACATGTTGGCAATGCCGGTGGATTGAAGCGGAAGTGTAGTGGCGAACGCACCGGTTTGTACGATGGCTGCGGTCACTGCACCAGCCAGGAAATCTCTCCTGTGCATCTGAATTTCTCCACGGAAGGGAATCGTTTCCAAAGTGGAAGCCTAACAGAGAGTGACAGCGTTGTGTGCACGATTGCGCCAGAAATCCATCGTTGCCACGGCTTACACTGAGAAAATCGGTACCTATGCTCACCATTGGCCATTCCACGCTTTCTATCGAGATATTCGTCTCCATCCTCAAGACCAACGATGTACGCGAGCTGATTGATATTCGTACGATCCCGAAGTCGCGCTATAACCCGCAATTTGCGCAGGAGAACCTTGCGCGGTCGCTTGCAGCAGAAGGCATCGAATACCGATGGCAAAAATCGCTGGGCGGGCTGAGGCATGCACGCAAAGATTCCATCAACACTGGATGGCGGAATACCAGTTTTCGCGGCTATGCGGATTACATGCAGACCCCGGAGTTTCAAGCTGCTCTGGATGAACTGTTGGACAGTGCCGGTTCTTCGCATGCCGTAGTGATGTGCGCCGAGGCTGTCCCGTGGCGCTGTCACCGCTCACTGGTTGCCGATGCGCTTATTGTGCATGGTGTTGAGGTCAAACATATCTTGTATGACAAGCATGGCAAGAGTCATCTTGACCCCCATAAATTGACATCATTTGCTCGAGTTGAAGGCGCACATCTCTGGTATCCAGCCGAGGATGATCTGTTTGCGAATGTCGCGATCTCTGATTGACAGGAAGAAGCAATAGAGGCCATATACGGCGGTGCTGCAAACGGTTACACTGGGCGCCGATTTCCTATATGGAAGGTATTCGGCACATGTTTCGAAGGATTACCCTCTGCATTTTGACCTTGCTTGAGCTTCTGCCATGAGCGACGCACAGCAGTTGCCCAGACTTGTAAAGCAGGCTGGCCACTTTGCCTTGATGGTCGATGGGCAGCCGTTTTTGATTGTGTTGTGCATACAGGAAACTCAGTGTACAAAAGCACTCTGAGTTTCCTGCTGATTCTACCTGTTAGAACCGGAATGTTCCTTGGAAAGTGATCTGTCGCGGTCCTGCGCGTTCGAGCGAGCTGAAGACGTCTACCTGCGAGGTGAACGCGTCGCCGCCTCCATTTGGCGTGATATCGCCGCCCGGCGGCAGAAACTCCGCATGGTTGAAGAGGTTCGATATTTCACCGGTGAAGTGGAATTTCACTCGCTCGGTGATAGGAACTACTTTCACGATTCCCAGATGCGTGACATAGAGCGCCTGGTTTTCGAGGCTGTTCGGCAGGGCATTGCCGAAGTGGCCGTTCTGAGGAACCGCAAATGCGGCCGTATTGAACCAGTGCAGTCTTGAACGTCCCCCCGGTACGCTGTTCGGGTTACCGACGCGATCCGGCAGATTGCCGATGCCATCGGGCAGACTGCCGACTGTTCCCGTATTCGACGAGTCTCCGCCTGAATACTCCGCCGAGTACCAATACCCTGAGCCAAGGTACGTAATCGAGTTCAGCGACCAGTTTCCGGCAATTTGCTGGATGGGAGCCGATGCGGTGGATAGATAATGCTGCCCCTTTCCAAAAGGCAGTGCCCAGGTCGCGCTGATGGATGCGTAATGATGGCGCGTTGGGCCGTCGTTGGCCCAGTGGCTCAACACGTCGTATGGATTCTCCGTGTCGAGATAATTGACGATGCTGCGCGCATACGTGTAATTCGCATCGAGCAGAATGCTGCCCGCGCGCCGCTTGACCTCCAGTTGCAGGCCATCGTATTTTGCGCTCCCGTCATAGCGCATGTAGGTCGTTTTCACAAACGGTTGATAGGGCCGCATACTGGCATCGAAAGTAGTTATGCCGGGATGAGGCTTGTTGAGATTGATCTGGTAATTCTGCCCGGTGCTGCGCGAGCCGACGTAGGAGGCGCGCAGCCCGAAGCTGGCAATTTCCCGTTCGACGGAGACGCTGAACTGGTGAATGTGCCCGTTGCCGGACTCGCGGGGATACCCGATCACATTCTGACTCGGCACTTTGGCGCTCCCGGTGGTTGGAGGATAGGGATTGGGAAATTGTAGAAGCGCCTGGCCGTCCGTCACGGTATTCAGATAATTCTCCGTGATGGAAAACGGTCCGGTCGAGCTGAGCAGGGGATTGATCAACGAGAAGTAGTTCAGTTGGGGATTATTCGCGAAGCCGGTGCTGTTGCCATCGCCGTAGGAGCCCGTGATGCGCGAGATGTAAATGCCGTAGCCGCCGCGAACGACAAAATGGTCGTTAAGCCGGTATGCTGCGCCCAGTCGCGGCACGATATTGGACTTGCCGGGTATCGCTGTGACATTGCCGGGTGCAATTTTAATGCTCGCTGGGTACAAGGGGCTTACTTTAGAGATAGCTTTTGGATCGACCAGCACCGTATTCGTGCTGGGGTCCCAGTTGTACATCAGGTGATCCGCGGCCGCAGGCGCTCCAAAGTAATCCCATCGTGCGCCGTAGTTGAGCGTCAGCTTTGGGTTGACCTTGTAGGTATCTTCCGCAAAGAAGCCCCATTCGCTGACATGCATCGACCGGTTCACGAGAGGGTTCGTCCTCTGGCTTTGCTCCGGAAGGCCAAGCAGGAAATCCGCATACGCATTATCGGGAGTTTTGCAGCTAGCGCAGGACTTAGTCAGCGTTCCATCAAAGATAAACCTCCCGTAATTTGGATTTGTGCCCGTATAGATTTTGAGGTACTGCGTATTGAAGCCGAACTTCCACACGTGACGGCTCACCTGCCAGTCGACAGAATCGCTCACGGTCACGATGCGATTGTCCGACTTCACGCCGCCTGCCACACCGTTGAGTGAGGTCAGCCCGGCGATGTCGATGCCGTCGTCGACGAC
>Ga0137415_10004095_pt1 | contig 14451 bp, 20 predicted proteins | sample CZODoug3_1_1_16f_FD_183082 | JGI IMG/M metagenome (GOLD analysis project Ga0137415, IMG submission 183082) | Vadose zone soil fungal communities from Angelo Coast Range Reserve, California, USA - CZODoug3_1_1_16fungal (Hybrid Assembly) | ecosystem: Environmental > Terrestrial > Soil > Vadose... | reverse complement strand
CGCGAGCGCTCATTGCCAGGAGCCTAGATGGGGATCATTGATCGTCTGTCCACGCTGATCCGGTCGAACATCAACGATCTGATTTCGCGTGCCGAGAACCCGCAGAAGGTTCTCGAGCAGCTCATCGTTGACATGCGCAGCCAGCTGGCGAAGGCCAAGCAGCAGGTCGCCGCGGCCATCGCCGACGAAAAGCGCCTGTCGGCACAAGCCGAGCAGGAAAAGAAGCTCTCCGAGGATTGGGAGAAGCGCGCGGTGCTCGCGGTGCAAGAAGGCCGCGATGACCTCGCCAAGCAGGCGCTGCTACGCTACAACGAGCACGTTCAGAACGCCGTGCAGCTGCACGACACATGGGTCAAGCACCGCGAGGAGACCGAGAAGCTCAAGGGCTCGTTGCGGCAGCTGAACGACAAGATCGAAGAAGCGAAGCGCAAGAAGAACATCCTGATCGCGCGCCAGAAGCGGGCCGAGGCGCACAAACGCATTCAGGAGACCCTTGGGTCGATTTCGGACAAGAGCGCCTTCGAAACGTTCGAGCGGATGGCGGAGCAGATCGAGCACGAGGAGCGCAAGCTGATCGCCGCCGCCGAGGTGAACGAGGATCTCTCGGGTGATTCCCTGATGAAGCAGTTCCAGGGACTCGAGGTGAAAGCCGACGCGGACCAGCAGCTGCTGGCGCTCAAGCGCAAGATGGGGTTGTTGCCCGGAGGCACCCAGGAACAGGCCAAGGCACTCGGCAAGGGGGCGCGGGACGCCGAGCTGCTCGAGGACGACGACGCGGAGCAGAAGAGCTGAACGGCTCTGAGCCGTCCGCCAGCAATAGATTATCGAGCGCCACGTTTGTGGCGCTCTTTATTGCAGCCCTCGTGATCTGGTTCGTCATCCGGGTCATTGACGTCCTGCTGCTCGTTTTCATTGCGATTCTGGTCGCCGTCTATCTCTCCGCCATCACCGACTGGCTCGAGCAGCGCCGTTTTGGATTGCGGCGTTGGATGGGTCTGGCGACCGCCGTGCTCGCCACCATCGTCGTCGTGGCCGGCGTCGCCGTGCTGCTTGTTCCGCCTGTGATCGACCAGACGGAGGCGTTGATCGGAGGCCTGCCCCAAACCCTCACGAGAATCCAGAACGTGCTGGCGGGCTGGGCGCAACAGTATCCCGTACTCGATCGCACGGAGCTCGCCGATCCGTCTTCCGGCCTGGTCGCTTCGTTCGTGAACGACGCGGTGAGTTTTGTACGCGGTGCGTTCCTGGGGACGCTGCGCGGCGGCGGCAAGTTGTTCATCGAGGGAGCGAGCGTCGTGGTGATGGCCCTGTACCTGACGAGCCAGCCTACGGTCTATCGCAATGGGCTCATCTCGCTGGTGGCGCCACGCCACCGCCCCATCGCGGTTCGCATTTTCCAGGATCTCTCGGCGACGCTGAAAGCGTGGGTCGTTGGCCAGCTCATCGCCATGGCCGTACTCGCGCTGCTCACGGCACTTGGCCTTTGGATTCTGGGCGTGCCTTCGTGGTTGGCGTTCGGTATCTTCACGGGGCTTGTCGCCATTGTGCCGTTCTTCGGCACGCTGATTTCGACGCTGCTGCCCGCGTTGTTCATGGTCGCCACGGGCGACTGGGTCAAAGTCGTCCTCGTGCTGCTCCTCGGGGTGCTCGTGCACATCTTCGAAGCGAACGTCATAGTGCCCCGCATCATGCAACGCAAGGTCGAACTGCCGCCGGTGCTGACGATCGCCAGCGTCTTGATCATGGGAGCCTTGCTCGGAGCGATCGGGCTCATCGTTGCGGTCCCGATTCTCTGCGTCACGATGGTCGTGGTTCGCCACATTCTCCAGGCGGAGATCTACGGCGATCCAACCCGCGCTCAGCCGGCGGTGCTCCGTAGCACCGAGCGACGGACGGGGGTCGACCGCCGAGTCGCACAGTCGGTCGGATGACTCGCGCACCACAACATCGCTTTCTCATCATCGCCGACGGGGAGTTCGGGCCGCTGTCGTCCAAGACCGCGAATTCGTGCATTCGCTACTTCCCCGAGCGCATCGTGGCGGTGCTCGATCGCAAGCAGGCGGGCCAGACCGTCCAGGACGTGCTGGGTTTCGGTGGCAAGATTCCCATCGTCGCTGACTTCGAGCGCGGCATCGCGCTGGGGACAGGCGCGACAGCCGTACTGATTGGCATCGCCCCGGCCGGCGGTCGACTGCCCGACGAATGGAAGGCGTGGCTCCGGACCGCGATCGAGCGCAAGCTCGAGATCTGGAGCGGGCTGCACACCTTCATCGGTGACGATCCCGAGCTCGGCCCACTCGCTCGCGCGCATGGCGTCCGCATTCTCGATGCGCGCCGGCCCCCGCCGAATCTGCCTATTGCCGATGGTCGCGCCGCGGAAGTCGACGCGCTCGTCGTCCTCGCTGTCGGTTCCGACTGCAATGTCGGGAAGATGACCGCGCAGCTGCAGCTGCGAGACGCTCTCGTGCAGCGTGGTCACAAGACCAGCTTCGTCGCGACCGGACAGACGGGAATTTTCATCGAAGGGTGGGGCATTGCGGTGGACGCCGTCGTGGCCGACTTCATCGCGGGCGCCGCCGAGCAGCTGGTGCTCGAGGGCGCGAAAGGCAACGACATTGTGCTGGTGGAAGGGCAGGGCAGTCTCATTCATCCCGGTTACTCGGGCGTAACGCTCGGTCTACTCCACGGCTCGTGTCCCGACGCGCTGATTCTCTGTCATCAAGTGACGCGCGACTTCATCGGCGACTACCATGGCCGCGAACCGTGGGTGCGTATCCCATCGTATTCCGAGCTGATCGAGATCCATGAGCGCGCCGCCCAACCGGTGCATCCAACGAAAGTGATTGGGATGTGCCTCAACACCTACGACATGGATGAGGAGGCGGCGCGCGAGGCGGTTGCGCGCGCGGCCGAGGAGACGGGGCTGCCCGCCACGGATCCCGTCCGCTTCGAATCGGCCGCACTCGTTGACGCGATCATCGGAGCTCGCGCAACGATTTGATCTGTACGGCGGCGAATCGGTACTGTTCACCGTCGTATCCTCTCTTATGCTGGCGGCGTGCGATTCCTACGCCGCGTTCACGCCGAATGGCTGCTCATCTTCCCGCGCCTGACGCGCACTCGCCACGGCGCGTCGCTGCTAGGTCTCGGCATCCTGCTTGTCTGGCTGAGCAGTCACGGTCTCGATCCTCTCGCCATCGCGCTGCATGCGGGCGCACTCGGCGCCGTGATCGGAGCTGCTTATGCTGCCGCGGGTGAGAGCGATCGAGCCGCGCTCGGCGTCGCTCTCACGCATCCCACGACCCCGCTCGCGATCGCGACCGGCCGGTATCTCGCCGCCGTCGTACCGGCGGCGGGCCTGGTGATCGCAACGACTGTGGCGGTCGGGTGGCAGCCTGCGCGGGCGGCTGCGGGTGTGCTCGCGGCGGCAGCCGTCGGGAGCTGCGCCCTCGCAGCCGTGCTGACGTTCGGGAGCGCGGCAGCCGTCCCCCTTTTCCTCTTTATGGCGGGTGCCGGCGCGATTCCGCCGGAGCGCCTGGTGGATCTCGCCCATCCCGGCGTGGTTCGGCTCGCGGCGGCCAGCGCGCTCGAGTTGGGACCCGCGCTCTGGCACTATCGCGATATCGCCGCTGGCAATCTCAGCGCGATCGTGCACGCACTCGCGTGGGCGGGCCTCGGCGTCCTGCTCGCGAGCGCGATGGTCGCCCGACAGCGCGTAGTCGTTCACCGATGACCAACTACGCGCTGACGCTTTGCGATGTCACCTGCGAGTTCCGTTACGGACCGCGCGGCAATGGGCTCAGCGGCGTCTCGCTGGCGCTGTTGCCGGGCGAGGTGGCTGGGGTCGTCGGTCCAGCAGGATCGGGCAAGAGTACGCTGCTGCAAGTCGCCGCCGGCTTCGTTCGGCCCGCAGCCGGCGAAGCGCGAGTGTGCGGGATTCGCGCCACCGAGCCCATGGCTCGACGACTGATCGGATACTCGCGCGACACACCTGCCTATCCGTCTTCCCTCACCGTGCGTGAGGTGCTCACGTATTACGCACGGCTCCACCGGACGGCCAATGGCGACCACGGTGCCGGCGCGGATGGATTAGTCCGCGAAGCGCTCGATCTCTCCGGGCTTGTGCCCGCTGCGGATTTCGACGTCGGCGCGCTGGGCCGCGCCGATCTGCAGCGGCTCGGGGTCGCGCAGGCGGCGCTTGGTGGCCGCCGCGTACTCTTGCTCGACGAGACCCTATCGGGCCTCGACGCGATTGCGCGGCGCGATTTGCGCGCGCGGATCGCCCGGCTCGCGGCCACCGGCATGGCGGTTCTCATCGCGGCCCGCGACCCGGCGGCACTCGAACGGCTCGCGTCACGAGTCCTGGTGCTGCGTGCCGGTCGGATCGTGCGTGCCGGTTCACTTGCGGCACTGCTGGGGGAGCGCGTCCTCGAAGTGATCCTCGACGCCCCGCCGCCCGAGCCGCCGCCCGGCTTTCGGATCACGGCCGCCGGGCTCGAAGCGCCGCTCGTCGGACGGACTGTGGAGTCGGCCCTGGCATTGTGTCGAGCGCACCGCCTCGCGGTGCGGGCGTCGCGCGTGCGCGTCAAATCATTGGAGGATATCGTCCTGGAAACACACGACTCGCGCTAGTACGTTTCGCCGCAATGGCGGAGCAAGTATCCCTCTTCAACACACTCACGCGTCGCGTTGAGCCGCTCAAACCGCTCGCCCCGCCGCGCGTAACGCTGTACACCTGCGGTCCCACCGTCTGGAACTACGCGCATATCGGCAATTTCCGCACCTTTCTGTTCGAAGATCTGCTGCGGCGCTGGCTCGAGTATGCGGGCTATCAAGTCTTTCAGATCATGAACTTGACCGACGTCGACGACCGCACGATCAAGGCGGCGCGCGCGGCGGGGAAACCATTGGCCGCGCACACCGAGCCATTCACGCACGCATTTTTCGAAGACCGCGACTATTTGCGCATCAAGCCCGCGAACGTGTATCCGCGCGCGACGGAGTACATGCCGGCGATGATCGCGCTCGTCGCGCGGCTGCTGGAGCGGGGAGTCGCATACGAGGGAGAGGACGGCTCAGTCTATTTCGCGATCGCCAAGTTTCCGAACTATGGCCGGTTGTCGCGGCTCGACCGCCGGGAGATCAAGGTCGGCGCGCGCGTCGCCAGCGATGAATACGCCAAAGACGATCCGAGCGACTTCGCGCTCTGGAAGAAGGCGGACGCCGAGGACGAGGCGGTCGGCGCCGCGTGGGATGCGCCGTTTGGACGAGGGAGGCCGGGTTGGCATCTCGAATGCTCCGCCATGTCGCTCGCCGAGATCGGCAAACGGTTCAATGTGCAGACGCTCGACATTCACGCGGGTGGCGTCGATCTGATTTTTCCGCATCACGAAAACGAAATTGCGCAGTCGGAGGCGGACACCGGGCAGTCGTTCGCACGGCACTGGCTGCACGGCGAATTCCTCAATGTGCGTGGCAGCAAGATGTCGAAGCGCCACGGCAATTTTCTCACCGCGCGTGATCTACGCGAGCAAGGTGTCGATGCCGCCGCGGTCCGTTTGCTCTTTTTCCAAACGCATTATCGCCAACCCGTCGATTTCACCGACGCCGCACTCGAATCGGCGAAGGAAGGGGTGCGGCGACTCGGCGAATTTCATGAGCGTTTGAAAAGGGAAGGGGGAAGAGGGAAGGACGAGGAAGGGTCGCTGGCGGAGCTCGCGAAAAAGATGGAGGACGATTTCGCGGCCGCGATGAACGATGATTTGAATGCGCCGCGCGCCGTTGCTGTCTTGTTCGATTTCGTGCGCGCCGCCAATCGAGAGCTCGATAAGCCGCAGCCGCCGAGCGGAACTGCGCGCGGCCTGGCCGCGTTCGAGCGGGTGGCAGGATTGCTCGACGTCTTGCCGACCGCTCGGGCGGTCGATGCCGACCTGGCGCGTTGGGTCGATGACCGAATCGCAGCGCGCGCCCAAGCCCGTAAGTCCAAGGATTTCAAGGCCGCCGACTCGATCCGGGACGAGCTCAGGGCCCGAGGCATCGAGATCGAAGACACGCCGACCGGGACCAAGTGGCGAGTCGTCTGAAGCGGCCTAAGTCGTTCGAAGTCCGTCCCTTGCCATAGTCGCCAAGCGTGTTTAAGCTACGAGTCTGTTGGATTTGGGCCTCAACCAGCTGACGTAGCTCAACTGGTAGAGCAGCTGATTTGTAATCAGCAGGTTAAGGGTTCGAGTCCCTTCGTCAGCTCAAACCCGAACTCTGGGAAACAACAAACCCCGCGCGCACCGAACGCGGGGTCTGTTGTCAGCGGGAGCGGCGGAGGAGAATCGGCGGCGGGGGCGGCGCGCTGGGTGGGGTGCCCGAGTGGCCAAAGGGAGCAGACTGTAAATCTGCCGCGCATCGCGCTACGAAGGTTCGAATCCTTCCCCCACCACTCTTGTGGCGCGCGGGCGTAGCTCAGTTGGTAGAGCATCAGCCTTCCAAGCTGAGGGTCGCGGGTTCGAGCCCCGTCGCCCGCTCTGTCGAACGCTCGCGTAGCTCAGTCGGTAGAGCGCGTCCTTGGTAAGGACGAGGTCACCGGTTCAATCCCGGTCGCGAGCTCTGGGAACGACTGCTGGTTGAAGCAGCGAACACTCACCGAGGAATAACGGAGCAATGGCAAAGGCAAAGTTCGAACGCACGAAGCCGCATGTGAACGTGGGCACCATTGGCCACGTGGACCACGGCAAGACGACGCTGACGGCGGCGCTGACCAAAGTCTCGGCCGACAAGGGCCTCGGCACCTACGTGAGCTACGACCAGGTGGCGAAGGCGAGCGAGTCGCAGGGCCGCCGCGACGCGACCAAGATCCTGACCATCGCGACGAGTCACGTCGAGTACTCAACGGCCGCGCGCCACTATGCGCACGTCGATTGCCCGGGCCACGCGGACTATGTGAAGAACATGATCACGGGCGCCGCGCAGATGGACGGCGCGATTCTCGTGGTCTCCGCCGTCGATGGCCCGATGCCGCAGACGCGCGAGCACATCTTGCTCGCCCGTCAGGTGAACGTCCCCTCCATTGTGGTCTTCCTGAACAAGTGCGATCTCGTCGACGACCCGGAGCTCCTGGACCTGGTCGAGCTCGAGGTGCGCGAGCTGCTCTCGAAGTACCAGTTCCCGGGCGATGACGTCCCGGTGATTCGCGGCGCGGCTCTGAAAGCGATCGAGGGCGATAAGCAGTGGATCGCCAAGGTGGAGGAGCTGCAGGCGGCGCTCGATAAATCGATTCCGGTCCCGAAGCGCGAAATCGACAAGCCGTTCCTGATGCCGGTCGAAGACGTCTTCTCGATCACGGGCCGGGGCACGGTCGCGACGGGCCGCATCGATCGCGGCAAGATCAAAGTCGGTGAGGAAGTCGAGATGGTGGGCTTCGGCACCGACAAGAAGACCGTGGTCACGGGCGTCGAGATGTTCCGCAAGCTGTTGGACGATGGCCAGGCGGGGGACAACGTCGGCTTGCTGCTGCGGGGGATCGAGAAGGATCAGATCGAGCGCGGCATGGTGCTGGCGAAGCCGGGCTCGATCAAACCGCATACGCAGTTTGAAGCGGAAGTCTACGTCCTCACGAAGGAAGAGGGCGGCCGGCATACGCCGTTCTTCAAGGGCTACCGGCCGCAGTTCTACTTCCGGACGACGGATGTGACGGGGAGCGTGGAGCTGCCGGCGGGGGTCGAGATGGTGATGCCGGGCGACAACACGAAGATGACGATCGAGCTGATCACGCCGATCGCGATGGAAGAGCAGCTGCGGTTCGCGATTCGCGAGGGTGGACGCACGGTGGGTGCGGGTGTCGTTACCAAGATCCTGAAGTAACGAGGACTCTATGGCAAGCAAAATCCGAATTCGTCTGAAGGCATTCGACCACGCCCTGATCGATCAGGCTGCGGCGGACATCGTACGCACGGCCGAAAAGACCGGTGCGCAAGTCTCGGGTCCGATCCCGCTGCCGACGAAACGGCAGCTCTGGACCGTACTGCGAAGCCCGCACATCGACAAGAAAAGCCGTGAGCAGTTCGAGCTGAAGACGCACAAGCGGCTGATCGACATCCTCGATTCGCGGTCACAGACCGTGGACGCCTTGACGAAGCTGGATCTGCCCGCGGGTGTCGACGTGGAAATCAAAGTCGAGTAGAGACATGAACGGATTGATTGGCAGAAAACTGGGAATGACGCGGGTGTTCGACGCCGCCGGCACGCACGTGCCCGTCACGGTGATCGAGGCGGGGCCGTGCCCCGTCATCTCGGTCGCCGAGGGTCGCGCGGAGCTCGGCTTCGGGGCGAAGAAAGCGAAACGCACACCCAAGGCGCTCGCGGGCCACGTGAAGAAGGGTGGTGTCGAGATCGCGCCGCGGATCATTCGCCGCTTCGCGGTCACCGGCGAGGTGCCGGCGGCCGGCACTGCGGTCACGGTCGCGATTTTCGCCGCAGGCGATCGCGTGAAGGTGCGCGGCGTGTCGAAGGGCCGCGGCTTCCAGGGCGTCGTCCATCGTCACCACTTCGGCGGTGGGCCCGAGACGCACGGCAACACGCGGCACCGCAAGCCTGGATCGATCGCGCCGGGCACGGATCCCTCCCGCATCATCAAAGGCAAGCGGATGCCGGGGCACATGGGCGCCCGCAACTTCACCGAGATCGGCCTGCGCGTCGTCAGAGTCGACGCCGAGCGGAATCTGTTGTTCGTGCGCGGCTCGGTGCCGGGTCCGATGAACGGTCTCGTCACCGTCCGCAAGCAGGGAGGGCCGAGTCGCCATGATTGAGGCTCCTCACTACTCGGCGGCGGGCGCGAGCAAGAAAGTGGTCTCGCTCCCCGAGGCGCTGTTCGACGGCACGGTGAACGAGGACGTGCTGCATCGCGCGGTCATCACGTTCCTGTCGAATCAGCGCCAGGGCACGAGCAATACGTTGACCCGCAGCGAAGTCTCGGGCGGTAACCAGAAGCCGTGGCGGCAGAAGGGAACCGGTCGGGCGCGGCAAGGCTCGACCCGCGCGCCGCACTGGCGGCACGGTGGCATCGCGCACGGTCCGCATCCGCGCAGCTACCGGCTGGCGATTCCGAAGAAGATGCGGCAGCTCGCCAAGAAGTCGGCGCTCAACGCGCGCGCGCGAGAGGGCTCGCTCGTGATCGTGGACGCCCTGGCGTACGAGAAGCCGAAGACAAAGGATCTCGCGGCGCTGCTCGGCAAGCTGGGCGCAACCGGTAAGAACGTCTTGGTGCTGACGGCGGGTGATTCGCACAACGTCTACCTGTCGGGCCGCAACCTCCCCGACGTCCATGTGATGCGCTTCGCCGATGCGACGGCGTACGAAATTCTTTGGGCGCAGACGGTGGTCGTGGAGATCGGCGCGCTGGACGAAGGCGCGAGTAAGCAGGAGGCGGACAATGCCTGATCTGCACAGCACGATCGTCCGTCCCGTCGTGACGGAGAAGTCGTCGGCTGCGTACGGCGCGCGCAAGGAATACGCATTCCGCGTTCACTCCGAGGCAAGCAAGCCGCAGATCAAGGCGGCCATCGAGGCGCTGTTCAAGGTGTCCGTGACCGGCGTGCGCACCATGATCGTGCGCGCCAAGCGCCGCACGTACGGGCGGTACGCCGGTCGGCGGCCGTCCTGGAAGAAAGCGATCGTCACCCTCAAAGAGGGCGACGCCATCGAGGTATTCGAGGGCTGATATGGGCATCCGACAGTTTCGGCCGATGACGCCGGCCACACGGTTTCGCTCGGTCTCCGACTTCACCGAGGTCACGAAGACGGAGCCCGAGAAGTCGCTGCTCGAGCCGCTCAAGCGGACGGGCGGGCGCAACAACAAAGGCCACATCACCACCCGCTGGCAGGGCGGCGGCCACAAGCGGCAGTACCGGCGCATCGATTTCCGGCGCGACAAGTTCGCGATTCCGGCGCGCGTCGCCGCGGTCGAGTACGATCCCAACCGGACGGCGCGGATCGCGCTGCTGCATTACAGCGACGGCGAGAAGCGCTACATCATCGCGCCCAAGGGCCTCAACGTGGGCGACAGCGTCGTCTCCGGTCCGGGCTCCGATATCCGCACCGGCAATGCGATGCCGCTGTTCGAGATTCCGCTGGGCACGGCGGTGCACAACGTCGAGTTGAAGATCGGCCGCGGCGGTCAGCTGTGCCGCGGCGCGGGCACCAGCGCGCAGGTCGTCGCGAAAGAGGGCAACTACGTCACGCTACGGCTCCGCTCGACGGAGATGCGCATGGTCCGCGGCGAGTGCCTGGCCACGATCGGCGAAGTCGGCAACGCGGAGCATGAGCTGCTGTCGATCGGCAAGGCGGGGAAATCGCGCTGGCTGGGCCGCAACCCGCGCGTGCGCGGCGTGGCAATGAACCCGGTCGATCACCCGCTCGGCGGCGGCGAAGGCAAGAGCTCGGGCGGCCGGCCACCGACGAACCCGTGGGGCAAGGTCGAAGGCAAAAAGACGCGGCACAAGAAGAAACGGTCCACGAAACTCATCGTGCGCGGTCGCAAGCGCGGGAAGGCGACGCAGTAATGGGACGCAGCGTCAAAAAGGGTCCGTACGTCGAGGAGTCGTTGATGGTGAAGATTCGCGCCCTCAACGAGCGGAACGAAAAAAAGGTGTTCAAGACGTGGTCGCGGCGCAGCACGATCACGCCGGATTTCGTGGGGCACACCCTCGCGGTGCACAACGGGAACAAGTTCATCCCCGTGTACATCACCGAGAACATGGTGGGTCACAAGCTGGGCGAATTCGCCGCGACGCGGCTGTTCCGCGGCCACGGCGCCAAGGGGTCGGCGGCCGAGCGTGAGGCCGAAGCCGCGGCCGCTGAGGCCGGCGAAGCTGCCAAGGGCAAGGAGTAGCGGATGGAGGCTCGAGCGATCCAACGCGGCGTCCGGCAATCGGCGCGCAAGATGCGTCTGGTGATCGACTTGATCCGCGACTGCGCCGTGCCGGAAGCGGACGCGATCCTGCGCTTCTCCAAGAAGCGGGCCGCGCGCCAGATCCATAAGGTGCTGAAGTCCGCCGTGGCGAACGCGCAGCAGGCAGCGCAGCGGCAGAACACGCCGTTCGATGCCGATACGCTGCGCGTGAGTTACGCGGTGGTGAATGAAGGGCAGACGCTGAAGCGCTTCACGGCCGCGGCCATGGGACGCGGCACGCCGATTCTCAAGCGGACGAGCCACGTCGAGATTCGCGTCGCCGGCACGGAAGCCCCGGTTGCGCCTCCACCGGCTGCACCGAAAGCGGAAGCGAAAGCGGAAAAGCAGCCGCGCGCGAAGGCGAAGACGAAAGCGCCGGCCAAGAAGAAGAAGACGACAAAGAAAGCGAGCAAGTAAGTGGGACAGAAAACACATCCGTATGGGTTCCGGCTGGGCATCGTCAAACAATGGCGCTCCCGCTACTTCGCGCGCCACAACTTCCCGGAGCTGCTCAAGGAAGACGAGCTGATCCGAAAGTACCTCAAGACGCGCCTCAGCCATGCCGCGATCGCCGACGTGCACATCGAGCGCAAGCCGGGGAAGGTGACCGTCACGGTCCACACCGGCCGGCCGGGCGTCGTGATCGGCAAACGCGGCGCGGAAGTGGACAAGCTGCGCGATGAGCTGGCGCAGCTCACGGGGAAGGAAGTCGGCATCAACGTCGAGGAGATCAAGCGGCCCGAGCTCGACGCGCAGCTCGTCGGCGACAGCGTCGCGCATCAGCTGACGCAGCGCATCTCGTTCCGCCGCGCGATGAAGCGCGCGGTGCAGAGCGCGATGCGCATGGGGGCGCAGGGGATCAAGATCAAGACGGCAGGCCGGCTGGGTGGCGCCGAAATCGCGCGCACCGAGGGTTACCACGAAGGTCGCGTGCCGCTGCATACGCTGCGCGCGGACATCGACTACGCGACGTCGACGGCGAAGACGACGTTCGGCACGATCGGCGTGAAAGTCTGGATCTTCAAAGGCGAGCGGACCGAGGATCTCCACGGCCGTACGTATTCGACGGGCGTCTAGACCATGCTGGCACCGAAGCGGGTCAAGTTTCGCAAGCGGTTCAAGGGCCGCACATCCGGGATGGCGACGCGCGGTAACACCGTGGCGTTCGGCCACTACGGGTTGATGTCGCTGGAGCCGGGCTGGGTCTCGAATCGACAGATCGAGGCCGCGCGCGTCGCGCTGACGCGCGAGATGAAGCGCGGCGGCAAAGTGTGGATCCGCCTGTTCCCCGACAAGCCGATCACCAAGAAGCCGGCGGAAACGCGGATGGGGAAGGGCAAGGGCAATCCGGAAGGGTGGGTGGCGGTGGTGAAGCCGGGCCGGATCATGTTCGAGCTCGAGGGCATCGAGGAGGCATCGGCACGCGCCGCTCTGGCGCTCGCGTCCGCCAAGCTTCCGGTGAAATCGAAGTTCGTGAAGCGGGAGGAGCGGTAAGATGCCGGCGGCCAATCGACCCGAGGAGCTGCGCGGGCTCAAGACCGACGAGCTGCAGCAGAAGCTCGCCGTGCTGACCGAAGAGCGGTTTCGCCTGGAGTTTCGCCGGGCGACGGAGTCGCTCACCAATCCGCTCCAGCTGCGCTCGATTCGACGGGATATTGCGCGCATACAGACGATCTTGAAGGAGAGGGCCTCAGCATGACGGAGCGCGGCCGGAGGAAGGTTCGGACAGGCACGGTGGTGAGCGACAAGATGCAGAAGACGGTGACCGTCTCGATGCAGCGTCGCTTCGCGCACGGTTTTTATGGCAAGCAGGTCAATCGCACCAAGACGGTCGCCGCGCATGACGAGCACGGCGCGAAGCTCGGTGACACGGTGCGCATCGTCGAAACGCGGCCGCTCTCCAAGCGCAAGCGCTGGCGCGTGGTCGAGATCATCGAGCGCGCGAAGTAAGCGGAGAGAGCCATGGTGCAGCAAGAATCGCAGATCAAGATCGCCGACAACTCGGGCGCGCGCCGCGCGCTCGTGATCCGCGTGCTCGGCGGCTCCAAGCGCCGCTACGCGGGGCTGGGCGACGTCGTCGTGGTCACGATCAAAGACGCCATCCCCACCGGCCAGGTGAAAAAGGGCGAGGTGGTCAAGGCGGTCATCGTGCGGACGGCCAAGGAGACGAAGCGCAAGGACGGCTCCTACATCCGCTTCGACGAGAACGCGGCGGTGTTGATCAACGACGAAGGCGAGCCCCGTGCCACCCGCATCTTCGGCCCGGTCGGCCGCGAGCTGCGCGAGAAACGGTTCATGAAGATCGTGTCGCTGGCGCCGGAGGTGATCTGATATGAAGCCGCTCGTTTACAAGAAGTCGCGGCGCGTGCGCGGCATGGAGCCAAAACGGTACAAGATGCACGTCGCCAAGGGCGACACGGTGCGCGTCATCAGCGGCGAGCACCGCGGCAAGGAAGGGCGTGTGCTGCACGTCTATCCCAAGAAGTTCCGGATTGTCGTGGAGGGCGTGAACACCGTGAAGAAGCATAAGCGGGCCACGACCCCGGGGGGCGAGAGCGGGATCATCGAGTTTGCGGCCCCGATCGCGGCATCCAATGTGATGCTGCTCGACCCGAAGTCGGGAGCGCCGACGCGCGTGCGCCGGCGCCTGGACAAGGAAGGGAAGCTGGAGCGGATCGCGGTCAGGTCCGGCCAGCCCATCCCGCGAGTGAGGTAGGTATGGCGGACGAAAAAGAGAAGCAAGAAAAACAGCCGAAGCAGGACAAGCAGCCGAAGCAGGAGAAGCAGGCCAAAAAGCAAAAGGGCGGCGCTTCCAAAGAGGAACAGCAGCCCAAGGCCGAAGCCGCTCCTGCCGAGCCGGTCGAGCCCGCGCCGCGGGCCCGGCTGTGGGACTTCTACGAGCAGCAGGTGCGGGGCAAGCTGCAGCAGCAGTTCGCCTTCAAGAACCCGCATCAGATTCCGCGGCTCAAGAAGATCGTGCTGAACGTCGGCATGGGTGACGCGTCCAAGACCCCCAAGGGGCTGGAGGCGGCAGTCGCCGAGCTGGCGGCCATCACCGGCCAGCATCCGGTGGTGACGCGCGCCAAGAAGGCGATCGCGAACTTCAACCTGCGCGAAGGGCAGCCGATCGGCTGCGCCGTGACGTTGCGCGGCGGCCGGATGTACGAGTTCCTCGATCGCTTCATCTCGATCGCGGTCCCGCGCATGCGCGACTTCCGCGGGCTGCCGACGAAGAGCTTCGACGGGCGCGGCAATTACTCGCTGGGCATCAAGGAGCAGATGATTTTCCCCGAGATCGACTACGACAAGGTCGAGCGCATTCACGGGATGGACATCACGTTCGTAACGAGCGCCGGGCGCGACGACACCGCGCTGGCCCTCCTGCGAGAGCTGGGCATGCCGTTCCGGGTCGAAACCCCGGTAGCGGCCTAGGAGACTTCATGGCGAAGAAGGCGTGGTTGGAGAGGGTGAAGCGGGGCCCGAAGTTCAAGGTGCGGGGCTACTACCGCTGCCAG
>Ga0137415_10004094_pt1 | contig 14453 bp, 16 predicted proteins | sample CZODoug3_1_1_16f_FD_183082 | JGI IMG/M metagenome (GOLD analysis project Ga0137415, IMG submission 183082) | Vadose zone soil fungal communities from Angelo Coast Range Reserve, California, USA - CZODoug3_1_1_16fungal (Hybrid Assembly) | ecosystem: Environmental > Terrestrial > Soil > Vadose... | reverse complement strand
CTGACGTACGCGCAGATCGAGGAGCGCGGCATCTACCTGCCGGTGCTGGAGGTGGGCGTGCGCTACTTGAAGCCGGCGCGCTACGACGACCTGCTCGAGATCCACCTCCGGGTCAGCCACACGCGCGTGAAGGTTCGATTCGAGTACAAGGTGTACCGCGCGGGGTCGACGGAGGTCCTGATCCTCGGCCATACCGTGCATGCCTGCATCAACAAGGATGGCCGTCCGACGCGCGCGCCCGATTGGCTGGTGGCGGCGATGAAGGGCGCGGCGAGCAGCGGCCCGACTCTTCCGGAGGGGTACGAACCATGATGGATCGCAACATCGGTCTGGAGGCGGTGCGCCTCACCGAGGCGGCGGCGATGGCGTCGGCGCGGGTGATGGGCCGCGGTGACGAGAAGGCCGCCGATCAGGCGGCGGTGGACGCGATGCGCAAGGCGTTCAACGCCCTGCAAATCCGCGGCACGATCGTGATCGGCGAAGGCGAGCGGGACGAGGCGCCGATGCTCTACATCGGCGAGAAGGTGGGGCAGGGCGCGGCCGACGATCCCGAGGTGGACATCGCCCTCGATCCGCTCGAGGGCACCACCATCACGGCGACCGGCGGCCCCAATGCGCTGAGCGTCATCGCCATGGCGGAGAAGGGGAACCTGCTCAACGCCCCCGACACGTACATGGACAAGATCGCGGTCGGCCCCAGCGGGGCGGGCGTCATCGACCTGCGCAAGTCGCCCACGCAGAACCTGCGCGCGATCGCCGATCGCAAGGGCGTGTACGTCGAGGACCTCACCGTGATCATCCTGAACCGCCCTCGTCACGAGAAGCTGATCGCGGAGGTCCGCCAGAGCGGCGCGCGCATCAAGCTGATCGGCGACGGAGACGTGTCCGCCGCCATCGCCACCTGCTTCGTCGAGACGGGCGTGGACGTGCTGATGGGCATCGGCGGCGCGCCGGAGGGCGTGATCGCCGCCGCCGCGCTGCGCTGCTGCGGGGGCGACATGCAGGGCAGGCTCGCGTTCCGCAACGACAAGGAGATCGAGCGCGCGCGCAAGATGGGCATCGCGGATCCAAACAAGATCTACACGGTCGAGGAGATGGCGAAGGGACCCGTGATCTTCGCGGCGACCGGCGTGACCAGCGGCGATTTCCTCAAGGGCGTCCGGTTCTTCAAGGGCGGCGCGGCGACGCAGTCGGTGGTGATGCGCTCCAAGAGCCACACCATCCGCTACCTGGAGACCACGCACTTCTTCGAGCACAAGCCGAACTTCGCGCTCTAGGCGCGGCGGAACGCCGGGGAAAGTTGGCCGGTGTTACTCTTGGGGCGGATGGCCAACGCGCGGCGCAGCATCGACGTGGACGTTCCCCCGGAGCGGTTCTTCGAGGTGGTGCGGGACTACGCCCGCTACCCGGAGTTCCTGCCCGAGGTGAAGGCCGTGTCGGTCGGAACGCGCAACGGCGACTCGGTCGAGGTCACGTACCGGCTCGACGCCCGCATCAAGCTGATCGAGTTCACCCTGTTGCACGTAGAGACGCCGCCGGCGCGCATCGAGTGGCGGCTGGTGCGCGGCGATCTCATGAAGCGCGACGAGGGCCGCTGGACGCTCGACCCGTCGCCGTCCGGCGGCACGACCGCCACGTATGCCATCGAGCTGGAGCTCCTTCCCCGCGTTCCCCGCGGGCTGGAGAAGGCCTTGGTCGAGCAGGGGCTTCCCGCGTTCCTGGCCAACTTCAAGGCGAGGGCCGAGGCGATGTACCGGGGTAGGACGGCGCCGCACTGACGCGCCTGTCACGAATTGAATGGCGCAGGGACGGAAATCGTCACAAGGATGTGGGAACGGGTGGCTCGCGGACGGCTGGCTCCGTAAGTTGACCCTGGTGGAAGTTCTTGGTATTTGAGGGAAGAGGGCGAGTAGGCCCTCGTTGGCTCGGAACCTCGGAGGTGGGGCGGAACCGATGGTGCCGGATTTGCATCGAACGTGAAGCAAGCGTGACCGATGTGAACCTGGAGGTGGCTCATGCTCGACGCGTTCATCATCGAGGAGATCCGGCGACGCGAGCAGGAGCGTGAGAGCCACGGTCCGCGCCCGCAGCTCCCCATCCCGGAGCCCAACCGCCCCGCCCAGAAGAACGACACGCACGAGGAAGACGACGCGCCGCAGCGCGGAGTGGTGATCATCGATTACACGATTCCCGCCTCTCCCTAGAGGCGGTGGGCGGGCAAGTCCCGTCGGGCGGGGGCTCCGGCTTCAAGTCGGGCCCCCGCTGCGCTTCGAGCGCTAAACCTTGCTGATCTCCGCCCAGCGTTCCTTGATCTCCGCCGGGCTCCAGGGTCCGCCTTCGCGCGTGGCCCCTTCCGTCTCGACCATCTTGTAGATGAAGATCTTCGGGCCCTGGACGCCGACGATGGTGCCGCTGATGTCGGCGGCGAGGTCGGACGCCAGGAAAGCGGCCACGGGGGCGACGTACTGGGGGCCGATCTGCTCGGCGCTCAGCCCTTTGAACATCTGCAGATCCTGCGTCATCCGGGTGAGGGCGACGGGCGCGATGGCGTTCACCGTCACGCCCATGCGCTGGAACTCCATCGAGGCGGTCCGCGTGAGCGAGTAGATGCCGCCCTTGGCCGCCGCGTAGTTCCCCTGGCCGAAATTTCCCAGCAGGCCGGAGAGCGAGGTGGTGTTGACGATGCGCCCTCCCTTGCCCTGCGACTTGAACACGCGCCCGGCGGCCTGGGTGCAGAGGAACGTGCCGCGCAGGTGCACGTCGAGCACCAGATCGAAGTCCTGCTCGCTCATGTTGAGCAGGGTCTTGTCGCGCAGGATGCCGGCGTTGTTCACCAGCACGTCGATGCGCCCGTACTTGTTGAGCGCCGTCCACACGATCCCGTCGGCGCCCTCGCGCGTCGCGACGTTGTCGTAGCTGGCCGTGGCCTCACCGCCGGCCGCCTTGATGTCGGCGACCGTCTTGTCCGCCATCTCCGCGCCCTTGCCTCCGCCGTGGCGATCGGAGCCGAGGTCGTTGACCACCACCTTGGCGCCCTCGCGGGCGAAGTGGAGGGCGTGCTCCCGGCCGATGCCGCCGCCCGCTCCCGTGACGATCGCGACCTTGCCTTCCAGCAGACCCGCCATGAAACCCTCCCTGGACGGCGCTCTCTACAACACATCCGCCGCGGTCCGCACCCAGAAAAGGACCGGCTGCCGAATCGGCCGGCGAGCGGCGCACCGGAAGTGAGCGCTGCGGCATCTCATGGGTCGAGGGATCGATGGGACGCCTCCTGCCTTTATTGGCGCTCTGCGCCGCCGCCGCTTGCGAACCCGCCTGGAGCGTGCAGGGACAGGTGCGGGCCGAGCAGCGCCCCATCCGCGGGGCGACGGTGGCGCTGCATTGCCCCGACATGCCGCAGGACCTCGCCGCCACCTCCGACCACGACGGGCTCTTCGAGCTGGGCGGCCGCGGTCCCGGCCCCGCCATGGAGTGCTCCGTCGTCGTCGCCGCGCCGGCGTTCAGCCCGGCGCAGTTCCCGCTGTCGCAGGCGTGCGAGGACTCGCGCGAGGACCCGCCGGGGCGCTGCGAGGTCGCGATGGTCGACGCAGCGCTGTCCCCGCGCTGACGCGTAGGGCTCGGCCGCGCAATCGATCAGCCGCCTCGATGCGCATCACTTGATGCGGCCCCTCGCACGTGCTACCCGGGCGCTCCCGGATCGAGGAGCCGCCGTCATGACCGAGATCGTCGACGTCCACGCCCGCGAGATCCTCGACAGCCGCGGCAACCCGACCTTGGAGTGCGAGGTGACCGTCGCCTCGGGCAGCATGGGTCGCGCGGCGGTGCCCTCCGGCGCATCGACGGGCGAGCACGAGGCCCACGAGCTGCGCGACGGGGACAAGTCCCGGTACGCAGGCAAGGGAGTGCGCACGGCGGTGGAGAACGTGCGCAGCAAGATCGCGCCGCGCCTCCTGGGGATGGACGCCGCCGGCCAGGAGGCGCTGGACCGGCTGATGATCGAGCTGGACGGGACGCCCAACAAGAAGTCGCTGGGCGCGAACGCGATCCTGGGAGTCTCGCTGGCGGCTTCGCGCGCCGCAGCGCTGGCGCAGGGCGTGCCGCTCTACCGCTGGGTCGGAGGAGCAAATGCGCGCACGTTGCCCGTGCCGCTGATGAACATCCTGAACGGCGGCGCGCACGCGGACAACAACGTGGACGTGCAGGAGTTCATGATCGTTCCCTGGGGCGCGCCCACCTTCGCGGAGGCGCTGCGCTGCGGGGCGGAGGTCTTCCACGCCCTCAAGGCGGTGCTGAAGTCGCGCAAGCAGGCGACCAGCGTGGGCGACGAGGGCGGCTTCGCTCCAGACCTGCGCTCGAACGGCGAGGCGTTGGAGTCGATCGCGCAGGCGATCGGCAAGGCGGGATATCGCCTCGGCGAGGACGTGGTGCTCGCCCTCGACGTCGCCGCCAGCGAGCTGTTCGACAAGAAGACCTCCGCCTACGAGCTGGACGGCAAGTCGATCGATCGCAAGGCGCTGGTCGACCTGTACGACCAGTGGTCGCGCGACTTTCCCATCGTCTCGATCGAGGACGGGTTCGCCGAGGACGACTGGGAAGGGTGGAAGCTCCTCACCGATCGCCTCGGCGCGCGCCTCCAGCTCGTCGGCGACGATCTCTTCGTCACCAACACCGAGCGGCTCCGCCGCGGAATCCAGGACGGCGTCGCCAACGCAGTGCTCATCAAGGTCAACCAGATCGGGTCGCTCACCGAGACGCTCGACTGCGTGCGGATGGCCCACGCAAGCGGCTACCGCACCATCATGTCCCACCGGTCGGGCGAGACCGAAGACACCTTCATCGCCGACCTGTCGGTCGCCTGCGACTGCGGGATGATCAAGACGGGATCGGCGAGCCGCAGCGATCGCATGGCGAAGTACAACCAGCTCCTGCGCATCGAGGAGGAGCTCGGGCTGTCGGCCCGGTACGCCGGGAAGGACGCCTTCCCGCGCGCGCGTCCGGCCTCGAAGGCGTGATCCCCGGCGCTGGTCGCGGTCAGCGCGGACGGATCACGTAGGCCTGGGTTTCCGAGCCGGGGCGCGGGCGTCCGAACGCGCCGTAGAACCAGGCGGCGGCGAGCATCTCCGGATGCTGGCGCAGGAGTCCCTCGGGCACGACGAACTCTCCGCGGCCCTGGTTGATGCCGAAGTCGACGTAGACGCGGTCGCCGCGCTGCTCGAGGCTGAAGGTGCGCGTCCCGAGCGGACCTTCGAGCTGGAAGGTCTTCGTCGAATCCGACTGCCCGGGCTGGCCCTGGACCGGACACACCGCGATCGGGTTGCCGTTGACGGCGCCCCGCGCGCAGCCGTCCGGCTGGGTCTCGACGTCGAAGTCCACCCCGGCGTCGCCGCCGTGCGCGAACAAGTGCGGGCCATCGATGCCCAGGTAGACGGGGATCGCCGCCGGGTTGTAGAGGGGCGTCACCACCATCGCCGCGGAACCGCGCTGCGGGGTGCGGCAGGCGATCGGCAGACCGACGCCGGCGACGAGCGCGAGGAGCAACGGGCGCGGGAAACCAGGCATACGGGCACCTCGTTCGAGAGACACGCCGCCCCTGCCGCTGGATAACTGCGCCCGTACGCTTGCGCTATGCCGACTCGGCCACCGGGAGGCGCTCCTCCCCGGGGAAGAGGTCTTCCATCAGCTCGCCGAGCTCGGCCTCCAGCTTGGCCTTGGCGCGGATCTCGAGCTGCCTCGCGCGCTCGCGCGAGAAGCCGAAGTGCTCGCCCAGCTCCTTGAGCGTCATCGGCTTGTCCTGCATCACGCGCATCTCGATGATGTAGCGCTCGCGCGGATCCAGGCGCGAGAGGGCTTCGACCACGCGCTCCTGCACGATGTGGCGCTCTTCCTGCTCCGCCAGCTCCGCGTCCGGCAGGTCGGCGCCGTCCATCACGAAATCCACGTGGCTGGAGCCGCCGTCCTCGCCCATCGGAGCGTCCAGCGACAGGTCGCGGCCCTCCATGCGCTGCTGCATCTCCACCACCTCGCCGGGCTTCACGCGCAGCTTGCGGGCGATGGCCTTCTCATCGGCCCCGACCTGCTCGGTGCCGTCGAACCTCTCCAGCTCGCGCCGGGTGCGCGCCAGGCTGAAGAACAACTTCCGCTGGGCCTGGGTGGTGCCGAGCTTCACAAGCGACCAGCTCTTCAAGATGTAGTTCTGGATGAAGGCGCGGATCCACCACACCGCGTAGCTGATCAGGCGGATGCCCTTGTCGGCGTCGAACTTCTGCACGGCCTTCATCAGGCCGATGTTCCCCTCCTGGATGAGGTCGGCCATCTTGATCCCGTACGAGCGGTACTCGTAGGCGACCTTCACCACGAAGCGGAGGTTCGAGGTGACGAGTTTGTGCGCGGCGTCGAGGTCCGCATTCCGCGCGTACAGCCTGGCCAGGCGCTGCTCCTCATCCACGGTGAGCAGCGGGTAGCGGTTGATCTCCGCCAGGTACATGGCGAGCGAGCCGGCGCTCGAAGGGACGGTGGATGGTTGCATGCGTGTCCTCCCTGGTGCTTGGGTGGCGTTGCGCGACGCAGGGACCATGAGCAAGCTCGATGCCAGGATTGGCGCTCCGCGCAATTACCCTCGGAGCACCGACCCTTGCCGGCGCGAGTCACCATGCAGGACGACCCGAAGCCGGTAGGAATTTCAGGATTCGCGGGCGGCCGAGCCTGTAAAGCGCGCCGGTCGGCTCCTTGCTAGCGTCTGCCGGCCGGACTACTTTGCTTGGATGCCGACTGCCGGCAATCGACGCGGCAAGTACCTCGGATTCGTTGCCCACGAGATCAAGAACCCTCTCGCCACCGCTCTGTGGTCCTGCGACCTGCTGAAGCGGATGGACGTCACGGACCGCTCGGGGCCGCGGGCCGAGAAGATGGTCGACGCGAGCCTGCGCGCGCTGCGCCGCATGCGCCGGCTGGTCGACGACTACTTCACCATCGAGCGGCTCAACGAGCACGGCTACGAGCTGCACCACGATACGCTGGAGATGCGTTCCGTGGTGGACGGAGCGATCGCGTCGCTGGCCGAGAAGGACGGCGCTGTCACGCAGGGCTGGACGGTGGACGTGCCCGGGGAGCTCCTGGTGAGCGGCGACGGCGAAATGCTCCGGCGCGCCGTGCGCTCCGTTCTCGAGTACCTCATCAAGGGTGTCGCCGCTCCGGCGCCGGTCGCGGTGATTGGTCACGCCTTGCCCGGGCGGGGCGAGCTCATCGTCCGTTGCTCGGACGCACCCGTTCCGCTCGTGCCGCCAGTGCCCGAGGACCGCCCTTCGGGAGACCCCGCCGGCACCGTCCTCGGATACGCGCTAGCGGAGACCGTCTTCACCGTGCACGGTGGATCGCTGCAGGAGCGCGAGGGCGCCCTGGTGATCTCGCTGCCGCGCAAGTGACGGGCGCCAGCGTGGGCCGCCGGCCGCCCGCACCTTCAAGGAACGCCGGAACGACTAGGGCTTCTCGGTGTCCTTCTCGTCCAGCTGGTCCAGCTTGTTCTTGATGCCTTCGCGCAGGTTGCCCAGGCCTTCCTTCACCTTCCCCTTGACCTGGTCGAGCTTGCCTTCGGCCTCCCAGTCGCGATTGTCGGTCGCGACTCCGCCGATCTCCTTGATCTTGCCAGTGACTTTGTCGACCTTGCCTTCGATGTTCTTCTTGTCCATGTGAGCGCCTCCTCTCCGGTAGACGCTGAGGCGCGTACCCTCCGAATGCAGGCGGCGAGCGCACGCTTTCCCGCGCTTTTCTGGCTCGGGCGCGCGGAAGGACGCTTTACCCCTGCGCGAGCCGGGCAGGGCCCTGCTGCTCGGCGAGCAGCAAGGCGCGGTAGGCGCCGAGGACGGCGCGGGGATACGCCTGCAAGCGCCGGTGCGACTTGCTGCCGCGCACCAGCGCGCGCGCGACCGACGGACCCGCGTTGTAGGCGATGAGCGCCCGGTGCAGATCGCCGTCGAAGCGCCGCAGGAGCTGCGCGAGGTAGGCAGTGCCCAGCTCGATGTTCAGCACCGGATTGAAGAGGTGCGCCGTCTTGAGCGCGGCCTTCCTGCCGGTGAACAGCTCCTGAGCGGTGGGCGGCATCAGCTGCATGAGCCCGTACGCCCCGGCGGACGAGACTGCCAAGGGATCGAACCGCGACTCGATCTCGATCACCGCGGCCACCATCAGCGGGTCGAGCCCGTGGCGGCGCGCCTCGCGCACGATGGCCGCGAGCACGCGGCGGCGGTCGTCGCCCCAGAGCGCGCCGCGGTCGGGCAGGGCGCGGTCCAGGCCGAGGCGCCTCGCCTCCTGCCAGTCGCGAAGCTCTTGCGCGGCGGCCTCGAGCTGCTCGAGATGGGTCCGGGCGCCCGCGAGCGCCCTCTCCGCGTCTTGCGCCCGCCGCTCGGATCGCTGCGCCGTCTGCACGGCCGCGGCCGAGGTCCACGCGAGGTTCGACGTGGTGTGGTCGTCGCCCGGTCCCGGCGAGGCGACCAGGCCCAGGACTGCCCCGGCCGCCGCTGCCCCGAGGCCGAGGAGCACGCCCCAACCGAGACCTCGCCCCCGCCTGCGCTCGGGCCGCGCCCGAGCAGGGAGCGTGCTCCACCCGACCAGGTTTTCCGCCGTCGCCGCCATCCCGGACTCCCCCCGCAACGCCTGGCCTGCGTAGGTGAGCTCTCGCAGTTGGCGTGCCAGCGAGCGCCTGCGTGCACTCCTCGCGGCTACCCGGTCGCCGCGCGGTCCGCGGTGGGCAACGCGGTTCCCACCCGGGACAGCGACGCGTCCTGGTTGCGCACGGAAGGCAGCCGGGCGAGCTGGCGATCGCTCGCGGGCGCGATGTTCAATTGTCCTCGGGGGGGTCCCCATGGTATTCAGCCCCGCCCCGCGGGCCCTCGCTACGGCCGCGGATGCAACCCCTCCGGACCGACAGGTCCCTCACCCGCCGGCGGGCATCCGGCCCGACCGTGGTGGGCGCGATGGCGCGGGAGGCAGCGCAGGAGCTCGCCATGTCGAAGGGCCTGATCGGAAGGAAAGTCGGAATGACGACGGTGTTCGCGGAGGACGGCACCGCGCACCCCGTCACGGTGATCGAGGTCGCGCCGAACCTCGTGTTCGGGCATAGGACCAAGGAGCGCGACGGCTACGTGGCGCTCCAGGTGGCGCACGAAGAGCTGTCCGAAAAGCAGCAGCGCAACGCGCGCAAGCCCGACCTGGGCGCCTTCAAGAAGCGCAACCAGAAGCCCCACCGCAACGTGCGCGAGTTCCGCGTCGAAGAGAAGGAGCTGGAGGGCCACGCCCCCGGGTCGCAGCTCACCGTCGAGCTGTTCAAGAAGGGCGACAAGGTCGACGTCACCGGCACCACGCGCGGGTTCGGCTTCTCTGGCGTATTCAAGCGTCACCACATGAAGGGGGCCGCGCGCGACAGCTCCACCGCGCACGAGCTGCACCGCCACCCGGGCGCGATCGGACAGCGCAAGACGCCGGGCCGCGTGTTCAAGAACAAGCGCATGCCGGGACAGAAGGGCGTGGACCGCCGCACCGTGCAGAACCTGCGCGTGGTGGACGTCATCCCCGAGAACAACCTGCTGCTGGTGGGCGGCTCCATCCCCGGCCACCGCAAGCAGCTGGTCTTCATCCACCCCACCGTGAAGTAGCTGCGCCACCAAAAGGATTACCGCGGAGGCTCGGAGGTCGCGGAGATCGAATTTGGCTGTCGGTCGGGCACCCGCGCAGGGTACGGGACCAACCAGATCCTCCGCGCTCTCCGCGTCTCCGCGGTGATCTCTTCGGAATACTCTGTCAGATCAGTTGCAGGTGCACGGGGCGGCGGCGCGGGCCCCACGTGCCGGGCTTGCCGGAGAAGACACCAGGCAGCTGCGCGCCGCAGGACAGGCAGCGACCCTGAGAATCGAGGGTCCAGCGGGTCAGGGTGTACCAGTCGCGGCCGATGAGGATTTCGCCGCAGGAAGCGCAGCGGGTCGACTGGCCGTCCTCGTCGTGCACGTTGCCCGTGTAGACGTAGTGCAGTCCGGTGCGTAGCGCGATGCGGCGGGCGCGGGAGAGCGTCGCCGGGGGCGTCGGCGGCGTGTCGAGCATCTGGAAATCGGGATGGAACGCCGTGAAATGCAGCGGCACGTCCGGCCCCAGCTCGCGCAGGATCCACTCCGAGAGCGCGGTGACCTCCGCGTCCGAGTCGTTGTGCCCCGGGATGAGCAGGGTGGTGATCTCGAACCAGACCTGCGTCTCGCGCTTCAAGTACACGAGCGTCTCCAGCACCGGCTGGAGATGGCCGAGGCACACCTTCCGGTAGAACTCCTCGGTGAACCCTTTCAGGTCCACGTTCGCCGCATCCATGTGACGGTACATCTCGGCGCGCGGCTCGGGGCAGACGTACCCGGCGGTGACCGCGACGGTCTTCAGCCCGCGCGCGCGGCACGCGCGGGCGACGTCCACCGCGTACTCGAGGAAGATCACCGGGTCGTTGTAGGTGAAAGCGACGCTCCTGCAGCCCGCGTCCCTGGCCGCCTGCGCGATCTGCTCGGGGCCCGCCGCGTCGGTCAGGCGGTCCAACTCGCGCGACTTGGAGATGTCCCAGTTCTGGCAGAAGCGGCAGCCGAGGTTGCACCCGGCGGTCCCGAACGAGAGCACCGGCGTGCCCGGGAGGAAGTGATCGAGCGGTTTCTTCTCGATCGGATCGACGCAGAACCCGCTCGATCGCCCGTACGTGGTGAGCACCATCCGGTCGCCCTCGCGGGCGCGGACGAAGCACATCCCGCGCTGCCCTTCGTGCAACGCGCAGTAGCGCGGGCACACCTCGCAGCGGACGCGCCCGTCGGGGATCTTGCTGAAGTAGCGCCCCGGAAAGGTCATGCGCCCTCTCGCAGGGCGAATGCGCAGTAGCCCACCACGCGGCCGCGGTCCCCGGCCGTGTCGCCGGAATTGCGCAGATCCAGCCGATCGCAGCTCATCCCGCGCCGCGCGGCCTCGAAGAGCAGCCCATTCAGGGGCGCGGCGCCGCACGCTGCGCGGTCCGGCACCGGGACGCGTTGCTCGATGCGCCGGCCGGTCTCCTCGTCGGCCTTTCGCGCCTCGTCGTACGGCAGGTAGTGCGACAGGTCGCTGCTCACCACGATCGCGGTCTCGGGTCCGCCCCACAGCCGCGCGAGCGCGTCCGCCACCTCGGCGGGCTCCGCGCGACCGACCACCAGGGGCACCAACCGGAATTCGCCCAGGGCGAGTTGGAGGAAGGGCAGCTCCACCTCGAGCGAATGCTCGCGCGCGTGCGCCGCGTCGCTGCGGGGGAGGTCGTCCGGGAGCTCCAGCGAAATTTGGCCGAGCGGCGTCTCGAAGGCCGCAGCCCGCGGCACGGCGACGCCGCGGAGCGGCACGAAATGCGAGGGTCCGAGGAGCACCACCCGGCTCACCGCCGGCGGCAGGCAGCGGAACGCGCTCGCGGCGATCGGTCCCGAGTACGCGTATCCGGCGTGGGGAGCGACGATCGCCTTCGCGCGCGCATGCGGCGGGGCGGCCTCGAGTAGCCGCCAAACTGCGGCCGACAGCTCGCCCGGATCGCGCGGGTAGAAGGTCCCCGCCACTGCTGGCCGGCGCACCGAAGCCATCGCGTTCGCCAGCATACGCCCGTGCCGTTGGGGTTGACCGGACCGGCCACGGAACGAGCAGGGCGCCGCCCGGTTGTGCGGCGCTGTTGGAGATTGCACGCTTGTTGCACCGCGAGCGGGCGGTGGGCAACGTCCTTCCCTTCCGAGGGAGCAGCCGAGCGTGAAGCGGACCAGCCCGATCGCCTTCCTGTTTGCCACCCTGTGCGCCGCGGGGGTGGCCGTTCGCGCGGAGGAGGCCGCATACGGCCCCGCCGCCCCGCCCGGCGTCCAGGGCAAGCTCCACCAGGTCTCGCGACGCTGGGAGCTCGGCGTGACGTTCGGGATCGCGCTGAACAACTCGTTCGTGGATCAATACGGCGGTCTTCTGTCCATCAGCTACCACCCGAACGAATGGGTGGACCTGGGCGTCGACGTCCTCGCGAACCGCAACTCGTTCTCGACCCTGGCCGGCCAGATCCGCGCCAGGCTGCCTTCGCGGACCAATCCAGGCACCGGCCGGCCGAACACCGGCGACGAGATCGCGGGCGCCGATCAGATGCAGGGCGGCGCGCTGGCCATGGGCCGCATCGCTCCCATCTACGGCAAGCTGAACCTCGCGGCCGAGCTGCCGGTGCACTTCCAGGTCTTCCTGCTGGCCGGCGCGGGCGCGGCGTCCTTCAAGCACGAGTCCGTCAACCTGTGCGCCTCGCCGGGCGATGCGCCCTGCGCGCCCAACGACTATCAGACCACGACGTCGCTGAAGCCGGTCGGCGAGGCGGGCGGGGGCCTGCGCATCTACCTCGGCCAGCGCTGGTCGCTTCGCACCGAGGTCCGCGCCTTCCTCTACCCGGCCAGCGTCCTGCGCGGCGCCGACCTGACGCAACCAGGGACCGGCACCAGCGCGCGTTACCTGGGACTCGTCACCACGCTGGGGCTGGGCGCCTCGGCGCTCTTCTGACCTCGAGGGCCCGACCGATGCGATTCCTCCTCGCAGCCCTCCTCGTCGCTCCCGCGGCCGTCGCGCAAGAAGACCGCGAGGTGGAGCGCGTCCACGTAATCGAGAAGCGTCCCTTCAGCGAGGCCAACCGCGCCGAGCTGACCCTCTTCGGTCTCGGACAGGTGAACCCGCACTTCACCGTGCACGCAGGCGTCGGCCTCGAGCTGTCGTACCACCTGCGCGAAAACCTCGCCGCGCTGGTCGCCTTCTCCTACAACGCCGTCGCGCACCAGAGCGCGCTGACCGAGGAGCTGGCCGCGAAGGTCGACCAGCAGCCCGTCGCCGCCAACGCGCTGCTCCTGCAGGCCGACGCGCTGGCGGGCCTGGAGCTGATGCCCGTCTACGGCAAGATCAGCGTGTTCGACGGGAAGGTGCTCCGCCTCGGCTTGTACCTGAACGCCGGCCTCGGCGTGGCCAAGACCCGGCTGCAGCTCCGCCCCTCCGACGCCGTCGGCGGCCGCTCCTTCGGCGAGACCGGGTTCCGGCCGGAGGCGGGGCTCGGCCTGGGCGTGCGCATCTTCACCGGCGACCGGTTCACGCTCCGGCTCGAGCTGCGGGACCGCGTCTACTCCGCCTACGTGTCGAAGGTGAACGGCTGCACGGTGCAGGACGCGCGCGCCATTCGATCCAGCGGCTCGGCGGCGACCGGTCTCAGCCCGGGCTGCAGCCCGTCGTCGTTCGGCGGCGGCGAGGAGGACATCAAGAGCGGAGCGGGCAGCGCCGCCATCCAGCTCGGCGAGCCTTCGTCGAGCGTGATCAACAACATCGCCTTCCAGGGCGGCGTGAGCTGGCTGTTCTAGACGAGGCAACGATGCGGATCTCCGTCCTCCTCGCTTCGATCGCCTCGGCGGCGGCCGCGAACGCCGGCGCGGGAGAGGCGCTCCACAAGGCCGCCGACCGGGAGATGGCCGGCGACCCGCGCGGCGCCGCGATCGGGTTCCACCAGGCGTTGCGCGAGGCCAACGCAGTGGAGCGGGCGCAGGCGGAGCTCTTGCTGGCAAAATCCCTGGCGCGCCTCGGCCTGCCCGCGGCTGCCTCGGTCTACTACCTGCGCATCGTCGAGCGCGGGCCGGCGGCCCCGTTCTACGCGGGCGCGGTCGAGGGCGCGGCGGCTTCCTTGCAGCGTCTGGAGGTGGTCAGCGACGCCGGCGCGCTGGAAAAGGTGCCGGCCGAAGCGCTCGCCGGATTGACGCCCGAGGTCGCGGCGCGGCTCCACTACCTGCTCGCCGTCTCGGCGTACAAGGCGGAGCGGTACGGGGATGCCGCGCGCCTCGCCGAGCGGGTCCCACCCGCGAGCGAAGCCTACGCGCGGGCGCAGTACCTCTCCGGCCTTTTGGCGCAACGGACCGATCCTGAAAAGGCGCTGCGCATGTTCGGCGCGCTGGCCGCCGCCGAGGCCGGCAGGGACGCCGATGCCGGCGAGGTGAAGCAGCTGGCGCAGCTCGCCATGGGCCGCACGCTCTACGGTCTGCGACGCTATCCTGAGGCCGCGGCTGCATACGCGGCGGTGCCGCGGTTCTCGCGCCACTGGGACCAGGCGCTGTTCGAGGGGGCGTACGCCGACCTGCGCGGCGGCGACCCGGGGGCCGCGCTGGGCAAGCTGCACAGCCTGCGCTCGCCGCAGCTGTCGGACGAGTTCGCGCCCGAGTCCGAGAACCTGGCGGCCGTCATCTACCACCGGCACTGTCTGTGGCCGCAGGTCCGCGAGACCATGGAGCGGTTCGCGACCCGGTACGCGCCGATGCGCGATCGGGTCAAGTCGCTCCTCGCGGGGAATCCCACGCCGGCCGGGCTGGCCGCGGCGGTGGACGCGCCAGACGAGCTGCCCGCGCCGGTGCGCCGCCGGGTGCGCAACGACGAGCGCA
>Ga0137415_10004093_pt1 | contig 14454 bp, 8 predicted proteins | sample CZODoug3_1_1_16f_FD_183082 | JGI IMG/M metagenome (GOLD analysis project Ga0137415, IMG submission 183082) | Vadose zone soil fungal communities from Angelo Coast Range Reserve, California, USA - CZODoug3_1_1_16fungal (Hybrid Assembly) | ecosystem: Environmental > Terrestrial > Soil > Vadose... | reverse complement strand
CGTTATGCCGTGGTGGTTAAGCCAGGGCCGAGTCCGTGCGTTCTGATCCGCATCGACACCAATCAGGGAGTATATGGGCTAGGTGAAGTGCGGGATATTGCAGGTCCGCAATACGCGATGGTACTGAAGAGCCGCATCGTGGGTGAGAACCCTCTGAATATCAATTACCTTTTTGAGAAGATCGCGCAGTTCGGTGGAAACGCTCGTCAGGCGGGAGGTGTGTGCGCCGTCGAAATTGCGCTTTGGGACATTGCCGGCAAGGTTTATAGCTGTCCCATTTATCAGATGCTGGGTGGAAAATGGCGCGACACGATTCGCATTTACGCTGATACTACAGAGTCGAAAGATCCGCATGAATACGGACGACGCGCCAAAGAGCGCAAAGAAATGGGCCTTACCTGGATCAAGATGGATCTTGGCATTGACACGCTCGAAGGAATTCCAAACACCGTGATGCAGCCTGCCGGCATGAGCAAGTGGGAGTTACGTAACCAGCCTCATCCATTCATTGCCACTGAGGTAACCGACAAAGGCATCGACCGGCTCTGTGAGTATGTTGCTGCAGTGCGCGATGCGATTGGCTACGATATGCCGTTGTCGATGGATCATCTCGGGCATATCGGCGTGAACTCCATCATTCGCCTCGGCAAGGCGTATGAGAAATTCAATCTAGAGTGGATGGAAGATGTTGTTCACTGGTACTACACCGACCTATTGAAGCAGATCACAGATGCGAGTCCCACACCGACGCTTACGGGGGAAGACATCTACGAGTTTGCTGACTTCGAAACGTTGTGCAAGAACCACGCAGTAGATAAGATTCATCCCGATCTAGCGACCTCTGGCGGTATTCTCCGGACGCATAAAATCGGCGACATGGCCTTCGGCTATGGCGTGCCAATGGCGATGCACTTCGCTGGTACGCCAGTAAGCTGCATGGCAAATGTTCACTGTGCAGCGGCAACTCGCAACTTCCTCGCGCTTGAGAACCATTCATTGGATGTGCCTTTCTGGCAGGATCTGGTCACCGGAATTGAAAAGCCCATCATCAACAAAGGTTTCATCGAAGTTCCCGGTACGCCAGGGCTTGGGATTACATTGAATGACGATGAGATAAAGCGTCATTTGAAACCCGGCACTGGATACTTTGAGCCAACACCGATGTGGGACGAGGCGCAGTCCTGGGACGACGCTATTTTTAGCTAAGACCTACGCGCACACATACAAAGGCAAAGTACCGATCAAAGTTACAAGACCCTATTTCGCTGTAAGGAGAGTTATGAAGAGAGTCCTATCGATGGGCCTGTTTGTCTGTAGCTTAGTGGCTGTAACGCCCGCGTTCTCTCAGGTAAAGACCACGAAGGATCAGATCATGTTTTACACATCGGAGTGGAGGGGAGAACGGTTTCCCGATGGCCGCCCGAAGCTGCCGGACGATCTGCTCAAGCGGGCTGTGGATGTGTCGATCGAAGATGTGTGGGATTACCTGCGCGAGAAAGGTTATCGATGTCAATTCGATGGTGGTTGGCAGGCTTTGCACATCGATAAGCCCTTTGCTGGTCGCGCTCTGACAGCACAATATATGCCGCTGCGTCCGGATATGGCTAAAGCTATCGCGGCTGAAGGCAAATCGGAGGGACGGCTCAGCGGTAATAACAGCTGGCCGATCCATGAACTGCAGTTTGGGGATGTCTATGTGGCAGACGGTTTCGGAAAAATCGTGGAAGGCACGTTGATCGGCTCCAACCTGGGGAGCGGCATAGCTGCACATACGCATGCAGGGTTTGTTTTCGATGCCGGTATTCGGGATCAGGAAGAGAATCGCGAGATTCCAAACTTAAATGGATTCTATCGGGGCTACGATCCTTCGGCATGGGCCGATATGACACTGACCGCCATCAATGCTCCGGTTCGTATCGGACGCGCTGTTGTCCTCCCCGGAGATCTTGTGTTGGCCAAAACCGATGGGGTGATTTTCATTCCCGCGATTCTGGCTGAAGCGGCGATCAGTTCAGCCGAATTCACGAACTTGCAAGACGAATTCAACTTCGAATTGAACCGTTCCGGCAAAAATGGCGCCGAATTCGAAGGGGGCTGGACTCCACAGAAATACGATGCGCTGGCAAAATGGGTCGATGCTCATCCCGAAAAACTGAAAATGCCCGCGCAAAATTCAATGCAATTTTAGAGAAGAGAAAATCACGATGAATGCCCCACTATACGCAAGGCCGCAAGGGTGAATGACGCAACGAAGACGCTTATTTCAGCGCAGCACTAGCGAGACGCTGAAGACGCTCGTTGACGTTCATGAGCGCGCGTGACTCGTGATAAGCGGCTTTCCACATCTCCCCTTTCGTCGCGGAAACCGGAGCTCCATCTGGTTTGATAAGTGCATACTCGCCGTGGAACTCGTGGTCTACCTGAGAATGCTGAATCCATTGCCACTGGAGCTGAAAGGCTTTCCAGTAAATATCGGTTGTGCGGCCATAATGTTCATGTAAAAGCAGCAACGTGTTTAACGACTCCATCTGCGCCCACCATTCTTTCAATAAATCGTCTGGCTTACCGGCGAAAGGGCCTGAGTGATAGAGCCCTCCATGTGCAGTATCCCAGCCATAAGCAAGCGCATGATCCATGAGCGTACGGCCAACTTTGTCTGTACGTTCGCGTTCGGAGACTGACAATGGTGCGCCTGCGCGAGCGAGCACCTCGGCTGCCTCATCGATGAGATATGTGGCTTCAACATCATGCCCATAGGAGTCGTGTTCCGGCACAGCTTGCCATGCATTGGTGAAATAAAGATTCATTGCACCTGGCTCAACCGCGATGACGTCGCGCACAAGATGTTGTAATTCAGCAACTCGGGACCGAAGCGTTGCGTCGGGCCAGACACGGAGCAGCTCTGTGAATGCCTCGAGTAAATGTATGTGTGTGTTCATCGACTTATAGCCGACAGGAAAACCAGCGGGCGGAACAGTGGTGACAGTAGCGGAGTAGGGCTCAACCTGGAGAGGAGTGCCATTGCGCATGAGCCACTCGAAGTAGCCACCATTCCCGGCATCGTGTGCATGCGCGTCGGTCCAAAGGAAGGCGCGGCGCGCGAGCTCGAGATCACGGGCGTCGTGCGTGGCCTGGTAAGCAGCGGCTAGCCCATATATGCAGAAGCTGATGCCATAGAGATGCTTATGATCTGTGAAAACCGGTGAGATGGAACCATCTTCTGCGAGACCCCAGAAGAAACCACCGTCCTGCTTGTCCCACATTACATTCGCGAGATAGTCAGCGCCGTGACGTACATAGGAGAGGTACTGCCCATGCAAAGCCGGGCGGCGAAGCACAACCTGCGCGGCTACCCACGTCATACGGCCTTGAAAAACGGAAAACTTGCCATGGCTGGGAAGCGGAGTCCAGTCACGTGCAAAGTCGGCATTGAAACCACCATGAATATTGTCGATGGAACGCGGATACCAAACATCGAGCACATCTCGATGGAGCGTGTTCTCAGTTTCTGCTGCGAAATACTGGTAAGCAGACTTGCTTGCTGGTAGATACATGATCGCATCAGGCTTTCGATTTGACATCGCCGGTGGTTGCGCATAAAGCACAGAAACGAAAGCGATACCGCACATACAGAAAACGTATCGACGAACCCGACTATTCATTTGATGTATTCTTCACACCCTAATCAAACGATTTATTGATAGCGAACGTAAAAGGATAAATTAATTCTTTCAGCCCAAAATGCTTGACAGCCTTCTATGAAATTCCTTATCGTGATGTGCGTTTCTGATAACGATATCAGTGCGCCGTCAAATAAATGAAGTCTCATATCATGCGGCGCTCACCGGCAAGTACAACGAATCATACTTCTTGGCTGGAGGGATACGTTTATGTTTCAAGTGAGGGGCACAAGTGCCGCATCGAAGTATCTCAAGGACAGCTTAAACCGCAAGACAATTGCTCTCCGAAAAAATCCTAGCTTTCTTTGTTGGACGCCGTGGCTAAGTGGACCTCAATTTCTGAAGACAAGCGTCGTTTCTCAGCTTTCCCTGCTGGTACTCATCGCCGTATTCTTGTCTTGCGCTCAGCTTCACGGCCAAACTGGCATGATTACCGGCACTGTAGTCGACCCTTCCGGCGCAGCGATACGCGGAGCTCAAATCCAGATCATCAATCAGGCGACCGGTAATCTGACTCGCAACGCAACTGCTGATGGTACCGGTACATTCCGTGCACTGAACGTGCCGGCTGCCACTTACAAGATCAAAGTAACCGCGACCGGAATGCAGGAACTGGATCGGAACGGCGTGGTGCTGGACCAGGAACAAACTCTTAGCTTAGGGCAGTTACAGCTAACGATTGGACAAGCTTCGGAGACAGTGACTGTAAATACCGCTACACCATTGATCGACATAGCGACTTCCAATAACTCGGCTGTCATTGATCAGCGGCAAGTCGTTGAGCAACCGTTGAACGGGCGCGATTTTGAGTCGTTGATGACGACGTTACCTGGTGTGGTTACGAACAACCAATCGCAATTCCGGCTGGTCTTCAACCAGACCAATGACTTCTACGTGAACGGAATGCGCGGCACCGCCAATAATTTCTTCCTCGACGGCGTGATCAATACTGACGTGGGGGCGAACGATGGCGAATATACGAGCCTGAGCCTTGACGCTGTGGGCGAATTCAAAACTCTCACCGGCAACTTCAATGCAGAATATGGCCGCAGCCCAGGCGTAATGATTCTCGTCAATACCAAGAGTGGCGGCCAACGTTTCCATGGAACGGCGTATGAGTTCGATCGCAACACGGTTTTCGATGCAAACGATTGGTTTAGCAACCATGCTGGTTCGCCGAGAGCGGTATTGAGGTTTAATCAATTCGGCGGCAACATCGGTGGGTATATCCCTATTCCGAAGATCTCCCCCAGAAGCAACAAGAAGGCCTTCTTTTTCTTCAACTATGAAGGTACGCGCGCCAGCCGGCCAAGTGGCGGTACGTATTACACCATGCCGCAACCGTCGATGCTTGGCATCGGCACTCCGAATGGAGAGGCAGAGCTTTCTCCTGTCTACCGCTCAGGTAACATGTGTGATTTCAACGGAACCAAGACCTGCACGCCGATTCACGATACCAGCGGGAACCTGGTACAGAACGGCCAGGTCTTTGTGCCGGGGACAATCAAATATAACTCATATGGTGAGACACTTACTGGCACGAGCTATCCTAACAATGTTATTCCTGCCTCACAGTTCAGCAGTCAGTACGGTGCAATGATCAGGTACTTTACTCCAGGCTACAGGGGAAGCTTCAATCATCCTACCTTCAACAACACATTCGGCGACGAACAACAAATCAATTTCCAAGACACATACACGTTCTATAAAAACCAATATGTAGTCCGTGTCGACTACAATTTTGGACCGAAAGCAAATACTTTCTTCCGTTACGTGGATGACCGGCAGCAGGAGAGTCAAGGCTACGGTATTTTCTCCGGGAACAGTTTCCCAGTTCTGCCCCAATATCGCAAAAAGCCAGGCAAAAGCTATGCGTGGAGCCTAGTGAACGTGATCTCCCCGACGCTGACGAATGAGGCGACGGTGGGTTGGCTGCACTTGACGCAGGTCGTTGATATTGTTCCAGGGACCTCGCCATCCACATACGACAAGACGGCGTTAGGCTTTACATTCAGCGATATTTACCCATCGACGAATACACATAATCTTGCTCCAAGTATTAATACAGGCGACTACATTAACATCTCACCTTACCCGTCTGGTTGGACTTCTACCGCCAATACAGTTGTCGTAACCGATGACGTCACCAAAGTCCTGGGCAATCACGTCATCAAGTTCGGTCTATTTGCCAATCTGAACGAGAACGGTCAGGAAGGAAACTGGCAGGAGAATCCTGCACTATACTTTGGGGTCAGTAATCAAAACCCCAGCAATAGTAACTCTGGTCTTACGAATACGCTTTTGGGAAACTACACGACTGTTACTCAATCGAGCATCTTTGCATTCGGTCACTTCCACTTCTTTCAATATGAGGGTTACGCCCAGGACACCTGGAAGGTGTCTCCAAGACTGACAATTGACTACGGTCTTCGTTATGAATTCATCGGCCCCACATATACTGTTGCACCCTATCACCAGTATTACTTTGAGCCGAACTTCTACCATCCTGCGGACGCAGTGCAGATCAATATCGCACCCAATACCCCTGGACAAGTGCCAACTCAGGGCTCCATCATTACTGGTTCTGGAAACCCTTATAACGGCATGGTCCAGGAGGGCACGAACGGTTTGCCGAAAGGCGGATTGAATTATCGCTGGAACAACTTCGGTCCACGCCTTGGCTTTGCTTATGATGTGTTCGGAGACGGCAAGACTGCGCTTCGTGGCGGTTTTGGTGTGTTCTATGAGCGCTACCGGCAAAACGTGTTTAACTTTGGAGGTATCAGTAATCCTCCCCTGGTCTATACACCTAAGATCTATGGCGGCAACATCAGTAATATCTCCTCGTCGCTGGTCAACGGGGCTCCTCTTACGCCGTCTGGTGGCATTCTCTCGTCAGATCGAGTGGGTCAGATTCCTACGACTTACGGCTATAACCTGGGCATCCAGCAGGAGTTGCCTTACAAGCTTGTCTTCGACATTGGCTACGTCGGTAATGCAAGCCGACACCAGATGTACAACCAGGAATTAGAGCAGTTACCGCTCGGCTACACCACAAGCACGAATATCCTCTCTACAGTCAACAATGTGTCGGCAGCAATTCTTCCCTATAAAGGCTACAGTTCCATTTACTACAGCAAGTTCGGCGCCAGCAGTGCCTACAATTCTCTGCAGGTCAAAGTGTCCCGCAGATTCAGCGACAAGCTCACCTTTAACGCAGACTACACATGGGCCAAGGCAATTGACTTGGACGACGTTGACGGTGATATTGATGTTTTTCCCGACTACACGCAACTTAAAAAGTTCTACGCCCCTGCAGGTTTCGACCGCCGAAGTGTTGTCAACTTTCAATATGTCTACAACCTGCCGCAATTCAAGGGCTCTAACAAGTTGATTCAATTTACCGCCGGTGGTTGGGAATGGGCAGGGACAACACGATTTTGGAGTGGAACTCCCTGCCTTGCGAACAACAATCCTACGAATGATTTCTGTGATCTCAGGTCCAGTGGCAACTTAGGGAATGGAGGTTTCGGTCATATACGTCCTGACTATCTCGGCGGTACGATTTTGACCTCTCACCATCACAATGTCGCGGCAGGAGCATTCCCGCAATGGTACAACCCGGCAGTCTTTGCATCCCCTGCGAATGGCAGCTTCGGCAACTTCCATCGAAACACAATTTACGGTCCAGGGGTCGACAACTGGGATATGTCGCTGTTTAAGAACTTCAATTTTACAGAAAACGTGCGAATTCAGTTGCGGTTCGAGGCCTTTAACGTCTTTAACCATACGCAGTGGGGAACCGTTAACAACGGCTTATCCGCGCCGACGGCTGGAACACCTTTCTCCGGCGCTAACGCAGGAAGCTCTGGCCAGATTACCTCCGCACGCGATCCCCGTCAGTTGCAGCTTGGGGGTAAGTTCTACTTCTAGCTTCGCCGTATCTCTGCATGGCCAGACTCATCCAACATGACTCTGGCTAGTTCTTTTTATTTGTCTTACTCTCTTGTGAAAGGTGGAAGAACAGCCACACAAGCGTTGCTGGCATGATCCGAAGCACGCTGGATTCTTCATGAGATTTCTCACGCCGGTTCTCGTAATCACCCTGCTTCTCTCCTCCGGCCACGGATTCTGCGCGAGCATGGACACAGCGAGGCAGACCTTCGAATCCGCAATGCAGGCATTCAATGCAGGGGAGTACCCACAAGCAGAGGCCGGTTTTCGCAAGGTTCTCGAACTTGATCCACGCAACGTCAGCGCGCTCGCGAACCTCGGCATCTTGTATGCCAAAACACATCGCTACACCAAAGCAATCGACACATATAAGCAAGTTCTTAGCATCGATCCTCAACAACAGCAAACGCACCTCAATCTCGGCTTGGCCTATATGAAACAGGAGGACTATACCCGCGCAATACCCTATTTCAAGTCCTTGCACGATCAAGATCCATCGAACCATCAAGCAGCTATGCTTTTGGCTACCTGCCTTGCATTTAGCGGACATGCCGAAGATGGTATTCGCTTGTTGAAGCCATTGACCGATGGCGAGGAGCAAGACTCGGCGGCGCTCTATCTGCTGGGGCTTGCCTATTCGCGGGCAGGACAGCCGCAACAAGCTCAGAAGGTTTTCACGAAGCTTTTTTCCAGCAGCGCGACTCCGGCGCAAACTAGCTTTCTGCTGGGAAAGGCATATGCCGACGCCAGGAATCTGCAGGAAGCAAAGGAGGTCTTTCAGGCAGTACTACAAGCAGATCCCGCGTTTCCCGGAGCCCATCGCGAATTAGGCAAGGTATATATCAGTCTTCAGCAAAACGCGGAAGCTGAAAAGCAGCTGGGTCAGGCAATCCAGGCAGATCCTCAGGATGCGAGTGCCCTCTATTATCTGGGGGCGCTCCTGGTGCAATCGGAGCATTATAAGGAAGGGCTCTCTTATTTGCAGAAGGCGCAAAGCATGGCGCCAGATTCTTGGGCAACGTATTTCTATATGGGAAAAGCCGAGCTTCAACTCCATCATGCAGATCAGGCCATACTATGGCTGCGCCGTTCTGCAGATATGAATCCCGATGACTCAGGGGCCCCTTATTTGCTGGCTAGAGCATTGAGATCCCAGGGCCATATACAAGACGCGGATGTAGCAATGCATCGCGTCATAGAACTCCATACCACCGCCATTGATGCGGAAAGGCGCGCCTTAAAGGACGCACATATCGTGCCTGAGCATTGACGGTGGGTTCCGCCTTTCCTTCGGAGGGCGTCATAAAATCCCTTAAAACTTATTTTGCGTCGGTTTCAAAGACGTGGATGGAGGCGTCATGAGCAATAAGGTGTCGAACCATTTCGACATTGCCGCGCCAAGCAGCAAAGTGGAGAGCCGTCTGACCGTTCTCCATTGCAGCGCTGGCAGGCCAGCCTGCGGAAAGAAGCTGTTTAAGGGCGCGGGTATTGTTGCGTACGGCCACGCCAATGATGCGGCGAGTGGAGAAAGCTTCTGAAATAGTTGTGGATGGTCGGCAATGATGCGCCGGAAATAGGTTTCGTCGCCTACTTCGGCGGCGTGTCGCGAGCGTCGATATCGGCACCGTGGTCGAGCAGCAACGTGGCAATCTCGACGCGCTGCTTGAGAGATTAGCTTTCTTAGGTGTGGATTAGCCTTCCACACGCAATCGCTGTTGCATGCTGTCGATCTTTTCCCAGGGATCTTTGCTAAGTCGTGTCTTCCACTCAGCGAACTCCGTTATCCGAAACTCTGGCCGCTCATCTAACTTCAACTCGCTCCAACTCAGCGGCATCGACACCAGAGCTCCTTTGCGAGCGCGCGGCGAGTAGGCCGCTACGGACGTAGCTCCTCGCTCATTCCGAAGATAGTCCAGATAGATCTTTCCTCTTCGCGCGGACTTCGTCATCTTTGTGAGGTACAGCTTCGGATTGGCCTTCTCCATATCCAGCACCACTTGATGCGCAAACTCCTTCACCGCCGGCCACTCCATCTCCGGCTTCACTGGCACCACGACATGCAGTCCCTTGCCTCCCGTAGTCTTCAGAAAGCTCTCGAGCCCCATCCTCTTCAGCCTCGACCGCACCTCTGCCGCTGCATCCGCTAGCACAGCCCACGCCAGTCCTTCATCGGGATCGAGATCGAAGATCAATCTGTCCGGCCGCTCAATATCATCGTTCCGAGATCCCCAGGGATGCACTTCTAGCACGCTCATCTGCGCCAACCCAACTAGCGCCTCGGCGGTATCCAGCGTAACGTAAGGTTCTATCTTCCCTTTCTTGTCGGCAATATCGACGCTTCCGATTCCCTCTGGAAACATGTGGTTTGCATGCTTCTGAAAAAAGCACGGTCTCCCTGCCCCCTCGGGACAGCGCACCAGACTCACCGGCCTGCCGGCAATATGCGGTAGCATCCATTCCGCCACTGCCCAGTAATAGTCCGCCAGTATCTGCTTCGTCATTCCCGAAATCTCATCCAACACCTTCGCAGGATGTGTCAATCGAATCGGCGCATGATCTGTAGCCTCAATCCCGCCCCTCTTCTTCGCCGCTACCGAAGCCTTCACGACATGCGAAGTTTCAGTTTTTGGGGAGTGAGATCCCTTAGCCTTTAAGGCTATATCCGCGTCCTCCTTCACGACTTCCCTCGCAGTCTTATCCTCCCGTACCCCCAGGAATGCTGCCTGCCGAACTAGATCGTCTGCTGTCCATGTAGCAAACCGCACTTGCACGACAAGCTCCGGCCGTACCCAGCACACGCCGCGTTTTGCATCTGCTGGCACCCAAACAAATGGACCGCTTTTCCCTTCTAATGTCTCCAGTCTTTCTCGTAACATCCGGTGCGTCCTCTGCGTAAATCCGGTTCCAGTTCGCCCTGCATAGATCAACTCATCCTTTTTGTAGTATCCCAACAGCAGCGCTCCGACGCCGCGAATTTTATTGGAAGGCAGCGTATACCCGCCCACAACGAACTCCTGCTCATGTAGACATTTTGTTTTTAGCCAGTCGGAGCTTGGGCCCGGCGAATACCTGCCCGTAGCTCTCTTTGAAACGATTCCCTCAGCCTGCAATTCACAAGCTTTATGCAGCAGCTCAGGACCGTTCGTCTCCAGATGCTCGCTCAACCGCACGATTTGCTCATCGGAACCGCGCAGCACATCTTCCAACAGCGCCTTTCGCTTCCTCAGCGGTAGATCGCGCACATTTCTCCCATCCACATGCAGCAAATCAAAACAAAAGTATGTCAGGACACTCTTCGTTCCCTCCTGCATCGCTGCCTGCAGGTCGGCGAAACTGGTTGTTCCATTTGGCGCAACGACAACCACCTCTCCATCCAGCGTCGCCTTATGAATCGATAGCTTGGCTACTTCATTGGCCACCGTCTGTACTCGATGGCTCCAATCGAGTCCCGTCCGCGTAAGCATCCGCACGTCCCGGCCATCTTTCCGGGCTTGCATCCTGTACCCATCAAGCTTCAATTCATGCAGCCAGCCATCTCCGCCTGGCGGCGTTGCAGCAAACAAAGCTAATTGCGGTGGCACGAAACTAGGCTGGTGTTCCTGCGGAAGTCTGCGAAGCTTTTTCTCCAACTTCGGTGACTTTTGATGGATCTTCTTGGTAGGGAGTTTTACCGTGGTATTTTCAGCCTCGCCTCTGCTCGCCTGCCGGAACCACGCCTTACCGCCACGCGCCGTGTCTTTCGAGTTCCATACATGGTCTTCGCTTCTGGCGATCTGCTCGATCGTTCGCCCAGTCACCGCTGAGTCTGGTTCGGCCTCTGCCACGGGAACATCCTCTTTGCCCCGTTCGAACGCATCATGTTCTTTGATCAAGAGCCAGTTTGGCTTCTTCTCATTGGCCCACTTACCTCCCATACGAATCAGCGTCCATTTGCCCTTCATCTTCGTACCATGCAACACGAACTTCAGGCTCCCATCTCGCAGCCCGGCATCGATATCGATATATCCCGGTTGCGGCTCCCATGTTCCCTGGTCCCACAACATCACCGTGCCACCACCATACTGCCCCGCAGGAATGATCCCCTCGAATCCCCCGTACTCCATCGGGTGATCCTCCACCTGTACCGCCAACCGCTTGTCGCCAGCAAAATAGCTAGGCCCTTTTGCCACTGCCCAGCTCTTCAGAACTCCGTTCCAGCCCAACCTGAAGTCATAATGCAGGTGCGACGCCGCATGTTTCTGGATGCAGAACGGCAATCTTGCCCGTTTCCTTTTTTCCTTTGTGGAGGAACTTCCGCTGGGCTCCGAGGTAGTGCGGAAATCCCGCATCGATCGGTATCGGGCTAACTGATCATCGATCGCATTCGAGGCAGCATCTGCACCAGCATGCTTCTTTGCGGTACCGTTCTTCGCGGAAGCTTTGCTGGCGGGCTTCTTGACCGGTGTCACGTGCAACCCCAGGAACGCGGTTAGGCAGACTTCCGCTTGCCGCCTGCAGACTTCACCAGCGAAATGCCCTTCTTTCCACTGCTCTTCGCTGTTTCTGCCGCTGGCTTTACTGAGGCAGCAGGTTTCTTCTTCCCTGAAGCAGCAGCAGTTTTGCCGTCGGCCACACTCTTGCGTAGCGCGTCTATCAGATTGATCACTTGGCCGCGCCGCGGAGCAGCCACCTCGTCCTTCGGCAAAGGAGCGTGCTTGATCTTTGCCTCCACAAGCTCCTTCACTGCAGCCTCATATCCATCTCTGAATTTTCCTGGGTTGAACTTCGCTGCCTTGCGTTTGATCAACTCCATCGCCAGCTTGAGCGAGTCTTGATTCACCGCAACCTTCTTGATGTCTTTGAAATATTCTGCCGGGTCACGCAACTCTTCTTGATAGCGCATGGTGTATCCCATCATTCCGCCGAGTTCGTCATCGTCCGCTGAACTGATGGCGATCAGGTGCTCGCGTCCACTAAAAGCGATCTTGCCCAGCGCCGCTTTTTTTGATTTTTGCAGCGCTTTCCGCACCACGGCAAAGGCCTCTGCCTGGACGTCATCTTCAGGAACGATGAAGTAGGGTTTCTCCAGATACTTGGGATCGAGCTCATCGAGTCCGACAAATTGAGCCACCTCGATCGTATGCTTGGAAGGAACGCGAAGCGCTTCCAATTCCTGCGGCTCGACCATCACGTACTCATCTTTGCGGTACTCATAGCCCTTGACGATCTCATCTCTCTCAACGGGGTCGGCTGCTTCGCCCGGATTGTCCTCAAGGGCACTCGACAAAACCTTCTGGTGTCGCACTCTCTCACCCGTCCGCCGGCTTATCTGATGGAAGCGAATCTCACTTTTCGCCTCGGTAGCGACAAACAGTTTCACACCAAATGAAACAAGCGATATCTGGATCTGACCAGACCAATACGGACGCGCCATGCCAGGACCTCACAAAAGAAAGAAATTCACTTCTAATCAGATTCCTCGCTCCAAACGTCAGATGTCCAGATTTTTCTATTACTATCGCTCCCCGATGCGATTAATTTTCGCATCTTGCTCCGGAATAACTTCTCCATCTGGCGAATGGCTATCGAACTAAAGAAGGTATGCCCAGCAAAACGGCGAATAAATCACGAAGATGGTGGATTGGTTGGAGCTCAATGAGACCCAACATCTCGCTTTTTGCGATAAGTGACGCGAAAAAGTGGCCGCAATCTAAGCGGGTCGTGAACATGTCCCGATTCGCCATTTTGGCTATCGCGCAAATATCACTACTCTATGCGCAGCGCTCCCATTATCAAATGCGGGCAGACGAACGGCTTTCATCTACGCATGTGCACGCATAGGTGGGCGCATTTATGCGCTGCAAACAATCCCAACTTCTTGTTTGCCGACCACTCGGAAGTTCTGTGACTAACGAGGCCGATCACGGCAAACTGAAACGTCGGATCAAACCTACACTGGGGCTCAAGTCGATGAAAACGGCTCACGCTACCATCAAAGGATTTGAGCTGATGCATGCCTTGCGCAAAGGCCAGGCAAAGCTCTGGATGCTATCAGCCGGCATACGAGGAGAGGTTCGACTGGTTGAGCGCGCCTTTGGTCTCGGACCATCCATCTTGACTGAGGCCATGCAGCAGCTGGAAGCCGCACTCGCTTAAATTCCGCCAACTCAATTGCAGAATTCTCCCACTCTCATTTTTCCCTTCAATTTTTTGCAACAGCGCCGATTTTCCTAACTCTTACTTTGGACCAGTTCTGGCCGGGCCCATCATCTGGTCAAAGACCAACTTCCCAACTGGTTCGAAAATAACGGAATCCATCAATCCGTGCCCAGAATTACATTCACACTAGCAAGGCTTTAGTTTCAATGACATTCGTTCTTAACATTTCTTTTAAGATTTTCCAAACTAGTTCCAAAGACATCCATTGGTCAGTGCGATATTCCTTCATGTAGTTCGGAACCAACCAGACGAACAGATTGAGCCGGACGATTCAAATTAGCGCAAATCTCTCTCAGATATATCTCGGATTATGATTGGGATCATGAGGCTTCCGAAGGCGCCGGGCGCTATGAAGAGGACGATCAACCGTGGGATGTCAGATTTATAGCTCGATTTTAGTTATTGCGAAAGGGCTTCTACTCGGCTATTTCGATAAGCCGAGCTGCTGGGTCTTTATCACTTTCAAGGCCTTGTGGAGATCAGTTCTTGGCTTTGAATTCGCCTCTGCTACATTTATGCATTTTCAACTCCGTTATAGGACAGGCATTCCGGCCATGTCTCTTGTTCGCTCTCTTTGCCATGTCGTGCTGTCTGCTTTCACTTCCTCCTGGCCACTCCAATC